>Ga0105044_10000406_pt1 | contig 52718 bp, 36 predicted proteins | sample MAT01_FD_78092 | JGI IMG/M metagenome (GOLD analysis project Ga0105044, IMG submission 78092) | Freshwater microbial communities from Lake Fryxell liftoff mats and glacier meltwater in Antarctica - MAT-01 | ecosystem: Environmental > Aquatic > Freshwater > Ice > Liftoff microbial mat | place...
GAACCGAAGCGCAATGCTTTGTCTGTTTCGGCTGCACGTGCCCATAGGTGGAGCGTGTCTGCTTCTGCATCGCTCGACGTGGCGCCGATGATGGGACGGTATCCCCATTTCGTCACGAAGAGATCGTACTCACCAATGCGTGGATAGAAGTTCGTTACTCCATCACCGGGTTGAGCGATGTAGTTGTTGCGTGCATAGTCCATGATGGACGGAGCCGTGCCATGCGTGGACGTGAAAGAAGGGGAACGAAGCGAGTCAACCGGATAGGCGTTCGATGCCTTCATGTTGTGCGGATATCCAAGTGTGTGACCCACTTCATGTGTTGCCACGAACGAGACAAGCTCGCCTAATACGGAGTCGGGAAGCGGAAGCTTCTGCGAGCGCGGATCTGCAACGGCTTGCGTGTAATACCATGCTGTCAGTCGCTTGATGATGTTGTGGAACCAACCGATATCACTCTCTAGGATCTCGCCCGTGCGTGGATCGTGGATCTGTGGACCGTAGGCATTTTCTGTTGACGAAGGATAGTACCGGATCACACTATAACGCGCGTCTTCGGGTGACCAAGTGGAGTCTTGTTCCTTTGTTGGTGCATCGATACAACGAATGGCATTCTTGAATCCGGCAGCGGCGAATGCTTCGTTCCAACGCTCTACGCCAATGCGCAGCCACTTGCGCCATTGTTGTGGCGTTGCAGGGTCGAGATACCACGTGATGGGCTTGATGGGTTCTACGAGTTCACCGCGAAGGAAGGCCGCGGTGTCTTTAGGTTCGAGGCGCCAGCGCAGAATGTACTGTCGGGTGACGGCCTCAGGCTCTGGTCTGCCGTAGTCGGTCTGATACAGCGCAAAAAATCCAACGCGTGGATCTGCCAACCGCGGCGTCATCTGTTGTTCCGGCAACTGCACCATGGAGTGGTGCATAGTGAACGAGGCCGTGCGGGTTTGTGGATTTTGTGGTGGGGCGTCGGCCGAAAACGTGATCACGTTTTCGACTTCGATGTTCGTTGGGAAGCTGCGTGCATAGTCGATGTAGGAGCGCTCTTTATCAAGCCCCGACATCTTTAACGCCGTCCGCGTTTCCTTCCCCGGAGTAAGAATGCCCACGTCGCCTAGGAACAGATCCGTTACATCGATAACCACAGCCGTGGTGTCGTTGTTATAGGCCTGAATAGGGAAGGCCTTGATGATCTCTTCAAAATTGGATGCCTTGACGGCGCGCGAAATCGGAAGCGAGTCTGCCGCTACATTCTCGTACGACACGGTGCGAAGCAAGACCTTGTCGAACTTCCGCTCCCAGCGGATCACTTGTGTTCCGAGTTCCTCGCCACCATACCCAATCTGCGGTGTTTTGGCAATGCGCGATACGAGAAGTAGTTCCTTGCCGAGATACGACGTGGGGATCTCGTAGTACAGTTTTTCGTCAACGCGGTGCACAATGAACAGACCAGAGTCGGAGACCGTTTCCTTGGTGATGACCTTGTCGTAGGCCTTGATCGATTTTTTCGGTGCATCGCCGTCTTTGTCTTTGGGCGGCATGGATGTTGTTTGCGACGACGAGCCACATGCCGAGATAACAAATGCCGCGAGAAGCAGGAGGAATGCGGAGGAAGTCCGAACCATCATGAATGTTCTCCAAGTGAGGCGTAGAATTTACAACGAGCTGAACGATATCTTTGTCGAATGATCCCTTCCAACGGCCTTTGTGTGGGTCTCGATGTAGACCTTGAGAAGATCCCTCTCCACCTTCGAGGTCGTGCCGATGCTATCGTGGCCTTCAACGAGGCCATCATTGGCGCCACGCGCCATGTTGCAGCATGTTTCAAGATCAACCTTGCTTTTTACGAACAGTATGGCAAGGCCGGGATCGATGCGCTGTATGCCACGCGTGAGCTGTGCGGCAGCGCCTATGTGATTGCCGACGCAAAACGGGGCGACATAGGGAACACGTCTTCCGCGTATGCCAAAGCGGTGTTCGACGATCTGAATGCCGATGCAGTTACTGTTTCGCCCTACATGGGATCCGACTCTGTAGAGCCCTTCCTTGCCGTGCCCAACAGAATGATCTACGTCCTTGCCCTAACCTCAAATACGGGCTCGCACGATTTCCAACGGTGCGTGGTAGACGGAGCGCCGCTCTACGAGCGCGTGATGCGCACGGCTCTGGCCTGGAAGCGCAAGGCCGACATTGGATTTGTGGTAGGTGCCACACACGCTGCAGAACTTGCCGGACTGCGTGCCTCGTTCCCGGATGTGCCGTTCTTAGTGCCAGGGGTAGGGTTGCAAGGTGGCGATGCGGCAACGATCCGCGCAGCGAATGGTGCAGGACCTGCCGTGTTCAACGTCTCGCGCGGATTGCTCTACATGGACGAGTCCGAGAACTTTACGTCAACCGTGCGTGCAGAAGCAGAGCGACTCGCCGGACTTCTCGCCTAACGTCACGTTCCTAACCTGTTGCGGCACTTCCGGAGACGGAGGTGTACTATGCAACAACACGTTCACGAACTTCCCGAACGAACGCTACAACGCGCCGTGCAAGTCATTCTTGCGGATCCGCACCGGACGTGGCGGTGTAGCAATGGAGACGAGGTGCAAATCGTTGCGGCCGGACTGGTGAATGCACACGAAGGACCCGACTTTCAGGACGTGGCCATCCTGCACGACGGAACGGTCTACGTTGGCAGTGGAGAATTTCATAAGCGGTCGAGCGATTGGATGGCACACGACCATCACCGCGACAGACGCTATGCCTCGCTGCTCCTCCACATTGTGCTCGTAGATGACGCACCCGTCGCGGATGCGAAGTGGACGCTCGTGCTAAATGCCGCAGATATGTGGCGTGGCATCAGACTACAGAGCGAGCAGGCCAAGGAAACGTCCGAGTTGCCTGTTGAAGAGCTCCAACATTTTGCACTACTGCGCCTGTTACGCATGTCTGCCGAAGCACACGTCCACATCCGCCGGGTTGGCCCTGCGGGAGCCTTGCAGGCCTTGGCCTCTGCATGGCTGGACCGATTGGGTCGGAAGCGACACCGTCCTGTCGAAGACTGGCAGATCGCGGCCGTACGGATGCGTCTGCCCACCTCTGCTATGGGCTGCATGGCGCAGGAATTCACATCGGTTGCCATCGACGACGTGCTCGGTGCCCTAGACCGATCGGAGCGAGAGCGCATTGCCTACGAGGGGTCTGCCATGCGACGCGAACTCTTGGTGAACGTTGCCCTGCCCATTTGTGTAGCTCGTGCGGGCAACGAGCAACGCATTCGGCTTTTCCAGTGGTATTGGAGTGCGAAGGCTGTGCATCCGTATGGAGCGCTGCGCCGACGGTTCCCTCAGATAGCGCAGGACTACGTGTGGCAACAACAGGGAATGCTGGAGTTTTTACGCGATCACAGCAGACAGCATACCGTGTGCGCAGAGGTGATCCGAGAATATGGGTTTGCCAGAACACTAGAATTCCTGCATGTGAGCGGGGGCTCCGTATCTTTGTAGCTCTTTCAAATTGTACTACAGGAGTTTGTCCGTGCCTCGATTTACGCTTGTGACCGGTGCCGGTGGAGAAATGGGTCATTCCATGTTGGAAGCATTTGCACATCGTGGCAATCGCGCCGTGGTGGCCGTAGACCTTTCGGCTCTGCAGCCCGAACAGGCCGCTCACTGTCATACCGTGTTGCAAGGCGATGTGTCGGACCCCGCTCTTGTGCAGCAACTCGAACAATTCAACTTCGAAGAGATCTACCACCTTGCCGCCTTACTCTCTACTTCTGCAGAAAAATTTCCAGAGAAGGCCCACAACGTGAATGTGAATGGCACCATGGGTCTGCTCATGATGGCACGTCGCATTGGTCAGCGCACGGGCACACCCGTAAAATTCCTGTTCCCGAGTACGATTGCCGTCTACGGATTGCCGAGCATTGCAGAGAAGGCCGCTGCCGGACGTGTGAAAGAAACGCAGTACTGCGAGCCCATCACGATGTATGGTATCAACAAGCTTTACTGTGAACAATTGGGTTCGTATGTGAGCGATCACATGGGGCAGCTTACCGAAGACATGTCCGTGAAATACGTCGACTTCCGTGGCGTGCGATTCCCGGGTCTGATCAGCGCCTTCACCGTTCCAACGGGTGGTACAAGCGACTATGCACCGGAAATGATTCATGCTGTTGCGCAAGGCAAGCCGTATGCTTGCTTTGTGCGACCCGACACGCGCATTCCGTTTATGGCTATGCCCGACGGCGTGCGCGCCATCATGGAATTGGCAGACGCTCCAGCCTCGTCACTCACACGTCGCATGTACAACATTGCCGCCTTCGCGCCGAGCGCCGAAGAGATCGCAACGCAAGTGAAGGTTGCCTACCCGGACGCCGTGATCACGTATGCGCCGCATGAGCGCCGGCAAGCCATTGTGGATTCGTGGTGCGCAGATGCCAACGACGAAGCGGCGCGCGCAGACTGGGGCTGGAAGCCATTCTACGATATGGGTGCGGCCTTCAACGACTACCTGATCCCGAACATTGCCAACGTGTATGCGGGATAACCGCACACCGAACCTGCTCCTCAACGAGCGGTCGCCCTATCTTCAGCAACACGCCTACAACCCCGTGAAGTGGCGTCCGTGGTCGGACGCTGCCTTCGCCCTTGCACGTGCAGAAGACAAGCCCGTCTTCGTGTCGATTGGCTATGCAACGTGCCATTGGTGTCACGTGATGGAGCATGAGAGCTTCGAGAACGACGCCGTAGCCGCGTATTTGAACGAACACTTTGTAAGTGTCAAGGTGGATAGGGAGGAACGGCCCGATGTAGATGCAATCTACATGGATGTATGTCAGGCCATGACGGGTCACGGCGGATGGCCGCTCACCGTTCTGATGGATGCAGACCAACGTCCATTTTTTGCCGGCACCTATTTTCCGCGCGAATCCCGTGGCGGGCGATTGGGATTGCTCGATCTGCTTGCGCGCTTGCACGATGCGTGGAAGAATGAGCGCGCGCGCGTTAATGAAAGTGCTCGTGAGATTGCTGCGATGGTGCGCAATCAAGCGGCGACTGATAAGCGTGGAGACCTTGATGAGAACATCGAGAGTGTTGTTGTGGACTACCACCTGCGCATGTTCGACGATGTGTACGGTGGCTTTGGAGTGCAGCCAAAATTCCCGTCACCACATCATGTGATGTATCTGATGCGGTGTGCGATGCACAACGGCAACGCTGAGCGTGAGAACATTCTTGCGATGGTTACCACCACACTTGATGGCATGCGGGCTGGGGGATTGTTCGATCATGTTGGATATGGATTCCATCGATATGCAACGGACCGACCTTGGTTGGTCCCGCATTTTGAGAAGATGCTCTACGATCAGGCCATGCTGATGATGGCATACACAGAGGCGTGGCAGATCACGAGCGACGACGCATATCGCGTAGTGGTGGACGAGATCGCAACCTACGTGCAGCGTGAACTTGTGTCGGCGGATGCCACCACGCGCGGCGCGTTCACTTCTGCGCAAGACGCAGATAGTGAAGGTGAAGAAGGGAAGTACTACGTATGGTCGATGGAAGAACTGCGTTCACACGGTGCCGACGAGTTGTTGCTCGGTCGACTCGGTATAAGAGCAGATGGGAACTTCCACGACGAGGCATCCGGCGCCGCCACCGGAATGAACATTCTGCATTGCACACGTGAGCAACTGCGCGCTCTGATGCCGGACGCTTCGTGGAACACGCTTCGCACGTTGCTCTTGCACACGCGCTCGCAACGAATAGCACCAATCACGGACACGAAGGTTCTTGTTGATTGGAATGGCATCATGATCGCTGCACTGGCGAAGGCAGGACGGACGTTTGACAGGCCAGCCTACACGGCACTTGCAATGCGCGCCTACGACGTTGTGCACGCATCTACGTCGCACGTCTCGGGCGGACATTCTTCGATCCCACTGATGCTTGATGATCGTGCCGCACTTGCATGGGCAGCATTCGAATTGCATCAAACAACAGGGAATGCATCCTACTGGCAGGATGCACGTGATCTCCTTGGTGCTATCGACACAGAACATCACGACGAGTCGCACGGCGGATACTTTACTGTTGGCAAAGATCATGCGGCAACGCTTATTGCCCGACAGAAGCAAACGTACGACGGCGCCTATCCCAGTGGCACGAGTATCACGGCCTATGTGCAAGCGCGCATGGGTGTAGCGTCGGACGCGATCACGTCTGCAGCTGCCACGATTCGTGGGCACGCGCCCGGACATTGCATGCTCTTGTGTGCGTGGGACGTGGCGCGCGCGCCGCATCGGACCATCACGATTGGCGGACAGGATGCCATGATGATCCGCGCTGTCCACGCCGCCTTTCTTCCCTCCGTAACCTTGGTGTACGCACCTTCGGAGCAACCCTACGTGATGCTCTGCGAAGGTGAGTCGTGCCGGTTGCCGGTCTACGACATCGACGGTGTGAAGCAGTTGATCGAGGAGTTGCAATGACAGCTTTTCTCGCCCTCTGCTTTGTAGCATCGAACCTTGGAATCTTTCAGGTATTCGCCATCGGCTCGATGGGCGTAACGCCGCTCGAATTCACGATTATGATCTTTATGCTGGTGGTTCCGTTGTGGATGGTGTGGACAGGAACGCCGCTTCGGGTGCCGCGCGGACCCGAGATCACGGTGATGGTGTTGTTGTTGGCGTCCATGACGGTATCGGCAATCTCGCCTGTATTCTACGCAGATTCTCTTCGCATGGTGCAGTCGTTCAAAACGCTCACGCACTTCATCTTCCTGTGGTCGTTCGGAGTTGTGCTGTGGTGCATTCCTGTGAAGCCGCGAGCATGGATCGATGCGTTACGACTTCATCTTGGTGTATCGATCGCCATCTGTTTGTTTGGTGCCTATCAGATTGTGGCGCGTGCACTAGATCTGCCGTTAGCGTGGATCGACATCACGAACACATCGTTCATCAAAGGGCAAATGCAGCACAACGAACTCGGTCAGCTCTCTTTACAATTCGCCAATCTCTTTCGAGCCACGTCGATCTTTAGCGAGCCATCGGCATTGGCAACCTATAGCTCGATTAACATTGCTCTGCTCGTGATTCCGATATTCCGCGGTAGCAAGGGAATTCTCCATACACGATGGGTTCAGGTATTGGCAATCGTTTCGGCGCTCATTGCCTTGCTCCTTGCCTTCTCGCTCACGGGACTGATGCTGACAGGTGCGGTGATGCTCTTGGCCATGATTCTGTATAGAAAGGCCGCTTGGAAACGTGTTGCCGTGGTGGTGGCACTGTCGACGGTAGTGATCGGCATAGCAGACCGAGTGGTAGAGAGCTATGCCGGCGTGTCTGTGGTGGAGCTCTTTGCCATGCGTGTTGGTTCGATAATCACGGGCAAGGCAAAGTCGGGCGAGTCCGGCACGATGATTGGCGAGTCGCTCACGCAGCGTACGGGCGACTATGCAGCTTCGATCGAAGTGTGGAAGGAGTCGCCCCTTCTTGGCGTTGGCCCAGGGAATTTTGCCAACAGCAATTTTGGACGAGCCTACAGCTCACCCTATCCGGCCACCACGTACGGTACGGTGATCTCTGAAATGGGTGTGGTGGGAATAGCCGTGTTCTCTGTGTTTCTGTTGGTGTTGTTCGGACGGTTGCTCATGACGGAGCGACAGTGGACGAAACTGCATCTAGGCGATGGCTCGGATCTCGAGCGCCTTGCCCCCATTCTTCCCTTCATCCTCCTCATTACTATTTTTGTTGGTCTGACCGGTAACCTGCTCGTCTCTGCGTACTGGTGGTTGTTCTTCGCCTTTGTGCTGAATGTGCACTCGGAACTTCGTCGGTCTATGGGAGAGGATACCAGCGTGAGGGTGCGCATTGTGCGCGCCGGACTGCGAGACCGTTGGCGCGGAGCACTACAATGGCTATGATCATCGACGGGAAGACAATCGCGGAACAGATCCGAGACGAGGTGCAACGAGACGTTGCAGCGCTACAGATAGCAAGGGGAATCACGCCTGGTTTGTCGTTGTTGTTGGTAGGGGACGACCCTGCCTCGCAGGTTTACGTGCGCAACAAGTCCAAGATGTGTGAGCACGTGGGCATTCGCAGCGAGATCGTACGCCGACCGTCCTCCACGTCGGAAGCAGAGGTGCTCGAGCAAGTGCGCGCATGGAATGCAGATCCAAGCGTGCACGGAATCCTCGTGCAGCTGCCACTCCCAAAGCACATCAATGAACACCGCGTGATCGAGGCCATTGCTCCGTCGAAAGACGTAGACGGATTTCATCCCGAGAATGCAGGACGTCTCATGATAGGTCTGCCCGGCTTTGTGCCCTGCACCCCGGCCGGCATCATCGAGCTCATCGCACGCACGGGCGTCGATACCAATGGTGCACATGCTGTTGTGGTAGGGCGTAGTAATATTGTGGGCAAACCCATTGCCAACCTGCTCGCGCAAAAACGTCCACACGGCAACGCAACCGTCACGATGTGTCACACCGGCACGCGAAACCTTGCCTCCTTTACCCGTCAGGCCGACATTCTCATTGCTGCCGTTGGTGTGGCCCACATCATCACGGGCGATTACGTGCGAGACGGCGTGGTGGTGATCGACGTTGGCATGAATCGCATTGTGCTGCCCGATGGCACCAGTAAACTCACGGGCGACGTAGACTTTGCGAGCGTCGAACCCAAGGCCCGCGCCATTACACCCGTCCCACGCGGTGTTGGCCCCATGACCATTGCCATGCTTCTGAAAAACACGGTGCTTGGCGCCAGCGGGGAGTTGTATTCGTGAAGCAATCTGAACTCGAGATCCTGTATAACGACGACGATGTGGTAGTGGTGAACAAACCGGCAGGTTTGCTGGCCATCCCCGATCGATTTGATTCCACACTGCCCAATGTGAAGGGGATTTTGCGTGAGCTCTATGGCGACGCCTGGATCGTCCACCGTCTGGACCGTGGCACGTCGGGCGTGATGATCGTCGCACACAATGCAGAGGCCCATCGCGATCTGAGCATGCAGTTCGAGCATCACACCACCAAGAAGCACTATCACGCGCTACTCACCGGCGTTGTAGACCGTGAGACGTTCACCATAGACATCCCGATAACACAGGACCAGCGACGTAAAGGTCTTATGAAGCCCTCGGCAAGGGGCAAGGAGGCACGGACGGATGTTCGTGTGCTTGAGCGATTCCGCGTGGCGACTCTGGTGGAGTGCGATCTGATCACCGGACGGCAGCACCAGATCCGCGTTCACTGCGGCGCGGTTGGCTATCCGCTCCTCGTGGACTCGGACTATGGTAAATCTGCGGCCTTCCTCCTTTCCTCCATCAAAAAGCGCTTTAACCTTTCGAAAGGGGCAGAGGAGCGACCGATCATCGATCGGGTTACCCTGCATGCCTACTCGCTAACCTTCGTCCATCCTACCTCGAAAGAGACCATGACGGTCTCGGCGCCGTACCCCAAAGACTTTGCCGCAGCCCTTCAAGTTTTGAGAAAGTATGCCGCGCCCTATGCTTCGGTGTTCACAGACAGGATGTGAGTTGTATTTTCGCACCGACTTCTTTTCTACATCGAGGCGTGAATGGTCATCGTATTGTTCGGGGCACCAGGAGTTGGTAAGGGCACGCAGGCAGAGATTCTCGCAGAGAAACTTCGCATTGCCCATATGTCTACCGGTGCCGCATTTCGGAGCGCCATTCAAGCGCAAACGCCCGTTGGTGTGCTGGCTCAGTCGTTCGTGAGTCAGGGTAAGCTTGTTCCCGACGACGTTGTTGCCAAGATCGTAGAAGAATTCCTTGCCAAACCTGAGTTCACCAAGGGCTATATCCTGGATGGGTTTCCTCGCACGCGTGCACAAGCAGAAGATCTCGACCGTATGCTGACGGCCTCCGGGGGGGCCATCGACCACGTAGTGAATATCGAAGTAGACGATCAGACCATTGTTACCCGTCTGCTCCAACGCGGACGCCAAGATGATCAAGAGGACGTGATACGTCGCCGCCTCGAGATCTATAATAACGAGACGGCCCCCCTCCTAGACTTCTATGGGAAGAAGGGGACGCTCACCTCGATCCGCGGAGTAGGGTCCGTAGAAGACGTGACCAGCCGCATCCTTGCCGTTATCGCCTAACACTCAACAAGACTTGGCATACCAGTTGCTGTGTCAGATTCCCACATGGGAATGCACACGCTATCCACAGTTCGTGGACAACTGTATGATGAAGGTTGAGACGATTTCTCGGTTTACCATAGTACTCGCTTTAATTGTCATGCCTTTACAGGTATCGGCACAAGTGAGCTCCGACCGTGTATCCGTGGGGATAATGGGAGGTGCTTCGAAGTATTATGGGGATTTTTCGGACGATCTGTTCGGAATCAACGGCGAGATCTACGTTGCGTATTCGCCCTTAGAATTCCTTACGATAAGTGCAAGTGCATCGGTGAGCGAGCTGCAATGGAAGGTAACGCCGTACATGTTGCAGAACCTCCCCAACTATTTTGGTCCGAATGCGCGCGTGGGTGGCATTTATCCCAATACGCTCACAACGATCGAAGACCGAAGCCGAACGCGGGCTACATCCTACGATCTTCAATTCGCTTTTAACATCCTTCCCACGAGTTCCTTCGTACCCTTTGTTGGTGCGGGTGTTGGGGCACTTACGTGGTCTCCAACGAATTCAAGCGAGCATTCTCCGTTACCGAACAATCTGAACCGCGTGTACGACAGACTTGCTGTGAACATCCCAGTTTTTGTGGGAATGCAGGTCTTTATCACCGACGATCTGTCCATCAATGCCAAGGGCACCTACCGGTTTTCCTTTACGCCGTATTTGGACGATGTAGACCTCGGAGCGTATGACAATTACGGATCCGTCTCGGCTGGTGTGGCGTTCCACTTCTTAGGCGATAACGACTGGGACGAAGATGGTCTCGAGAATTCCGAAGAGCGTTCCCGAGGTACTGACCCTCGCAGTGCCGATACCGATGGTGACGGCCTGAACGACTTTGTAGAAGTGAAGGTGTATTTGAGCGACCCTTTAAAAGTAGACACAGACTCGGACAACCTCACAGATTTCGAAGAAGCCACCTACTTCAACTCGTCGCCCATTAAAAAGGACACGGACGGAGACGGACTTTTGGACGACGAGGAAGCGGCTCGGAAAACCAATCCCCGAGCCCTAGACACCGATGGTGATGGCGTTGCCGATGCCGAAGAGGTGTATACCTACTACACGAATCCAACGAATCCGGATACCGATGGCGATGGGCTGATCGATGCCGATGAAGTGCGCAAGCATGGCACTTCTCCACTTAAGGACGACACAGACGGAGACGGACTCACCGATGGCGCCGAAGTGGTCGAGTACGGAACGCATCCGCTTCTGCAGGATTCCGACGGAGACTGTTTGCGCGACGGAGAAGAAGTTCTAGAGTACCACACAGATCCAACCAAGGCCGACACCGATAACGACCGCCTCTTCGACGGCGAAGAGGTTCTCCGGTTCAAGACCGATCCGTTGCGAGCAGACACAGACTTTGACGGTCTTACCGATGCCGACGAATTGAGCTGTCGGTTCCAGACCAATCCATTGAACCCAGACACCGATGGCGACGGAACGATAGACTCAAAGGACACGAAGCCATCTGAAAAGTGTTGTGGCGATTGCGGTGGAATCCCGCCGTACGCTTCGGGTCCAGGCCGTGACTGTGGTTGCCGCGAATCCGGTCCTCAGATCCCCCCTGCCCCTGCTGCCCAGCCTCCTGCCTCGCAGCAACAGCGGAAGAAATTCGCGAAGGACATCCGCTTCCGACAAAACACGAGCGACTTTGATTTCAACCAGCCGGAAACGCAAAAGAATCTCGAAGAGCTTCTCACCTATATGCAAGAATCGTGTCCGGACCTTCGAGTGATGATCGAAGGGCATGCCTCAGAAGAAGGGGATGCCGGCCGTAATCGTAATCTCAGTGAAGAACGCGCCCGTCGAGTCAAGGAATGGTTGCTTGAGCAGGGGATCGAATCTCAGAAGATAACCGGAACAATGGGCATAGGCGCGCAGCAGCCACGCGTTCCGGAGCCCAAAGGGAAGTCGGCTACGCGTATGTCCCGTGCAGAACGCGAAGCTGTTCGTGCGCAAAACCGTCGTATCGAAGTGGCAGTACTGAAAGACTGCGAGAGCTAAAACCGCAGTCCGTACCACACAACATCCGGCAGAATGCGAACAGCAGGCGCCGGTAGATGATACATGTGGAGAAACCTGAATACCTCTTGCAGCCAAGATGGAATGCCCTTGATTCTCTGAAGATTCCAGTCGAGCGAAAGGTAGAGAACGTGCTGTCCACCCCCATTGCCATCTAGGCCTTGCACGGAATGTCCGAGCGCAACATTCAACCACGGCGGATACCATTGCTGCCATGCACGTGGCAGTACATCATACACGCACAAACTATACCAGTGCGTGGTGCTTTCGTAGTCGTCGATGATAGAACTGTATTCGCCAAGGCGAAACTTGTAGGACGGATAGTACGAGATCTGCAACTCCAAAGATCGAAGCGCCGGAATGTAGTGCTGTAGAACTGGGATCGATGCTCCAACGGTGTTGAATAGCATATCGCCGGGCGAGAATCCATAGTTGGCGCTGAAGCCATCACGCACCTCTACATACGTTTGATAGCCAAGAGCAATACCGGCGCCAGTCCAGATTGCCGACGTAGAATCCATGCCAGCCCAACGGAACGCACCCGCCAGTGCCGTAGTCGAGGCATGGGCAAAGTACATGTGTCCGAGCTTGTCTGCACCCAACGCATACTTCCAGTCTTGATCCCAGTTTACATGGAACTCCGATTTCTCTCCCTTCCACCAGAAGTCATTTACCAGTACATGTCCAACCACGAACGCCGCAGCACCTACGCCAACTATCGCTCCTATTTTGTAAGGGTTTACGCGAAGTGCGTTAGTGGTGGTGGAATCCTTGGTGCGTAACGTGTCGACAAGATGTGCGGAACTCAATTGAATTGATGTAAGGCATTGAAAACAAAGGATTAAGATAGCGCATGAACTTCTTTTCATGGAGCATTCATTGGTTTCGAGGGAAAAAGGTGTGAAGTTGCTTGTCTTGTAGAACACGAACAGACCGGAGGACCCACTATGACGACAACGATCTCGATGCGCACAATCGTGCGACTGGTGATCTTCCCGTGCGTCTTCTTTGCGGTAATGTCTGTAAGCTTTCTTGTAGAAGCGCGCGATCTTCCTGCAAGTGTACGAACAGACAATGCAGATACGGCAATTCGTGAAAACGTACGTGAAGAACTCTACTTCCCATTAGACGAGATCGCAGACGGACTTGCCTCGTGGTACGGTGGTGCATTCCATGGTCGTCGCACAGCAAGTGGTCGCACCTACAACATGAACGAGTACTCGGCGGCGCACCGCAGCCTTCCGTTTGGTTCACTCGTCCGTGTTTCGAATTCAATCAATGGCAAGGTGATGCTTGTAGAGATAACGGACCGCGGTCCGTTTGTACGCAAGCGCGTGGTAGACCTTTCTTATGCAGCCGCACAACATTTGAACGTCTCGGTAACACCAGTGGAGCTCATGGCACTTATGCCACGCACCATTTACGACTTCTATTGCGACAACGATTCTACCGTGTTGGCCATCGACGCCAACATGACCGTTCGCGTGATACCGGCGGCAAAGCTAGAGACCACCACTCCGGCCACCACCTTCACGCGTGCCATGACCAACCGTAGCAATGCGGACTCCTACGTGGTCATCGTGCCACCCGACGCTTCGTGCCGCTCGATGCGGTATGCCATTGCCGGGCGCATTACTTCCGCTGTCCCCGAAGTAGCCATTCGCTAATCTTCGATACTACCGCTGGACTTACGGTTTCGTTCAGCATCGACATCTCTTCTGCCGTACAGGCCAAACACGTTTGGAACCAATGATTCATCATGGGGAATCTGTGCATGGTTACAGACCTGCCTTGTGGTTGTTTGATCTTCGCGAAGGCCGATTGGTGAAGAGAGGCTGGCACCTCTGCATCTTTCTCTGCATACAACACTAGCAGTCGGCACGCCGTCTCGGGTAGCGACGCTGGGAGGTCTAACTCGCTTATCTCTTGAAGTCGGGGCAACATGGTCGACCGCACATAGGCATGTTGATCTCCTTGCATGAACGTTCGAAAGCGACGATACTTCTCGAGCGATGCGGATTTCGAGGCGATGAGTGCTCGATGATAACGTTCGATGCGTTCTGCTGTGCTGTCTGCATTCGGAGAGTTCTCGACGATAGTCTTCCAACGATCGGCCATACCGGTATAGACCTTGATAACTTCCTTTGACGTCCCGCGTTCTTTTTCCTGCGACGTGATCTGAGTCTTAAGGTGATTCCAACCGTTCAACGCCGGAGTCCCCATCAGGATCAGGCCAGCAACGCCAAGGCGCGTGGTTGCCGCGTGGGCCGCTGTTACGCCGCCCTCGCCATGCCCTAGAATGTAGACGTTGTCTCGGTCTATATGTGCATTTGTTCGAAGCAGATCAACGGCCACTTCAAGGTCCGACACTCGGTCTGCCAACGTTGCTACTCCGTACGATCCCGAAGATCCGATCCCGCGGTCATCAAGGCGCAACGTCGCAATCCCTTGACGTGCCAAGAGGTCTGCCAGCACACGAAACGGATGATGTCCGGATACTTCAGCATCTCGGTCGTGCACACCACCATCGCTCACAAGGATCACGGCTGGCCATAAACGTGCAGAATCGGGAAGGACAAGCTCGCCACCCAACACCACACCGCCGGCCCGGTTTAGCAAGCGTATCGGCTTACGGATATAGGGAACCGCTGGCCCGGGTTCTTGCACGCGTTGTGCGAGGCGGTCGATCTTGCGCGCGATGAACGACCATGTTTTATTGCCTTGCTTCCACAAACCTTCCAAATACATCTGATCTCGATGGATCATGGCCTCGAACCTCATGGGTGCTTGCGTAGAGATCATGGAAATGAGCGGTTCTCGCACCAGCGTAGAGTCCATGCGCAAGCCATACAGGCCACGGTCCGGGATGTCGATATACGTTTCGTGTGGCCCCCCGGGATACGACGTTATATGCAGGATCACGGAACGCGCCGGTCTGTCCGGCGCATTGAACAATGCCGTCCACGACCCACTCAGCACCATGTCTGGCAAGGAAGGTTGCGCCCACAGAGAGAGGGAGGGAAGCAGGGTGGCAAGGATGCAGATCAGATGGATGATTCGTCTGTTCATGTGCGATTTCTTAGCGTTCGTGTGAAACTCGAAGTGCAATTTTGCGTCATTGGCCACACACTTCCTATGGAGATTAGATGAAGATCCGCGTTTTCCTTGCCGCCATGCTCCTTACGACGATGGCGTTTTCCGCTCAGGCTATCACACCTGACGAGATCATACAGAAGAGTATCGATGCCCAAGGCGGACTGGCAAAATTCAAGGCGATCACGTCGTTCTCTGCAACGGGAACCATGGCCATGGCGCAAATGCAAATGGATATGTTGTTCACGCTCAAGGTAAAGCGAGGCGGCAAAATGCGCGTTGAGAATGAAATGCAAGGCATGAAATTCGTGATGGCCTTGGATGGAAGCACAGGTTGGATGATCAATCCAATGGGTGGAACAGGGAAGGCAGAGAAGGTTCCGGAAGATCAGATCAAGGACATGAAGGACATGGCTGATATCGACGGAGACCTTGTTGGATATAAAGAAGATGGTTGGTCGGTAGAGAATCATGGGTCAGTAGATGTTGATGGATCGACAGCCTATAAACTCAAGTTCACGCGCGAAAAAGACACAAAGTTCATCTATGTTGATGCCGTCTCGTTCCTTGAGCTTAAGAAAGAAAGCAAGGCCTCGATGATGGGACAAGAAATGGATATCGAAACAGTCTATTCGAACTATCAGAACATCGGCGGAACGTTGCGCCCATTCCAAATGGAAATGCGCACGCAGGGAACAACGGTCCAGACGATCACGCTCAAGACAGTTGAAACGAACGTTGAGATCGCCGACTCAATGTTCACGATGCCGAAGTAATGCACTCTATGAAGTATCTCTCTACAGCAGCGCTGATCGTCGTCACGACGGTCGGCGCTGTTTCGCAAACAACCATAACGGGAAGTATGCTCGGCGGCATGCGTGCTCGTTCCATCGGTCCGGCAACCATGGGAGGTCGCATCGCAGACGTTGCCGTTGTATCCACCGATCCCAAGATCATCTACGTGGGCGCGGCAAGTGGCGGCGTTTGGAAGAGCACGAATGGTGGGGTAACCATGCAGCCCGTGTTCGAAGATTTCAATCAGTCGATCGGTGCCATTGCTATCGACCAAGCCCGGCCCGACACGTTGTGGGTTGGAACAGGTGAGTCGTGGACTCTATCGGACAACAGATGCGGGAGCAACATGGGAGAACGTTCTGTTCACGAATGAACGCAGTGGATGTGCGGACGTTGTGATGGACGCTACCGATCCCAAGGTTCTGTATGCTGCCATGTGGGAGTTCCGAAGAACGCCCTATTCCTTTTCGTCGGGTGGACCCGGTAGTGGACTCTACCGATCTGCAGATGGTGGTGCGACGTGGACGAAGATCAAGAACGGACTACCGGATGGAGATCTGGGTCGGATCGCGATCGACATTTCACCGCTCGACCATACGCTCATCTATGCCAATGTCGAAGCAAAGGAAAGTGGCTTCTATCGCTCTACCGATGCCGGATCAACATGGGAACGTCGCAGCACCACATCGGCTTCCTCTGTACGTCCGTTCTACTTCTCGCGCATCGTTGCAGACCCGGTAGACAAAGACGTCATTCATAAAGCGGGACTCAACTACTATCGCTCTGCCGATGGAGGCGCATCATTCGACGCACTGGGTGGAAGCTCGCATAGCGATCATCACGCGATGTGGATCGACAAGCGCGACAATGCGCACATCATTGATGCAACGGATGGTGGGCTCTATGAATCGTTCGACAAGGCCAAGCGATTCCGCCACCTTGCGAACCTTCCCATTTCGCAATTCTATCACGTGAGCGTAGATATGCGCGCACCCTACTACGTCTATGGCGGTTTGCAAGACAACGGTTCGTGGTTCGCGCCCGTGCGTACCTCCGATGGCATTCACAATGCAGATTGGAAGAACGTAGGCTATGGTGACGGCTTTGCGGTGCTGCCTGATGCAACAGACGAGAACATCATTTTTTGGGAATCGCAAGGTGGCGAGGCACAACGAACGGATCTTCGAAATGGAGAAACAAAGAAGGTGCAACCTGTTGCCTCGCGTGAAGAGGGAACACTTCGGTTCAATTGGAATACACCCATCGTTCGTAGTGCGGCAAATCCAAAGGTGATCTTTATGGGATCGCAGTACCTGCACCGATCATCGAACAGAGGCGACGCACGGTCGGGGCATCTACGTGCTCGACGATCTCACGCCTCTTCGTGCCTTCGATCCGCAGAACATTTCGCAGGAAGTCACGATGCTGCCCAGCAGGCCTGCAGTGCGTCGCATGGGTGTGATCTCGCAACGATTCAGTGGCGACGCGGAGTTTGTGGGATCAACCACGGACGATGTAGCCACGGTCTGGTACTTCCTGAAAGAGCGTCCACTGAAAGGCGCCACCGAGATCGTGATCAAGGACCCACAAGGTGTGGTGATACGCAAACTACCTGCGTCCACGCGCAAAGGATTGAACAAAGTTGAATGGCCGTTACGACTACCGCCGCCAATCTCAGCCACGAGCGAAGTGGGTTTCGCAGGGGGCTCGTTCTCGGGTCCGCTCGCCCCAGAAGGTACCTACACCGCCGAAGTACATCGTGCCGGCTTGGTCTCTACGACAAGCTTTACCGTGATCACAGATCCTATCTATGCGCACTCGGCGTCTGACCGTACGTCGCAACAGGAACTCGTGATGATGCTCTACCAACTCCAAACAAAACTTGCCGTCACGCAAGATCTGGCTCTTCGAACACGAACACGTCTTGATACAACGCTCGCCCACGCGGAAGGAATCGCGGCGGCAACGATCGGTAGCATGAAAACACTGCGCGACACGCTCGATGCCATGAATAAGCAGTTCGTGAATACCAAGGTTGGCCGTATCACGGGCGAGGAGCAGCTGCGGGAGAAGCTCTCCGAGCTCTATGGACAAGTGAACAACTACATGGGCAAGCCATCGGAAACACAACGTGCATTTGCCTCTATCCTCGATGAGAGCGTCGCAACCGGTACTCAAACCGTAGCGTCGGTCCTTTCCACCTTGCTCCCTCCCATCAATGAGGGACTGAGGGCGGCAGGGAAGTCGGAGATCGGCGTGGAATCCCGCGAGCAAACAGAGAAGCGTCTAAGGAAATGATTGTAGGTTTGCACTGGTTGATTGACCACTGAACAAGGAATGGGGACCGTGAATCGCACCGTCTATTATCTCGTGCTCATTGCATTTGCTGCGTTGATGACGCAGGGTTTCCAATGCGCCACTTCTGAAATGTCTACGGCTCGCAAAGCCTATCAGGCAAAGAACTACGACAAAGCAAAGGAATCCTTGCTCAAGGAGCTTGAGCTCCATCCTGAGAACTGCGAGGCGCAGATCATGTTGGGCAAGACCTCGTTACGAATGAACGACTTCAAGGGCATGGCAGACGCGTATGCAAAGGCGCGAGCATGTCCGGGCGTGAAACCGTCGGACGTGAATGAAATGTCGATCGATGCATTCAATGCTTGGGTTGGATTCTACAACGAAGGGATCAACAAGTACAATGATTATGTGACCAATAAACAGGACGCAGATCTGAGAGCGGCCATCGTGGCACTACAAGGTGCGATGACGGTAAAGCCGGAGTACTCCGAGCCATTGAATCTTATGGGCCAGCTCCATGAATCAATAGGTGATACGAACACCGCCATGACAACGTATCTCGAGTGGTGGAAGCTCGAAGAAGCCGGATTCAACATCATGAAGACGAAGCAGCTTTCACTTGGTACAACACGCCAGGAAGTTCTGAAAACACTCGGAACGCCTGTGCAACAAAAGCTCGACACGGCCACGAATGAACTTGTGTACAAAGACAAGTTCGACGTTGGTGGCAGAGACCTTTATGTGTTCAGTACGCAAACCGGTAGTGCGGATGCTGTGGTAACCGGGTGGACCTATAATCTTCCGTCGTCTATCGCCGAAGCCGAGAAGTGGCGCGCCCGCAATGCTTCACTGGCACCACTCAAGGCCATGGCATTCACGAACTTTTCGCGTGGAAAAAATGAAGATGCACTTGGATTGTGCAACATTGTTCAAGCAGCAAAGCCGAGCGATGTAGAGTTGATCCCCATGCGCACGCAATTGCTCCAACAACTTGGCAAGAGCGACGAGGCCCTGATGGAGATCAAACGCCTTGTAGATGCAGATGCAAAGAATGTATCTACTCGCCTGCAGTATGCGGCCTTGCTCATGCAGTTGGAGAGAACAGACGAGGCCATGGTGCAATACACAATCATTCTCGAAGACGATGCAACGAACTCCACATCGCTTTTCAATCTTGCGGCGGCGTTCAAGAACAAGGCCAGTGTGATCCAACGTGCAGAGCAAGAGCAGAAAGACAAGAACAAGACGTACAAGATAAACGAGAGCTATCTCGCAGATCTCAAAACATCGGCCGACTATTTTGAGCAGCTTCGTAAGAGTCCGCAATACGCAGACAACCTGACCGTCCTAGATCAACTTGCCAACATCTACGAGGTTCGTAAAGAGCGCGCAAAGGTGAAGGCTATTATCATGGAGCTCGAAGCGCTCGAGATGAAGTATCAGACGAACAAAGAATACTACCGCGTGATGGAAGGTGTCTACGCTCGGAACAGCATGCTCGAAAAGATGAAAGAAGCCACCGCCAAGGCACAACAATTGAAATAACCATTGGATCCATCATGGCCAACAATAACGATCAGCAACCCCAACAACAGATGACCATTGAGCTCGGCGAAAAAGAAGCCGAAGGCATCTATTCCAACCTGGCCATCATTTCGCACTCTCCGGCAGAGTTTGTGATCGACTTCACCCGGATCCTTCCAGGTGTTCCGAAGGCCCGAGTGCATGCCCGTATCGTCATGACGCCGCAGCACGCAAAGCTTCTGTTGCATGCCTTGGGCGAAAATGTGGGCAAGTTCGAGCAACAATACGGCGAGATATCTGTGGACGGACAGCTCCAGCAGTTTCCGAACGTGCAAGGCTCGACCGGTATCAACTAAAAGTCGCTTGTAATCCCGCGCCCTTTTGTATTTTTGTGGTCCTGCAAAACAACATCAGCACATTAGATCCGATCAGGTGAATGCATGAAGCGTACATACCAACCAAGCAAGCGCAAGCGTCTTAACAAGCACGGCTTCCGCCTGCGCATGTCCACGAAAAACGGTCGCAAGATCCTGAACCGTCGTCGCGCAAAGGGTCGTGCCCGTATTGCCGTCTCGTCGCACCGTTAACACGCGGAACGGCCGACCATGACTGTTCGGCCGATCAAGGGATTCGAGGCTTTTTCCGACGCGTATCGGTCGGGGCGACGCGTATCCGCCGGATTGCTTCTGCTTTCCGTTACGCTTCGCAGTCGGACACCACTCACGGTCGAACCCGACGTGGTGCTCATAGGGGTGACGGTATCAAAGAGAATGGCCAAGAAGGCTGTTGTTCGCAGCCGAATACGAAGACTCTTGCGTGAAGCGCTTCGGTTCAGCATTCGTGAACATGCCCTGGAGATCGAACGAGCGGCCATTGCCACGATTGTCGCAATAGTTCGCAGCGCTCCTTCCCATCCTGCCCTGATCGCACTCGAAGACATCCAACCGCTGGTGGAACAACTTCTTCTACGGGTACTAGGCGAATGCAACACTCCGAGCACCGACGACCGTCCATGATAGCGTCAGCCGTGAGTATGCTCATTCGCTTTTACCAAGTGGCCATCTCGCCACTGTTTCCGTCTTCCTGCCGATTTACACCTACCTGTTCTGAATACACCCTCCAAGCCGTGCGTCTACACGGCGTGGTCAGAGGGCTTTGCCTAGGCGTCCGTCGCATTTCGAAATGCCATCCGTTCCATAAGGGTGGCGTAGATCTTGTGCCACCTACGGACGCACATCACTCTTGTTCCACGCATTAACCTTCCCATGGATCGCAACTCTACCATTGGTCTCGTTCTTATCGGTCTTGTCGTCGCTGGCTGGGTCTTCTATCAAAGCACTGTGAGTGTGCGTGACGTCACACCCGAGAAAACGGCGCAACACAAGGAGCTGCAGGATTCTGTCCGCACAGCAGTTACCCCCTCAAAGCCCGTTCCGCCAGCGATCTCGTCTGCTATGCAGGGCAACGAAAACATCATCACGGTGGAAACCGATCTTCTGCGTGTACGACTTAGTTCGTACGGAGGAACGATTCGCTCGTGGGTACTGAAGGACTACAAAGCGTGGTATGGGGCACCGGTAGATCTGATTCATGCGGGATCGCGTGAATTCGGGTTCGATTTCCGCATAAAGAACGGCGCAAAGGTAGATGGAAAGGCACTGAACTTCACATGGAATGCAAAGGCAAGTTCGTTCCGCGTAACGGGTTCTGATACACTTGTCTTGAAGGCAACGGTACAAGCAGATAGTGGTGTGATCGAGCGCACGTATACCTTCACAGGAAACAAGTACGATGTGCGTACGACGATCACGCTAGACAAGATGGATGATGTGATTCCGTTCACGAACAGGTTCGTGAACCTCACGTGGAAGAACGGCATTCGCTATCAAGAGAAGAGTGCTGTAGAAGAAAGCAACAATGCCGTTGCCATCGTGTCTGCAGGCGGATCCCACGAAGAATACGACGCCAATGAATTCAATGCTCCTACACAGCAAAGCACCACCGGCAACATCGACTATGTGGCTACGCGTTCCAAATACTTTGCCGTTGCCCTCATGCCAACGACACCGTTTGATGGGACGGTCTTCACAGAGGCCACAAAGTTCGGTGCTCCAGACGAGGGCGTTGTTGAAGTGTATTCGATGTCGTACAAGTTGCCATATCGTGGCGGTCGGCAGACTCATGCGATCACGCTCTTTGCCGGCCCGATGAACTATGACATCCTTGCCTCCTACGGCCTTACCGATGTTATGAATTTCGGCTTCAAATGGATTGTGAAACCCATCGGCGAATACTTCATGCTTCCCGTGCTCAAGTTCATGCACAAGGGCATTGCCAATTGGGGAGTTGCCATTATCGTATTCTCGATCTTCATGAAGCTCTTGCTCTATCCGTTGTCGATAGGACAAATGAAGAGCGCGCAGAAGATGAAGCTTTTGGCACCGGAGATGAACCGTATACGCGAGAAGTACAAGGACGACCAAGCGTCGCAACAACAGGAGATGATGAAGCTCTACGGGGAGTATGGCATCAATCCTGCCGGTGGATGTTTGCCCCTTTTGCTCCAAATGCCGTTTCTGTACGCCTTATATGCCGTGCTAAATCTGAACGTGGAGCTCCGTCAGGCGAGCTTCCTGCCGATATGGTTAACAGACCTCAGTACGCCGGACGTGATCTTCTCGCTGCCGTTCAAACTGCCGCTCTTTAACATTGACAAATTCTCTGGTCTAGCCCTACTCATGGGCGCGACGCTTTTCATTCAGCAAAAACAGGCCGTCACGGACCCACGCCAAAAGGCCATGGTCTATATGATGCCGGTGATGCTCACCCTGATGTTCTCGACGCTACCGGCGGGATTGAACCTGTATTACTTCATGTTTAACATCATGGGGATAGGGCAGCAGATCTACATGAATAAGTACTCGAAGAACATCCCAACACTGGCCGACCTGAAAAAAGCCCCTAAAAAGGAAGGTTTCCTCCAGAAAAAGATGCGCGAGGCACAGGAATTGGCGTCACAGCAGGGCAGAACGCTTCCCGGGAAACCACCCGCTGGCAAGGGCCAGGGCCGTCAGAATGGTGGAATCGGGAAAAAGGGTGGCAAGAAATAGGCCCTGTAACTAAGTTCACATGACGTGGTCTGACAACCTGATGCAGTCCCCCGAAGCGTGAAAAAAAGTCCACACTTCCTGTCGCACGAGTCGATGCATCAAGTAAATTTGATGCTCATGTACAGTAAATCACGTTCATTTTTTTGTTTTCATCGAAGGAGCAGTGTATGAATGCTCGTCAACTCGTTCGCGGCCTGGTTGTCAGCTCGCTTGTAGTTGCAATGGGTGCCACATTTCTTGAGGCACAGCCGGGTGCGTATAAGCGCTTGAAGCTTATCGAAGAATTCACCAGCGCAACATGCCCACCGTGCGTTTATGCAACGGCCGTCATGAATGGCGTTGTCGACATCAAGAAGGGTGTCGTTTCGATCCGCTATCACATGCACTACCCGGGACCGGGTGATCCGTTCAACTTGATCAGTGCATCCGATGCAAGTGCACGCCACAGTTACTACAACATTGGGGGCATTCCGTTTGCTGCCATTCAAGGTACAAACACGCTTACACCTTCCAACCCGAATGCCACGGCTGGTATCATCGATGTGAACAACCGCCTTAGTCAAGTAACGCCAACATCTCCGGTGATGATGACGGCAGCACAAGATGGTCCGAACCTCAAAATTACTGTCAAGAGCGATGTTGCCCTAAGCGGTCATACTCTGCACTGTGTAGTTGTAAACCGGTTCGTGTCTCTCCCTACACTTCCAACCACGCTTCCGAACAGCAACGGCGAGTCGACGTTCAACGACGTGATGATGAAGATGTATCCCGATGCAAGCGGTACGAAGATCAGCCTTGCCGCCGGCGAAACCAAGGTCTTCAACTTCGGTGCTGGCCTAGGCACAGGCTTGCTCTGGCCTGATGGCAAGCAATACATCATTGCGTTTATCCAAACGGATGCAACAAAGGATGTTCTGCAAGCAGCTGTTTCCAACGACGGAAATACGCCAGTTGATTATGCCTATCTGAATGCAACGAGCGTTGCTGCCTCGCTAACAGGCCTGTATAACAAGGTCGGACGCGGTGCAACGATGGAGAAAGACATTACGCTCAAGAACAACGGTTCCGTGGCTGCAACCATAACACTTACGGTTGCGAATGCGGCTGCACTGCAAACGAACAATGGTATGACGGTTGTGATCGAGCCAGCAACACAGACGATTCCTGCAGGAGCTACGCAAATTGCAAAGCTCAAGGTAACAGGTAATCCAACGGCTTCGACGTTCGTTGGTGTAGACGTAGGCATGTCTGCAGCAGACGCTCTGGGTCGCACGGTACCTTCGTCCTACTATCTTGTTGATGGTGCAAAGGTCTTGTCGTGGTATGGCGTTGGTAATGGTCAAGAGATCCTTACTGCAGTTGGCGTACAAGCGTCAACGTACGGTATGGATCACGCCTACGTTCCATTCAATACGGAAGCACTCGCAGCCTATCCACCGAACACGTATGCGGCAAACGTCATCAACATGGATGGTGCTTGGTTGAACTTCCGAGGCACAGTGCTCACGCAAACACAGAGCATTCTGAACGCAAAGAAGGGCGTCTGGGTAAGTGGTCAGTCGAACTTGTTTGCAGCCTATGATCGCTATGCTACGAACTCTGCGTTCGCAGCAACAAAGACGTTCATGGAGAACACTGTTGGTGTTCTGCTAGATCACTTTACATGGCGTGCGAACTTCGACGCCAATGGCAATCCTGTATCGCTTATCGGCTTTACTGCGAAGGGTGTTTCCAAGGATCCGATTGGCGATGGTTTGTCTCTTTCCATGAACAATGCCAACACAAGCTGGCCAACTTACACGCTTGGTACAGACGTGATGAAGAAGTCTTCTAGCTCGCGTGCAAAGACGTTCTTGTATTACAGCGACCGTGTAGATTCCATCGCAGGTGTTCGTACGGAACCCATTGCCGGCGGACGTATTGTGTACACCTCTGCGGGTCCTGAAGCCATGGCTACAGCTGCACAGCGTAACAACTACATCCAAAAGGTCTTGGATTGGTTGATCAAGGGCACAACTGTTGCTGGTACAATCGCAGTAAGCCAGGCTACGTTGTCGTTCGGTGCAGTGTTCGTTGATTCGACAAAGGACATGACAGTAGACTTCACGAATACGTCTGCAGTCCCTGTGAGATTCAACGACATTGCCGTTAGTGGCACGGACGGCTCGCAGTTCGACGTTATCGATGGTCGCCCGGATGCCGGTCCGATCACGATCGCGCCAGGTGCGAAGCACACACTTACTATTCGGTTTGCACCAACGCTGAAGAAGCCCTTGTTCGTGGCAACTCTCACGGGAGAAACAGATGCAACAGTAAACCCTGTTGTGAGCTTGCGTGGCTCGAGCCAGATCGTAAGCGTTGCAACGGAAGTACTTTCTGAGTACGGTGCTATCGGCATGCGTCTTGTTGGTTCCAATCCTGTGACAGACGCTTCGGCGATCGAACTCACAACGAGCGGTTCGAACACCGGAGCCATTACTGTTTCAGTTGTTGATGCTGCTGGCCGCACGGTAAGTACGCTCTTCAACGGTGCGGCAACATCTGGTGCACAACGTGTTGCATTGAATGGCGCAACACTTGCAAACGGTGTGTATTCGATCGTTGCCTCCAATGGTAGCGAACGCGCTGCACTCACGGTTGTAGTAGCTCGCTAAGCGAATAGCCCTCGTGTAGAATTTCAAAGGCCCGATGCAGCGAATGCTGCATCGGGCCTTTTCTGTTTTTGCATGTTGGTACGAATGCTTACCGCCGATACAGATACTTTGCCCCAGCCGGAAGCGGAGTTCGAAGTCGGAAGTCGCCAAATCCCGACGTGTCTTCAAAGTTGAATTGAATTCCATTCGACATGGTCCACCGGATGTATCGAGAAGTACCGGTCGTACTACCGAAGCGCTCGGCCTGAGCGGGTTCTCCATAGACGATGGAGACCATGCCCATGTCCGTAAGCCATCCGTCGGTATACGATTTGTACAGCTTGTTAGCCTTTTCTAGGCGCGCATAATAGTCTTCGAATGCTTCGTTGCGGGTGGTGTTCGATGTTGGATCGAGCTTCTTCCAAAACTCTTCGAACCTCGTTTGCTTCTCACCTTCCGTTTTGCCCTCTTGAATGTAGTCCATGTCTGTTTGCGTGGCCACGTAGCGGAGTTGTCGGATTGCTTTGGAAAGGTCGCTGACTACTGAACCAAACGCGGACGCGGGGATGGTGAGCGAGCGCTGCTGACGTGCGAGAGTTGCCGTCGTGTCGAGCTTTTTACCGATGGCCCCGAACAGTGTTAGGCCCAACGAATAAGTTCCCGGCATGGGATGTTGTGGCATCGATATTTTGAAGAACTGACGTCCGGTTCTACCGCTAATGGTTTGAAGTGGACCGGTGCCGGAAGAGAGGAGTCGACCGTCCTTTGAGGTGAGCTTCCATTGCACACCAACGGTCTCTGGCGAATCCTCCAAGTAGATCTCGTAGAACGCGAAGAGTGCTGCATTGGAGTTCCACACTACATCGCCAATAAGAGGCGTTATCGAGTACCGCTCTCCACGTTGTTCAATATCCGTGAGAAGCAGAATGCTACTCATTGACGGCAACATGGTTGTGTAATCGGGAATCGAGATCGAGCGAGTTTGCGAGAGTTCCTTGCGAGAGAACTGATCCTTGACTGTCACCTCTACCTTATACGTCCCCGGACTGAGTCGGAACCGAGGCACGGAATGGTCGACGTTTCCATTGCCGCCTTGCGCCGCGGCATAGTCCTTCTCGGTAGCTGTTCGCGTATAGGCGGTGTCGATCGAGCGCTTGCCCGCTGAGTCTCGAATGGCAATGCGGACGTCGTATTTCGCGGCGTAGATCTGGTCGTATTCCGTGAATTGAATGCTCTCGTAGGGGACTACGACGAATACGTCCACGCGTGCACGCGGATCGATCATACTTGTTCGCGTAGAGGTAACATCCACCAAGAGAGTGGTGCTCTGCAATGGTGGCTGTGCACTCACGGTGCCAGCAAATGCAATGCCGGCGAGAAAAGAACGGAGGAGGTGTTTCATGCGTGTTGTAGTGTGCGCCGATCAGATCCGTACTTGCAAATTCCACACGTCTCGCGCTTGTCGAGCAAGCGTTTCTCGGTCGTCGGGATGCGCGATGTTGATGAGCGCTTCGGCTCTCTGTCTGAGCGTCTTGGCATGCAAATAGGCTACTCCGTATTCGGTAACCACATAGTGTACATGCGCACGTGTGGTAACAACACCGCCACCGGGATTCGCTGTACAGGCAATGCGACTAATGCCCTTGCTCGTCCGTGACGGAAGAGCGATGATGGGCTTTCCGCCACGTGAGAGTGCAGCGCCGCGAATGAAATCCACTTGCCCCCCCACGCCGCTGTAGGGACTGGTACCAATGGAATCCGCAACAACCTGTCCGGTGAGATCCACTTCAATGGCAGAGTTGATGGCAGTGAGTTTTGGATTGCGCTTAATCACTTCGGGATTGTTCACATAGGCCACGTCGAGCATGGCCACCATGGGATTGTCGTGAATAAAGTCGTAGAGCTTTCGCGTGCCCATCACAAACGTGGCCACGATCTTATACGGATGAATGGTTTTGAGTGCACCCGTCACAACGCCGGATTCAACGAGTTCAACAAGGCCATCACTGAACATCTCGGTGTGAACTCCTAGGTTGCGATGCGAGTGGAGTTCTCGCAGCACCGCATCGGGTATAGCACCTATGCCCATTTGAATCGTTGCGCCATCGTCTACCAATGCAGCAACGTGACGTCCGATACCGCGCTCGATCTCGGTGAGTACGGGAGGTGCCACTTCGGGAATCTGATCGTCCACCTCGACCATGTAGGTAATCCTGCTCATGTGAACGAGCGCATCGCCATGCGTGCGTGGCATGTTGGGATTGACCTGAGCAACGACGATCTCTGCAGAGTGCAATGCTTCGTGTGCAGCTTCGACGGTCACGCCAAGAGAGCAGAATCCATGCTGGTCCGGTGGCGACACATGGATAAGCGCAACGTTGATATCAAGAATGTCGTTTCGGAACAAGTGTGGGATCTCCGACAAGAACACCGGTGTGTAGTCTGCTCTGCCTTCTTGCACAGCCTTGCGCATGTTCGGTCCGATAAACAAACAGTTCACTCGGAACGACTCTGCGTATTGCTCGTCTGCATACGGGGCGGGCCCCTCGGTGTGCAGGTGCACGATCTCGACGTTGCGTAAACGGTCTGCCTGACGGACCAATTCGCGTATCAGCGCTTGTGGTGCTGCTGCTACACTGTGAAGGTAGATCCGATATCCGGACTTGATGCTGGCAATGGCCTCTTCGGCGCTGACGTATCTAGACATGGTCACAAAGATAGGGGAAGTCGGCGCCTGACCGTATTTTGCAGCTCTTCGCTCACCATTCGATGTTGCCGCTCATGCAGTTCGAGAATGTTGCCTTCGTCGTTGTCCTCCTTGCCGCCCTCTCCTACTTTGCGATGAGTGCACGCAGACTCATCTCCTACCTCCTAGTGGCCAAGCCAGAGGTGCGCTGGGACCGCATTCCGGAGCGCATCCAGAAAACCATCGTCGTGGGTTTGTTTCAAAGCAAGATCCTTCGCGATAAGGCGGCGGGGCCATTGCATGCCATGATCTTCTGGGGATTTGTGGTGCTGCTCGGTGCGGCGGTCGAAATGGTCCTCGAAGGAATGCACGAAGGATGGTCACTGAGTTTTCTGGGTCCCGCGTATTCCGTGATCACCATTCTCACAGATGTGTTCTGCCTGCTGATCATCGTTGGCGTGGTGATGTCGTTGTATCGCCGCTACGTTGTGAAGGTGAAGCGATTGCAGGTGGAAGGGGAGAAGGTAGAGGCAGGGGTGATCTTGATCACGATCGGTTCGATTGTGACGGCGCTGCTGATCCAGAACGCTCTTCGGCAACATGTACACGGTGCAGACCTCGCGTGGGCCGTACGCCCGGTGGCATGGCCGCTTGGCAATGTACTCGCTTCTGCGTTTGGTGCCGACGCAAGTGCTGTGATGTTTTCGATTGCGTGGTGGCTGCATGCCGTGCTGATCCTAGGCTTCATGAATTATCTGCCGTTCTCAAAACACTTGCATGTGCTTACATCGATTCCGAATGTGTTTCTGGGTCCACTCGGGCCATCAAACCGTCTCGAAAAGATCGACTTCGAAGCAGAGGGCGTGGAGACGTTTGGAGTGGTCGACATTGAAGACTTCACCTGGAAAACCTTGCTCGACGGATATACCTGCACGCACTGCGGGCGGTGTACGAGTGTGTGTCCGGCCAACATCACAGGCAAGGTGTTGGATCCGCGTGGTGTGATCATTGCGATCCACGATAGAACCATGGACAAAGCGCCACTGATCTTGAAGAAGAATGCTGGTGAAGAACTCTCGACCGACGAGCAAGCAGTGTGGGACAAGAAGCTGATTGGCGACTATGTGTCTGCGGACGCGCTATGGGCCTGCACGACGTGTGGCGCATGTATGGAAGAGTGTCCGGTGAACATCGAACACGTTCCTGCTATCGTTGGCATGCGCCGTTCAATGGTGATGATGGAGAGTTCATTCAACGACGAAGGTGCGTTGTTGCCGGACGTCTACAGCAACATGGAAACGAATTCTGTCCCCTGGGGCGGATTCAGTCAGGCAGATCGTGCGAACTGGGCAGAAGGAATGGGCATCAAGACCGCTGCCGAGGATGCATCGATGGATGTGTTGTTCTGGGTGGGCTGTGCCGGTTCCTATGATGAACGAGCAAAGAAGATTTCTCGCTCGTTCGCAGAACTCATGCAGATCGCTGGTGTTGATTTCCGCATTCTAGGAACGGAAGAACATTGCACCGGCGATGTGGCACGTCGAACAGGGAATGAATACCTCGCAGACATGCTCACGAAAACAAACATCGAAACCTTCGAACGCTATTCCGTGAAAACGATCGTGGCAACATGTCCGCACTGCTTCAATACACTCAAGAACGAATACCCGCAGTACGGCGGCAACTACGAAGTGATCCACCACACGCAGTACATCCGATCGTTGATCGATTCGGGGCGTTTGGTGATCGACGCGTCTAAGGTGTCGAGTGAGGCCGTGACCTATCACGACTCGTGCTACCTTGGTCGGTACAATGATGAGTTCGAAGCGCCACGCGCCAATCTCATGAACATTCCCGGCCTAGAGGTCATCGAAGCGCCGCGCTCGAAAGATAAGGGCCTGTGTTGCGGTGCTGGCGGGGGACGCATGTTCATGGAAGAACACATTGGCGACCGTGTGAATGTTGTGCGCACGAACGAACTTCTTGCCACGGGTGCATCGACCATCGCCGTGAACTGTCCGTTCTGCACCACCATGATCACCGATGGAGTGAAGGCAGCAGATAAGATCGAATCTGTGCAGGTGAAGGACATTTCGGAATTGATGCTCGACCACGTCCAACGCTAATCGCTACGCACTTCAGTGCAGGTTCATACTGTGGGCTAGCTGCTTTGCGAGTTCAGATGTTAGCACACGTCGGTCGAACGTCCGTACAAAAGCAACATCGGCCTTGGGCTGCGTGTTCGAGCGCCATTGGTCGTACATGGTGGCAATACTTGAAGCAATGGCCGCAACATCGGTTGGGTTTGTGATCTGCGCTGCACCATAACGCTCTGCGGCCTGACGTAGAGAGCCCTGTGGTAGGGAGGCAAGGACGGGCTTGCCTGTGCCGAAATATTCATACAGTTTACCGCTCGACACCGTGTCTGCATTTTTTCCGTTGCCCACCATCATCCACAGTGCATCGCTCGAGCGTAGTAGATCGATCGTGTCGGCATGGGAGCAGTAGCCATGATCATGGACGATTGCTTCGAGACCGAGCGACTTTGCCGTTTTCGCATGTTCATCACGGAGCAATCCCGCAAAGTGCAATTCGATTGCAGCGTTGGGGCGCTCTTGCAAAAACTGTGCAACGGCTTTGAACATGTATTTCGGCGTCACGAACTCGTAGAAGATTCCTGCATACGTCAGCTTGAAAGCCTGCGTGCGAGCCGTTGTGGGAATTGGACGTCGAAAATCATCGGGATCGAATCCTTGCGAGATAATCACCACATCATCGAACGGTAAGTGCGGATAGGTATTGATCAGTCGTTCTTTAATGCGTCGGTTCGTCACGATCACCTTCGATGCATGCGTGAGCACGTCGTACTCGAACTTCTTATGCAAGTGAGCATGCCATGGCGTGGGATAGAACGAAAACTGATTGCCATACCACAGATCACGATAGTCCACAACAAGTGGAATGCCTGTTTCTTGCGCCAATGCCGATGCCGCCATCATGGCCGAAAACGGAGGTCCGCTCACGAAGATGGTATCCACATGCGTGGTTGCAACGATCTCTCGCGCGGTGATCAGAGCTTGCTTTGCCCACGACCGTTTGTTGTCGGGCACAAAGAAGGTACTACTCAAGCGATTCAAAAATTTGCGCACGAACTCGCGTGGCATTTTGATCGTTCCGGCATCCTTCAACAGAGAGTTCGGATCCTTCCCACTTGTGCGATGGATCTCGATGGGTCTTCCCTCGAAATCCTCCAGCATTGATGCATCGTGGGCATAATACGCCGTGGGTCCGGTGGTGACCACAATAGGACGCCAACCTTGTTCCGGGAGATACTTCACGAATTTCGAAACGCGCTGAACGCCGCTCAGGCCCATCGGTGGAAAATAATACGCGAAGACGAGTACAGTATGTTGATCCATGCTCCTTAGACGATCACGAGTTCGCGCGGGGCGGTGGTAAGAATATCGGCGCCGGATGGAGTCACGACAACGTCGTCTTCGATGCGCATGCCGAATTTGCCGGGCAGATAGATGCCGGGCTCGATGGTGATGACACAGTTCGAAGGAACGTCTCCATTTGTGTTCGCCCACGAGATGCGTGGTTCTTCGTGCACTTCGTAGCCAAGACCATGTCCGAGTGAGTGCTTAAAGAACTCGCCATATCCCGCCTTGGTGATCAGATCTCTCGCCGCTGCGTCGAGCTTCGCAGCGTTCACACCACTGACGGCTGCATCCAGTGCGCACAGGTGTGCATCGTAGAGGATGGCAAATACTTCAACTACCTTTTTCTTTGGTGTGCCAAGGGCGAATGTTCGCGTCATATCGCTATACATTCCATTCCAGCAGCAACCGAAGTCAACGGTAACAACGTCGCCGTCCTTGATCACCGCAGAACTTGCGCGACCATGCGGCATCGCACTACGAGCGGCGGCAACAACGATGATATCAAAGGCATCTTTCTCGCTGCCTAGCTGACGTGACGTAGAGGCAATGAACGTTGCCACTTCGTACTCCGACATGCCTGGCTTTACAAAGTTCAGGAGGTGTTCATACGTTGTGCTGGCGAGCTGCGCGGCAACGGCGATGTCTTTGATCTCGCTCGCCGTCTTCACCATGGTGATGCGCTCGATCAGTCCACGTACTTCTTTTAGTGACGCAGGACTCATGGCCTTTTTGATAGACTTGAGGCTCGACACCATCGTACGTGAAGGATCAAAACCTACGGTCTTCCACTTCTTTGCAATAGCACGTTGCGTTGCGACACCCCAGAAATCTCGGTCGACGAAGGTCTTCAAACCTTCAAGCTTAAACACTTCCTTCTCTACCTGAATGGCATAGAGGTCGTTCGTAAAGAAGTACAGGTTGCGCTGCGAGATGATGGCCATGGCCATCGATCCGCTAAAGCCGAAGAGGTAGCGAAGGTGCGGCGTATGTGCAACGATCAGAGCGTCGAGCCCTGCCGCCTTCATTTCCTTCCGAACCGATGCGATGCGATCGGTTGCTGCGTTGAGTTGTTGTTTGGTGGCCATGGTTCTATCGCGTATTGTAGTTGGGAGATTCCTTCGTGATGATCACATCATGCGGATGTGATTCACGAAGACCAGCAGCTGTCATACGCACGAACTGAGCATGCTGTTGCATCTCTTCGATCGTTGCGCAGCCGCAATATCCCATCGATGCTCGAAGGCCACCGACGAGTTGATAGATCGTGTCGCTTACGTTGCCCTTGAAGGGGACGCGACCTTCGATGCCTTCCGGAACGAGCTTTGCGACCTCGTCCTCTACGTCTTGAAAATATCGATCGGCAGAGCCTTGCCCCATAGCTCCTAACGAGCCCATGCCGCGATAGATCTTGTAGGCACGACCTTCGAGGAGGACTTTTTCGCCGGGGCTTTCTTCATGTCCGGCAAGCATTCCGCCGAGCATCACCGTGTCTGCACCTGCAGCAATGGCCTTTGCCAAATCGCCCGTTTGCTTGATGCCACCATCGGCGATCACCGGTACACCGTGCTTACGCGCTTCGGAAACAACGTTCATGATGGCCGTGATCTGCGGCACACCAACACCGGCCACAACGCGCGTTGTACAAATCGAGCCGGGACCGATTCCAACCTTCAGTGCATCGGCCCCCGCTTTGATCAGGGCCGCCGCTGCTTCTGCCGTAGCAATGTTGCCGGCGATCACTTGCAGATCGGGATAGCGTTTTTTGACGGCACGCACCATGTCGATCACGCCTTTGGTGTGACCATGGGCTGTGTCGACGATCACAACATCGACGCCCGCTTCTACCAGTGCGGCAACGCGCTCAAGTGTGTCTGGCGCAATACCAAGAGCTGCACCAACACGAAGTCTGCCTTGCTCATCTTTTGCAGCGTTAGGATGTTTCTTCTTTTTCTGAATGTCTTTAACAGTCATCAAGCCAACCAACACACCTTCATTGTCGATGATGGGAAGCTTTTCGATACGGTGTTGTTGGAGGATCACTTCGGCATCTTCCATTGTGGTACCAAGGCGTGCCGTGATCAAATCGTTCGACGTCATGATGCCTGCCACCGTTTCCGAGCTGTTCACGGCAAACCGCATGTCGCGATTGGTCACGATGCCGATGAGCTTGTTCGATGCATCTACAACAGGGAAGCCGCTCACTTTGTATTTGGCCATGAGTTCTTGGGCGTCACGCACGGTACGATCGCTCGTGAGTGTGATCGGCTTTCGGATCATCCCACTTTCAGAGCGCTTCACCTTATCAACTTCCTCTGCCTGTTTGGCGATTGGCATGTTCTTGTGAATGATGCCAATCCCTCCGTCGCGCGCAAGGGCGATAGACATAGCCGAGTCTGTGACCGTGTCCATGGCCGCAGAGATCACGGGGATGTGAAGAGTGATAGTGCGAGTGAGTCTCGCACTTGTATTCGCGTCACGCGGTAGCGTTTCGGAATAGCGCGGCACAAGAAGGACATCATCGAATGTGATGCCTTCTCCGAGGATTTTCGCTACAGACATAGTGGGGAGGCCGAAGGATGGTCGAGAATCAACAAATATACGGGAATGCGAGAGTTGACGATATTGCGAGATGAAAAGAGCTCGCTGTATCTCGCTGCTTTGTGTGCTAACGATGGTCGTTGGCACCGCACTTCCTACCACGGCACATCAGCAAACATGGGCCACGCCGCGCGTGCTGCGCACGGTTGTACGCTCGCGTACGCTTACGATCACCACAGAAGTGATGGTGCCGACGCCGTGCACGACGGTCGGAAAAAAGCTAGTGGATTCCACGAAGAGGCATCACGTTCTGTCTGTGTGGGGCGAATCGCAAAAGGGAATCTGCGTGACGATGATCGCCTACGATACCGTGAACGTGTCCCTCAAACTTCGCGTTCGAGGGACATATTCGGTTGTGAGTCAGGGGAGGAAGGCAGACGGCAGCGTGACGAATGACTCAACGCTCACCGTGTGCGTGAGATGATCACGTGAGTTCGCTCTGCAGCTTGGCAGCGCGAAGGCGGGCTTTTGCCCAATGCATGGACTTGCGCGCATTGTCGCGCTCATGGCGGTCCGGATGCGTATCAGCGATCGAGCGCGCTTCGGCAAGATCCGCCTCGGCGACGTCGACGTTCACGTTCTTCGCTTCGACGAGTTCGTAGACAACGATCGAGACCGTGTTCTTCAGCACTTCCACGAACCCCTCTTTTGAGGCGAAGTACGTGATGTGGTTGTGTTCGTCTTCCACTTTCATCACGCCCGTGTCGAGTGCCGAGATGATGGGTGCGTGGTTGAACAAGATCTGAAACGGACTCTGAGAACCCGGAACACTAACGGCAAGTGCCGTGCCCGAGAAGGCCGTTGTTGCCGGTGTGACGATGCTAAGGTTGAGGATGTGTGCAGACATAGTGGTGCGTTGGTCCCGTTATCCGTTCTGCGACTTCTTGTACGCTTCCAACACTTCGTCCAACGTTCCCTTGTAGCTAAAGAAGCCTTCGGGTACGTCGTCCACGTCTCCGTCGAGAATGGCCTTGAAGCCAGCGATCGTGTCGGCAATCTTCACGTACCGACCCGGGAATCCGGTGAACTGCTCGGCCACATGGAATGGCTGCGAGAAGAATCGTTGAATTTTGCGGGCGCGATACACCGTAAGCTTGTCTTCATCGGACAGTTCATCCATTCCAAGAATGGAAATGATGTCCTGCAAATCCTTATAGCCTTGCAACATGAGCTTCACGCGCATGGCCGTGTTGTAGTGATCTTCGCCAATGATGAGCGGGTCGAGAATTCGCGACGAAGAATCGAGCGGATCCACAGCAGGATAGATTCCCAACTCGGCGATCTGACGGCTCAACACCGTTGTCGCATCAAGGTGAGAGAACGTATTCGCAGGAGCAGGATCCGTCAAGTCATCCGCCGGAACGTACACAGCCTGCACAGACGTAATCGAACCACGGTCCGTGGATGCGATACGCTCTTGTAGTTGACCCATTTCTGTGGCCAACGTTGGCTGATATCCAACGGCAGATGGCATACGTCCGAGAAGTGCCGACACTTCAGAACCGGCCTGCGTAAAGCGGAAGATGTTGTCGATGAACAACAGCACGTCGCGCCCTTCTTCATCGCGGAAGTACTCGGCCATCGTCAGCGCTGTGAGCGCTACTCGTGCACGCGCTCCGGGAGGCTCGTTCATCTGACCAAAGACCAGCGCCGTCTTGTCGATAACGCCCGATTCCGTCATTTCGAGATACAAGTCGTTTCCTTCACGCGTCCGCTCTCCAACTCCTGCAAACACCGAGAAACCACCATGTTGCTTTGCGATGTTGTGAATGAGCTCTTGAATGATTACGGTCTTTCCTACACCGGCACCACCGAAGAGACCCGTCTTTCCACCCTTTGTGAATGGCTCGATCAGATCGATAACCTTGATCCCTGTTTCGAACATTTCTTTTTGCGTGGAAAGGCTCTTGAAATCGGGAGGGTTGCGGTGAATGGAGTAGTTCTTATCTGACTTGAGTTCGCCCTTGCCGTCGATGGGCGCGCCAACAACGTTGATCAGTCGACCAAGAACGTTCGGTCCCACAGGAACCGTGATCGGTGCGCCCGAGTCGATTGCCTCCATCCCACGAACGAGCCCGTCCGTAGCATCGATGGCGATCGTACGAACACGATCTTCACCAAGGTGCTGCTGCACTTCGCAAACGAGCACTTCGTCTACGCCCGTTTCCACATTCTTTCGCGGAATGTGTAGTGCATTCAGCACAGACGGGATGTGTCCGTCCGAGAATTCAACGTCCACCACTGGACCAATTACCTGTACGATACGACCTTTGTTCATGCTTTGGGTTCCGATTTGTGTTCCACAGACTCGCAAAAATAGGGAAAAGGTCTGTACACCCTTTCGTAATTTTGCGCACTTGCAGCTGCCCCAATCAATTTCAGGATAGAACATGTCTTCCTTCATCGTTTCCGCTGCCCGCACACCGATCGGTGCCTTTATGGGATCGCTTTCGGACCTAACCGCCCCGCGCCTTGGAGCCGTAGCCATCAAGGCAGCCGTTGAGCGCGCTGCGTTGGCGCCCGATATGATTAGCGAAGTAATCATGGGCAACGTGATCACCGCCGCCGTCGGACAAGCACCGGCACGTCAGGCCTCGATCTTCGCCGGACTCCCAACAAGCGTTCCATGCATGACGATCAACAAGGTCTGTGGCTCCGGCTTGAAGTCTGTGATGTTGGCAGATCAGGCCATTCGCTGCGGCGATGCAGATGTTGTTGTGGCCGGCGGACAAGAATCCATGACAAATGCGCCGTACGCCCTAGCCAAGGCACGCGGCGGATATAAGTATGGCAATGGCGAGATCATCGACACACTTCTGCACGACGGTCTGTTCGACGTTTACAACAAGTATGCCATGGGTGTGGCCGCCGAACTCTGCGCCACCGATTGCAACATCACGCGCGACATGCAAGACGCCTTCACGATCGCCTCGTATCAAAAGGCACTCGATGCGCAGAAGAACGGATTCTTTGCCGACGAGATCGCTTCGGTGATCGTGGCAGGGCGGAAAGGCGACGTGGTAGTGGATATGGATGAAGAGCCTTCGAAGGTGAACTTCGAGAAGATTCCGACTCTTAAACCCGCCTTCACAAAAGATGGCACGATTACGGCTGCGAATGCTTCGACCATCAACGACGGCGCCGCCGCCGTGGTGATCGCTTCGGAACTGGCACTCACAACACATAATCTCGAACCCATGGCCCGTATCGTTGCTCAGGCATCCTTCGCTCAAGACCCCGCTTGGTTCACCACGGCTCCCGTGGACGCCATTCGACGTGTTGTGAGCAAGGCCGGTCTTACATTGGACGATATTGATCTGTTTGAGATCAACGAGGCATTTGCCGTGGTGACGTTGGCCGCACAAGACAAGCTCGGTATTCCCATGGAGAAGATCAACGTACACGGCGGTGCCGTTGCGCTTGGTCATCCCATTGGTGCATCGGGAGCTCGCCTCCTTACCACCTTACTCTATGCCCTGAAGCGTCGCCAGAAGAAGTACGGTCTTGTCACCCTTTGCATTGGCGGTGGCGAAGCAAGCGCAATGATCATTGAACGACTATAACAACAACGGAGAATAAATCCAGATGACACCACGTATGGTAACATTGATTGAAGGCGATGGAATTGGACCGGAGATCTGCGCATCGGTTGTACGCGTGTTCAAAGCGGCCGGTGTTCCTATCGAATGGGAATATGCCTCGGCAGGACTTGCAGCAATCGAACAATTCGGAAATGGCGTTCCGCCAGAAGCACTCGAATCTATCAAACGAAACAAAGTGGCCCTCAAGGGTCCAACAACAACGCCGATCAGCGGTGGACATAAGAGCGTGAATGTGACGATTCGCAAGTCGCTAGACCTCTATGCGAACGTGCGACTTGCTCGCTCCATGCCCGCAATTCAAACGAGATTCGACAACGTGAACATTCTTGTTGTTCGCGAAAACATCGAAGACACCTATGCGGGGATCGAGCATTGGCAAACTCCAAACGTTGCACAGTGTTTGAAGCTTATCACACGACAAGGTTCGATGAATGCGATTCGGTATGCATTCGAAGAGGCCCGTAAGCTTGGCCGTTCACGCGTAACGTGCGTGCACAAGGCCAACATCCATAAGATCACGGATGGTCTGTGGCTGGAAGTGTTCCGTCAAGTAGCGGCTGAGTACACAGACATTGTGGCCGATGATATCATCGTCGACAATTGCTGCATGCAACTCGTAACACGTCCGCAGCAGTTCGACGTGCTCGTGTTGCCAAATCTGTATGGCGATATCGTGAGCGACTTGTGCGCCGGTATCGTAGGCGGACTCGGCGTTGCACCAGGCGGGAACATCGGAAAAGATTGTGCGGTCTTCGAAGCCGTGCACGGATCGGCTCCCGATATCGCTGGCAAAGGACTTGCCAATCCAACGGCTCTGCTGCTTTCCGGTATCCAGATGTTGCAATACATGGGACTTGTGGGCTATGCATCGGCCCTACAGGATGCCCTCGCAAGAACACTGGCCTCGGGAGTGCGCACCCGCGACCTTGGCGGCATTGCGAGCACAGAGGAATTCACGGATGCCATCATTACACAACTGCATCCGGTAACAGATACCGAACAGGTAGTGTTGGTGCAGTCGATTCTGGCCGGACAAGCAGCTGCACCTGTGGTGGAAGAGGAATGGAACTTGGTTGGCGCCGATGTTTTCGTGCGCTATAATGGACTTCCACCGGTTCCTGAAACAGTGGGTCCGTTCACACTTCGCATGAAATCGAATCGTGGAACCAAAGTGTGGCCCGGTGAAACACCAGACATCCTGATGGTGGATCATTTCCGATGCCGGTATGTTGCATCTGAATCGATAGCTCGCACGAGCGTTGTAGATCTGCTCACGACGATCACGACGGCCGGATTCGATTGGATGCACGTAGAGTTGCTTCACACGACAAAGAGCGGCGAAGCCCGTTACACAAAGGCACAGGGCGAATAGTGACGAAAGAGGAAACCAACGATCACACAACAACAGTGGCACGTCGGCCGTTCTGGCGACGTGCCATTGCGTTTATAGTACGTTGGTCCTACCGCGTTGTCTTTTCTGTTACCATTTTGTTTGCATTGCTGATCGGCATCGCACAAACAGACATGTTTCGGTTGTGGTTGCGCACGGTGGTTATCGAGCAAGTGAATAATCTCTTAGTAGGGAAGCTCGCCGTTGAAGACGTGCGCATCGACATCTGGAAGGGCATCTATGTGTCGCATCCACAACTGTATGCGAATGGCACAACGGTACTCGATGCAGATGCGATCTCGATCACCTACGACCTCGCGCCACTCTTGCGGAGCGTTGTGGCGATCAATTCTGTGATCATCGACCGACCTCGCATCAATATTCTTCGCTCTGCCAACGACGGCGTTTGGAATGTTGCCAGAATCGTCAAGCCACCGGCCGATACAACTACAACGCCGCCGCCGAATCTTCACATCTATGTTCGCGAGCTCAAGATCAACGATGGAACGATCGTGATCAACGATCGCACGCAGCCGTGGGGCAATGGCTCGACGTTTGATCCGCTGCACATGTCGATGAAGCACTTCAACTTGTCGGCAACGGCTCGACTTGCCTTGAAAGAGCAGGACTACGAAGCGGCGATCAATCATCTGTCGTTCGAAGAAACAACAACGCCTCTTACGGTCCATGAACTCACGCTTGCCGCTCATGTCTCTACGCGCGGCGTGAACTTGCAGTCATTGCATGTGCGAACAGCACGCTCGGACATCTCTCTGAGAGCACGAATCAACGACATCAACATCTTCAAAGATTTCAACGCCGACTCGCTGAGTACGCATCCGGCTATCGGTTCGATAGATGCCGATGTTGTGGACGCAGGTGAAGTGCACTTCTTCGTGCCGGACGTTGATATTCTTGGCCTGTATAGTGTGGATGCCGATCTGGTCTTTAGCGGCGAGACGCTGAACATTCGCAACCTCCTGCTCACAGGAGACAACCTCCATTTGCACGGCGAAATGGATGCGATGAATCTTTCGGGCAAGAAGCCGCTTGCTGTGAACATCAAGGCGTACGACACGCATGCGTCGTATGCCGACGTGCGACGTCGGCTTCGGTTCGTGCCAATGCCCGACCTTCCGTTCCTCCGTCATGCCAACATCGAATCTGTGTGGCTACGTGGTGTACCCGACGATAGTTTGTGGTTCGAAATCCACGCCAGCGACGCGCCCGGCAGAGTAGATGGCACCATGTCTGTCTATCTCAAGGGGCCACGTCTCGGCTATAACGTTGATGTGATGATCCGCAACGGAAATTTGGGCGCATTTAGCACGGACACGTCCTTCGTGAGCAACATCAATGGTCATGTGCGTATGCGTGGACGGGGCGTCACGCTCCAAGACCTCGAAGCGCGGGCAGATCTGAATCTCGAATCCTCTACTATCAACGGAACACGTCTTCGCTCGCTTACCTCAACAATCAGAGGCAACGGTGCTGGCCGCATCAACATTGATTCGCTCAACGTCGTGTTTGCAAGTGTAAAGAAGGCAGAGGGCGGCGAGGATGTAGACGATGCAGCGGTTCGACAAACTGCACGGGTGCGCGGATATCTTGACGCAGCCAATCCAGATCATCTTGTGTATGATCTGGAGGCCAATGCAGAAGGCGTGAACCTTGCCGCCTTACTCAACGATGATCAAATGCCTTCGCGGTTGAGTACCGATGTAACGATACGCGGACACGACATTGAGTTAGATAGCATGGAGTTCGAGCTGCATGCCGCCACGACGGAGTTCTTGCTCAAAGACCGCTCCATGATGCCGTTCACAACAGACATTGTGAGTAGGAAAGAAAAAGGGCATCGTCTGCTTTCGTTCGAAGCGATCTCGATGGTGGGGAAACACCCCTTCCTGACCGCGCGCATAGAAGGAGATTTTGTACCAACGTCGCTTCTTGATGTGATTTCGGTGATGGCAACCACCACTGCCGATTTGGTTGTGCATTCCATCCGTCATGTTATTGGTCCGGTACAACCGATTCGTGCGTTTACGCACGAGATCAAACCAATGCATGCAACATTCAATGTGGTGGCCCACGACGTTTCTCCGCTTGCAGTGTTCATTCCCGACATGCAAGTCATGTTCACCGGAGTTCTCAACGGTGAAATGTCGTCCTCATCAGGCGGGATATCGTTTGTCTTGGATACGGCAAGCATTCGAGATTTGCGCGTCGCTACAGACTCGATCGTCATTACGGCAGACCCGTTCGTCATGAGCGTTCATGCCTCTACGAATAACATAAGTTCGATACCAACACTGGATAGTCTTAGCATTCATGCCGCATGTTATTCAGTGATGCAGGTTGGAACAACACGACTGCACTCGCCGGTGATTGATCTGTCGATTGCGAACAAGAAAGGAACCCTCGTTGCCTCGAGCGGTGTGAATGAGATGCATTTTAGCGTGGTAGCAGACGTTGCACTCTCCGACGAAATGCTCTCGTTAAAGGTTGATTCCATGGAGTTCACACTCGATCCATCACGGAATCTCCTGTGGCGCACCACGCAGCCGGCCACGATCACGGCAAGCAGCAAGATGTATAACGTGCAAGGTCTGGTGGTGCAACGACCCTTTGCAGAAACGATCACGGTCACAGGTCTGATGTCGGACAGCGTGTTCTCGAACACAAGCGTCGTGGTTGAGAACTTTAACCTTCGCGACATTCTCAAATATGCTCCTGGGCTCTCTGCATCTCCGCTCAAACTGTTGCGTGGCTTCATGACGAAGGCAACGGCTACGGTCAACGGCTCGTGGCGAGAACCAGTGCTCACGCTCGACGTTGCTGCAAAAGATGTGTCGTACAACGCAGAAAAGATTGGCGCACTTGCCGTAACGCTACGTCATGCAGACAAGACGGTAGTGGGGAAGGCAACCATCACGAGCGGCGATACCGCAAAACCTGTAGAGGCATTGAATCTCAAGATCAATATGGTGCCGCTCGACCTTGGATTTGTGGACGTGCACAAGCGCATGGTGGACGGCAGACCTATGGACATCCAGCTTATGGCCAACAAACTCTCCATGGCTGTGGTAGAGCCATTCCTTCCTGCGATTGAACGACTTCGAGGTCAGGCCGACGCCATGATCTCCGTAAAGGGGACCACGCCAAACGATGTAAAATTCACAGGCAACGCCCGTTTTAAGAATGCCAACTTCATTGCCTCGTCCACCGGCCTTACCTACAATGTGGATGGTTCCATGCGTTTGGAAGGCGAGCAGCTCTTGATCGACACGCTCGTGATCCGAAATCTTGCGCGCGACATTCTTCGTAGAGATAACAAGGGAATCGCTAACGCAAACGGCTCGGTGACGTTTAACGGACTCAGCGTGGAGTCGGTAGACTTTACCGTCATCACACCAGGTCTTGCCGTCATGAACATGCAGTCTGTTGCGCGTAGTGCGGACGTGTATGGAGACATCGTTATTGCCAGCGGTAAGACTCCATTGCGTTTCTACGGAAGGCTCGATGCACCGCATTTGGATGGAGACCTAGTGATGATCTATGGCGACGTGATCTTCCCACAAGAGCGTTCATCTACGAAGCGAAGAGTAACGTCATTCACCTACATCTCACCTGATGATAGTTTGAATTATGCTTTCCCGTCACTCGAAGACCGCGTTCGACCACGTCCGCGCGTAGACACAACGAAACGTGTGCAAGTAGACTCTTCGCAGATCTTGCGCGCGCTGAAGGGCGCGTTCTCTGGTCCAACAGCCGGATTCATGGACCTTCTGGAATTCAATCTCAACGTTTACTTCAAAGGTCGATTCTTGTTGACGATGGTCCTGGGCGTTACCGAGCTCCTCATCGCCGACCTCGAACTCAGCGATCCACGCATTCCGCTTGAATTCACGGGATCGTTTGGAAGCGGCACAAACATGCGTGGTAAAATGAGGTTGAAGGATGGCACGAGTACGTATAAATTCTTCAAGCCTTTCTCTGCGAGTGGCGAGCTGGACTTTAGCGCCGGCGGACTTACCAATCCTTCATTAAAACTTAAGGCCGTCTACAACGGAAACCGCACACTGCCAAACGGCAATCCTGAAACCTATAGGGTGGTGATAGACATTACTGGCACTAAGCAACTGCCAGAGGCGAAGTTCCGATTGTATCGTAACGACAAAGAAGTTGTCGGTATTGATTCGAACTCCGTGAAAAGTGATGCGCTGATGCTGATTTTGCTGAATCGTACGCAGGATGAACTGGTGCAAGGCGGGCAAGGCAATGTTGTAGGCGAGGTGAATGCGAGCTTCTCGGCTGTTGCCACGAATGCACTAGGAGAGATGCTTGCAGGCGTTGGTGGTGTTATTCAAAGTGCACAGTTGGACGTTGGCGCAGATCTAAGTCAGTCCAAGCTCACGCTGTCGGGTCAGCTCTTTGGCAACGTCACCTATCGCTTGAGCGGCACCGTGTCCGACATCTCTGCGAACAACAACATCACGGTGGTCTTCCCACTATCTGAACTCAGTGATGCCAATGCACTTAAATATTTTGAGGCAGAACTTTCCCGTGCCGTGAATAACACGGGGAATATCACACGGTTTCAGAAAGAGTGGGAAGTAAAGCTCGGCGTGCGATTACCGTAGGGCCTGCCGCCTTGCCACCTTACAATTCCTTGAGGAGTTCGCGGGCGATCACAATGTGCTGGATCTCGCTCGTGCCTTCGTAGATCTCTGTGATCTTGGCATCGCGCAAAAGTCGTTCAACAATGTACTCGCGAACATAGCCGTAGCCGCCGTGCACTTGAATGGATTCCAGTGCAACATGAACGGCTGTTTGCGATGCGAGTAATTTCGCTTGCGCTGCGGCCTTGATATAATTCATGTGCTGATCTTTCATCCATGCGGCGCGATACACCATGTAGCGTGATGCTTCGACGCGTGTTGCCATATCGGCGATCTTCATTTGAATGGCTTGCAAATCGCTGATCGGCTTCCCGAATGCCTTGCGTTGCGTTGCATACTTTGTGGCAATCTCGCTGCCAGCCTTGGCAATACCAAGCGCTTGTGCGGCAATACCGATACGTCCGCCGTTCAACGATTCCATAGCGATCTTGAATCCTACGCCTTCGCCCCCGAGCACTTGATCATCGGGCACGAAGACGTTTGTGAGTCCGATCGAGCACGTGTCGCTGGAACGAATTCCAAGCTTGTCTTCTTTGACACCTGGTTCAAATCCTTCGGCAGTGCGTGGAATGATGAAGCACGTGATGCCTTTGTGCTTCAGTTCGCGATTCGTTTGCGCCATCACCAAATATGTGCTGGCGGTCTGTCCGTTCGTGATCCAATTCTTCGTTCCATTCAAGAGCCATCCGCCGTCCACTTTTGTGGCCGTGGTGTGTTGCGAGGTTGCATCGGAACCTGCTTCGGGTTCAGACAGACAGAAGGCACCGTGCACTTGGCCTGATGCGAGAGGTCGGAGCCACTTTTCTTTTTGCGCGTCGGTTGCATAGGTTTCGAGTCCCCAACACACCAATGAATTATTGACAGACATAATCACGCCACAGCTCGCATCTACGGCCGAGATCTCTTCCATGGCGATCACGTAGCTCAGGGCATCGAGTCCCGAGCCGCCCCATTCGGGCGACACCATCATGCCAAGGAAGCCAAGCTCTCCGAGTTTTTTGACTATCTCATACGGGAACTCGCCGTTCTTATCGCGTTCTATAGCCGTTGGCGCAATCTCGTCCCGTGCGAATTGGCGGGCCGTGTCGCGGATCATTTCGTGTGTTTCGGAGAACTGCAAAGAGAACATGGCGGTTGGGCTGTTATTGGTGATACGGATTGGCAAAGTTACGAAGCGCTGACGGTTCCAAGGACGACGGCTTTTGATGCTCCCGTCACAGAGGGGATGTTGCCCGGCAGACCTGCCATGGAGCGCCAACCGAGGTAGGCAAAGCACATGGCCTCTTTTGCATCGGAGGGAATCCCAACATCATCACTCTTCATAACGTTCATTGTTGGGAGTCGGTCCCGAAGGCGCTCCATCAAGAAGGCATTGTGCGCACCGCCGCCGCTTACGATTACATCGTCGGTCTGCGAAGCATATCGCAGAAGATGTTCTGCAATACTCCAGGCCGTGACTTCAGTTATTGTGCGTACAAGATCTTCCATGGGCAGACTTGGGTGACCGTAGCGTTTGACCATGGTTGCGGCATAGGCATCGTCGAATACTTCACGACCCGTGGACTTCGGCGGCTGCATTGCATAGTAGGGATGCGACGTGAGCTCTTCGAACATCGATGCAATCATGCTGCCCGCACGCGCAACATCGCCGTTGGTATCGAAGGCCTTGCCATACGTCTTGCGAATAGCGGCATTAATCAAGACGTTGCCGGGTCCGGTATCGAACGCCACCAGCGTGTCTGCCGTTGCCGTCGGCGGCAACACGGTCATGTTGGCCATGCCTCCGATGTTGAGTGCCACACGTGTTCGCGTGAAATGCCGGAGCATGTGCAGGTCGAACATGGGAACGAGTGGTGCACCTTGTCCGCCTAGTACAACATCCGCCGTTCGAAAATCACCAATCACGGGAAGGTCAAGGAGGGTGGCAAGGGCAGAGATGTTTGTTGCCTGCCATGTAGTACCCATTGTGCGAGCGCCAACGGCATGTGGCTGTGGTGCATGCCACATCGTTTGTCCGTGCACAGCAACCAGATCTACGTCGGCCTTGGCCATAGTGGCCACGCTCAACAAGTGCTCTACCGCATGCGCCATATCGGCCGCGAGAGCAACATCAAGGTCGCAGATCACAGATGCCGTCGTCTGTTCTGTGAGCACCGCGCGCACAAGGTCTGTACATGCATCGGAGTAGGGAAGCGTCACAAAGGCGTCGAGCGCAATGGCATGTCTATCGCCATCAACGCCAATCGTACAAAGCGCCACATCTATGCCATCAAGCGACGTACCCGTCATGATGCCCACAATGCGGCGAGGCCGAGAAGTCCATTCAGCGTGGTTCATACCTGCAAGTTCGCAATGTTCTCGGCAACGAAGTGCAAGCTCTGTCAGCTCGGTATCATCGGCCAACGCATACAATGGCTGATGAGACGTGCTTGTTACCACTTCGTACGCGCAGGACGTACGTGCCTGTTGGGATCGCGTCCACATGGATTGTGCCTACACGTTCGCCTCCAAGATCAAGATGCGTTACCACCTCTCCAACCAAAGACATCATGTCGACCTCATAGTGCCAAGCAGTGCGGGGGAGGGACGAGTGGCTAAGAGGAGGCACGATGCAGACGGTGAGTGTAGACGTTGCCGGGTTCGGAGTTGTGAGAAGTGTGGTCTGCTCGGTGGAGACGAAGCGCACCATCGACAAGAGATCTACGATCTGTTGCGGGGCCCGTGTGATGTTCTTTTGAAGCGTAGACAACGGCTCGATGACAATGTCGTTCAACACCACTGACGGCTCGAAGTAGGCAGAACGAAGTCGGTACAAGGCAGAAGACGTTCCACCGGCCAACAGGAGCTGGCTTGTAGCTCGACTGATGTGGAGATGCGTTGCCGGTGCTTCGGGGATCTCGATAGCAACAGAATCGATGACCGATGAATCTGCCACGTCGATCTTATCGAGAAACACCGCCACACCCTCGCGCAGGAACCCTTCAACATCGAATTCAATCTGCTCGATGTCGTCAACCGTAAACGGCTCTGTTACCAGCTCGCGCACAGGCGTGTACATCGCGTCAAACAGCGGATGCAATCCTTCGGAGAGAGTATTCGGTCGCACGCGCTTCATCCACGAGAGTATCGTGCCGTTCGACGTACGAAACGACATGGACACTTCTCCACTGTCGGACGAGAAGCCAACGAACGGACGCTTGATGATAATGTTGTCTGAGGTTGTGCGTAGGAACGACTCGGCGCTGGCCCTTATCGGCGGTGCATCCTGCGTGAGCATTGGCGCTTGTTGAAGTCGACGCAGATGCTTGGTAGTTGGAGACAGCAGGGCCGAGACTTTTGACAGCTGTGCCCACGAGCCCGATTCGTCTTGCAGCGTTGCATCAGCAGGAATGAATGCACCGGCATGTCGTGGCACCGGCACATGGTGCATATTCACTTGATTGATGGCAGACTCGCCCAAGGTGCGCCACGCAAATGTTGCCTCGTCTGTATCTATGAGCATAAACGCCGGCACTATCAGATGTGCCTCCACAACAGACGTGTCGCTTACGTTGCCGGTGACGGTCATGCGGTTGTAGGTAGGGTCGTAGTAGGCGGGCAACGGATTGCTGCTAGCACTTAAGGTGAACTGCTGCGGTGCTACAACAAGTCCACCGCTTGTAACGGACGGCGTTATCACCGATGCGTTTTGCGAGTAGGTTGTTCCCGTCCACCAATAACGAATGCGCTGTGTACCGTTTGCTGATGCGGGTGGTCGCTCGTGCAGGAAGAACTTTCTTCTGACACGGAACTTGGTCTCCCACGGAAGGCGCTCTTGCCAGGCGACTTCCTCAAACAAGAAGTCTCGTTTTGTTTCATCCGTTGTGGGCGGGTCGTTGAAGTAATGGATCTCGGCCGCCGCCGGGCCGGACGACTGTATAGAAGTCGGAAGTAGATTCAACTCGCGGCCGTCGCCCTCAAAGTTGTCTGAAAGTCGCGCAACTGTTGCGTTCTGAAACAAGGCCGGCGCTACGAGGTTCACATATCCGTTGTCGTAATACTGTGTTTGAAACAATGGCAGGAACAAGCGTGCGGCCAGGACCTGCTGTTGATTTGGTACACGTTGCAGAAGCGTGTACATGATATGCCATCCTTCAGCAATCCCGTTTGCTGCGGCCTGCTCTTGCCATGCTACGGACGACGTGGGCCAGTCGTAGACGGTGGAAGAGGGTGACTGGGGAGTAACGGTTGGATACTTTGCCATTGTACCGCCGAGAGACAACGGGATAGGCACGAATTCCGTGAGTGCAGCAAATGCGGCCGTAGCTGGCTTTGCTATTGCACGAATTGGCTGTGCCACGCCGTTCTGCACAGGTGTACTAAACGCTGTAACGATCGTAGGCGGTAACACCAGTTGTGGTACCACTGTTTTGTAGCATGCACCATTGCTGGGCGTCACCCATGCGGCAAGATCGTCTATGGTCCACGGTGCTTGACGTGAAGCTACGAGTACCTGCGCCGCCGGATCACTTGCTGTGGGAATGGCATTGTCTTCGATCATCGTTTCTACGAGCAAGAGATCGTTGATCTGCGTGTCTTCCGAGGCCACCGATTGGCCCCATGCAACCACAAGGCGTTGTCTGGTGAGAAGACCTTCTGTATAGGTGCACGACGTGATGGTTGGGAACGCCGCATGAAGTTTGAAGATGTTGCCGTGCTGTGCGATTCCATTCTGTCCGTAGCGAAACAGCGGACCCAGCGAACCGTCGGCATTGTTGATCATAGCGGGTTCGTTGGGATTCAGCGGCGCTTGAAACGTTCTGAACTGCGCACCAAGTTCGATCTCTCCTGTCTCCCATTGCAGACCACCGACATCCGTAACCGCGCCCTTATCAACGGGCAAGCTCCGCCTATAGTAAACGCGCCACGGCTGACCGGCCTCGTTCGTCTGGCGCATTGTTACCATGTGGTAGCGAACGTGATCATCGTTGGGGAGCAGTGTTCCCACTGCATCAGACATCGGCGTCACAATGATCTTTGTCTGCGAGTTGAAGGCAAGAAAGCCTGTTGTTGCCACAGCACTCGCCTCTACCGGCCGCACCAAAAAGAGCTTCCCCTCACCAGGTAGGTACGGTAGTTCAAGGACACCTGAGGCATCAACAATTGTATCTACGCGGCGAATCTTGTTGCTGTAATCTGTTTGTTCGATCGACGTACTGTTTCCCATTTCTGTAATACGAAGGAGCTTTGGTATTCCGTTACTACTTTGAAACGTCATGGGCACGGCTATCATGCGAGAACCATCTTGCTCATACATGCCCCATGCGGGTGTTTGCTTCGCTTGTTCGTCGAAGTGTTCTTCGCTGCTGATGAAGGTACGATCACACTCGGGGCAGATGGCCGGACGAGGGGCTCCCAGTGCGGAAGGAATCATTGGAGATGTTCGTCGGTTGACGACACCAAGCCAATACTCTTCATTAGAATTTTTGCCCTCTCGGTTGAGATACGTTACATCTACGAAGATCGAATCGGTTGCTTCATAATCTGCACGACCATTCACTTTCCCACGCATCGGATGTCTCGTGCGAAGTCGGCCTACGCCTACCACATCGGTGAGTGTTGTTACGGCATCCGGCTTTGATGCCGAGCGAGTCATGTATCCACGGTTCCAGAATGCTACAAGCCGCAGTTGTGGTAATAGGTCTCTCCAGGTTGGTGGCGTATCTGCACCTGGCAGCGGTGGCATAGATGGTACAGTTCGTCCAATAAGGTCTGTGAATCGCAGCAACTCCATGCGAGCAGAGCGAAGGCCAATGTAAAACCGAGAAGCTGTGGTGGCGTCGTGACCCGACCATGTGGCTCCGTTGTACAGCAGATCGTCGAGAATGTACACGTCGGTAGGTTGGTTGTTCACGCGAATCAGATTCGGGACCTTTGCCCACGTTTGTCGCAATACGCCATCGTCGTTCTGAAATGAGAGACCGGAAAACGGTTCAGCAAAATCAGCGCCGAAGGCATCGCCCAAGTACATCACGCGTTGTTGCGCCTCGTCGGCAGTGAGAGCGCTGTTCATTGTTGCATTCACAAATCCGACGTAAGCGTAATTCTCGCCAGCAACTTTCTCATCAAAATACGTACCGGCGCAGTAGAGAACATTTCCTGAAGCGCCGTAGAGTGTTCCTGAAATTAGGCTTCTGCGAATCTCTTCACCGGTCCACGGTCTGCCCTCTGCTCCGAAAGACCTTAGCACTCGGCCTGTTGTGGGTGATGGCTGTCCACCATCACGAGTGTCTATGTTCCATTGTGAGTACGTCCATACTTGATTGAGCCATGCGGTACCATCGAACAAATAGGATTGATTGAACGAGGGCATTGTATTGTCGTAGAGTACTCGTTCGTGCATCAAGAGCGTTGGCATGTCTTGACGCGTGGATTGCGAGCTCTCGTAGACTCTCTCACCGTTTGCATTCAAATGGTAGAAGTATTGAACGGGGTTCAAGTTCCACCAATCTGAATGGTCTCGTACTTCTGCGAGAAACGATCTCGTCGAGTTCACAGTGACTGTTCCATTTTCATTCAGCGTAACGTTGTCATCATCGAATCCCATTTCGTATGCGCAAGACTTTGTACGAATTTCAACCTGGTCACCAAACTCCCAGCAGGGCTCACGAAATCGCCAGACGATGTCCGCAAGGCCCGGCCGCACGTGAATGTCAGCCCCCCAGAATCTCGCACAGGCGAAGCCGAATTTCAGATTCCACGTTTGCTTCCAAGAGTCAAATGGATAGCCCGATGAACCACCACGAAGAAACGATGCAGGAGTGGAATTGCTTACTCGTCCGGTAAGTCCTTCGTTCCAGATGAGGCGGTTCACTGGTGTGCCTGCACTGATCAAGTTGACGAGCTTGTCTTCCGGCCACGTGATATGTCGGTATCTATCGGCCGGAATCACCGGTTGTTCCGAGACAATCAGTCCGCCGGTAAGAATGTTCAAATACCGGTCTGCATACCATATCATTTCCGCTAGCTCTTCCGGGCCGCGCAGACCAACAATTCGATGTCCGCGGGTCTTTTCCGTTGCAGATTCAGAAGCGGTGGAAAATGCTTGTATGGTGTTTTGAACGAGCGTTGCAATAGGCGCACGGAACTGATCTCGCAAGAGCGCGCGGGCCAAGGGTGTGCTGAATGAGACATAGTCGATATCAACATCAATACCCGCAGAAGACTCATACGTCACGGTGATGTTCATATCTGTGATGCGCTTCTCAAGGACCGCGGCTTCCGTTGGGTCTTCGTTAAAAGCTCGAAGTGATGGGTTGCCTTTTTTGTAACCGTAGCCCGTTGTCTCATAGTTGTCGTTCAACTTACCAGACTTTGGCGGTTCGCGGCCATCTTCTGTTCGCGGCCAAAAAACAACAAGTCCGTCAAAGACGGTCCATGCTCCTTCTGTTGCCTGCAACATTTCCCGTGTTATCACAATTTCATTGGCAGCAGTAGGAAAACTGCGGCAATCCGTGTACCACGGCCATACGTTCTCACGTGCAGGGAGTGACGTGGTGGACACTGCACTGTTGAGGGGGGAAGCTGCCTTGCTTGTGAGCTGTGCATCAAAGTCAGTGGTGCCAAGAAACTTGGGAAGCTCCGACAGTCCCACCGATGGTAGCGCCTCATTGGCTGGCTTCGTGAGAGTTGGTATGAATGAGAAGTGGAGCGGGATGGAGTAGGAAGCCGTCGACTTATCCACCTTAACAAGTTTGTGTCGTTCCACCTTGATTCGAATCACCGGATCCGAGCCGTTATGTGTTGAATCTACGATCACATTGCCAACGGAGCGCAACTTCACTCCGATGAACTGCATGTCATTGGAGCGTGTGGGATCAACAGAGCCGTCCACAAACACTTCAGTTGTTCTATATGCACCTAAGATGGTTCGATTCGTATTACCGGCTAGCACTACGGCTGGTAAATTGTCTGTGCTTCGGAGTCTGCGGTAGTACTCGATTCTCTCGCCAAACGCCGTTTGAAAACCATGAACTGCCCCGGTGTTACTTGCTCCTGACTCAATTACCGGCTTACCTTGTGCAGTAACTTCGATCTCTGCATCACAACGTGTTGCAAAACCGCAGCCGTAGCCGAAGAGAAGCTTGCGCTCTGCATCAACAACAATGAACCGACTTTTATCTGGTGCTTGCTGAAGCACATCGATGTTTGCGGCGGGGTTGGTCGGATAGAATTTTTCATCAATGAGCGACGTGTGAACAATTGCATTCGAAGAAGCTTTTGCGAAGCTGCCCCAATTCCAACCCACATCATACTTTCTGCTGCGGTCAAACAACTCTGTGGTTCGCAAGAGCATACCACCGTCCTCTGAAGTCGCCAAGACTGACGTCTCGTCTGCCTGTTGAGCAATGCAAGGCAGGAATGAAAGTGCAGCTACAACGCACAGCAAGAACAACTTCATTGATCACTCCGATGTTGGAATTCAAAACAACAAGGCTGGCTTACTGCAGGCGCAGTGAGCACGTGCCAAAGACCGTGAGTACAACGCCGGTCATGGCATTGGGTGGGTCTGCGATGAAGTAGTTGGACGCGTCGTAGTCCGATGCCGTTAGAAAGCCAACAAGGCCTCCGTTCACAGAATATGCAGGCACGAATGCCGGAGCATACGAACACAGTATGCGTGGCACC
>Ga0105044_10000408_pt1 | contig 52549 bp, 45 predicted proteins | sample MAT01_FD_78092 | JGI IMG/M metagenome (GOLD analysis project Ga0105044, IMG submission 78092) | Freshwater microbial communities from Lake Fryxell liftoff mats and glacier meltwater in Antarctica - MAT-01 | ecosystem: Environmental > Aquatic > Freshwater > Ice > Liftoff microbial mat | place...
CAATCCAGAATGGCCAGGCCTTGACCGCCGGATCAAACGGCAGCGGGTCGCCTGCCACCTGCGCGGCCTCGGCCAGGGCCATATTGATCTGCGCCGCGCGCTGCTGCGCGTACGCTTTCGACAGCAGTCCTGTGGCAGGGACGTCCACGAATGCCGGATCACCGTAGTAACTGTCGCGGTCGGCGTACCCCATCTTGAGCGCCTCGGCGACCACGTGCAGGTAGTCGGCCGAGTTGTGTCCCATCTTCTGCAGGTCGAACGTTTCGAGGATGTTGAGCGCCTGCAGCAGCGTGGGTCCCTGGCTGTTGAAGCCCTGCTTGTAGACCTGATACCCCCGATAGGTCACCGAGGTAGCGGGTTCCACGCGCGCATAGAACTCGGCAAAGTCGGCCTCATCGAAGGGCGACCCGTGCTGCCTCAGGAAGGACACGATCTCGCGGGCAATATCGCCCTTGTAGAAGCGGTCCCGTGCGGCCGCAATGCCGGCCGCGCGTCCACCGATGACTGCGACTCGTTCGGCATCCACCATCTTCTGGAGCGTGCCGGCAAGATCAGGCATGCGAATGGTGTCACCCGCCTCATAGAGCGACCCGTCGGCCTTGAGCCACATCTTCTGATTGGTGGGCCACTCCTTGATGAAGTCCTGCTGCCGCGCAATCGTGGACGCGGTGCGTGGGCGCAGCGGGAAGCCGTCGCGCGCGTATTCGATCGCGCGCGCCGACACCTGCGCGAACGACAGCGTGCCCCACTTCTCGAGGACGGTCAGGGCCGCATGCGGTGCGCCCGGCACGACCACCGGGTCGAGCCCCGCACCGACCAGCGTCTTGTTGCGGGAGGTGAACCAGTCAATCGTCGCCGCCCTCGCGGCCCAGCCCTGCCCCACCACCGACGTCACCGCCCGTTCGCGTTGGGGATACACAAGGACCAACCCCTCGCCCCCGAACCCATACAGGTCCTGCTCCACCACCCCGCCCACGAGCATCGCGGCCACCCCCGCGTCAAACGCGTTACCGCCCTTCTGCAGGATCTCGATGGCCACCGCGGTCGTCAGCGGATGCCCGGCCGACACGCCAGCATTTCGGCCCATCACGGGCGGGCGTTGTGCCGACAGGGACGGAACGAGTGCGAGCATCAGGGGCAGGACGAACAGAGGGAATGTTCGGGACATACGGGGACGATACCGTAGATTTGTTGCTGACATTGAGGGTTGAGGATTGAGCGATTAAGGATCGGGATTGGACGGATGGCTGATTCTGGATTGCGGATTGGGATGGGGGGATTGAGGGATTGCGGGACTGGGCGATGGCGGGACTGGGCGATGGCGGGATTGCGCGATCCCCCAATCCGGCCATCCCATCCAAAATCAGCAACCAGCCATCCGTCCAATCCCGATCCTCAATCGCTCAATCCTCAATCCTCAATCGCTCAATCCTCAATCCTCAATCGCTCAATCCTCAATCCTCAATCCTCAATAATCCTCAATCTCTCAGCCCCTCAACCGGTCCATGCGTGTAGAATGGGCTGTCCCAAGCTTTTCCCTGAAGGAGTTAGACATGCGAGCAGTGTATGTATCGGTGGCGGCGTTGGCCGTTACTTTGGCAGTGGGCAACGCAGTACAGGCGCAGCAGGCTGCGGCCGCCATGCAGGACGTTGACCGCAAGGTCGCAGGCGGCGGTATCATGGCTCCCGGCTGGGCCGGCAAAGCCGATGGCCTCGGCAAAGTGGAAGACGCGAAGTTGGTGCTGGCCGCCGGCAAGTTCACCATCACAACTGGTCCGGCGATCAGCTACTGGAACCCGGCCAACACGGCCTCGGGCGACTACACGGTTTCGGCTACGTTCACCGAGCCGTCGTACATGAGCCTCAATGACCACCCGCATCCGTACGGCGTCTTCATCGGTGGCAACGACCTCGGCACGCCCGACGCGAGCCTGCTCTACTGCGCACCCTATGGGTCGGGCACGGTCATCATTCGCGGATTCGGGGGCAGCGTGGACGGCAAGGCCGTCACCTTCCAGATGAACGGCCGCCGCGGCGCACCCGCTGAGTCCGTCAAGAAGGCCGAGAAGGGCCAGTCCGTCACGCAGGACGTGGCGTGGTCCGTCAAGGGCGGTCGCGCCGAGTGCTCCATCAATGGCGCGGTCGTCGGCGGTTATGACACGGCTGAGCTCGTCGGGGCCGGTAAACTCAAGTCACTCAACGGCGTCTACGGCATCCGCGCCGCGCACAACGTCGAGGTCATCGTCAGCAACTTCGTGAAGAAATAGTCGGGGTCCAGGATTCCTGGGGTCCAGGAGTCCCGGGGTCCGGACCTACCGCGAACGCTTCTTCGCGGGCTTGGCAGCAGGAGTTTTTTCAGCAGCGCGCGGCTTTCGGGCCGCGCGCTTTTTCTTTGCCGGTGTGACTGGGGCCTCAACCTCGGCCGGGGCCTCCGCCGCCTGCTCCACCACTTCCACTGCGGGAGCCATCACCCCAGCCGGCTCCTCCGACACGACATCGACACTGGCGTCCGGCGTCTGTGCCGACGGCAATCCGGCGCTGCCGCTCTGGAACACACGGATCACACCCTGCCGGTCGCGCTCGACGCGGAAGGCGCCTTCCTTGTGCGATGCGCGCAGCAAATCCACCAACGACGCGAACCCATACGCGCGTTCGTCAAACGGCGGCGTCTGTGCGCGAAGGACCTGCTTCACGGTGCGGAGGTAGAGCGGCCACTTCCGCACGTCCGAGGTCGTGATAATTCGGTACATCTCGCTCACGCCGTCGGCCGGCGTACCCAGCACCTGCACCGGGCCGCTAGGCTCTGCGCCCGCTTGGGAGGCCGGTTGCAGCGTCTGTGTCTGCGGCTGCCGCCCGCGCTCGTGTCGTTCGTTCCGTTCGTGCCGTTCGTTCCGTTCAGTGGCCGGCGCCGAAGCCGTCCCTGGCGCAGGAGCCGCTGACTGTGCGTCCGCATCCCCGGCGGTGGGCACGTCTGACAAATTGAGCCCCTCGGCTGGCGCCACAAGCCAGCCGCCCTTGGCCTGGTGCACGCGCAGCACGCCCGCCTTCTCCAGCTTCTGCGCGAAGTCCCGGAACGATCCCGCGCCGTAGTTCCGCTCGGAGAACGTGGAATCGAGCTGCAGCAACGTGCTCTTGAGCAGGCCCAGTTGGGGGTCCACGTCGCGTTCGATCAACACCTTCATGGCGCGCTTCACCAGCGGAATCACATCGCCCAGTTCCGATCGCTCGCTCCTGGTCGTGCGCGGGCCCGCCTGCCGGCGGCCGCCGCCAATGAGGTTCTCGTAGGCGATGAACTCATGGCAGTTGCGCTGCATGATGATGCTCGTGAACTGCTGTCCGCCCACGACAAACACTTTCTTGTCGTACTGCTTGAGCTTCTCCACGAGGCTGATGAAATCGCTGTCGCCGCCGACGATGACGAAGGCGTTGATGTGGGGATGGGTGAAGGCCATCTCCAGGGCGTCGAGGGCGAGGTTGATGTCGGCCCCGTTCTTGTCGCCGCCGGGCGTCAGGTTGCGCTGCACCATGCGAATGGCGTGCTGGGTGAGCGCACGGCTGTAGCCACCGGCGCGCTGCCAGTCGCTGTAGGCCATCTTCGAGACGACCTCACCGCGTTCCTTGAGCGCCTCGAGCACGAGACCGGCGTCAAACGCGGCCCCGAGGGTGTTCTTCACACCAATTTCGATGTTGTCAAAGTCGATAAATACGGCAATACGGAGTCGATCGGTCGTGGACATCTTCCTCGGTTATCTGTCCGGTTGCGGGGTGACCCGCAAGTAGGGCTTCTTGGTTTCGAACCCCTTCGGAAACTTGGTTTTGGCGTCGGCGTCAGAGACGGCCGGCACAATGATGACGTCTTCGCCCTGCTTCCAGTCAGCAGGTGTGGAGACGGAGTATTTGGCCGTGAGCTGCAGCGAGTCGAGCACGCGCAGCAGTTCCAGGAAATTCCGGCCGGTGGATGCAGGATAGGTCAACGAGAGCTTGACCTTGTTGTCGGGCCCCACGATGAAGACCGACCGCACGGTGGCGGTGTCGCTCGCGTTGGGGTGGATCATGTCGTAGAGATCGGCCACCTTCTTGTCGGGATCGCCGATCATCGGAAAGTTGACCTGATGGCCGGTCACATCCTTGATGTCGCCTTCCCAGCGGACGTGGGACTCGACCGAATCAACACTGAGGCCGATGATCTTGCAGTTGCGCTTCTCGAACTCGCCTTTGAGCGCGGCCGCGGCACCCAGTTCGGTCGTACAGACCGGCGTGAAGTCCTTGGGATGCGAGAACAGGATGGCCCAGCCATTGCCTTTCCATTCGTGAAAATTGACTGTGCCTTGCGTGGTGTCTGCGGTGAAATCTGGTGCAATGTCTCCCAATCGAACGGACATAAGGCCTCCTGAAGCCTCTTAACGATATCAAAGCTCGACAGATCACGCTTGATCGCACATGATGGGCGATTGCCGTCTTTCGCTGGCGTATTTGTGACCACTGACGAATTTCTGAACGAAATGGACCGCCAGCTCAGGCGGGATGCGGAAGATGCCGCGCCTTCCGGAGCCGGCCACCGCGTCGAATATCTCTTTGCCGTGGACCGTGCGGCCACCCGTGAAGAGGGCGCGCTGGTCGTGCGCCTGCTCGCGCGAGCGCGGCGGGCTGACGGCACGTGGGATCGGCCCGCGGCCGCAGCCGCCGGCCCCAATGAAGCGCTGGCCGCGGCGCCCACCGACCGCCGCCTTCTGGCGTCGTTGCTTGGCGCGAATGCGCGTGAGTCGTCACCAGCGGACCAGGCAAGGCCCGACGCTGGGCTCCGCTTCGTGTTGCCAGGCGCCCTGGCGCTCGAGTGGGTCCCACTGGCGGCGCGGGCCGGCCGGCTGATCCTGCGCGACAGCCCCGAGTCGACGTCATTCCGGCCGCTGCAGTGGGATGACGGCCCGGTATGGCGGTTCACCGTGGACACCCACGCCCAAGACCAGCCCGAAGGGCACTGGGTCTCGGGCGTCCTCGTGCGGCGCGGCGACCGCCTCAAGATCACCGACCCCGTGCTGCTGCTCGATGTGGGCCTGCTCTTCACGCACGAACGCGTGTCGGCCTTCGATCCGGGTCCGTCCTTTGGCGTCTTGTCCCTTCTGCGCGAACGAGGCCGCGTGCTGGTGCCGACGGCCGACACCGTGCATCTCGCGCAGGTGCTCAACCGCCTGGGTGTGGATCCGGATTCACTCCCGGCTGCGTTGATCCTGGCGCCCCTGCGCGTTGCACCATCTGCGCGCCTCCATCTGGCGCCGGTGGAGTCGCCCATCACGCCGGCGAACGCCGCCGGCGCCCCGCCGGTGGACACACACGTCGCCGCGACGCTGTCGTTCGACTATGACGGTACGCAGGTTCCGGCCGCGCCGGCTGAGACGTTCTTCGACGCCGATCGCCAGCGCATCATCCACCGCGATGCGGAGGCCGAACAGGAGGCGTACGAACAGCTGCTCACTCTCGACGCCGTGCGCGCGGCACTCAACGATCCGGGCGCGTGGCGTGTGCCGGCGAAAGATCTGGGCGACTTCGTCCGCACGCTGATCCGCGACGGCTGGCGCGTTGAAGCCGGCGGCGTGCCGTACAAAGCCGCGGGCACGGCCCGCCTCACGGTGACCTCGGGCGTGGATTGGTTCGACCTCACGGCCGTGATCCCGTTCGGCCATGCGTCGGCGTCACTCGTGGAGTTGCTGGCGGCGCTGCGACGAGGCGAGAAGACCATCACCCTTGGTGACGGGTCCGTCGGGATGGTGCCCGACGAGTGGCTGCGACGCTATGCGCCACTCGCTGCGGCGGGCATCGAAAACGAGGATGGCTCGATCCGGTACCAGCCGTCGCAGGCGGCGCTGCTTGATGCGATGCTGGCCGCCCAGGCGGCCCATGCCGACGTTCAGGTGGACGCCGCGTTTTCGCGCATGCGCGAGCGACTGGCCACATTCGATCGGGCCGAGGCCCTGGACCCACCGGCCATCTTCACCGGTACGCTGCGCAGTTACCAGCGCGAGGCGCTCGGGTGGATCCAGTTCCTGCGTCACTTTGGCTTCGGCGGCTGTCTGGCCGACGACATGGGCCTGGGCAAGACCGTCACGGTGCTCGCCGAGCTCGCCCGCGTCTCCGACGCGCGGGTGAATGCACCGGCAGAGACCCGCGGTCCCCGCCCTTCCCTCGTGGTCGTCCCCCGCTCGGTGATCCACAACTGGATGAACGAAGCCGCTGCGTTCACGCCGACCTTGCGCGTACTCGACTACTCCGCCAGCGATCGGCGCCTGGTCGAGGGACACATCGGAGACTATGACCTCGTCCTCGTGACGTACGGCACCGTCAGGCGTGACATCGAGCGGCTCAAAGACGTCGAGTTCGAATACGTCATCCTGGACGAAGCGCAGATGATCAAGAACGCGGCGACCGTCGCGTCCAAGGCCGTGCGACTCTTGAAGAGCCGGCATCGATTGGCCCTGTCGGGCACGCCGATTGAGAACCACCTGGGCGAGTTGTGGAGCCTGTTCGAGTTCCTCAACCCCGGGCTGCTCGGGCGGTCATCGGTGTTCCAGCGCGCCACGTCCGCGTCGCAGCCCGATGCCGACACCGTCGCCCTGATCGCGCGCGGCCTGAAACCGTTCCTGTTGCGCCGAACCAAGGCCCAGGTGGCGACCGAGCTTCCTGCACGCACGGAGCAGACGCTGACGTGTGTGCTCACGCCGCGCGAACGCGGGTTCTATGACGCCCTGCGCCGACACTACCGCGACTCCCTGCTCTCGCGTGTGTCGAAGGTCGGCCTGGGTCAATCAGGCCTCCAGATTCTCGAGGCGCTGTTGCGCCTGCGCCAGGCCGCGTGCCACCCGGGGCTCGTCTCACCCGCCCGCACGTCTGACCCGTCGTCGAAACTCGACCTGTTGCTGGAGAACCTGCGGGAAGTGGTGGACGAGGGCCACAAGGCGCTGGTGTTCTCGCAGTTCACCAGCCTGCTGGCGCTCGTGCGACCGATGCTGGACCAGGCAAACATTTCCTATGAGTACCTGGACGGCAAAACGCGCGATCGCGCCACTCCGGTCACGCGGTTTCAGGAAGACCCATCGTGCCAGGTCTTCCTGGTCAGCCTCAAGGCCGGGGGCGTCGGCCTCAACCTGACCGCAGCCGACTACGTGTTCCTGCTCGATCCCTGGTGGAACCCCGCTGTGGAAGCGCAGGCCATCGATCGCACACACCGCATCGGGCAAACCAAGGAAGTGTTTGCGTACCGCCTGATCGCCGAAGACACGGTGGAAGAAAAGGTGCTGGCACTCCAGCACACCAAACGCGCGCTGGCCGAGGCTGTGCTCTCAGCCAACCCGGTGGGCCTGCGTGGCCTCAGCACAGACGACCTGGACCTGTTGCTGTCCTGAGGTCGTTTCACTTCTCCGGCAGCAGCACCACTTTCACGTACCGCGCCATGTTGAGGTACGTCCGGGCGGCCGCCTGAATGCCGGCTGCGCTGAGCTTCTCGTAGTACGACGGAATGTCGAGCAGCGTCTCGGGCGCCTCGCCGTGCTGGTACTTGAACGCCGTCTGTGACAACACGTACGCGTTCTGCCTGATGTTGGTCTCGAAATCGCGAAGCATCGCGGCCTTGGCGTCGCTCACCTGCTTCTCGGTCGGCCCGCCAGCCTTGAACGCTTCGATTTCCGCAAATACTCGCTTGCCCAGAGACTCCGTCCGGCTCGGATCGCTGCCAAAACTGATCGATACCTGATACTGCTGGAGGGGCCGGTCCTCGTAGCTGGCGCCCACACCGACACTGTAAGTACCTCCCAGTTCTTCGCGCAGCGTCTCACGCAACCGCGTCTGGAGGATATCGGCCATCGCGCGAATCGCCACGCGCTCCTGCTGGTTGTACTGAAATGGCCCGTTGAAGATGACGCTCGTCTGGCTCTTGGGTTCGATGCCCTTGCGCACGTCGCGCTCGACCACGCCCTCAGGCGTGCGCTCGCCGACGTCCTTCCAGGTCTCCTTGCGCCCCAAGGACGGAAGGCTGGCAAGATACCGCTCCACGAGCGGACGCATGACGGCGAGATCAAGGCTGCCGACAAACACGAAGGTGAAGTCGCCCATGTCGGCGAACCGCTCTTTGTAGAACCGCATCGCCGTATCGAGACTGACCGTGGCCAGTTGCTCGGGGGTGGGCGTGCGCGCCCGCGGATGATCCTGCGTCAGGGTCTTGCTGAGCATCTCGGCGAAGGCAAACTCGGGCGAGGCCTGTTGGTTCGCGAGCATCGACTTCATCTGGCCCATCATCACGCCGAACACCACCGGGTCCGCCCGCGGCTCCATGACACGCAGGTAGGCCAGCTGGAACATCGCCTCCAGGTCCTTCTTCGCCGCGCGACCGCTGAGGCCTTCCTCAAGCTCCGTGATCGAGGCCGATGCGGCCGCCACCTTGCCTGTCATCGCCTTGCCCAGTTCGATGTTGCTCAACGTGCCCAGGCCACCGATCCCGACCAGCGCCGAGGCCGCGTCGGCAGACAGAAAGTCTGCATCACTTGCCAGCGAACTGCCACCGTCACTGAAGGCGCGAAACAGGATCTCGTCTTCCTTGAAATCTGTGGGCTTCAGCACCACTTTGATCCCGTTGGACAAATCCCACTCGGTCACGCCGAAACCACGTGTCGTTTCCTTCGTCACCCGGCCCGGCGTGGGCATGGTGGTCATGAGCGTCGTGGCCGTCACCGTGTCCACATAGGCGGTCAGGGGCGCCGAGGCACCAGCCGCAATAGCCGCCGCCAGTTGGCTCTCGGTCGGCAGCGGCACGCCGTCCTTTTTCGGCGCGCTGACCAACACGACGCGATTCCCTTCGGGCACCCACTCGGCCGCCAGGCTGTTCACCTCGGCGAGTGTGATGGTCGGCACCATCTTCCTGGTGATGTCGGCTTCGAACGCGAGGCCGGGAATCGGTTCCCCTTGCGTCACCGCGCGAATGTACTCGGCGGCCAGCTGCCCCGATGGCCGCTTGTCTTTTTCAGCCAGGGCCTGTTCGATGCCACGCAGGAAGTTGGTTTTCTGCCGATCGAACTCGGACTGCGTGAAGCCGAACTTCACCACGCGCTCGGCCTCGGCGTAGAGAGCGGTCAGGCCCCTCTCGACGCCGCCTTCCTTCACCATGGCGTTGAGCATCGACGCCTCGGACGACTTCACAAACAGTCCCCGAGCGGCGGCTGCCGCCATGAACGGCGCATCGAGCTTCTGCGACATTTCGCCAAACCTGGCGTTGAGCATGCCCGCAAACAGGCCTTCCACAATCTGCCGACGGTACGAACCTACGGTGGATTGATCGCGCAGCGCCATCTTGCCGTAGACGCTCACGGTTGTCATCGGCGCCTCGGCATCGCTGGCAATGGCATACAACGTGCCGGGTTGCGGCGGCACGGCATAGGTCGGCAGCGGACGCGGATTCGTCGCCTTCGGCATCGCGCCAAAGCGTGTCGTGATGAGCGCGCGCATCGCCTCGACGTCGAAATCACCCACCGCAATGACGGTCATCAGGTCGGGCCGGTACCAGTCCTTGTAGAACCGCGTCAGGCTCCCGTGTTTGAATGTCTGCAGACTCTCCACGGTGCCAATCGGCAGGCGCTCGGCATATCGAGAGCCCTTCAGCAGGGTTGGAAACTGCTGGTCCTGCATTCGCGCACCGGCGCCGCGGCGCAGCCGCCACTCTTCGATGATGACGCCGCGCTCCTTGTCGATCTCAGCCGGATCAAAACTGACGTTCCGGGCCCAGTCTTCCAGGATCAACATCGACCGGTCCAGCACCGCCGGCTTGTCGGTCGGCACCTGCAGCATGTAGATCGTTTCGTCGAAACTCGTGGACGCGTTGATGCTCGGGCCGAACCGCATCCCGATGGATTCAAGGAATGCGACCGTCTCGAGCTTCGGAAAGTTCTTCGTCCCGTTAAACGCCATGTGCTCGACGAAGTGCGCCAGGCCCAACTGATCGTTGTCCTCGACCAGCGACCCGACATTGACCACCAGCCGCAACTCCGCACGCCCGGCAGGCAGCGCGTTTCTGCGAATCATGTACTTCAGGCCGTTATCAAACTGCCCGGTGGTGACATCCGGATCCACAGGCAACGCCTGGGCCAGAGGCGGTGCGCCCGCCTGCGCGAGCAGGGCTGTGTGTGACGTGGACACTATCGCGGCGGCCAGCACGACAGCCGAAGCGATGCCCACGACGAACCGGCGGATAGATGCAGTCATGAAGGGTCTCCCACGTCGCAAGCGTATCCCAACCCCGCCACGCCAATCCAAAACCAATTACAGGGCGACAGGCTGGTCTATGCAGAGCGCACACACACGCTGGCATGCCCGGAAACCGACCACATCCACCTGCGGGGACATGTAGTCGTTCCGGACAGGCTCAGGGCGCAACAGGTCCGTACTCAGGTATTTCTTGTTGCTGTCGGCAAACACGGTCGCCACCACAGCCTGCGGGCCCAGCGAGTCCTGCACCTTGAGCGCGCCCAACAGATTCGCGCCCGACGAAATGCCCACCGCCAGGCCGTGCTGCGCCAGCCGCTGCGCCATCAGGATCGAGTCACCATCAGCGACCGCCACAATCTCATCCAGTGCGTCGAGTGCGACGATGGCGGGGATGAATTCGTCGGAGACGCCCTGGATGCGGTGGTGCCCCACCTTGTGCCCCGTGGACATCGTTGGTGACTCGGCGGGTTCGAGGGGGTGAATGCGCACCGAGGGGTTTCGGCGGCGAAGATACCGGCCCACTCCCATGACCGTTCCGCCTGTACCGACGCCGGCAACAAACGCATCGGGCGTCAGCCCGACCTGGGCCAACTGCGACCAGATTTCGGGGCCCGTGGTCTCGAAATGCGCCTGTACGTTTGCCGCGTTTGAAAACTGGCACGGCAGGAACACCCTCGGCGTGGAGGCGGCCAACGCCTCGCTCCGGCTGATACTGCCCAGGAACCCGCCATCGGCCTTGCTGACCGGCACAATCGACGCGCCAAACGACGCGATGAGCGCCATACGCTCGGTGCTCATCCAGTCGGGCATGAAGATCGTGACGGGATGGCCGAGTGAACGTCCGACGGCGGCAAAGGAGATACCCGTGTTTCCGCTGGTGGCTTCGGCGATCAGGTCGCCGGGTTGAATCGTGCCGAGCCGATAGGCGTGTTCAAGGATGTGCAGCGCCATCCGATCCTTGATGCTGCCAGTGAGATTCAGCGACTCGTATTTGGCGTAAATGACCCGAGGTTCGCCCTTGTAGATGAGGTCAATGGCCAGGAGCGGAGTATTGCCAATCAGGCGATGGAGGGCGCGAAAACGTTCGGTCAGGTGGGCAGGCATAAGCAAGACCCTCTGTCCTCGATTGTCCCACTTTTCGCGAAGCGCAGCGGCGTTGGTGTACATTCGGCGGCGATGTTGCACATTCGGGATCTCTGCCGCCACTACTCGATGGGCGGTACCATCGTGAAGGCGCTCGATGGCCTGTCGCTTGATGTGGCTGACGGCGAATTCCTGGCGCTGGTCGGCACATCGGGGTCTGGCAAGTCCACCTTGCTCAATCTCATCGGCGGGCTGGACCAGCCGAGCGCCGGCACGCTCGAAGTAGGCGGCCGCGACCTGGCCGGGATGACCCGTGATGAGCTCAGCCTGCATCGGCGGAATACCGTCGGCATGATCTTCCAGTCTTTCAACCTTGTGCCTTCGATGACGGCGCTCGAGAACGTCGCGTTGTCCCTGATGTTCGCCGGCGTGCCACGGTCCGAACGTGACCAGCGGGCATCGGCCCTGCTTGAAGCCATGGGCCTGGGCGGCCGCCAGAAACACCGGCCCAAGGAATTGTCGGGGGGAGAACAACAGCGCGTGGCCGTCGCTCGCGCACTGGCGAACCAGCCGCCCCTGTTACTCGCTGACGAGCCGACGGGGAATCTCGACAGCCGCACCTCGCGCGAAATCATGGACCTGGTCCGTACCCTGAACGAACGCGACGGCAAGACCGTCATCCTCGTCACCCACGACGCCTCTCTCGCCTCGGCGTATGCGCGCCGCACCGTCACCCTTCTTGATGGACACATCATCTCGGACACGGGACAGGCGAACACCGGCCAGGTCGCCGTGCAGGAGCACGCATGACCTTCTCCGATACGCTCTTGCTCGCCTTCAGAAACCTGCGGCAGTCGCGACTGAGGACCAGCCTTACCACGCTCGGAGTCGCAATCGGCATCGCGTCGCTTGCCGGCATGGTCTCGCTCGGCGTCGGGTTGCAGGAACAAGTTGTGGGCCGGCTCACACAGTCTGGAGTGTTCGACAGCATCACGGTCACGTCCGGACGCACGAACGTTCCCGGCATGGGTGTCATGGGTCGCGGGCGTGGTGGCGGCCGCGGTGGACGCCCGGGGCAGGCAGGCACCGCGGCCACCGCACCTGCCGCCCCACTCGAGGATGCGGCGCTCGCGCGTTTTTCGGCACTCCCCCATGTGCGCGACGCCTTCCCCACGCTGCGCATTCCCATGTCCTACACGTACGACGGACGCACCAACGCGGCGCTGGCAGCCGGCGTGCCCGAATCATCGCGCGGTGAAGGGGCCTTCCAGTCGATCACCCATGGGACGTTTTTTCCCGACGGGACGGGCGCGTCGGTCCTGCTGAGCCTCGAGATGGCCCAGCAGTTGAATGCCGATGCGCCGGGTGCGCTCGTCGGCCAGACGCTCGAGTTGTCGTACGCCGACAGCGCACCCAAAGCCGGCGGCACGCCGGAATTCATCGCCGGCGTCCAGGTGACGCGGGTCAGCCGCCCCTTCACCATCGTCGGCATCGTCGAACGCGACCCCGCGCCAGGCGCCAACATGGGCCTGTCGGGCATCATGATTCCTCTTGAGCAAGCCAAAGCCATCAACGCGCGCGCGATTGCGAACCCGCAGGCGTTTCTGCAGGGCGCGCCACCACAGACGCGTCGATATACCGCTGTGACTGTGCGCGTCACGTCGGCTGCACACACGCAGGAGGTGCAGGACCACATCAAGGCGATGGGCTTCACGGCGTTCTCGCTCAACGACGCGCTTCAGGGCGCCACTCGTGCCTTCCTTCTGCTGGACATCCTGCTCGCGCTCGTCGGGTCCATCGCGCTTGCGGTCTCCTCGCTCGGCATCGTCAACACGATGGTCATGTCGATCCTCGAGCGCACCCGCGAAATCGGGATCATGAAGGCCATCGGTGGCAGTGACCGCGATGTGCGCGGCATCTTCCTCGTCGAAGCCGCCGCCATTGGTCTCATCGGCGGCGTCGCGGGGATCATCCTCGGCTGGGGCGTGGGCCGCCTCATCAACATCGGCGCCAATATCTACATCGAGCGGCAGGGCGGCACGGCGGGCAACCTGTTCTCGCTTCCGTGGTGGCTCATCGCCGGCGCCCTGGCGTTTGCGCTGCTTGTGAGTCTGGTCGCTGGAAGCTTTCCGGCCCGGCGCGCGGCCCGCCTAGACCCGATTCAGGCGCTGCGGCACGAATAACCTGACCACTTCGCCATTTCGGACATTTTCCCGATTTCCCCATTGCGACGATACACTTGGTAGGTGAGTAGCAAAGAAAAAGACATCGCACCCGTGAGCCCCACCTCGTTGGGCTTCTCCTCCCTTGGCCTTTCCGACGCGCTCGTCGAGGCCGTCGCCGCACTTGGATATGAAGAAGCCACGCCGATTCAGCGCGAGGCCATCCCGGTACTGCTGTCCGGCCGCGACATCATCGGCCAGGCCGGCACGGGCACCGGCAAGACGGCGGCATTTGCGCTGCCCCTGCTCCACCGGCTGATTGAAACGCCCGCCGAGAAGAAGAGCGCGGTTCGCGCCATGATCCTGGTGCCGACCCGCGAACTGGCGATGCAGGTGGCTGAGGCCATCCACAAGTACGCGAAAAAGACGACCCTGACGGTGGTACCCCTGTATGGTGGCGCGCCGATGGATCAGCAGATTCGTGCGCTCCGTCGTGGCGTGGACATTGTGGTGGCCACGCCCGGCCGCGCCCTCGATCACCTGCGACGCAAGACCCTCGATCTGACGTCGCTCGAAATTCTCGTCCTTGACGAAGCCGACGAGATGCTCGACATGGGCTTCGCTGAAGACCTCGAAGCCATCCTGACGTCCACGCCTGAATCGCGGCAGACCGCGCTGTTTGCGGCGACGATGGCGCCAAGGATTGCGTCGATTGCCGAACGCCACCTGCGCAAGCCGGAGCGCATCACGATCAAGGCTGAAAAGCGCGCCCCCGGCAAGATGCCGCTCGTGCGGCAGGTGGCCTACATGGTGTCGCGCCAGCAGAAGAGCTTTGCATTGGGCCGCATCCTGGAGTTTGAAGATCCCACATCGGCGATCGTGTTCTGCCGAACACGCATCGAAGTGGACGAACTGACCGACACGCTGAAGTCACATGGCTACGGCGCACAGGCGCTGCATGGCGGCCTCGACCAGCGCCAGCGCGACCGCGTCATGCAGCTGTTCCGGACCGGCAAATCGGACGTGCTGGTGGCCACCGACGTCGCCGCGCGCGGTCTGGACATCGACCACGTGTCGCATGTCATCAACTACGACATCCCGACGGCGCCCGAGGTGTACATCCATCGAATCGGCCGCACGGGCCGCATCGGACGCGAAGGCGTGGCCATCACACTGGTGGACCCGCGCGAACAGCGCACGCTGCGCTACATCGAGACGCTGATCAAGCAGAAGATCGACATTGTCACCCTGCCAACCCTGGCCGCCCTCAAGGCCAAGCGCCTGGACGCGACCCGGGCTTCGCTCATCACCCGAATCACTGCGGGGGACCTCGACGAAACGCGCGCCCTCGTGCAGTCGCTGGCTGAAGACTTCGAGATGGTCGATATCGCGGCCGCAGCCCTCGCCATGTTCCAGGCCGAATCCGATTCGCCCACGGCCAAGGCCCCTGACGCCGAGATGCCTCCGCCGCCTCCGTCCCGGCCGACGCGGTCGTATGGCGCCCCTTCGTCGCGTCCCTACGGCGCGTCGTCTTCGGACAGGCCGCCCCGGCGGGACGCGCGCGAAGAGTCGCCGCGCCCGGACCGATCCGGCGTCGCCAAAGCGAAGCCCTCCGCCGCGAAGGAGTATGGCGCCAGGCCGTACGCGGCGAAGTCGAACGCAGCCCCGAGCGACGCGCCAGGCGCCGCGGCCGAGCGACCTCGGGCACCCCGCGACCGCGGGGATCGCGGAGAGAGCACTGGCGGCCGCGTCGTCCTCGCGTTCAGCGTCGGAAAAGACGATGGGGTGCGGCCAGCCGATCTCGTGGGTGCCATCACGGGCGAGGCGGGGGTCACATCACGCGACCTGGGCGCCATTCGCATCAACGACCAGTTCTCCACCGTGGAGGTCTCGGAAGCCCTGGCGACCAAAGTGGTCAAAGCCATGAAGGGCAAGACGGTGCGCGGCGAGAAAGTGGACGTCAAGCCGATGGACTAACAGCGCGTGCCTGATGTCGTAACATCTCAGTCATGGCTGCCCAAGCGTCTTTTGACATCACCTCCAAAGTTGACCTGCAGGAAGTTGATAACGCGATCAACCAGGCGAAGAAGGAACTGGCCCAGCGCTACGACTTCAAGGGCTCAAAGTCCACGATCGAGCTGAAGGCGAAGGAGAACCTCATCGAGCTGGTGGCCGATGACACCTTCAAGATGGAAGCCGTCTGGGAGATTGTGCTGACCCGACTCATCCGCCGGGGTGTGCCCACCAAGAACCTCAAGCCCGGTGACATCGAGCCGATCGGCGGAGGGCTGGTCAAGCGCAAGGTGGAACTGCAGCAGGGCATCAGTTCGGATGCGGCTCGCGACATCACCAAGTTCGTGAAAGAACAGAAGCTGAAGAAGATTCAGGTCACCATTCAGGGCGACCAGTTGCGCGTGACCTCGTCCTCAAAGGACGAGTTGCAGAACGCCATCCAGATCCTGCGGGCGCAGGATTTCGGGGTTGAGCTTCAGTTTGGGAATTTCCGGGACTGAAATAAAGCTCAGTGCGCGAGGAACGCTTCTTTGATGACCTGTACCTTGGTGTCGCCTGTGCCCAGCCCGTCGATGGCCACCACATCGAATCGACACGGATCTTCCAAACGGCCCACCCACCCAAGATAGTCGAGCGCCATCGCCGCGATGCGTCGCTGCTTCCAGTCGGTGACGCTCTCGGCGGCTGACCCATACCGGTCGGTTCGGCGGGCCTTCACCTCCACAAACACCAGCGTCCCGTCGTCTTGCGCGACGATGTCAATTTCTCCAAACCTGGTGCGGTAGCGGCGCGCAAGAATTACATACCCCATCCGGCGAAGTTCCTCAGCCGCGAGGTTTTCGCCAGTTTTTCCCGCTTCGTGATTCCCGTAGATAAGTCGCACGCCTTGGTGCGTAGCAAATTGGGTACCAGTCCCGACTGCGCGGGTTCGCGGGGTTCCTGAACCGCCCGACGCTTCGGCACGAACTTTCTTACGTGCCCTGCCCTTCCAGCCTTACCTTCTTACTCACTTTCCTACCTGGCTGCGTCCCTGGTTCCCGACTTCGCCGATGGCTTCCTCGAAGACAGCCAAAACCGAGTCGATCTGAGAGGTGCTGATGACCAACGGGGGGGCGAAGCGAAGGGCGTTGCGGCCCGCGCCGAGTATCAGGACGCCGCGTTTGAACATGGCCTGCACAATGCGGTCGCGTTCGGTGGTGGCGCGCTCCTTGGTCTGCCGGTCGCGAACCAATTCGACGCCGACCATCAATCCCTTGCCGCGCACGTCGCCGATGAGCGGATACTTGTCCTTCAGCGCACGCAGGCGGTCGAGCAGGTGGTCTCCCACTTTTTCCGCATTCTGGATGAGGCCGCTGCGCAGAACTTTGATTGTCTCAAGGGCCGCCACGCAACTCAGAGGATTGCCCCCAAACGTACTGGCGTGGGCGCCCGGCGGCCAGTTCATGACATCAGCCCGGGCAGCCGTCACGCTCAGCGGCAAGCCCGACGCGATCCCCTTGGCGATCGTGACGATGTCGGCTTTGACGCCGAAGTGTTCGGCGGCAAACATGCGACCGGTGCGGCCCATGCCTGACTGGACCTCGTCCATGATCAGCATCATGCCGTGTTGGGTGGTGAGGTCTCGCAAACGTTGGTGAAAGACCGGGGCGGGCACGACATACCCACCTTCACCCTGAATCGGTTCCACCAGGATCCCGGCCACTTCATCAGGCGAGACCAGGTGGACCAGGATCTGCTCTTCGACAAAGCCGAGGCATTCCGCCTGGCAGGACTCGGGCTTGAGGCCCACCGGGCAGCGATAGCAGTTCGCGTATGGCGCGTGGAACACGCCCGGCATCATCGGGCCGAAGCCCCTGCGCTGAATGAACTTGCTGGACGTCGCCGCAAGCGACCCGAGCGTCCGGCCATGGAACGACCCCAGAAACGCGATGATGTTCATCCGCTTCGTGTGGTACTTCGCGAGTTTGAGGGCCGCCTCATTGGCTTCGGTGCCGGAGTTGCCGAAGAACGAGCGGACTTCGCCTTCGATCGGGACGATGGCCGCCATTTCCTCGGCGAGCTGCACTTGTGGCTCGTAGAAGAAGTCGGTCCCCGACATGTGCAGGTATTTGTGTGCCTGATCGACGATGGCCTTGACCACGTCGGGATGTGAGTGGCCCGTGCTGGTCACGGCGATGCCGGCGGCGCAGTCGAGGAACACGTTGCCATCCACATCTTCGACCACGGCCCCTTCGTCCCTGGCCATCACAAACGGATAGTCGCGGGTATAGGACGTGGAGACGCGGCGGGCGTCGCGCGCGATGATAGCGGCGGCCTTCGGGCCTGGGAGCGCGGTCTTGATGTGTGGTGTGGTGATCATGGCTGGCTACTTCCTCTTCCACCTGGTGCCGGTGGACGAATCCTCGAGCATGACGCCGCGCGCGGCGAGGCTCACGCGAATCTCATCGGCCCTGGCGAACTGGCGATCGCGTCTGGCCTGTCGCCGCTCATCAATGAGGGCACGAATTTCGTCTTCAGGTACCGGCGGCGCGGCCTCTTCGCGGCGCCGCAGCGCCACGACCCCTAGTACCTTGTCGAACTCTTCGAACGCATCGCGAATCAGCGCCGCGTCGGCCGCGCCAAGCGCCCGGCCTGCGTCCTGGTCCATCGCCGCGTTCATCTCCCGGAGCAGTTCAAACATCACCCCGAGGCCACCCGGCACGTTCAGGTCCGAGGCAATCTTGCTCCGGAACTCCTCGCGCGCGGCCGCAACACGCGCAGCGATCTGCGAATGGGCGTCGCCGCCCGTCACACGATCGATGCGTGCCAGGAAGTCGGTGAGCCGCGTCAGGGCGGCGTCCGCCTGGGTCAGAATCTCGAAGCTGAACGTCAGCTGCTTGCGGTAGTGGACCGAAATCAGGGCGTATCTGAGCGCCGATGCCTTGAAGCCGCGGTCGAGGATGTCCTGAACGTTGTAGACGTTCCCAAGCGACTTCGACATCTTCTCGTGGTCGAGATTCAGGAACTCCACATGCACCCAGAACCGCGAGAACTGTCGTCCGGTGGCGCCCTCGGCCTGCGCGATTTCGTTCTCGTGGTGCGGGAAGATCAGGTCGATGCCGCCACCATGAATATCGATCGGCCCGTCGCCCAGCAAGCGCAGCGCCATGGCCGAGCACTCAATGTGCCAGCCGGGACGGCCCGGACCACAGCCGTAGTCCCAGGTGGGTTCCCCGGCCTTGGTGGCCTTCCACAAGACGAAGTCGCGGGCATCCTGCTTGTCGTACGTGTCCGAATCCACCCGGGCCCCGACCTGGATGCCTGCGTGATCGAGCCGCGCGAGTTTGCCGTACTCGGGCAACGTGGCAATGCGGAAGTACGTCGATCCGTCTGATTCGTACGTGTGTCCGCGCGCCTTGAGCTGCGCGATCATGTCCACCATCGCCCGAAGGTTGGCGTCGTCGGTCGCGCGCGGGTTCTCTTCCACCGGCTCAAGGCCCAGGACGGCGCAATCGTCACGAAACGCCTGAATGTATCGATCGGTGTAGTCGCGCAGCGACATACCGGCCTCCTGAGAGGCCTTGATGGTCTTGTCGTCCACGTCAGTGAAGTTCATGACGTGGCGCATGGCATAGCCCTCCTGGTGCCGCAGAGCGCGCCGCAACACATCCAGGCTGATGAACGTACGGAAGTTGCCGATGTGCCCCCGGGCATAGACCGTCAGGCCACACGTGTACATGCGGACCGTCGTGCCGTCAGCAGGCACGAAGTCTTCTTCCGATCGGGTCAGGGTATTAAACAGGCGCATAACTGAAGGGCCGAAAGCCCGGCAGAAGGGTCAGACCCTGACTGCCGGCAGAGGGTGCGTGACGACCGATGACTCACTGCCACAGCGGACCGTGATTTCCACGGCGCTTCCTGGCGACCGGAAGTGCAGTTCCAGGCCGGCATCAGCGGCGAGCGGCTCGGCGACCAACGCGCCAATGGCCTCGGTCAACGCGCCCGCAAGCGCCGTCGCGTCAGCCTCGGAGCCGCCGGCGGCGACCACATAACGGCCACCGACTTCCGGGGCCAAACCCCGAAAACGTTCGTCCGCAGGCACAATCAAATTCACCGGATCCGCCATCGTGCCCCAATTCTACCCGGAAGGACGCGGGCTCGGTAACCCCCAGGCCGTTACAGGCCCTCACGCGCGATCACCTGCCGCCCGGCTTCGCAGTCCAGGCCGATCTGCGCGCTCAGGGCTTCAAGGCTGTCAAATTTTTCTTCGGGCCGCAGCCACTCCACAAACTCCAGACGCATCGAGGCCCCGTACAAATCCATCGACGCATCAAGCAGATGCGTCTCGACCGTGACCGTCTCGGCGCTCAGGCGGCCCTCGGCCGTGGCCTCGCGGGGAATGGAGGGCCGAACGCCGACGTTCGTCACCGCCGGGTGTCGTACGCCGCCCACCACGGCGATCGTCGCGTAGATGCCTGAGGCCGGCAGCAGTTCGTTGGCCACGTGAAGATTGGCCGTGGGAAACCCGAGGAGCCGGCCACGTTTCTCGCCGTGCACCACCACGCCGTCCAGATAGTAGTAGTGCCCCAGCAGTTCGGCCGACTCGCCCACACGGCCCTCCTCAATCAGACGCCGGATACGCGTGCTCGAGACCACAAAATCCCTGTAGCGCACAGGCTCGATGTTCCCGGTCCGAAACCCCCGGTCTTCGCCCAGGGCCTTCAGGAGCGTGAACGTGCCCAGGCGATCACGACCAAACAGGAAGTTCGCGCCCACCCACACCTCGGCTACCTGCAGCCAATCCACCAGTACGCGATCGACAAACGCCTCGGGTTCCCAGCGGGCCAGTTCCGGGGTGAAGTGGACGACCGCCACCCCATGCACCCCGGCGCGTGCGAACGTCTCGAGCCGCTGCTCGAGCGTCATCAACAGGGGTGGCGCTTTGTCGGGCCGTACCACCCTGGGCGGATGCGGATCAAACGTGACGACGACCGGGACACCGCCACACGCGTCAGCCTGCGCCTTGACGCGGTCGAGGATCTTCTGGTGACCACGGTGGACACCGTCAAAATTTCCGAGGGCGGCGACCGGGCGGGGCCAACGCGGCGCCGCGTCGGACGGAAAATGCGCTATGTGCATGCGACCTGCTGACCATCGTATGCGAGCGCCATGCCCTCGGGAAGTGACGCGCACGTCTCGGCGTGACCCAGGTCGTGACAGCAGTGGGTGAAGAGCGTCTGCCGTGCGCCAAGTTGGCGAGCCACACCCACCGATTCGTCGAGCGAAAAATGCGTGGGGTGGGGCCGCCGGCGCAGGGCATCAAGCACCAAGACCTCCAGCCCCTGCAGTTGAGCCATGGTGTCGGGTGGTATCTCATTGCAGTCGGTCAGGTACGCGAAGGTCCCGATGCGGAATGCCAGCACCGGCCTGCCGCCATGCAGCACTCTGAGCGGCCGGATCTCCGTGCGCCCCAGGCAAAACGGCCCGACGATCGTGTTGAGGCGCACGTCTGGGACGCCACCACCGAGCGCCCCGGCGGGTTCGAACACGTAGCTGAAGACGCGGCGGATGTCGGCGAGCGTGGCCGCATCGCCGTACACCGGCAGCGCGGCCCTGGTCATATGGTTGTAGCGCCTGACTTCGTCCAGCCCGAGGATATGGTCGGCGTGTGAGTGCGTGTACAGCACGGCGTCCACCGTCCTCAGGTCGTAGCGCAGCGCCTGCTGCCGAAGGTCTGGCGTCGTATCGACCAGAATTCTCATCCCGTCATCGCAGTGAAGATAGATCGATGGCCGCAGGCGGGAGTCGCGCGGGTCACTCGAGTGGCACACCGCGCAGTCGCAGCCGATCATGGGCACTCCATGCGACGTGCCGGTCCCGAGAAACAACACCTGCATCACCAGTGATTATTTGCGATCTCAGGCTGGCGGCTGGGTATTTGTTGTTTTAATAGCCCATGTCTCTCTCCCGACCTTCGGTCAAGTCTGCGGCAGCCCGTGCCGCCCGCGCTGCCCGAGCCATGTCGCGGCTTGTGCGGATCATGGCCACCCTTCGCTCGAAGCGTGGCTGCCCGTGGGATCGGGAGCAGACCCACCAGTCCCTGCGGCCGTTCCTGCTGGAGGAAACCTATGAAGCCCTGGAGACGCTGGACAGGGGCGACTTCGATGCGCTGCCGGGCGAACTCGGGGATGTGATGTTCCAGTGTGTATTCCACGCGCAGATCGCCGCTGAAGCCGGGCGATTCGAGATGGCAGATGCGCTGGACGCCATCACCGCCAAACTCGTCCGCCGCCACCCGCATGTCTTCACACCTTCGGGACGCCCCCTCGCGAGCCGCGGGAAGGGTCGCGCGCGACTGCCACAGTCGCCGTCCGAGGTGCTGACACAGTGGGAACAGATCAAAGCGTCGGAACAGCAGAAGGCCGGGGCCAAGACGCGCCTGCTGTCTGGAGTGCCCAAGGCGCTGCCAAGCCTGTTGCGCGCGTACGAAATCGGCACGCGCGTGGCGGCCGTCGGCTTCGACTGGCCAGACACTGCAGGCGTCGTGGACAAGATCGAGGAGGAAGTGCGTGAACTGCGCGAAGCGCTGGCCCAGAACCCGGCACGGGCGGCCGAGGAACTGGGCGACCTGCTGTTTTCGATCGCCAATCTCGCTCGAAAACTCACGCTCGAGCCGGAAAGCGCCCTGAGAGCCGCCAACGAGAAGTTCTCGGCACGCTTCGCCGCCGTCGAAGCCGACCTGGAACGCCGTGGCAGCAGCGTACACGCCGCTACTACGGACGAGATGGAGGCCGCCTGGCAGCGGGTGAAGCGGTCGTTACCACCAGCGACCTCCCGGTCGCGCTCCGCACGCGCGCCTCGCGGCCGTCGGTCTCGATGACCACGGCGCCGTCGCGGTCGGTCCGGAACACGTTGATGCGTCGCCGCATCAGACGGTCCAACACCACTGGCGCCGGATGGCCGAACAGATTGTCCTGACCCGCTGATACCAGCGCGATCGCCGGCGCATACGCATCAAGGAACTGTGCCGCCGACGACGTACGGCTGCCATGGTGACCGACCTTGAGGATGCGAATGGGTGGCGACGCCGCGCCGCGGTCAAACGGCAGTTCGAACTCCGAGCCGGCGTCACCGGTGAGCAGCACTTCAACCCCTCCGAATCGCAGACGCAGGACCACGGAGTCGTCATTCCTCACACCACGCCGTTCCCAGTCCGGCACGGGTGGATGCAGGACGTCGATCACGGCGCCATCAACCTCAATGTGATGCCCGGTCTGGAGTCGCCGCCACGCCGCGCCCTGCGCGTGAGCGACGCGCCGAAGATCGCTCAAGAGGGGATGCGACGGAACCGGCACACCCTCCCAGATTTCCAGTGGTGACAGATCTCCGGCCACGCGGGCCGCGCCTCCGATGTGGTCCACGTCCGCATGCGTCACCGCGATCCAGTCGAGCCGACGGATCCCCAACGCCCACAGCGCGGGAGTGACGATGCGGCCGCCGACATCAAACGTCCCGGCTGACCCACCGGCGTCCACCAGCAGCACGTGGCCGCTGGCGAACTGCACGACCGTGGCATCGCCCTGCCCGACGTCGAGCATGGTGATGCGCACCCACCCGGACGCCGGCCCCTGCCAGAGGGTCCACGGCGCGGTGACCATCAGGCAGGCGCAGAGGCCCGCGACTCCGACGGCGCCCCGCCTCACCGAGCGACGTCCGCGCCACGCAAGGGCCAGCATCACCACCGCGTAGTACCCCATCGTGAGGCCCACCGGCGGGGGCGGCACACGCCACGACATCCAGGGCACGAGCTCCACGAGGGCGGCGGAGTCAATCAGAGCCCCGGTCGCGACGTGCGCGGCCCACGCGAGCCAGACGACGAGCGTGTGGAACCCTGGCCACGACGCCGGCAGCACCACCAGCAGAAGGCCCGTGATCTGCGCCACCACCATAGCCGGAATGGCGACAAAGTTCAGCAGCAACCCCGCCACACCCACACGCATGAAGGCCGACGCGACGACCGGCAGAATGACGATCTCAGCCGCGACCGTCGCCAGGAACAGGCCCGTGACGAGTCGCCACGCGGTCCGCCACCTCGCGTGCGGCCCTGAAGGCGGGTCGCCCATCAGGCGCGGCAGGATGGTGATGAGACCGAGCGTGGCACCAAACGAAAGCCACGCCCCAACGTCCAGCACCACCAGCGGGTCCACCGCCACGGAGGCGAGCGCCGTGAGCGCCAGCACATTCGCAGGGCGGGGCACGAGCCCGGTCAGTCGAAGGCCCAGGTATATCGTGGCGGCGATCACCGCGCGCACCACCGACGCATCGCGCCCCACCACCAGACCGTAGGCGACCACAATGACGAGGGTCAGCAGGACCGGCCCTTGATCGCGGCGGATGCACAGCCGGAAGACAAACAGGCAGAGGGCGGTGAGGATGGCGACGTTGCCTCCGGAAATCGCGATCACGTGGAATGTGCCGGCCACTTGCAGCCGCCGCGTGACGGCATCGTCAAGACCAGCACGGTCACCGATCAGGATGGCCGTCACCACCGCCGCGCTGTGTCCGCCGAGCGGTGCGAGCCAGAGGGTCGTCATCGTACGCACATGGCGTCGCACCGCCGCAGCCACTTCCTGCCAGAGCGCGCCGCGCTCCACCTCTACAAGGGCCGCACTCTTCACGGTGCCCACAAGGTCGAATGGGCGCGTGAGTCGCTGCCAGCGAGGGCTCGGCGACCCCGGGTTTCGAACCACCGCAGGCACCCGCAGGCGGGCCGGCATTCTGACTCGACGACCAGCCGTCCATTGCCCAACCGACGCCGGAGCCAGCTCACCGTTGACCAGGGCGAGTATCTGAATGCCGGCTCTCGCCTCGTATCCGCCCTCAGCGACCTGCACCCGCACATCGTCGAGTTCCAGTCGAACACCCGACTCGCCGATTGACGCATCACGTCTCAGGCGGCCGTCCACAAGCACACGGCCGGATTGCGCTGTGGTCCATGACGGCGTCGGGGCCAGCGCGACGTCGCGCGCGTGTGCGCCGAGGGCGAATGCTGCCGCGCCGATCGCGCTCCAGACACACCCTCGCCACCATTGGCGGCGGTCCCATCCGAGCGCAAGGGCCAGCACGATCGCGAACGTGGCGACGGCCGCGCCGACGGCGCTGTCCTCGTTCGAGATCAGACCTGCGGTGACGCCGAACACAACAACAAGGGAGAACCGTGGCCCGAAAGACATAGCCCACTGCCTTGCAAGATGCGGGCTCGGATTAAACGGCGGCACAGCGCCTGATCAGTCCCGCTCGTTGCAAAAACTGCGATGTCGGGCGTGGTTCTCCCTCGCAGTATTTGCGCACCGCAAGTGTCCGTATGCGCGACATGAATCCGGGCTTCTTGACCGTGACGAAACCGATGTGACACTCGATCCGTCAAAGCTCGTGGTGGTTTGCCGCCCCACCGATGCGAGTCTTTCTTGTAGTGCGGTGTGGAAAGGTAGTTCGTAAGGATATGACGATGGCTATTTTGCAGAACAAATGGATCAAGGTGGGAATCGCAGCCGTGGCGGTTCTGGCGAGCACAGCCTCGGTGGCGCGCGCGCAGGAATCAAAGGTCGAAATCGGCGCCTCGATGGCCAGTGCCGTCATTGGCCTTGGTGACAACGACTTCAAGACGTTCGGGGTACCGGCTGGCGGCCTGGGCCTGTTCAACCCCGGCCTCTACGCAAGCCTCTTCGTGACGCCGAAAATCGCCATCGAGCCCCAGGTGGGCCTGCAGGTGATTTCCGCCGGTGGCGACACCGAGACCCTCATGAACCTGAACGCCCAGGTGGACTACTTCCTGAAGAGCGCCGACGTGAACTCGCTCTACGTCTTTGGCGCCGTGGGCCTCGCCACGGCCACGGACGTGGACAGCACCACCAACTTTGGCGGCGGCGTGGGCTACCGCATTCGCGCGGGTGACCGCCTGGCCATGCGAGCGGATGGCCGTTTGACGCACCACAGTGATGGCGGCGGCAACATCCTGTCGTTCTCGTTGTCCATCGGCGGCCTGTTCGGCAAGAAGTAACAGGACGTCACCCGACCATCTGCACCTGGCGTCCTCGTCTTTGCGGCGGGGACGCCAGTTGTGCTGTACTGGGGAACCACCACTTCAGGCAGAGTCAACTAAGGTGTCTGTCACTCAAGGAGATCGCATGACTGTTTGGATTCGCATCGGTTCACTCGTTCTGGCCATCCTCGCGATGGTTCCCGTGGCTTCGGCCGCGCAATCAACGCCGGGCATTACGTTTGGCATCAAAGGTGGCGTGAATTCCGCCACGATCAGCTCGGACAGTAGCCCGAACATCGGAACGCGGCTGGGCGCCGTGGGCGGTCTGTTTCTGGGTGCCCGGATTACGGATAACATCGGACTGCAATTGGAAGGCCTTTATAGCCAGCGCGGAGGGTCTGACGAGGCGGTCGGCTCCGATGCGAAGTTCCGCCTGACCTATCTGGACCTACCGGTGCTCTTGAAACTGGGTAGTGCCTCGGACGCCGAGATGCGCTTTCACGTCTTCGGTGGAGGCCAGGCCAGCTACAAACTAAAGGCTGAAGCGAGCAGCGAGCTCCTCGGGTTGACTATTGACCAGGACGACCAGGTCGAAGACCTCGACTTCAGCGTGGTGTTCGGCGTCGGCATGGAGAGGGGCCGGCTCAGCCTCGACGCGCGCTACACCCTCGGGATGACGAACCTCGCCACCGCTGCGGGTGACGACGGGAAGAACCGCACCATCGCCGTGATGGTGGGACTGCGGCTCAAGTAGCAATAAGGAGAAACCCGAAGGGGGGCGCGGAGGGATGCTCCGCCCCCCTCTTTCCCCATGTTCCCTGTCGGAAGGGAACAAACGGCGCAAGCTTCCGGTCTAAGCGTGCACAGCCGCGCCGATGTCCGAAGAATCCCGAGAACACCGCCCATTTGCCGCCGAGGTCAAGTTCCTCCTGGCTCCCTCCGAAGCCGACGCCATTCGTGGCTGGGCACGCGACCGCCTTCCCCCAGATCCCCACGGCACTGGGGAGGACGCGGACCACTACCGCATCACCAGTCTGTATGCCGACACGCCGGCTCAGGACGTCTTTTTCCGTCGCGGCTCGTTCGGCCGCTCCAAATACCGCATCCGCCGGTACGCCGGGTCTGACCTGGTCTTCCTTGAGCGCAAGCTCCGAACAAAGAACCTGCTGACGAAGCGGCGTACGCTCGTGCCCCTGGGCGACCTGGCGTTCCTTGAGGCCGGCCCAGGCGCCTGGCCCGATGACTGGCCTGGGACATGGTTTGGCCATCGGCTGGCGGCGAGGCGGCTGGCGCCGGTCTGCCAGGTGGCGTATGACCGCGTGGCGCGCCTCGCGAACACGCCGTACGGCTTCGCCCGACTCACAATGGATGAACGCCTGCAGGCCTGGCCCACCAGCCGCGGAAAATTCCAGGACGGCACGGGCCGGCCGGTGCTCTCCGACAAGGTAATCCTCGAACTGAAGTACCGAGTGGGAATGCCTGCCGTGTTCAAGGCGCTGGTGGAGGCGTTCGGCCTGCGACCCGCGCCAGTCTCCAAATACCGGCTGTCCATGGTCGCGCTGGGCCTCGCGGCCGACCCGGCCGCCGAAGAGAGCAACGCGTGCCAAGCTTCCTGACCGGTGTGTTGCAGCCGGGGCCGGCTCTGGTGCCCCTGGAGGTCTTCTTCCGCCTGGTCATGGCCGCGGTCCTGGGCGGCGTGGTCGCCTGGACGTACCGGCACACGCGTGATCTCACTGACGCCTCGCCCACCTTTCCGGCCACGCTCGTGTTGCTCTCGGTGCTGATTGCCATGGTGACGCAGGTCATCGGCGACAACGTGGCGCGCGCGTTCAGCCTGGTCGGCGCGCTCTCCATCGTGCGCTTTCGCACCGTCGTTCGCGATACGCAGGATACTGCGTTCGTGATCTTTGCCGTGGTCGTGGGCATGGCGGTTGGCGCGAACGACCACTGGGTGGCGGGCATCGGGTTGGTGGTGGTGGGCACGGCGGCGGCGTTGATGCGGCCCCGCGGGATCGCGGCGGGCGGCGTCGGCGCACTCGACTCGTTCACGCTGACGATTCGCATCGCCACCGGCGTTGATCTGGAGCCCCTGCTGGGGGGCCTGCTCGACACACATCTTGAACAGCGCCACCTTCGCTCAATCAAGACCGCGCGACAGGGATTGGCGATCGACGTGTCGTACACCACGCGCCTCAAACCCGGCTGCTCGCCTGATGAACTCGTGAAGTTGTTGAACCGCATTGACGGCGTTCAGGACATTGACCTGTTCCGGGATACACCGGCGAACGAGTAGAAAAAGGTACACCCCATGACACGTCTCCTCTCGCTCATCGCACTACTCGCCGTGACTATCGGTGCCGGCCCCATGACCGCACAGGGCCCAGGCGGCATCCAGATGTCCGAACGCAGGCTTGTGGACCAGTTCGACAAGGACGGCGACAAACGCCTCAATTCAGACGAGCGGAAAGCCGCGCGTGATTTCATGGCGGCGAACCCCGCGCCTGGACGCGGCGGTCGCGGCGGTCCGATGCCGGGTGGCCGCGGAGGTGGAGGTCGAGGCATGGCGCCGGCCACACCGGGGATCAGGATTGCCCCAGCCGACGTGGAGCCCGCAACGACGCCGTTGTATGACCTGGCGACGATGCGAACGCTGTTCTTCACGTTCGAACACGCGGACTGGGAAGACGAGCTTGCTGCATTCAACAACACCGACGTTGAGGTGCCGGCGACCCTCGTGGTGGATGGCAAGACCTATCGTGACGTCGGCGTGCACTTTCGTGGCGCATCGTCGTTCTTCATGGTCCCTGAGGCGTCCAAGCGCTCGCTCAACGTCGCGGTTGATTTCGTGCACGAGAACCAGGCGCTGCCGGGCGGATACCGCACCCTGAACCTGCTGAATTCGAGCGGCGACCCCACGCTCATGCGGGCGGTGCTCTACCAGCAGATTGCCCGACAATACCTGCAGGCCGGGCACGCCAATTTTGTCCGCGTGGTGATCAACGGCGAAAACTGGGGCGTGTATCCGAGTGTGCAGCAGTTCAACAAGGACTGGCTGCGCGATCACTTCACGACCACTGAAGGCGTGCGGTGGGCGGTGCCCGGCAGCCCCGGCGGCCGTGGTGGGCTGGAGTACATCGGCGAGAACGTCGCGGCGTATAAGGCGCTGTACGAAATCAAGAGCAAGGACACGCCGAAGGCCTGGACCAACTTCATCCAGATGACGAAGGTACTCAACACGACGCCGGCGGACACGCTCGAGGCGGCGCTGTCGCCGATCCTCGACATCGACGGCGCGTTGAAGTTCCTGGCACTCGACGTCGCCCTGGTCAACTCCGACGGCTACTGGGTGCGCGCGAGCGACTACAACATCTATCAGGATCCGAAAGGCCGCTTTCACATTCTTCCGCACGATACCAACGAGACGTTTTACAACGGGGGCGGCCCCGGGGGACCTGGTGGCGGGCGCGGCGGTCCTCAAGGGGGACGCGGCATGATGATGCCTCCGCCTCCAGGGGGCGTGGGCCAACCCATGCCGCCGATACCGCCAGGCGGCGGTCGCGGCGGTGGCGCGGGGGGCGTGACGCTCGACATGTTCACCGGCATCGACAACCCTGCCCGGCCGCTTTTCTCGAAGTTGCTGGCGGTGCCGGCGCTGAAGGCGCGGTATGCCGGCTACGTGAAGGACATCGCCCAACGCTGGCTTGACTGGAAGGTGCTGGGCCCGATGGTCGCGAAGCATCGTGCGCTCATCGAGGCCGAAGTGCTGCGGGACACGAAGAAGTTGACGACGAACGACGCGTTCACGGCGGGCATTGACGCGGACACCGCAAGCCTCAAGTCGTTCGCGGACCAGAGACGCGCGTTCCTACTTAGATAACTTAGGAACTGGGGAAGTTCCTAAGTTCCTAATTTCCCAACTTTTCTACGTGTTTCCTTGACCTTCGCGCGCAGCACTTTTGCGTCGATCCGGCGTTCGCGCGAGGCCAGGGTCGGCTTGGTCTTGCGTCGCGCTTTCGGCCGGATCGCAGCCTCTGTCAGCAGATGCTCCAGTCGTGCTTTGGCGGCCTCGCGATTCTGCGCCTGCGTTCGATAGACGCGGCTGTCGATCAGCAGAATGTCGTCACCGACCATCCGCCGGCCGGCGAGCACTCGGAGCCGAGCCTTGACCGCAGAGGGCAAATCGGCACGACCGACGTCGAGGCGCAGTTCGACGGCCGTTGACACCTTGTTGACGTTTTGCCCGCCGGGCCCCGAGGCCCGCACGAAGCGCTCCTCGATGGGGAGATGATCAAGAGACATTCAGCACGCCGCCTTTGACCGTGTTCGTTTCTGCTTCACTCTTCCGACTGCGGCTGGTGAGCTCCGCAGCGCCAGCACTCTGTGAACTGCGACTCGACCCGTTCGCCACAGGTGGCACATGTCCACGCGGCGCCATGGCTGGTGGCAGGGCCGTCCGCCGCGCCGTACGCGAGCAGAACCTCTTGCGCGCGTGGCACCTGATCGTCGTCGCTCACCCAAACCGTTGGAAGTGTGTCCGACGTGACGGGCGCTTCTCCCCGCGCGCTGAAGAGGCTTTCGCCGTGCACCTCAGCGGCAATGCCGTTCGACTCCAGCAGGCCCCTGACCAAGTGCGCTTCAGTGGGGTGCTGAGCGACGAAGACCTGTTTCACCTCGCGCCTCCCAGTGACTGAAGTGGCTGACCACGTTGGGTATGTCGCACGTGCACAGCGTATCTGGAACGTCCGGGATGTGGAACACGAAAGAACGACGGGCCGGGTTACCAGACCCCGGCAGGCGCCCGGATCCCGCCAGATAACACCGCGTGGCGAACATCGTCGAGGGTTGCCAGGCCGCGTGGCGCGATGCCGCCCCATTCGAAGCGAGTGTCGGCCGGCGTCCAGTGAAACAGCGCCACATGCCACGTGTGAGCGGCGCCGCCGCGCTCGTAGTAGACGAGGCAATAGTCGATCGTGCACCCCGCCGCGACCAGCCGACGGGCTGGCAGTCCCTGCGTGCCGACGACGTCGGTGACCTGAAACTCGGCTCGCGGCTCAACGATGTCGAGGGTGAGGCTGCCGAACAACCTCTGCAGGCCGTCTCGGACGCCGAGCGGCAGTCCTCTCAGAGACGTCACAACTCCGAATCGCCCGTCCCTCACCTGGTCCCGCAGCGGCCCGGGCAAATCAACGGGGGTCACCGCCTGTGTGCAAGCCAAGGCAACAGTCCAGAGTCCTACGCCGATCACGGAAAGAAGACTGTGAGGCATCACTCGAGAATCTTCCAGAATGAGTCTTTGCGCATGATTTTGCCGTTGGCGAACTCCAGCAGGTCCACGCCCCTCACTTCAATGTGTTTCCCTGACGCGGAAGTGCCGGACAGCGTCCATTCAGAGACCCCGAAGTCACCACAGGCCCAATGTCGATCTTCGCCGTAGTGCACATCAGGAATGCCCTCGAAGCGTTTGGCGAGGCCCGCCCGAACGTTGTCCTTGCCGATGTAGCGATCGCCCCGAGGGCCACTGCCTCGCGGCATGAAAAACACGCAGTCGTCCGCGAAATGGCCCATGATGGCATCCAGATCGTGGCGATTGAAGGCGTCCAGGAACCCCCTTAACACCTCCACGGTCACAGGCTGCTCAGACATTGCAAGACCTCCAGGTCGCACTCGCTGGGGGGAATGATGGCACAAGGGGCTGGCGCCCCCGTTCTACCGGGGATCCGGCTCTACACTCACGTTGCCTCCGTCTGGAGGTAATGGCGCCAGCCGTCGGATTCTGCCGTGGCCTTGATGACCCGATTGCGCTCGACGAGGAACGCACGTAGATAGCGCTTCAGGACGAGCGCGTCCACTGCCCGTCCGAGAGGGCCAAGTGGCGAGTGGAACTCGAATACGTCGCGCATGACCGTGCCCCGCGACGTCTGAGAAAAGTAGTGGTGATGCTCCATGTGTCGGAATACCCCCCGAATCATCCGGTCGCTGAAATGGGTGGGCGGCTCGAACGCCTCAATCCGAACCGTCAGGCACTGCCAGATGCCAAGATGCCGTGCGCGCCAGGTAACCTGATCGCCGGCTCCCATCAGACCAGAGGTCACGCCAGCCACCGCGCGCTCCCCGGTCTTCGAGGTGGAATTCGTGTGGAGGTCGATGCTGCGCGCCAAGTCGAAGACCCGGCCGATCGGCGCATCGACAATGGTCGTGATTTTGATGGTGGCCATGCAGGATGGCTTGATCTAGATTTTCACCGAGCAGCGGAATCCCCGCGCGGCGTAGTACGACTCAGCACCGTTGTGATACACGAAGACCGTGTCGTAGCGGCGATCGCAGAACAGCGCACCGCCGAGCTTGCGGACCTGAGCAGGTGTGTGCACCCAGCTCGACGTTGTGGTGTCGAACGGACCAAGCTCCTGGAGGCTCCGATACTCTTCCACCGTCAGGAGGGTGCCACCCATCGCGGTGGCCATGTCGATCGCAGTGCTCTTCGGCTTGTGCTCTTTTCGCGCGTCGAGTGCCTGGCGATCGTAACAAACACTGCGGCGTCCTTTCGGGCTCTGTGCTGAACAATCGACAAAAAGACATTCGCCGGTCTTTTTGTCGATCCCCACAACATCCGGTTCGCCACCGGATTGCTCCATTTCATTGAGCGACGAGAGTTTGGCACTGTTCGACGCCAGCCTTGCGTGCACGGCGGACCATTCGAGACCGGCATGGCGGTGCCTATGCGCTTCGAAGCGGGCTTGCAGTGATGTAAGCAAGCCGTCGCGTTGCTTCCCTGTGATCTCTTTGGCGTTGGGCATCTTGAGCGGTCCCTTCTCACTTTCCTACTTGCCGTGATATTCCTGCAGAGACTTCACCGTCAGGCCCTCGGTGCGTAGTGCCCCGATGGCACTGACCACCGCCGACGCGCCGGTCAGCGTCGTAATCGCGGGAATACCCTGCAGCATCGCGGCGCGGCGGACGGCACGGTCGTCGAAGAACGACTCGCGGCCGAGCGGCGTATTGATCACAAGCGAAATGCGCTTGTTCACCATCTCGTCGCCCACGTGCGGCCGGCCTTCGTTGATCTTGAAGACAATCTCGGCATCAACACCATGCGCGCGCAGGTACACGGCGGTGCCCCGCGTGGCCATGATCGAAAATCCGAGTGCCACCAGGCCCTTCGCAATCGGCACCACGTTGGCCTTGTCGTAGTTGTTGACGCTGATGAACGCCGTGCCACCTTGCGGCAACACCTGGCCGGCCCCCATCTGCGCCTTCGCAAACGCCACGCCGAACGACTCGGCCCCGCCCATGACCTCGCCCGTCGACTTCATCTCGGGCCCAAGCAGCGTATCCACTCCAGGGAACCGCACGAACGGGAACACGGGCGTCTTGACGAAGAAGCCCGACACCGTCAAATCCTCAGTCACGCCTTGTTCGGCCAGGCTGCGCCCCACCATGATCTTCGCCGCCACCTTGGCCAACGGCACGCCGGTCGCCTTCGACAGATACGGCACGGTGCGCGACGCCCGGGGATTCACCTCCAGCACGTACACCACATCGTCTTTGATCGCGAACTGCGCGTTCATCAGCCCCACGACCTTCAGTCCCCGCGCCACCCGGCGGGTATAGTCGCGGATCGTCGCGATGTGCTTCTCGCTCAGCTGATAGGGCGGCACCACACACGAGCTGTCGCCCGAGTGAATGCCCGCCTGCTCGATGTGCTCCATGATGCCGCCAATGACGACAGCGCCGGTGCTGTCGGCGAGCGCATCCACGTCGATCTCGAACGCGTCTTCAAGGAACTTGTCGATGAGAATCGGGTGCTCCGGCGAGAGCTGGACGGCCTGGCGCATGTACCGGTCGAGTGAACCGGTGTCATAGACAATGGCCATCGCCCGTCCTCCGAGGACGTAGGACGGCCGCACGATCACCGGGAAGCCGATGGTGGTCGCCGCCGTCCGTGCCTCTTCCTCGGTGTGCGCCATGGCGCTTGCCGCCTGGGGAATCCCTAATTCCCACAACAGCTTTGAGAATCGCTCACGGTCTTCCGCCAGATCGATCGAATCGGGCGACGTGCCGATGATGCGAATCCCCGCCGCCTCAAGACGTCTCGCGAGCTTGAGCGGCGTCTGGCCGCCATACTGCACCACACACGCCACATCACCACCCGCGCTCCGCTCGCGCGCCACAACCGCCGACACGTCCTCGAACGTCAGCGGCTCGAAGTACAAACGGTCCACTGAGTCGTAGTCGGTGGAAACCGTTTCAGGGTTGCAGTTGATCATCACGGTTTCGAAGCCTTCATCGCGAAGGGCAAACGCCGCGTGGCAGCAGCAATAGTCGAATTCGATTCCCTGCCCGATGCGGTTGGGTCCCGATCCCAGGATGACGACCTTCGCTCGAGACGACGGATCGGATTCGCATTCGTCTTCGAAGGTGCCGTACATGTAGGGCGTGAAGGACTCGAACTCCGCCGCGCAGGTGTCGATCCGCTTGTACGCGGCCACCAGGCCGGCCTCGTGCCGCCGCGCGGTGACGGTGTCCTCATCCACACCCAGCAGGGAGGCCAGGTCGGCGTCGGAGAATCCTGCGCGCTTGAGATCGCGCAGCAGGTCGTTCGACACGTCGCGCGCACCAACCGCCCGGGCCGACCGCGCAAGCTCCGTCAGTTGCTGGAACTGGACGAGGAACCAGGGATCCATCCTGGTCAGGCGCTGAATGTCGTCGAGGTCCCACCCCTTTTCGAGCGCGCGGAAGACCGCCCACATGCGGCGGTCGGTGGGGATGCCCAACGCCCGCTGCAGCGCCGCATCGTCTTCATCTTCGTAGGGACCGCCCGGTGCCATTTGGCCGAAGAGCCGGCCGCTCCGGCCGAGTTCCAGCGAACGGAACGCCTTGAGAAACGCTTCTTTGAAGGTGCGACCAATGGCCATGGCCTCGCCCACCGACTTCATCTGAGTCGTGAGCGTGCGATCGGCCATCGGGAACTTCTCGAAGGCCCAGCGCGGCACTTTAACCACCACGTAGTCGATCGTCGGCTCGAACGAGGCCGGCGTCAGGCGGGTGATGTCGTTCTTGATCTCGTCGAGGCGATACCCGATGGCCAGCTTGGCGGCGATCTTCGCAATCGGAAAACCCGTAGCCTTCGAGGCCAGCGCCGACGAGCGAGACACGCGGGGGTTCATTTCAATGGCCACCATGCGGCCGTCGGCCGGATTGATGGCGAACTGGATGTTGGACCCGCCTGTTTCGACACCGACGCGACGGATGATGCGGCGCGCCGCATCGCGCATGCGCTGGTATTCGCGGTCGGTGAGGGTCAGGGCTGGAGCGACCGTGATGCTGTCGCCGGTGTGCACGCCCATGGGGTCGATGTTCTCGATCGAGCAGATGACCACGAAGTTGTCATCACAGTCGCGCATCACCTCGAGCTCGAATTCCTTCCAGCCGATCACCGACTGCTCCACCAGGATTTCGTGCACCGGACTCATGGAGAGGCCGCGTGTGCAGATCTCCTTGAATTCCTCCACGTTGTACGCGATGCCTCCGCCCACGCCGCCCAGCGTAAACGACGGCCGGATAATGCTTGGGAATCCAAGCTCCTGCACCGCAGCGAGTGCCTGCTCCATCGACCCGGCGTACCGGCTGTCGGGCACGTCGATCTGAATCGAGCGCATCGCCTCCTTGAACTTGAGTCGGTCTTCGGCCACTTCGATCGCGGCAATCGACGCGCCGATGAGTTCGACGTCGTACTTCTTGAGTACGCCGGCCTTGTCGAGATCGATCGCCAGGTTGAGCGCCGTCTGTCCGCCGACAGTCGGCAGGAGGGCGTCGGGCCGCTCGCGCGCGATCACCTGCTCCACCGCCGCTACGGTCAAGGGCTCGATGTAGGTCCGATCCGAGAGCTCGGGGTCGGTCATGATCGTCGCCGGATTGCTGTTGACGAGAATCACTTCCAGGCCTTCGTCGCGAAGGGCCTTGCAGGCCTGGGTGCCTGAATAGTCGAATTCACAGGCCTGGCCAATGACGATCGGCCCGGAGCCGATGACGAGGATACGTTTCAAATCTGTGCGCTTGGGCATCGCGTGACTCAGGCCGTGGCTTCCATCGCATCCACAAACTGCGAGAAGAGGTAGTCGGCGTCGTGCGGCCCTGGGGCCGCTTCAGGGTGGTATTGCACACAAAAGACAGGCTTCGACACGTGCCGCAGTCCTTCAATCGTGCCGTCGTACAGGTTCAGGTGTGTCACCTGCACGTCGTGGGGAATGGAATCGGGGTCGATCGCAAAACCATGGTTCTGCGACGTGATTTCAATCTTACCGGACTTCAGGTCCTTCACGGGATGGTTGGCACCGCGGTGACCGAACTTGAGCTTGAACGTGCGCGCGCCAAGGGCGAGCCCCAGCACCTGATGCCCCAGGCATATGCCGAAGACCGGCACACCCGCATCAACGAGCGCCCGCGTGTTGGCGATGGCGTAGTCGAGTACGGCGGGATCTCCGGGGCCGTTGCTGAGGAAGACCCCATCCGGCTTCGAGGCGAGCAGCTCGCTGGCCGGAGCCGTCGCCGGGTACACGCGGACCTGGCAGCCGTGGGCCGTGAGCCGGCGCAAAATGTTCCACTTCATCCCGAAGTCATAGGCCGCGACACGCAAGGGGCGCTTCGCCGTATGACCCGAGGCCACGACGAATCCGTCAGGTCCGGTGCCCCCCGACCAGTCAAACGCCTCGGGGCACGTCACCGTACGCACCAGGTCCGACCCCTCCATCTTCGGAATGGCGCGAGCGCGCGCGACCAGATCATCGGGCGTGTGGCCACTGCCTGTCGCAATCACACCACGCATGGCGCCGCCCGACCGCAGCGTGCGGGTCAGCGCGCGCGTATCGATGTCAGCAATGGCCACGATGTGGTGACGCACGAGGTAGTCGCGTAACGTGCCTTCTGAACGCCAGTTGCTGGCAATCGGCGACTCGCTCCGGATGACAAACCCCGCGATCTGCGGCGCGCGGGACTCCTCATCCTGCTCGCTGACACCGTAGTTCCCGATCTCCGGGCAGGTCATGGTGACGATCTGGCCGGCATAGGACGGATCGGTGAGGACCTCCTGATAGCCGGTCAGGCTCGTGTTGAAGACCACTTCACCTGCGGTGTCGCCTGATGCCCCCACAGACCTTCCGCGAAACGACGTGCCGTTTTCGAGCGCCAACAGTGCGTCCATAGTCCCTTCACCCTACTGAATCTCTAACGAAAGTCGTACGAGCGTTTGCTGGCCGGCCCGCACCACCGCGGTCGTGGTCACGCTCTTGTGCCCGGCCATGTCAACCCGAATCCGATGTGGCCCAGGTGTCAACTCCGGCACCCGCATCGGTGCGGTGCCCACAGGGCGTCCGTCAATCGACACGGTGGCGCCGGCCGGCCGGGTCTCCACATAGACCGCACCGGTGGACGCCCCAGGCGCCAGCGGTGCCGTACTCACCAACTCCACCGTCAGGTCGCGCGCCGGAGCCGTTTGACTCACCGTGACCCGTTGCGCGCGCCGCTGATAACCCGACCGCGACACGGCGATGTTGTACGTGCCAAACGGCAGGTCGCGGATCGTCGCCGGCGTCGTCCCGCGCGCCCTGCCGTTCACCGACACCAACGCGCCAGCCGGTACCGACCGAACCAGGAGCCGGCCACGCCGGACATCGGCCACGGCCGACGGCGGTGCCGTGGCCGGCACGTCAGGTACCGTCTCGGGCGTCGCCGGGGTCGCCACTGGCACGTCGGTCCCGATGGGCCCCTCGACTGTGGTCGAATCCGACGGCGAAACGACAGGTTCTGCCACGGCACCCGGCCCACGCAGCCAATATCCGAAACCTGTCCCGACCACAACGGCCACAGCCACGAGCACGCCGATAGCACCACGCCCGCGCGTCGGCTCGGCTTCACTCACGGCGGCAAAATCAGGCAGTGCCGGGCGCCGCAACTCTGTCGATCGGGACGGCCGTTCCTCACGCCGGTCCACCACGGACGCCGCAGGGACGTCGCCCGCTCCAGGTTCCGGCTCGACTGCCGGTTCCGATTCGAGCATCGGCACCGCGAGGTGGCCGCCCACCTCAGGCTCTGGTCCAACATCGAACAGCGATGGCGTGTGGGCGACCGGGGCCACGACCGGCACGTGTTCCGGCACTCCAGACGTCAAAGCCTCGACAAACGCCGTCGGCGTGGAGCACCGGTGGCCAGGGTCTGCGACCAGCCCTGCCGAGAGCGCCCGTCGTATCGCCGCGCACTGCTCGGCAGACGTGCCGTCCGCCAACTGCCCCGACGCCTCGTCAGACCCGGATGGACGCCGCCCGGTCAGCAGTTCATGCGCAATGATCGCCAGTGAATACACGTCAGCGCGGATATCCCACGCGCCACCTTCGGCCCGTTCGGGCGCGGTGTACGGCCGCCTGATCGGCGCCGGAATACCCAGTGATTCCAACGCGGGCACCACTCCGAATCCCGCGACGCGAATGCCTGTGGGCGTGACGAAGATGTCGCGGGGATGCAGGGCTCCATGCCCCACACCGGCACCCCACGCGGCTTCAATCGCGCCGGCCAGCTCGCGCAACAGCGGCAGCGCGGTCTCAATACGGGTCGAAGACATCCGACGAAGGCTCACGTCAAGCGTCTCGGCCGCTACGTACTCGGTGGCCAGGAACGCGGTGGTGCCTTCCATACCGGCATTGACCACTGGAACTACTGCGGGATGGTCCACAGCCACCGCCGCCACGCGGCGGAGCGCGTCGGCCAGTTTGGACGTCACTTCAGGCACCACATCAAGGCGGAACGCCTTCACAGCCACGAGTTGTTCAAGTTGGGGTTCGAACGTCCGGAAAACAGGCCCCAGAGCGCCACTGCCAATCTGGTGCAGGACGCGAAAGGGGCCGAAAGCGGGCGGCGCGGTAAATCCGGCGGAGTCGTCGAATGGCAGCGCAAAAACTCCTGAAACGATCATGACACTTTAACACGCGATACAGGGCCACTGTAGTAAATTGACTGCCGTGCCCGCGCAATCCGATTCCACCACCGACACACTGGTCCGCGCTTCGATCGACCTCCGGCGGTTTTCCTGGATCCGGCCACTGGTGGCCGCGTATTCCTCTGATTTTCACAGCGTGTCCGGTTTGTTTGCCGGCAACCCGGCGGATCCCGACGCCTGGGGGCAGACGATCGCGCGCGTCCAGCAATCGCCGCGCGACCGCGTCGGCCTGAGCAAGGTGCTCACCGCGCAGCTCGAACGGCGAAACGCGCCGGCCCACGCCCGCTCGGCGGCCGCGCGACTCGGCGACGACACCACCGTGGCGGTGGTCACAGGCCAGCAGGCCGGGCTCTTCGGTGGCCCACTCTACACATTGCTCAAGGCGGTCACGGCCATTCGCCTTGCACGCAAGGTCTCTGCAAAGCACGGGATTGCCGCCATCCCGGTCTTCTGGGTCGAAGCCGAAGATCACGACTGGGACGAAGTACGCACCGCGCGTGTCCTTGACGCCGACCTGGCGCTGCGCGAGATCACGCTGGACAACCTCGAGGGTGCCGGCGTCAGGCCGGTGGCCTCTTTGGTGCTCGACCACGGCATCGGCGACGCGCTCGGCGCGCTGGAAGCGGCGCTGCCGACCACCGAATTCACGGCAGAGCTGATGGCGCGACTCCGCACCCACTATCGACCAGGCCAGCGTATGGGGACGGCATTCGCGGCATGGCTCGACGATCTGCTCGGCCGATACGGCCTCGTCGTGTTCGAAGCCGCCGACCCGGCGGCCAAACCTCTCGTGGCGGCCCTGTTTTCACGCGAACTCGAGGCGCCTTGTCGCACCGCCCACTTTGCGAAAGCCACCGGCGAGGCCATGCGCGCGCTCGGCCACGAACCACAGGTGCAGCCGGGTGAAGACAGCGTGGCGTTGTTTTATCTCGGCGACGGCGAACGTGTGGCGATCAAGCGGCGGGACGACGGGTATGCCCTGGGTGAGACCGTCCGCCCGCAAGACGACGTGCGGCGCGAAGCCGCCGAACACCCGGAACGCTTCAGCCCCAACGTCCTCCTGCGGCCCGTCGTGCAGGACAGACTCTTTCCCACGATCTGTTATGTCGCGGGTCCCAGCGAACTCGCGTACCAGGCACAGCTCGGCGCCATCTACCAGGACTTCGGCGTAGAGGTCCCGCTTCTCTATCCACGCGCCAACGCGACGCTTCTCGACTCGGCTGCGGTGCGATTCCTCGAGAAGTACCAGGTGCCCCTCGAAGCGCTGCAGCCGCACGACGAGTCCGCACTCAACCGATTGCTCGAGCACCAGTTGCCGCCGGGGGTCGAAGAAGCGCTTCAGGCGGCGTCAGATGAAATCCGCACCCGGCTCGGCGCGCTCAAGGCGACCATGCCCGCCATTGACCCGACGCTGGTCGGCGCGGCCGATACCACGCTGGACCGCATGCAGGAAACGCTCAAACACCTGCACGCCAAGATCATTCAGGCGAGCAAGCGCAAACACGACACCCTGCATCGCCAGTTCACGCGAACCCAGGCGCTGGCGTTTCCTGAGGGCCACCCACAGGAACGTATTGTGGACCTTGCGTTTTTCCTCAATCGCTACGGCCAGGCGCTCTGCGATCGGCTCATCGAAGGCCTGCCCCTCGATATGGGGCAGCACTATGTGGTGCAGCTGTGAAAACGTAGGGAAGTCTTCCCCTACCCCATGGCCACTGCCGCGGACTTGAGCGCCGACTCGGCGTTGAGCAGGCGGCTCTTTGTGGCCGCGATCCAACCCGCATCCTCACGCAGCAGCCCCCGTGACACCGCAATCGCCGCCCCGGTGATTTCGGGAGCAGGACCGCCGTGAGTGCGGCGCACGGCGACGAAGTGTTCCGGACTCAGGAGCGTCGCGAGTTCGGCGTCGGTGTATTCGATCGCGGTGCCGGTGACATCCTTCGAAATTTCCGCCACCAGGTCGGCCACCGACCGGTCGGGTTCGGTCTGTGCACCTCGCACCAGTCGCGCGGCAATGGTGTGGCCGGCCTTGAACGGCAAGCCACGTTCGCGCGCCAGCGTGTCGGCGAGTTCAGTCACGGCAATCCAGTTCTCGCCAGCACGGCGCCGCATCTTCTCCACGTCGACGTCGGCGTCCTGCAGTGCGACGGCCACGAGTGACACCGCACGAATGGCGTCCTTGAACATGGTGGCCACGAGCGGCTGCAGGTCATCCTCAGTGTCAACGATGTCGCCGAACGGGGTGTTGTGCACCGCCACCGGAATGGCGCCGGCCTGGGCGAAGGCTTTCGACGCCAGCGCGCGCGCGTGTTCTAATGCCACGGGATTGCGCTTCTGCGGCATGATGCTGCTGACCTGCACAAACCCGTCGGTCAGACGAAGATAACCAACCTCCATCGTGCACCACAGCAACAGATCCTGCACCAGCCGCCCCACACCGACCAGCGCGACCGCGGCCGACCCGGCGGCTTCCAGAAGATAGTCCACGGTCGCGATGCTGCCGTAGGTGTTCCCCGTCGTGCCATCGAACCCAAGCAGCGCACTCGTCCGATCGCGATTGATCGGGAACCCGGTGCCGGTGATCGCACACGCTCCGAGGGGATTGACGTTGACGGAGGCGTACGCGGCCTTCAACCGGACGGTGTCGCGTTCGAGTTGCTCGATGGCGCCCAGGAGGTAGTGCGCCACCGTCGAAGGCTGTGCGGGCTGTGTGTGGGTGTGCGCCGGGAAGACGGTGTGCCGATGGCGGTCCGCGACGCCGACCAGGGACTGACGCAGCAGTACCGTGGCCTCGATCAGCCCCAACACACACTCACGCAATCGCATCCGGTACATCGTCATGTCGATGTCATTGCGGCTGCGCGCGGTGTGCAGTCGGCCTGCGACAGCATCGCCGCACGCCGCGACGACCTGACGTTCCAAATAGAAGAACAGGTCCTCGCACGACCCGTCATAGACGGCGCCGCGCACCGCATCGAGATCAATGCCATCGAGCGCGCGCCTGATGGTCCGCGCATCGGCGAGCGACACGATTCCGGTGTCATGCAGCATCACCAGGTGTGCGTAGTGAATCGCCATCAGGGGATCGAGAAACAGCGTCTTCGCGTCCTCAAAGTTGTCGTTGAGGACGATGCGTACGTAGTCTGGGGAAAACGGCATGGGGTCCTATCGGGTGCCCGTGCGGCCGACCGCGCGGGACGGGAACGATGTGGCGCCGAGCCAGGCGGCCAGGCGTGTTTCGGCGGTCTCCACCGCGGAGTAGACAGCGCCCATCAACTGGGCGTCGTCGCCAAGCGACGAAATGCCGATGGCCGGCATGTTCGGCACGATGCGCGCCACCACGCGGCGCACCGGTTCAATGAGCAGGTCGCCGGCATGGCTCAGGCCGCCGCCAAACACAATCAGCGCAGGGTCGAGGACGGCCACGATGTTCGCGACCGCGGTGCCCAGGTAGACGGCCAGCTGATCGATGACCGCCGTGGCGCGCGCGTCGCCCGCCCGCGCCGCCGCAATGATGGTGGCAACAGCTGCGGCACGATCACGGCCGGCATCGCCAACTGACTCGACCAGGGGGCGCGCGTGCTGCCATTCGGAGATAGCCGCTGCCCCCACATGACTTTCGAGATACCCCCGACCGCCGAAGTCGGCCTGCCACTCGCGCAAGTCGAGATTCATGTGGCTGATTTCCCCGGCATACCAGTGATGGCCCCGGTGCAGACGGCCCCCGACCACCACGCCTGCACCCACGCCGGCACCCAGCGCGAGAAACACGAAGTCGCTGACCCGACGCGCGGAACCCTGCCACCGTTCGCCCAGCGCCGCCATGTTCGCATCGTTGTCCACGCGCACGGGCGCGCCCAATCGCGCCTCCACCAGGTCGCGCAGCGGCAGGTCCACCCAGCCGGGCAGATTGACGGCTCTGATGACACGACCGGCGCGGACATCGGTCATCCCTGGTGCCCCCACGCCCACGGCGTACAACTTGCCCGGGTCGCGTCGTGTGCTCTTAAACAGTTCATGCACGACGGCACAGAGCTGGTCCACAATCGCCTCGCCCCCGACCGGGTCGGTGGGGACCTGGCGCCGGGCCAGCACGTTGCCCTGCAGGTCCGCCAGCGCCACCCGGAGCGTGCGCGACCCCACGTCCACACCGACCAGGTAGCCAAACTCTCCGTTGAACTGCAGCAGCACTGGGGGCCGGCCGCCTTTGGACGTACCCATGCCAACTTCGTGCATCAACCCCACTTCGTGCAGCAGGTCTTCGACCAGTGCGGACACGGTGGGAGGACTGAGCCGCGTCGCCTTGGCTAGATCCGCGCGCGAAATGGGGCCTGAGCGACGAACGGCCTCAAGCAGGCGCTGCCGATTTACGCGCCGCGTGTTGAGACTTCCGCCGCCGGCGTCGCCGTTCGCAAATTCGGGTGGTAAGGTCACAGATACACTTCGTTCGACGGATGAACAAAGTGAAAATATGTCCCGAGCCCTAATGTGTCAAGCGAAGCCCAGGCGCGGCCGGGCCCTTCTGCCGTAGACTTCTGACAAGAAATGGACGCTCGCCCTCCCGCCCGGACCAGGCCGGCCGCACCTGGAACGTCTGGAAAATCCGCCCAGGGATCCCGGCGCCGATTCTGGCGCATGGTGATTTTTGTGTGTGGCGGCTTCGCCGCCCTCAGCCTGATCTTCGCCGGGTATCTCTGGTCCACCTATTCCACCCAGATCGACGCGAGGCTTGGCGGCGAACAAAGAGTGATCCCCCGCATCTTCGGCCGCCCGTTTGAGCTGCGCCCAAATCAGGCGTTGACGTCGGCACAACTGGAACAGCGGCTGAACGATGTGGGTTATGGGTCGAGGACCGTGGTCGAAAAGCCGGGTGAGTTTTCGATCGGCAGCAGCGTGGTCGTCTTGCGGACGCGCGGCGAGGAGACCATCACCGTCCGCGTGGAGTTCTCGAAGGGCAAGGTCACGGTCATCTCCAGGCTGGTCAACCAGGAGACGGACCGCGCCATTCCTCGGCTGACGCTTGAAGCCCCGATGCTGACCGCGATTGCCACGGGTGAAAAGCGGCGCTACACGCCGCTCGCAACCATTCCAGGCCGCATGCGACAGGCGGTGCTCGCCATCGAAGACCGTCGCTTCTACGACCACCCGGGCGTCGACGTCATCCGCTCGGCCGGCGCGGTGGTCACGAACCTGTTCGGCAAAAAGGAATATCTCGTCGGTGGCAGCACCATCACCCAGCAGATCGTGAAGAACACGTTCCTGACCCCGAAAAAGACGATGCGCCGCAAGGTGCAGGAACAGTTCATGTCGCTGGTGCTCGAGTCGCGGTTCACGAAGGACCAGATTCTGGAGTTGTATCTCAATGACGTGGTGCTCGGCCAGCGTGGGCCCTTTGCGATCCATGGTGTCGCGGAAGCCGCACGAATTTTTTTCGGCAAGGACGTGCGCAACGTCACGCTGGCCGAAGCCGCCACCATTGCCGGCGTGATTCAATCGCCGTCGCGTCTGTCACCATTTCGCAATCCTGAGCGTGCGCTTGAACGCCGCAACGTGGTGCTCGGGGCCATGGTCGAGGCCGCCTATGTGACGGAAGCCGAGGCGGCCGCAGCACGACGGGCGCCGCTCGGACTGGTTGCGCGCGCCCTGGAGAACGAGGCACCGTACTTCGTGGACTACGTCAGCCAGCTGGTAGAGCAACGCTTCGCCGGCCTGCTCGAAAAAGGCGCGGCCGTTGATGTCTTCACCACCATTGACCTGCACCTGCAGCGTATCGCCCAGGAAGCGGTGGCCACAGGCCTGGCGCAGGTGGACAAGCAACTGGCGGGCCGGCGCCGCAAGGGACAGGCGCAGGCCGCGCTCGTGGCCGTGGATCCGCGCACCGGCGAAATCCTCGCGATGGTTGGCGGGCGGGCCTACAACGTCTCGCAATACAACCGCGCAGTCACCACGCGGCGGCAACCGGGGTCGGTCTTCAAACCGTTCGTCTACCTGGCGGCGTTCGAACGGATGTTTGCCGAAGGCGCGAGTGCACCTACACCCGCGACACTGGTCATGGACGAGCCCACGATTTTCATGGACGGTGATCAGCCATACGAACCCGGCAACTACCAGAATGAATACGACGGCATGATTTCACTGCGCCGTGCGCTTGCGCGTTCGCGCAACATCGTGGCCATCAAGGTAGCGGAACAGACCGGCTACGAGCAGGTGGCCGCGTTGTGGACCCGGATCGGCGTCGGCACACCTGCCAAGGCCTACCCCTCGATTGCGCTGGGCGTCTTCGAGGCGTCGCCGGTCGAAATTGCCACGGCCTACACGCTCTTTTCGAACGGCGGTACGGTGCGTCCCCTCCGCGCCCTGACCCGCATCGTCGAAGACGGCAAGCCACGGCAACTGACAGCCGGTTCGTCACGACAGGTGGCGCGGGCGGACACCTCCTATCTGGTGACCAACATGATGCGAGCCGTCATGAATGAGGGGACGGGCGCGGGTGCCCGCAGCAATGGGTTCCAACTCGACGCGGCCGGAAAAACCGGCACGACCAACGATTTGCGTGACGCCTGGTTCGTCGGCTTTACGCCAGAACTGCTGACCGTCGTCTGGGTTGGGTTCGACGACAACCAGCCCATCGGGCTTGGCGGCTCTCAGGCCGCGTTGCCGATGTGGGCCACGTTCATGCGCAATGCCCTGGCAGGCCGCGCCAACGTCGGTTTCGCCGTACCCGACGGAGTGGTGTTTGCAGACATCGACCCGGAAACTGGCATGCTGGCCGGCCCCATGTGTCCCAAGAAGCTCCGCGAGTCGTTCCTGGCCGGCACGGCGCCTGTTGAGTTTTGCGATCAGCATGTGCATTGAGGCCGTCCGAGCCGGGCGGACGACTGCGCTATACTGAATTAGCAGTCTCGCGTCGGGACTGCTAAGAACCGAATCTGTATGGCTGCCGACCTGACCGATCGTCAGCGCCGAATACTGGCGCGCCTTGTCTCGGAATACATCGAGCAGGGCGAACCTGTGTCCTCGTCCTGGCTCGCAGAGCACTCGGGCCTGGGCCTGTCGTCGGCCACGGTACGGAACCTTCTGGCCCGGCTGGAGGAGCAGGGACTGGTGCACCAGCCCCACACATCGGCCGGCCGCATTCCGACCGATGCGGGCTATCGCCTGTACGTCGATTCGCTGCTGCAGGGCCGGCGCCGATTCAAATCCACGGGTGACCTTGAAGATCGGCTGAGGCGAGCGGATGCAGCCGGCGGCCTGCTCGAAAACGTCTCGCACGAGTTGGCCCTGGCCTCCCATCAGATTGCGTTCGCCATGACTCCGGCCAGCGCGGCGGCCCGGTTGCGCCACATCAGTTTTGTCAACATCGACACCCACCGCGTGCTTGTGATCGTGGTCGCCACCGGGAACCAGATCACCCACAAGGTGGTGGACACCCAGGAGTCATGTGCCGTTGGGGTGCTTGAACGCGCAGCGCACTACATCAATGCGGAATTTGCCGGACTGACGCTGCTTGAGGCGCGCGAAGCCATCGTGGCCCGCATGCGCGAAGAGCGGATGCTCTACGATGCGCTGCTCGGACGCGCATTGCGGTTGGCCCAAAGCGGCCTGGACGAAGTGGCGACCGGGGACACGCTTCATGTGCAGGGTGTGTCGTTCCTGTTCGACGGCGCACTGGGCGGGTCGATGGATCGGGAGCCCGTCACGCTTGAAACGCTGCGCGCCCTCTTCCGGCTCCTCGAGGAAAAACACCGCCTCGTCGAACTGCTCACCTCGTACATCGACGCCGACGGGCTCACGGTGGTGATCGGGTCGGAACACTCGTCACCCGACATGCATCCGTTCAGCCTCGTCGCATCCACGTTTCATGATGGCCAGCGAACAGGCACGGTGGGCGTGATCGGCCCCACGCGCATGCGCTACCAGCGCGCGATCACGGTGGTGGATGGGGTCTCGCAGGCCGTGACGAGAGTGTTGGAAGGCAATTGACCAGTAGGAAAGTAGAGAGATGACCACGAACGAAGAGATGAATGGCGGCGGTGCTGACGCCGGTGAGAATCCGCTGCAGCAGGAGCGCGATGACCTCCAGGACCGCCTGCTGCGAACGGCGGCCGAGTTTGACAACTATCGCAAACGGACCGACCGCGAGCGGCGCGATTTGCACGATTTCATTACGACCGACCTCATGCGGGATCTCCTGCCCGTGCTGGACGATCTCGAACGGACGATCCGCGCGGCCGCCGGCACCGAGAACAATCTGGAACTGACGACCTTCCTCCAAGGCGTGACCCTGATCCAGCGCCAGTGGCTGGACCTGCTGCGCAGGCGCGGCGTCGAGGTCATGGACGTGGTGGGCCAGCCGTTCGACCCACAGTGGCACGAAGCCGTAGCCGATGAACCAGCCAACGGCCGCCCCGACGGCGAGATCACGGCGGAACTGCGGCGCGGCTATCGCATCGGATCAAAACTGCTCCGGGCCGCGATGGTGAAGGTGGCGCAGGCGTGAGCGCCCGTGACTACTACGAAATACTCGGCGTGGCGCGCGATGCCAGCGAGAGCGACATCAAGAGTGCCTATCGGAAACTCGCGCTGAAGCACCACCCCGATCGCAATCAGGGCAACGCAGACGCCGAAGAGAAGTTCAAGGAGGGCGCCGAGGCGTACTCGGTGCTGGCCGACGCCGAAAAGCGCGCGCGTTACGATCGCTTCGGCCATGCGGGCGTCGGCGGCGCGGGCCAGGGTGGCGGCCAGGGGTTTAACCCCGAAACCTTCTCCGATTTCTCCGACATTCTGGGAGACTTCTTCGGGTTTGGTGGAGGCGGCGCGCGCCGCGGTGGTCCGGTGCGCGGCAGCGACCTGCGGTTCGACCTTGAAATCTCCTTCGACGAGGCATTTGAAGGCGCCGAAACGCCCATTCAGATTCCGCGCGAGGAAGGCTGCGCACCCTGCAGTGGTACCGGCGCAGCACCCGGCAGTAGCAGGGAGACCTGCCAGCAGTGCGGCGGGCGCGGGCAGTTGCGTTACCAGCAGGGTTTTCTTGTCGTCTCGCGTCCGTGTGGCCAATGCCGCGGCACGGGACACATTATCCCGAAGCCCTGCCCGTCGTGCCGAGGCACCGGCCGCGTTGTAAAAGATCGACGCGTCACCGTGCGTATTCCGGCCGGCATTGCTGACGGCCAGCGATTGCGGCTGCACGGAGAGGGCGAACACGGCGCAGCCGGCGGCCCTCCCGGCGACCTCTACGTCGTCATCCATGTGAAGACGCACTCCAGGTTCATGCGCGAGGGCGACGACCTTTATATGGAAGTGCGCGTGCCCTTCCCCACCATGACCCTGGGCGGATCGTTCAAGGTCGACGGCCCGGCAGGTCCCGTGGACGTCAACGTCTCAGCGGGTTCGGCCAATGGCACGCTCGTATCGTTTCGCGGCAAGGGCATGCCGAATGTCTCGGGCCGCGGCGCCGGAGCGCTTCACGTGCGGCTGGTCGTAGACGTGCCGAAGAAAATCAGCAAGGAACAGAAGAAACTGATCGATCAACTGGGCAAGACCATGCCCATCGAAACACTCGAGGCGCGTTCCACCGAAGGGGCCGACGACGACAAGCCGTTTTTTGAGCGGGTGAAGGATTTGTTTGGCTGACGTCGCCCGCGTGTACCCCGGCCTCGATGTCACGTGGCCAGACGCGCTGGGCCTGGACGCCGACGAGAGGCCGGACCGTGCCCTGGCCGAGCTGGACGAGTTCGGTCCGGTGGCCGCCGAGCCAATCCCGTCGGGCATTCGTGTTTTTTTTGGATCGATGGAAGACCGCAGTGCGGCCGCCGCGCATGTTGCCGGCGCGATGGCGTGTCGTGCCGTGCCGGTAGACGTGCCCGACGAACAGTGGGCCGAGCGCAGCCAGGCGTCGCTCACCGCCGTGACCGTCGGGCGCCTCACCGTGGCACCACCATGGGACCTGCCGGTCGATCGCGAAGGCGTGATCGTCATCCAGCCCTCCATGGGCTTCGGGACGGGCCATCACGCCTCCACGCGACTGTGCCTGCGGCTGGTGCAGGATGCGGCGGTGTCTGGCGCGCGGGTCCTTGATGTGGGCACCGGATCGGGAGTGCTGGCCATTGCCGCCAGAACGCTCGGCGCCGAGTCGGTCGTTGCGGTTGACTTTGATGCCGATGCCGTCTCGTCGGCACGCGAGTGCGCGGCACTCAATAATCTGTCGGACGCGATCGACATTCGCCAGGTGGACATTGAGCGTGAGCGGTCAGTACCGGGCGAGCCATTTACGCTCATCCTCGCGAATCTGACTGGCGGAATGCTGGTGCGAATGGCCGGCCGCCTGCTGCAGTTGGTCGTTCCCTCGGCCACATTGATCGTCAGTGGCGTCACTCGCGACGAAGAAGGCGCTGTGACCAGGGCGTTTGAGGAGTTGGGCGCTCAGTTGGGGCCGCGTCTGGCCGAAGACGAGTGGGTCGGTCTTCAGTTCACGGCAGCAGCTGCGCTACCACCCCCACGCGGCTGACACGAGCGACAGGGCCACCAGAGGCGCCGTTTCCGCTCTCAAGGTGCGCGGGCCCAAACACATCAGGCGGGCTCCGGCCGCCATCGCGTGTTCTACTTCAGTCGCGGCCCAGCCGCCTTCAGGGCCTACCAGCACTTGCACCGACTCTGGCGCAGCCTCCGGCTTCCAGTCACCTGCCCCACCCAGAAGCGAGGGCTCCACACACATCAGGCGCAACGCGACGGGCTCTCGGAGACATCCGTCGAGGTCGCCCACCGCAAGAACGTCGGGCACCACGGCCCGCCGACACTGTGTGGCCGAGGCGATGGCCACGCGCTGCCAGCGCTCGCGCGTCGCACCACTTTGCCACGCTCTGGCTGGGACGGTGACATGCGCGGTGCGCAGGGGCAGAATGGCCGCCGCGCCGAGCATCGTGGCGTCGCGTATCACCGCGTCCATCTGATCGCCCTTGAGCACGCCCACCGCCAGCGTGATCGGGACGCGCCGTTCCGCAACCGGTGTGATGGCCTCGAGTCCCTCCACGGTCACACGATGTTTGGCCACCACCCCGACGCGCCCCACCCACTCGTGTCCACGACCATCGAATACGGACACCACATCGCCAGACGCCACCCGCAACACCTGACGCAGGCGATGCGCTTCATCGCCGGTGAACTCGACGTTCCCGTCATGCGACGAACCCAATGCCGAATACACGCGGGGAGCGGACACGGTCGGATTGTACGACGACGCCGTCGGGTGGACACGTCCATGACGATTGAGGATTGAGGATTGAGCGATTGAGCGATTGAGCGATTGAGCGATTGAGTGAATCGTACCGGGAATGCCAGAGGGCGAGTTAATTGAGTCAGGCCACTGCGGCCTGCTCATAATACCGCGCCTCAAATTCCGCCGGCGGCACGTAGCCAATCGGCTCAAGCAGCCGGCGCGTGTTAAACCAATCGACCCAGGTCAGCGTCGCGAGTTCCACCGCCTCGAGACTGCGCCAGGGGCCTTGTCGTCGAATCACCTCCGTTTTGAAGAGCCCGATGACCGATTCGGCCAGGGCGTTGTCGTACGCATCGCCGCGACTGCCGACCGACGGCGCGATGCCGCTGTCGGCCAAGCGGGCGGTGTACCGCATCGAGAGGTATTGGGTGAATTCAATCGGTCGTTGCAACAGCTCTATAAGGAGAAGTTGCAATGGGTGCTTCGAAACGACGTCGATCTGATCGTGCCGGTCGTGGTCCCATCCGTTCGCCAGGTCGTCCGGCGGCGGGTGGCCGTGAACATCGACAAGCGTTCTGGAAGGCGATTGCCCGCGGTGTGTCGAGTGTGGACGCGGCGCTCGAATCAGGCGTATCGCAACCGATTGGCACGAGGTGGTTCCGCGAGAATGGAGGCATGCCACCGGCCAACCTGACGCCGCTTTCGGGGCGCTACCTGTCTTTTGCCGAACGCGAAGAGATCGCACTCCTGCACGCCCAGAAGTGCCACGTTCGAGAGATTGGTCGGCGCATCGAGCGTGCGGCGTCGACGATCTCGCGCGAACTACGGCGGAATGCGGCGACGCGCAGTGGAGGATTCGAATATCGCGCCTCGACCGCACAGTGGCATGCCGAGCGGAAGTCCAAGCGCCCCAAGGTGGCGAAGCTGGCCGCCAACGAGGCGCTGCGGCAGTACGTGCAGCAGCGACTTGCAGGCACGATTGCTGTCGGCAGTGGTGCGACGGTCGGCCCCGACGTGAATTGGAACGGGCGTCGTCACGGTCGCCGCCAAGATCGGCGCTGGGCCACGTCGTGGAGCCCTGAGCAGATTTCGGCCAGGCTGAAGCTTGACTTCCCGGATGATGAGTCGATGAGGGTGTCGCACGAAGCGATTTACCAGGCGCTCTACGTGCAGGGCCGAGGCGCGCTCCGTCGGGAGTTGGTGACGTGCTTACGAACAGGGCGTGCCTTGAGAGTGCCAAGAGCCCGCACGCCTCAAGGCAAGGCGTTCGTAAGCCCCGAGGTCATGATCACGGAGCGGCCATCTGAAGCGAACGACCGCGCCGTGCCAGGTCACTGGGAAGGCGATCTGATTCTTGGGCTCGACAGTTCCGCAATTGGAACTCTAGTCGAACGCACCACCCGGTTCACGCTGCTGTTGCATCTGCCCCGCATCACTGACTTCGGGCAGCCTCGCGTGAAGAACGGTCCTGCTCTCGCCGGCCATGGCGCGAATGCGGTCCGAGACGCCATCGCCTCCTCGATCGTCACGCTGCCGAAGCAACTGCGCCGATCGCTGACATGGGACCAAGGCGCCGAGATGGCCCAGCACGTCCAGCTGCGAATCAAGACAGGATTGCCGATCTACTTCTGCGACCCCCACAGCCCGTGGCAGCGGGGCACCAACGAGAACACCAATGGTCTCTTGCGCCAGTACTTCCCCAAGGGCACCGACCTGTCCCGATACTCTGGTGACGACCTCGAGGCGGTCGCTGCTGCACTCAACAGCCGGCCACGAAAAACACTCAGCTGGAAAACGCCTGCAGAGGTACTTCGAAATCACTTAAGCTCAACGAAACGTGCACGCGTTGCGACGACCCCTTGAACCCAAGTTGGTGCCCTGATCGCTGTGGTGCACCAGGCCGGCCACCGCGCCCCCGCGCGCGCAGATCGCTTGTTCGAGGGCATCGAGCACGAAGTCCGTCCGCATGGACGACGAGACCCGCCAGCCCACAATGCGCCGAGCGAAGACGTCGATCACGAACGCGACGTACACGAACCCCGCCCACGTCGCCACGTACGTGAAGTCCGACACCCAGAGCTGATTCGGGCGCGTCGCCACAAACGTGCGCTTGACCAGATCGCGGGGACGATCAAGAACGGGCTGTGACTGGGTGGTGGTGACCCACGCGCGGCCCCGGACCGCTCCAGACACCCCCATCGTCCGCATCAGGCGCTCCACGGTACACCGGGCCACGATGTGGCCCTCCCGACGTAATTGCCGCCAGACCTTACGCGGCCCATACACCCCGAAGTTCGCGTCGAACACGCGCTGGATCTCCGTGCGCATCACGTCGTCGCGCTGGGCGCGCGCACACCGTTTCGCGGGGTCGCGCGCGACCGCGCGGTGGGCATAGTACGTCGCTGGGGCGATCGGCAACACGGCACAGATCGGCTCGACCCCATACGTCTCCCGATGATCCGTGATGAGGCGGACCATCACTTCGGTCGGCGGTCGAGCTCCGCCTGTGCGAAATACGCGGACGCCAGCCGCAAGATCTCATTCGTCCGCTTGAGCACGCGATTCTCGCGCTCCAACTCCTTCAGGCGCACCCGCTCGTCGGACGTCAGGCCGCCGCGCTGCCCCCGATCACGCTCCGCTTGGCGCACCCAGTTGCGCAAGGTTTCCCCGGTGCAGCCGATCTTGCTGGCGATCGATGTAATGGCGGCCCCCTGGGACGCATGCTCGGGGCCGTGCTCCTGGACCATCCGAACGGCTCGTTCTCGTACCTCTGCTGAATACTTGCTCGGTCTTGCCATATGCGAATCCTCTCAGGGAATTCGCCC
>Ga0105044_10000412_pt1 | contig 52467 bp, 49 predicted proteins | sample MAT01_FD_78092 | JGI IMG/M metagenome (GOLD analysis project Ga0105044, IMG submission 78092) | Freshwater microbial communities from Lake Fryxell liftoff mats and glacier meltwater in Antarctica - MAT-01 | ecosystem: Environmental > Aquatic > Freshwater > Ice > Liftoff microbial mat | place...
AGCTTGTTGAGAGCGTTTCGACAACGGGCCAGACGATTCCCGAATTTGGGAAAAGGGTGACCGGGAGCCCAAGCCGAGAGCCTCGCTTGCCATGTGCCTCGTCCTTCCTCACAGTGAAAAGCCCAACCCGCACGGTTAAACGGCCTTCTTCTCCTGTCGCCATGATGCTTCGCACCCTCGCCTTCGGCGCTTCGCTCCTCGTTTTCACCGCCGGATCCTGCCTCTGCGCGGCCGACGCATCCGCACCCGCCATCACCCGCAGCTGGATGCCCGGCGATCTGCAAAAGCTCGCTATCGGGGACAAAGCACCCGACTTCAAGCTCCCGGGCATCGACGGGCGGACGTATTCGCTCCGCGACTTCGCCGGACCGGACGTCCTGATGGTGCTCTTCACCTCGAATCATTGTCCGACCTCGCACGGGATCGAAAAGCGGCTCCAGACCCTGCGGGACGATCTGCGCAACCAGAGCTTCGGTCTCGTCGCCATCAATCCGAACCATCCCGACGGACTCAGCATCGATGAGCTCGGATACGGCGAGTACAACGATTCCTTTGCAGATATGAAACCCTACGCCGCCTCGCTGGGCTGGGATTTCCCGTATCTGTACGATGGCGAAACCCAAACCGCCGCGCGGGCCTACGGCTGTCTCGCCACGCCGCACGTGTTTATCTTCGACAAGGAACGCCGCCTGCAATACGCCGGGCGCTTCGACGACTCTCGCTTTCCCGAGGAGGAAACGGTGAAGTCGCCCGACGCCCGCAATGCGATCGACGCGCTCCTCGCCCATCGGCCTGTGCCGGTTCGGCTGACCAAACCGCACGGCTGTTCCACCAAGTGGCGCGAGCGGAAAGCGGCGCACGCGGCCCACGAAGCGAGTTGGAAGAGCGCGCCGGTGACGATCGAGTCGATCGACACCGCCGGCGTCGCCGCGCTGCGGGCCAACGCCACCGGCAAGTTTCGTCTCATCAATGTCTGGGCGACGTGGTGCGCGCCTTGCGTCGAGGAATTTCCGTCCTTGGTGATGCTCTCCCGCCGCTTCGACCTGCGCGAATTCGAACTCCTCACCATCAGCATGGACAACGCGAAACAGGAAGCGCGCGCGAAGGCGTTCCTAGAAAAGCAGGGTGCCGGCATGACCAAAAACGGCGATAAACTGGCCAAACGCGACGGACGTACCACCAACCACTATCGCTACACCGGAAGCGGTCAGGACAGTCTGGTCGCCGCGCTCGACACCGAGTGGCCAGGCCCCTTGCCGCACACGGTGCTGGTCGAGCCCGGCGGCAAGATCGTCTGGCGCCACAATGGCCCGATCGATCCGAACGTCGCGCTGAATGCGATCGTTCAAGCGATGACCCCCTACTACGTGCCGCCGAAAGCGGCGTCGGTCGTAACGACCAAATAGCTGGAGAGTCTTCGGTCTTCCTCGCTGCGAGAGAGTTCGGAGTCCGGCCTTCAGGCCGTCCGAAAACCCATCGCACTCTCTCCGGACGGACTAAAGTCCGGACTCCAAACTCTACCGTCCGAGCTTACGATTGGGTGCGGGATTGTCGCTCCCTCGTGGGCGGGATTTTCCGAGCGCTTTAGCGACTTAGCTCTGTGCGCGGTAAGTGGCGTTGCTGGTTTGTGGGTTGCGACGTTGGCAGCGCGCGGACGCGCAATCCCGTCCACGAGGGACCGTGGCCCTCCGGCGGAGGTTTTTCGGCGGGTGGGAAATAATTGTCATGGTTACAGTGTGAGCCTAGCCTCAACTGTACCGGTCTCAATTCCAGTCGGGTGCGGCTGCTCGCGACGCGGGATTTCCGCTACGCTCCGCCTTGCCACGCGCGTTTCTCCTTTCTCCTCCCTTCCGCCGCCATGCTCTCCACCGCCCCTAAGCCGGCTCCGCTCTATGCGGCGCTCGCCGACTCGCTTCAGCACCTCATCGAGCTGGGCACGTTGCGCGCCGGCCACCGTGTGCCGTCGGTGCGGAGGATGTCGCTGCAACGCGATGTCAGCATCGCCACCGTCATCCAGGCATACACCCAGCTCGAAAACCGGGGCTTTCTCGAGGCGCGGCCGCAATCCGGTTATTACGTACGCCCGCGGATGCCGTTGGAAACCCCGGAGCCACGCATGGCCAAACCGATGGCCAAGGCCAGCTACGTCGGCGTGGACGATCTCACTGCCGAGGTCATGACGTTGTCGATGGATCCGTCGTATCTACCGTTTGGTGCGGCCTGTCCCGACCCGACGCTTTTCCCCACCAAGAAGCTGGCGCGACTGCTCGGAGCGGTCGGACGCGACGACCCTTCCTTGCTGGCCCGGAGCGCGATGAATTGGGCCTATGAGCCTTTGGCTCGAGAAATCGCCCGGCGCTATCTCCAGGCAGGCGCCCCGCTCGATCACGACGAACTGGTCGTCACGGTGGGATGCGCCGAAGCGATCACCCTCTCCCTGAGAGCGGTGGCCAAGCCGGGCGACACCATCGCGCTAGAATCGCCCGCTTACTTCGGATTTCTCGATACGATCCAAAGCCTCAACCTCAAGGCGTTGGAGATTCCGGCCGAGCCGCGCGGCGGGTTGTCTCTGGAAGCGCTCCGGGAGGCGCTGCAACGCAACGAAGTCAAGGCGCTGATGGTCATGCCCGCGTTTCAAAATCCGCTGGGATGCACGATGACGGACGAGAAAAAGGAAAAGCTCTACGCAATGCTCGCCGAATTCGACGTGCCCGCGATCGAGGACGACATCTACAGCGACCTCCATTTCGGCGAACGCCGGCCCAAGCCGCTGAAGGCATGGGATGCCGACGGCCGGGTCCTCCTGTGCAGCTCGTTCGGCAAATCCCTCGCGCCCTCGCTGCGGGTCGGATGGTGCGCGCCGGGACGGTACCTCGAACGGGTGCGGCGTCTCAAGTTTACAAATACGCTGGGCACGCCGATCGTCCTGCAGAAGACCGTCTCCGACTTCCTGCGCAACGGCGGTTACGACCATCACCTGCGTTCCATTCGTCGCGCCTACCAGAATCAGGTCCATTTCTTTTCGAATGCGATCCTGCGCCTTTTTCCCGCGGGCACACGCTTGAGCCGGCCCCAGGGAGGGTTCGTCCTGTGGGTGGAGTTCCCCTCGGGGGTGGATACGCTGAAGCTCTTCCGCGAGGCCCTCGCCCACCGCATCAACACGGCCCCGGGCGCGTTGTTTTCCGTCAAGAAGGACCGTTACCGGCACTGTCTGCGGATGAACTGCGGCATTCCGTGGAGCGCCGCGGTCGAAAGCGGGCTGCGCACCGTGGGCGAACTCGCTCAAAAGCAGATCGGCGGGACCGAACCGCCGCGCCGTTCCGTGCCTCGCGCCGTCTACGCCTGACCGGTCGACGGACCGCCGCCGCACCGGCCTTCGTCCTCCGCCCGCTTCCGAACGAACGATCCATGGCGCCTCCCCTGTCCCCCACAAGCACACCCAGTCGCTCCTCTCTGGCGCTCGGCTATGCCACCATCTACCTGATTTGGGGCAGCACGTACCTCGCGAATCGGGTGGCGATCGAAACGTTGCCCCCGTTCTTGATGCCCGGCGCTCGTTTTCTGGCAGCCGGAACGCTTCTGGCGGGATGGCTGTGGTTTCGTGGAGCCGCCCCGCCCTCTCCGCGGCAAATCCGCGACAACGCGATCGCCGCAGTCTTTCTCCTGGGCGGCACCGGTCTGGTGGTGTGGGCGCAGCAGTATATTCCCTCGGGACTAACCGCGCTGATCATCGGAGCGAGTCCCTTGTTTTTTGCCGTCGTCGAATGGGCGTGGCCGGGGGGCGAAGCGCCCTCCGCGATCGCCGGCGTGGCCCTCGTGACCGGCTTCGCGGGCGTGACCTGGCTGGCGGCACCTTGGCAATCGGCCGGCACGGGCGGGTTACAGTTGCTTCCGACGATGGTGATCCTCGTCGGCAGTTTAATGTGGGCCGTGGGAGGGATTTTCTCGCGTCACCTGAAAGCGCGCGCCCACCCCTTGGTCGGAGCGTCGGTGCAAATGCTGATCGGGGGGAGCCTCTTGCTCATGGTCGGAAGTCTGCTCGGCGAATGGTCGCTCTTTTCGTGGACGTACATCTCGGCCCGCTCGTTCGGCGCCTTCGCCTATCTCGTGATCGCGGGCTCCCTGATCGCCTTCCCTACCTTCATCTGGCTGATGCAACATAGTTCCCCCTCGCGCGTTTCCACCTACGCCTACGTCAATCCCGTGGTCGCGGTGGCCCTGGGCTGGCTGATTCTCGACGAGCCCCTCGGCCCACGCACGCTTGTATCCGCCGCAGTGATCCTCGCCGCCGTCGCCCTCATCACGACGCAACAAACTGTCCGCAAATAATCTGCGAACATGCCCCGCCGCGCAAATCGTCCTTCCGATTTGCCGCCGCGAATCCGTCCACCTTACCGCCACGCGCCGTCGACGAACACGTAGGTCCCGCCGCGCAGTTCCCAACGGGGTTTCACCCAGATGACGCGGGCGCGCGGTGGAAGTTCCCAGCGACCGGGGGCCCAGACATAGGCACGGCCATCGTGCCGCCAGTACCCACCGATCCAGACGTGGCGCGTCGAAGGCCGACTCCGCTCCACCACCACTTCTCTCCGCGGGGGGGGCGGTGCGTCCTTGACGATGACCACGGTGTTGCCCGGTCCGGGCGGGTCGCGCACCACGACCACCCGCTGGGGAGTCGGAGCCGTTTCGACGACGGTGACGGAACGAGCGGGGCGTACCCTGCCTACGACGCATCCGGAGAAAAGGACAACCGTGGCCGCCAGGACAGTCAGCTGCGTCAGGGCACCCGGACGCCGGCCATGCGGAGAGGGGATTCGCTTGGAGTTCATGACGAGCTAGACGCGCCATCCCGGAAACGGTTTCGCCGTCGGTCCAACTTATCGGACATTTTTTGTAACCGCCGGTGCCGCTTCAACGTCCCACCGCCACCGTTTCCCCGCAGCGCAAGGTTCTTAAATCGGGCGTATCTCCCACGATCTCGGCCACGGCGCGGACCACCGCGAGGGCGGGTGCTTCGCGCCCCTCGTCCGAAACGCAAAACGTTCCAGAATGCAGACCCACGCTGACGCGCGCTCCCACGAGCCCATGCATCTCGACCGCTTCGGCGGGGTCGCAGTGCATCGTCCGCATGAACCAGCGGGGTTCGTACGCGCCGATGGGAAACGCCGCCAAATAGCCCGAAAAAAGCCGAAAATCACCTCTGATTGCGGAAGTCGGGCTAACTTCTCAAAATGAACCCATCGCGAACGGGCCATTCATTTTTTTCATGTGCGGGCCGTAAGCGCCCTCAAGGATCGATCCGCAACGCCCAGCTTTGTCCTCACTCGGCAAAACCAATTGTCCCCGTTTGGAGCGTTTCGCCGGGCCTCAGATGGAAAAGATCCGCCTGCTTGAGCAGAGTTCGGTCGACCGTCATCACAACGCAGCGATCGACTCCCCCTCTCTGCATAACGTTTGGAGTCCGGCCTTCAGGCCGTCCGAAAACCGATCGCACTCCCGCCGGACGGACTAAAGTCCGGACTCCAAACTCTGCCGTCCACGTTTCCGCCGGGTTGCGAGTCCGGCCTTCAGGCCGTCCGAAAACTCGTTCGCACTCTCGCCGGACGCACTAAAGTCCGGACTCCAAACTCTGCCGTCGTAGTTTTCGCCGGGTTGGGAGACCGTCTCGGAACCGGCACCGTCTCCCTCGCGTCGGCGCCTGCGCCACGCGGCCGGAGAGGTCGGCAGCCACGGACCGGCACCGCTACAACAACCTCAGGACATCTCCCACTCGGAGCGTGCCCCGCTTGCTCTCGTGGATCAGATTCTGGGCAAATCTCACCTGGGAGGGATCCTCCGGATCGCGGCGGAAGCGGGCGAGCGTGCGCAAGGGCTCCTTGCCGCGTTCGCCGGTACGCTGATCCGTGGTCGTAATGATACAGCGGATACAAGGGCCGCCGGAGCGGAAGACGACGTCGCCGAATTGGAAACGGCTCCAGGTGTCCTCCGCAAAGGGCTCGCACCCGTCGACGATGAGATTGGAACGAAAACGATCCATTGGCACGGGCGCTCCGTCTCCCTCGAGGATACGGCGGTTCAATTCGGCCAGCGAGGCCTCGCTCACGATCAGGAAGGGAAACGCGTCGGCAAAACCGACCACATCGCCGGAGCGCGCGAAGTCGCCTTTCGAAACGGGCCGGTCGAACGCATCGCCGATCCGGACGAGGCGGCAGCCGACCTTTAAAAAATCGCTCAGCCATCCGGCGATCTCGTCGCCGCAGTCCTCGGCGTTCAGGCCTTTGCTCCCCCAAACGCCGACGGTGCGCAAGGGAGCGTCGATCTCGCGAAGCGGCACCCGCCGGTGACCGTGTCCCTCTGCCGATAAGGTCAGGTGGTCGGCATCGAGCGCGGTGCCGATCGAGGCCATTCTCGGCCAGGTCCGTTGCGTCAGGAATCGCCCATCGTCGTCGACGACGAGGAACCGGCGGTCATGCAGCAAACCCAACGCGTCGACCGTACCGCCGTCGATCGAAATTCCCTGCAACGATTTGACCGGGTAAAGTCGCAGGCCCGTCAGCCGTATCGAGGGAGGAGAGACCATCGCCCACCTCAGGTTCCGCCGAGTGCGGCTTTCAATTCCTGCGAGGCGGCCCGCTCGTCCGCTTTCCGGAGACCGTCCGCCTTCATCACATCGTCCGCGACGCTGAGGGCAAAGATCCGGTGATCGGGGCTCTTCAATCGGACCCGCAGGCTCTCGAAAAACATTTCCTTTAGAATGGGATCCGCGAGCGCCGCCCGTACCACCCCGGTCGATTTCCCTTCGTAGTACTCGTAGGAGACTTTGGAATCCCAGTCGAGCGTGCGTGCCACAGCTTCGATCGCCTCGTCCTCGGCGACGGAGATGTGTTTGTCCGCGAACATGCAGTAGTGAAGAATATCCACCAAGGCTTCTCGTTCCGATTGGTTAAAGCCGTCTTTGGGTTGGTCGGACGAGCGGAAGAGATTTTTGAAGGGCATGGCGGCGAAGAGACGTCAGTTTGGTCGGGTGTCCGTCCTCAGATCGAGCGATTTCTCCCGCGGCATTTGAAATCTTTTCAGCGGGAGGATACGGGACGGCCTCGGCGAAAGGAGAGCCAGGCTCGAAAGCGCTGCGCATTCCGGATGCGGGCTCCCGCGACCGAGAGACGGCCGAGCCTGGCGCTGCGAACCCAAAAGACGTCGGATTGACCGGCGATCCGTGAAACCGCAGGCTGGACGCGTGCCGATTGGGCACGCTTCTCCAGTTTTCGACGCCACGCACGGCCGCGAGGGACCGTGGCTGTCTCGCAACTTGGCGGAGGCTCGGACGGTAGAGTTTGGAGTCCGGACTTGAGTCCGTCCGGCGAGAAGTTCGATCGGGGTTCGGAACGGCCTAAAGGCCGGACTCCAAACCCGGCGGAACTCGGACGGTAGAGTTTGGAGTCCGGACTTGAGTCCGTCCGGTGAGAAGTGCGATCGGGTTTCGGAACGGCCTAAAGGCCGGACTCCAAACCCGGCGGAACTCGGACGGTGGAGTTTGGAGTCCGGACTTGAGTCCGTCCGGCGAGAGTGCGATCGGGTTTCGGAACGGCCTAAAGGCCGGACTCCAAACCCGGCGGAACTCGGACGGTGGAGTTTGGCGGTGACGAGAGGCCATCTTGCGCGGGCCGGGCAAAATCTGGCTGCAGTCGTTACCGTTGTCGCGTCTCGCCGGCCGCATCGCCGCCGCATCGCCGCAGACGGGTCACGGCGGTCGGGAAAAAGGCTCGGTCCTAGGGGGCTTGGTACGGCTGCTCAACGGCGACAACCCTTGGCCAACGCGACGGGTTACCACTCCGCAATCGCCAAAGAACGCCGCACGCCTCAACGTGAACCCGATGAAGATTCCCCTCACTTACGGTGCCGTCATAGCGGTCGGTGGTATGGTGCTCACCTTGATCGAATATCTGCTCGGTTTTCATAGCGACCTCGCCAAATTCGAAACGAGTCAGCGCATCAGCCAGATCGGAGGCATCGCCATCAGCTTGGTCGGCTTGGTTCTGGCGATGCGCGCTGTCCGTGCAAAGGCGCCGGATGGCTCGCTTTCCTACGGATGCGCAGTCGGCACGGGTGCGTTGACGACGATGTTCTCCGGCATCTTCAGCGCGGTTTTCATGCTCATCTATGGAAAGTTCATCAATCCCGAGTTTCACGATTTGCTCTTCGAGATGACGACCAGGGCGATGACCGCTCAGCAGGCGGAAAGCGCCGCGGGCATACTCCGTTTCTTCACCGGACCCATCTGGATGTCCGCGATGGTGCTGATTATGTCTCCGCTTTTCGGAACGCTTTTTTCTCTGATCGTCGCGCTGTTCATGAAGCGCGCGCCTCAAAGCCCCCCACTGCCGCCGGTCGCGACGGTTTAACGGGAGAGCGTTTTCGGAATGGCCAAGGAGGGGGCTTTTTCGGACGGCCTAAAGGCCGGACTCCGAGCTCGGAGTCCGGGCTTCAGCCCGTGCCGAGGTCGCGGAAAACGGAGGGCAGATATCGGAAATCAGAGGTCATTGTCTTCCCCCTGTTCTCCCGACGCGCCAGCGCCTCCGCCCCTCTGCGCCCTCTTGCCGACTCCTGTTAAAATCCTCCGGGGCGTTTGGCTGAACGAAGTCGATCCATTTTTTCACAGGAGCACGAAAAGGTAGCAGAGGACGGAGGTGGACGGCAGATACAAGCGGTCAGAGGTCAGGGGTCGGAGGTCAGTCCAGTCGCGAAACCTCCTAACCCGCCGCGCGGGGCAGGACGATGGGCTGGCCGGTCCGCGGATGCGGCAGGACATCCAGGCGATCTCCGTAAACCGGCGCGAGGACGTCGTGGCGCAACACCTCCAAGGGCGTTCCGTTGGCGCAGACGCGTCCCGCCGCCAGCAGGACCACCCGGTCGGCACAGAGGGCAGCCAAGGCCAGATCATGGACGGTCAGGACCACCGCCTGGCCCTCTTTCGCCAATGCTTTCGTCAGCGCGAGGACTTCCGCTTGGTAGTGGAGATCTAAATACGTAAGCGGTTCGTCCAGGAGGATTACCTTGGGGGCTTGCGCGAGGGCCCGTGCCAGCAGAACCCGGCGGACTTCCCCGCCGGAGAGCGTCGAAACCGTGCGCCCGGCCAGAGCGCCCAGTCCCAACCGCTCCATCGCCTCTCCCACCGCCCGGCGGTCTTCCCGGGTGAAGGGCGCCATCCAGCCGCGCTGCGGCGCCCGGCCCAGCATCACCGCGTCCAAGACCGTCAGCGGCCAGGCGGATTGCGTCGCTCGCTGCGGCGCGAGCGCGATCGCGCGGGCGACTTCCCGGGGTGGCCGGTCCCAGATCGACCGCCCTTCGAACAGCACCATTCCGTGCATGGGCCGGACCAGCCGGTCCAGGGCGTGGAGAAGCGTGGTCTTGCCCGAACCGTTGGGTCCGATCAACGCGCAGATCTCACCCGCCCGCACCGGGAAGTGCACGTTCGCGAAAACGGTTTCTCCGCCGTATCCGCAGGACAAATCGACCGCCTCGAGGAGCGCGCTCATGACAGACGCCCCCCGCGGGATTTGAGCACGTAAAGAAAAAAGGGCCCGCCGAGGGCAGCAGTGACGATTCCGACGGGCACCTCCACCGGCGCAAGCACGGTGCGTGCCACCAAGTCGGACCAGACCAAAAGCGTCGCCCCGATCAGCGCACTCGCCGGCAGGAGCGTGCGATGGGAGGCTCCGAAAAACAGACGTGCCAGATGCGGCGCAATCAGGCCGACAAAGCCGATCACACCGCTCACCGCCACCGCCACCGCGGCGGCGAGGGTCGCCGCGCAGACCACGACAAGGCGAACGGTTCGCACCGACAAACCGAGACTGCGGGCGACTTCGTCGCCGGCCGTCAAGGCGTCCAAGGGCCGCGCGAGCAACCGCAGGACCGCGTAACATGAAAAGAAATACGGCAGCGCCACCGCCACATACGACCAGTCCCGTCCGGAAAAACTTCCGAGCAGCCAGTTGAAAGCCTGAAACCACGGCTGGTTACGCCAGAGCAATAGAAACGACGTGGCCGCCGACAGCATCGTGCCCAAAGCCGTGCCCGCCAGTAGTAGAGACGTAACCGACGACGACGCGCCCGCTTCCGCGAGCAGCAACGCCAGCAGGACCGTGGCGATCGCCCCGACGAACGCCGCCAAGGGCAAGGGCCCCAGCCCGGCGAGTCCCGCCGTGAACCCGAAGGTCAGCGCCAACGTGGCCCCGAAAGCCGCGCCACTGGACGCGCCCACCACATAGGGGTCGGCGAGCGCGTTTCGAAAAAGCGCCTGAAACGCCACGCCGGCGCTGGCGAGTCCGCCGCCGACCAACGCCGCCAAGACCGCTCGGGGCAAACGCAGCTCCCACACCACCAGCCGTTGCGTCGGATTGGCATCGGCGGTGCGCAGAACCGCTCGAACAAGTTCGCCGGGCGCGATGGAGACAGCCCCAAAAACCACGCTCGCCAGCACACTCAGGAGCAGGACGATGCCGAGCAGAAAGGTCCAGCCGAGGGAACGTCGCGTAGAAAACGAATAAGGAGCCGCTGCAGACGAATTCATGGCGACGCAGCTCCCGGACCGTCAACGCGGGGGCTCGGCGGGAAAGCGTGCGGGATAGAGCGTGTGCGCGACCAGCTCGAGACCGTCCACCAAACGGGGACCGGGGCGAGACGTGAGATCGGCCGAAAGGGAGTGGACGCGTCCTGTTTGGACGGCGTCGATCCTCGACCATCCGGTGCGAAGCCGCACGCGTTCCGCGGTGAGCGGATCCCCCTGCGCCATATCGGGACCGAGAATGACCTGGGGATCGCGAGCCATCACCGCCTCGGTGCTGACCTGAGGAAACTCGCCGTCGATTTCCGCAAACACATTCAAACCGCCCGCCAGTTCGATCAGTTGACCGATAATGCTGCTGCGCGCAGTCGTGATCACGGGGGCGTCGAAGACTTCCCAATACACGCGCAGGCGATCGACCGGACGGATCTTGGCCACACGCGCCGCCACCGCGTCCACGCGCTCCCGCAAGCCGTCGACCACGGCAGCGGCCGCCGGCGAACGATCCGTAAGCCGCCCGATCGTCAAAATCGAGTCGTAGACGCCGTTGAAATCCCGCGCCTTGATCGAAACCGTCGGGATGCCCGCGCGCGTGAGCGCTTCGATCACGGTGCGATGGTATTCGTCGCCCGCGACGACCAGGTCGGGACGCAGGGCAAGCAACGCCTCCAAATTGACGGTGCTGCCCGAGAATCCACCCACCCGAGGACGCGTCTGCGCTTCGGCGGGAAAATTACAGTAGCTGGTGACACCCACCACGCGGTCGCCGGCACCGACGGCGAAAAGAATTTCCGTATTCGAGGGTGCCAGCGAAACGATCCGTTGCGGAACCGCATCGATTTTGACCGTGCGCTTGAGGGCATCCCGCACCGTCACCGGCCAACCCGGCTCGCCGCGCACCATGACGGCGGCGGTTGCCAGCAGCAGGACGGCAAAAAAGCTCAACGAGCCAGACACGAACCGAACGGGGGTTGGCAGCATACGTTTTGACAAAGTGGGCCGGAGCCTTGCAGGCGTTCGCATGTCTGTCGCGAGAAAATCGCAAGCGATCCGGATCTCCTCGGAATATCCCTGGCACAGGAAAAGAAGATCTCCAAATGGCTTACCGAAGTTTTGGACCGATGGTTCTGAGCGGAGGGCCACGATCCCTCGTGGCCGGGATTTGCCGGGACCGGACGTCCAGCCGAGCGGTGCGCGCACGTGACCTTGGCAGCGCTTACGCGCACTCCCGGCCACGAGGGACCGAGGCCCTCCAAAGCCATGGATCGACGTCGGAGCGGACACTTCGGAACGGTTCCGCCGTCAGCGCAAAGCGCTCGCGTCAAGGCTCGCCGAAGCGTTCGCTTTTGCCAAGCGAGGCGGCCTGCGGTTGCATCTCCGGCTCATCCGTTTTCGCCTATGATCCGTGCACTCGTCTTTGACTTCGACGGTTTGATTCTCGACACCGAAACTCCCCTCATCGATGGGTTCGCGGATGTGCATGCGGCGCACGAAAAGCCGTTCGACCGCGAGATTTTCATCCGCAGTGTGGGGCATGCGGCCTATACCTTCGATCCGTGGAAGGAGTTCGATGCATCGATCGATCGTGGAAAGCTGGAAAAAGAAATGCAGTTCTACAAACGTATCCGCGAACTCGCCCAGCCGATCCTCCCGGGCGTAGTTGCGCTGATGGATGCCGCCGACGAGCGAGGTCTGCCGATCGCTTTGGCGTCGAACTCGGGACACCCGCACTGCGAGGCGCATCTGACGCGGATCGGACTGATCGACCGTTTTCACTTCATCGGATGCCGTGAAGACGTCGCTTCGCCCAAACCGGAGCCCGATTTATATCGCCTCGCGGTGAACCGGCTGGGCTTGCGCCCGCACGAGGCGATCGCGTTCGAGGATTCGCACACCGGTTCGCTCGCGGCCAAGCGTGCCGGATTGTGGTGCATCGTCGTGCCGAATCCGTCGAGCGCTCACCACGACGTCAGCCACGCCGACCTGCGCGTGGCGTCGTTGGCCGAACTGACGTTGGGTGGATTGATGGCGCGGTTTGGGGCGTAGCGGCGAGTGCCGCGGATTGCCGGCTAAAACAACTCGCCTTGCCGCAGGCCGTCGCGTTTGTCCCCGTCGAGGGTGCTCAACGCGAGGATCTGGGTGGTCGAGAGGCGGGCGAGCTGGGGATCGCGGGCGAGCGAACAAAGCAGGACGGCGCCGGCCAGCGCATCGTAGAGGGCGGCGTGATAACGACGCCGGCCCGAAGGGCAATGGACCTGTGCCAGCGCGTCGAGCTCCGTCTGCCGCCCGGTCGCGGCGACGAGCGCCTCCAGCTTTCCCGTTCCAAGTTTCGGATACAACTGGACGTAGAGCGCCCCGGTGTCGACCCAAGGGCCCCAGTCGATGATCCGTTCGCCGGGGCGGGCGAAATTGGTCGAGGCGCGCGGGTAGGGCCACACGCCCTTGAGCAACGCGTTTTCGACGCCCGCGTAATGCGCCGCGAGCGGTCCACGCTCGCGCAGGTCGGCAAAATAATCCCAGTCGTCGGAGAACGGCGGATACGCTTCGACCGCCCGCTCGTTCAGACCGTGGATGGCGACATCCTCCGGGGCGATCCGCCCCACGGCGCGGCAGAGGCGGGTGCGCGCCATGGTGACCTGCCCGCCGACGGCCGTCGCCACGCCGTACTCGAGGATTCCGGCGGTGCGGCTGCCCTCGAAATCCACGAAATAGATCGGTTGATCGGTCCAGGACATACGCAACGCAAGCGAAGCACGGCAAGATAAGCGCAAAAACAGGTTCGATTCCACGCGAAAGCACTGAATTCTTCCCGGAATGTCCTCGGATGCCCTCAAACGCTTCGCCCTCGAGCTCGCGGAAGCGAGCGGCGACTTCATAAGGCCGTTCTTTGCCAATCCCGCTTTGGCGGTCGAACTCAAGAGCGACCTCTCGCCCGTGACCGCCGCCGACCGGGGCGCGGAGGAGCTGATGCGGGCGCGCATCGCCCGGGAGTTTCCCGATCACGGCGTGATCGGCGAGGAGTTCGGCAACGATCGCCCGGACGCCGAGTGGGTCTGGGTTTTGGACCCGATCGACGGGACGAAGTCCTTCATGTCGGCGTGTCCGCTCTTCGGCACGCTCATCGCCCTTTTGCATCGAGGACAACCCGTCCTAGGGATCGTTCACCAGCCGATCCTCCGGCAGATGGTGATCGGCGACGGCACCACCACGACGCTCAACGGCCGAACCGTCCACGTGCGGCCGTGCGCGCGGATGGAGGAGGCTACGTTGTTGACAAGCGATCCGCTCACACCGGAGCGTTACCAAAACGGCCCGGCGTTCCAGGCGCTCGCGCGGCGGGCGAGACTCGTGCGCACGTGGGGGGATTGTTACGGTTATCTCCTGGTGGCGTGCGGGTGGGCCGACGTCATGGTGGATCCCGTCATGAATCCCTGGGACATCGCCGCTCTCGTGCCGGTGATCCGCGGGGCGGGCGGCGTCATCACCGACTGGCAAGGCGGCGCGGCCTATCCGGCCGCGTCAACGGTCGCGGCCAATCCGGAATTGCATGCGCAGGTGATCGCGGCGTTGAACGGGTGAGACGCGTGGCGTCGTCCCCCGACAGATAAGGACGGATCCGGCCTCAACGCGCGGGCTTTCGTTTGCCCGCGGGGCGCGTTTTGGGCGTCCACTCGGCGGTGACGATGGACGTGAAACCGCCCCGCGCTTTCCACGCGGACACGATCGTGAGCGACCGCGGGTTCAGGACGGTCCCCAAATCGTCGCAGATTCGATTGGTGACGGCCTCGAAGAAAATCCCGGCGTTGCGGAATGCGTGGAAGTAAAGCTTAAGCGATTTCAGCTCGACGCAGGCCTTGTCCGCCACGTATCGGACCGTGATGTGCGCGAAATCCGGATGTCCCGTCATGGGACAAAGCGAGGTGAATTCGTGATGCGTGTGTTCGATCGTAAAGTCCCGCTGCGGCGCGGGATTGGGAAACGTTTCGAGCAGCTTAGGATCGGCCATGACCCCAGAAAGGCCGAAAGCGCGTCAGGCTGGAAGGATGAAAAGCACGGGGGAGCGGAGAGCAGGAAGATCGGTGGGGGGAGGTGCTAATTCGGAATCTTGAATCTAGAATTTAGAATCTAGAATTTAGAGTCTGGAATCTGGAATCTGGGATGCAGAATCTGGAATTTGGCAGCGGCGGGGCGGTTCTGGGGGGAAGGGGCACCATCGGAGGACGGGTGGAGGCTGCGTGATGACGGAAAGCGAGGCTTACGTCGCCGTTTCCGTGAAACGCGATTCCCGGATCACGGTGATCTTGATCGTGCTCGGGTACTGCAGCTCTTCCTCGATGCGGTTGCGCAGGGTTTTCGCGAGTTCGCGGGCGCGCTCGTCGGAGACGTGCTGCGGGGAAACCACGACCCGGATTTCCCGGCCGGCTTGAATCGCGAACGCCTGCTGCACGCCTTCGAGGGAAAGGGCAAGTTTCTCCAAACGCTCGAGGCGTTGGATGTAATTGGTCATCGATTCGGCCCTGGCCCCTGGGCGAACCGCCGAAACGATGTCTGCCAGGATCACCAACCCGGCGTAAACCGTTTCCGGGTTAACTTCCTCGTGGTGGGCGGCGACGGCATTGACGACGATCGACGTCTCGCCGTGCCGCTTGACGAAATCCGCGCCGATGTGAGCGTGGCTGCCCTCGTATTCGCCGTCGATCGCCTTGCCGATATCGTGGAGCAGACCCGCGCGTTTCGCCAGATTGGGATCCAGCCCCACCTCGCTGGCTATAAGCGAGCAGAGAAAGCCGACCTCCACCGAGTGATCGAGGACGTTCTGGGTGTAGCTGAAGCGGTATTTGAGCATACCCAGCAGCTTGATCACCTCCGGGTTCAAGCCGTTGATGCCGAGGCGCTGCACGGCATCCTCGCCGGCCTGCTGGGATTGTAAGCCGATCTCCTCCTGAGCCCGCTTGACGAATTCCTCGATACTCGCGGGATGGATCCGTCCGTCTTTGACCAACCCCTCGAGTGCGACCCGGGCGATTTCCCGGCGTACCGGGTCGAAAGACGAAATCAGGACCATCTGGGGCGATTCGTCGATCAGCAGCGTGACGCCGGTCGCGGCCTCGAACACCTTGATGTTCCGTCCTTCCCGACCGATGATACGCCCCTTCATCTCTTCGGACGGCAGCTGCACGATCGTCGCGGTGATGTCGTTATTGGGGCGCGACGCCAACCGTTGCATGGAGGAAATCAGGATGCGCTTGGCTTCGTTTTCGACGTCCTGATCGGAACGCTCCAAGAGCTCTCGTTTCAACGCCCTCAATTCATCCTGACACTCCAATAAAACCTCTTCCTTTAGTTGCTTACGGATTTCTTCGGCGTCCATCGAGGCGACGCCTTCCAACCGCTTACGGAGCGATTTGGAGAGGAGACGCATCGCGTCGCGCGCCTGCTTTACCGCCGCGTTTTCGCGGGCGAGGCGTTCCTGCCGTTGTTCGAGTTGATAGTCCAACAAGGCGAGGGACTCTTCGTGCTCCCGAATTTCTCTCAGCTTCATCTCGCTCTCGATTTCGCGTCGGTCGAATTCGCGATTGGACTCGGCCCGGCGGACTTGGATTTCGGCTTCGGCCTTTTGCTTGGACTCCTCGGTTGCGACCGCGGCTTCCCGTTTGGAGACGTCGATCAGCTGTTCGGCGCGGGTCGCGGCGAGACGGCGAGTCTGCCGCGTCACCAGCCAGCCGAGCAAAAGACCGAGCACTAAGCCCAGCAACATCGAGAACCCGAGCGGCCAATATGTCGGTGCGCTCTCGGGAGATAGAATTGCGGCGAAGTCGGCGGCGCGCAAAATCACGAGGATTCCGAACGTAAGTTGGGGTCTCTAAAGCACAAGCTTTCTCCCGATTCGCTCTGTCCCGCGGCCTACCGAAAAGTTCCGATCTGCGCACCTGGGGATTGCGCGGGACGCGAACCCCGCATTTGCTGAACCGGAGTGTCCGTGAACCCGCCCGCACCGCTGTATTCCCTGCTTGGTGTCTTCAAAGTCACCACGCGTGAGCGCTGGGACCTGGCGACGCCGTTGGCGATTGTGGCGCTCAGCGCGATCGGGGTGGCGTTTATCTATAGCGCACAGTTCTCGACCGCGCAGAAGAACTGGATCACCCAGCTCGTCTGGCTCGCGGCGGGTGGCTCGGTTTACCTCGCCGTTTCCCTCGTCGACTATCGTCTTTGGCTGAGCGTCGGGCACTGGTTCTACCTCGCCTGCATGGTGCCGCTGGTTCTCGTGCTCATCCCAGGAATCGGTCAGGAGCGGTTTGGTGCCCAACGCTGGTTGGATTTTGGCGTTTTCGCGTTCCAACCCTCCGAACCGGCTAAAGCGGCGGTGCTTTTGTTCACGGCGGGGCTGCTGATTCGTTCGCCCGTGGGTAACGTCCGACAATCCATCGGCGTATTGGGTAAATTGGCCCTTGCGGTAGGGTTGCCCATCTTTCTTATCATGCTGCAACCCGACTTAAAGTCGGTGATTGTGCTGCCCCCGATGGTGTTCTCCATGCTTTACGTTTCCAAGCTGTCCACCCGCTTTTTTGCGGGAGCTATGGGGGCGTTCCTCCTCCTCGTGGGCTTGGTCGCATGGGACTGCCACAGTTACGTTAAATTTATGAAAGCCAGAGACTTGGACTTCCATAAGCAGAAGGGGGCGTACGAATCCACCACGTGGGTTCCGCTCAAGGACTATCAGCGAAACCGCATTCTGACCTTTATCAGCCCCGGGGTGATCGACCCGACGGGGACGAAGGACGCATGGAATCTAAATCAATCGCTGATTTCGGTCGGAAGCGGCGGCTTGACGGGCAAAGGGTGGACCCAGGGAACACAGGCCCAGCTGGGCTATCTCCCGCCCGCGGTCGCGCACAACGATTTCATCTTCTCGGTGATCGCCGAGGAAAAAGGATTTTTGGGAAGCCTCACGGTTCTCAGTCTGTTTGGGATAATGATGTTCAACGGCATACGCATCGCCGCGCTCGCCCGAGATCGGTTCGGCACCTTGCTCGCCCTTGGCGTCACAGTGCTGTTTTCGGTGCATGTGTTTGTGAACATCGCGATGACCATCGGACTCGTGCCCATCACGGGCATACCGCTTCCCTTTATTAGCTACGGCGGTTCCTTCGTGCTTAGTTGCTGCTTGCTGCAAGGACTGGTCCAGAGCGTCTATCGTTTCCGAAAGGATTTCGCGTGAGCGTGATTTCTATCTGCGATATCGACCGTTCTGCCGGAATTTCCTGCGCCGCAATCATGGCTCGAGGGTGCGCCGTCCCACGACAGGACAACATCCACCATGAGCGATTCTTCGCCCTCTTCCTCCACTCCAGACGACTCCCGCGCCCAGGACGATCCCGCGCACTTCGACGAGGAGCTGACTAACCCACCGCCGGTCACGGACGCCCCCGACGTCGATTCTCGAGAATTGCGCGACGGTGCCCAGGAGCGCTCCAAGAACCGCCCGTTTCTTCAAAAGATTCTCAGCGTTTTCCAAAAACAGAAGACGTCTTATCGCGAGTTGATCATCAACTCGGAGCCATTGGAAAAACGCGTCGCCCTCCTGGTCGATGGCCGGCTGGAGAAATTCGAAATCGAACGCCACTCGGACGACCGGATGGTCGGCGGCATTTTCAAGGGCAAGATCAAAAACCTCGATCCCGGCCTGAAGGCGGCGTTCGTCGATATCGGATACTCCAAGAACGCTTTCCTCCACTACTGGGACATGCTGCCCGCCGCGGCGGATTCCTCGGTCGAGGTGGTCCGAGTGAACAAGAAGAAGGACGCCGCGCCTCGTCCGAGCGAGCCTACGGTCAAGGACATCCCCTCGATGTACCCGCCGGGCAGCGAGATCGTCATCCAAGTGACGAAGGGGCCGATCGGCACCAAAGGTCCCCGGACGACGACCAATCTGTCGATTCCCGGTCGCTATCTCATTCTCACGCCTTACTCCGACGGATGCGGCATTTCGCGCAAAATCGAAGATATCCACGAGCGCAAGCGGCTGAAGCAACTTATCAACGAGCTGACGATTCCGGAAGGAATGGGCGTGATCGTGCGGACCGCCGGCGAAGGGAAAAAATCCCGCTATTTCGTCCGCGATCTCCATATCCTCCTGAAGAAGTGGGAGGATATCGCCTCCAAGATGCAGAGCGAGCGTCCGCCCGCCGGCCTGTATCAGGAGCCCGATCTGGTGGAGCGCACCGTACGCGATTTTCTCACGGAAGAAGTCGACCGCGTCTTGATCGACAATCGCGACGACTACGAACGGACCGCCGATCTCGTCGGCCTGATCTCGAAGCGTTCCCGCTCGAAGATCGCGTTCTACAAGGACAGCATTCCAATCTTCGAACGCTTCAATATCGAGCGGCAGATCGAGCAGACCTTCCACCGCAAGGTGACCTTGCCGAGCGGCGGCGAAATCATCATCGACGAGACCGAGGCGCTCATCGCCATCGACGTCAACACGGGCTCCCACAAGAACCGTTCGGGCGACGAAAAAAACACGATCTATTCGGTCAACCTCGAGGCCGCGGTGGAGATCTCCCGGCAGATCCGGTTACGCAACCTCGGTGGCCTGATCATCTGCGATTTTATCGACATGAAAGAACGTCGTCATCGCAACGGCGTTTACGAGCGGATGGTGGAATGCATGGCGGAGGACAAGGCCAAGAACCACATTCTCCCGATCTCCCAACTGGGCATTCTGCAGATGACCCGTCAGCGCCAGCAGGAGTCGCTCTCCAGCAATTTATACACGGACTGCCCGTATTGCCGCGGCCGTGGCATCGTCAAGAGTGCCACCACGATGTCGGTCGAGCTCCAACGCCGCCTCGGTTCGGTCTCCCGACGGATTCAGCTCCGCAACGACGGCAAGGACTATAATCTCCGCGTGCTGGTGCATCCGAGCATCCTCGAACGCCTGCGCAACGAAGATGCCGACCTGCTGGTGCGGATGGAGAAGCTCTATGGCGTGAAACTGGCCTTCCGAGCCGACCCGAGCTACCACGTCGAGAACTTCAAGATCGTCAACGCGACCACCGGCGAAGAGTACCGTTGAGGATGCACGCTCGCAATAAAAGCGAGCACCCGATCCGCGAGGACTAGGGAGGGCATGCTCGACATGATCCGCTCGATTCATTTCCTCCTTTGCCGCCAAACGTTGGAGGTCGAAGCGACGTTCCTCGGTCCCTGTGCCAAAGGCGGGGCAGGTGGTCTGCAAACTCAATTCCGGCTTAGGAACGTTTGGGCCGATCGAAAGTGAGCGAGATGAGCGAATCTGAAAAACCAGATTGTCGCTCCGATCCGAGAGTTCGAAACTCCCCTACCCTTCATGCTGACCGACGAACGTCACCGTGCCATCCTCCGCCTGCTTGCCGAGAACGGTCGCGTCACGATCGCGGAAATTTCGGAGCGGTTCGAGGTCTCTGCGGCCACGGCCCGCCGCGATGCCGTCGTGCTCGCCGATGCCGGTCGGGCTGCGCGCAGCCACGGTGGGTTGCTCCCCTCCAAGTTCTTTCAAAGCGAGCCTCACTTCCGCGCCAAGGCGGGGCAGAACATGGGCATCAAGGCGCGGATCGCCCGCAAGGCGGCCAGCCTTCTGCCTCACGAAGGGAACATCTTCATCGACGCGGGCACCACCTGCTTGGAGGTCGGAACTCTCCTTTTGGACCGTCCCGATCTCCATCTCTTCACCAACTCGATTCCCTTGATCGGCCAAGGAGTCGATTCCCGGGCGACCGTGATCTCGCTGGGAGGAGAGGTCCGCAAAGTCTCCCTGGCACTCACAGGTGCGCTCGCGCAGTCCTGGTTGAGCCACCTCCGCTTCGATGCCGCGGTCATCGGCGCTTCCGGCTTGGACCTCGACACGGGAGCCTACACCACCGAGTTGCACGAGGGCGCGGTCAAAACCGAAGCGCTCCGCCGCGCCGGCCTTCGTATGCTGGTGGCCGATGCGGAGAAATGGGAAAAACCGAACGCCGTTCACTTTGCCCCTTGGTCCGCCTTCAGCACGCTTGTGACCAATGCCGAACTTCCCCGCAATGCCCGCCTCAAGCTCGCCGCCGCCAACGTCGCTTATCATCTCGCCAATCGCCCATGAAAATCGCCCGACTCAGCCGCCTCTTCAATCCCCGGACCGGGCGCTGCTTCGATGTCGCCATCGATCACGGCTTCTTTAACGAACCGTCTTTCCTCGCCGGCATCGAAAATCTCCCGCGCACGATCGAGACCCTCGTGGCCGCCGGCCCCGACGCGATTCAACTGACCGTCGGTCAGGCCCCGCATCTGCAAAAAATGCCGATCCGTCCGAAGCCCGCTCTCGTGCTGCGGAGCGACGTCGCCAATGTCTACGGCACGGAACTTCCGCGGGGAGCCGCCGGCATTGTCTACGGTCGCAATATCGTTCAACACGCCAGACCCGCCGCCATCACCCGTGCACTCATGGCAGTCGTCCACGATTCGCTCGCTCCCGCCGCTGCGCTCGAACTCCTGCGCCAAGCCTGAAATGACTTCCTCTCCTCCTTCGTCCCGTCCTGTCGGCATCGGCATCATCGGCGGCGGCCTGATGGGCCGCGAAGCCGCCTCGGCCTTCGCCCGCTGGTTCGCCCTGCTCGATTTTCCCATTCGGGTCGAATTGGTCGCGGTGTGCGAGCTCCTGCCCGCCCCGCTGCAGTGGTTCGGCCAGATTCCCACTGTGCGTTGCCTCACCGCGAATCACCACGAGCTCCTGGCGCGACCCGACGTCGACGTGGTCTACGTCGCCGTGCCGCATCACCTCCACGAAAGCCTCTACCTCGACGTGCTGCGGGCCGGGAAAGACCTCATGGCCGAGAAACCTTTCGGCATCGATCTCGCCTCGGCCCGCCGCGTCCGCGACGAAGCCAAGGCCTTGGGCCGCTTTGTCCGAGTCTCCTCCGAGTTCCCCTTTCTTCCCGGCGCACAACGTCTCCACCGACTCGCCGCCGAGGGCGCGTTCGGCCGGATCCTCCAGATCCGCGCCAGTTTCCTTCACTCGAGCGATTTGGATCCGCTCAAGCCCGCCAACTGGAAACGTCAGAATCGCTTCTGCGGGGAAATCGGCGTGATGGGCGACCTGGGGCTGCACGTGACGCATCTTCCCCTGCGCCTCGGCTGGTACCCCTCCTCGCTCTACGCCCAACTTCAGAAAATATACACGCTCCGACCCGACGGGCGGGGTGGACAGGCGACGTGCGATACGTGGGACAATGCCACGGTGCATACGAATGTCGCGCTGGGCGAAGACAGCGTCCCGATGACGCTCGAGATGAAACGGCTGGCTCCCACCGAAACGAACACGTGGCAGCTCGAAGTGCTCGGCACCGATTGTGGAGCCCGCTTCTCCACCAAGGAACCGAAGACGTTCTGGACCTATCGGCGGGCCAAGGAACAGTGGTGGGAGAAAACCGATCTGGGCTTCGGAATGCCGTTCAAGACGATCACCGGCGCGATTTTCGAACCCGGATTCCCCGATATCCTCCAACAGATGTGGGCTGCCTTTATCGCCGAGCGCGCCGGACTGCTCGCGGACAAATTCGGCTGCGCCACGCCGGACGAGGCCGTTGCCAGCCACGAGCTGTGCGAAGCCGCCCTTCGCTCGCAACGCGATCGAGCCGTGGTCTCTCTTGTCTGACCCCGCCGTCATGCGCTCCGGACTCCTCGCAGGCGGCAATTGGATCGTGGACCACCTCAAGCTCGTCACGGAGTGGCCTGCGCAGGACTCCCTCGCGACGATCGTCGGCGAATCGTCCGGGAACGGCGGATCGCCCTACAATATCCTGAAGGATCTCGCGCTCCTCGGCGCACCGTTTCCGCTCGCCGGGATCGGTTTGATCGGCGACGACGAAACCGGCCGCTCGATCCTCGCGGATTGCCGGAAGCACGGCATCGATACGTCGCAGGTGCGCACGTCCGCGACCGCCGCCACGAGCTATACCGACGTTATCACGGTGCAATCCACGGGACGTCGCACCTTCTTCCACCAACGCGGCACCAACGCGTTGCTGGCGCCCGCGCATTTCTTCTTCGAAGAAACGCGCGCGAAAATCTTCCATCTCGGCTACCTGCTGCTTCTGGACCGGCTCGACACGATTTCCGCGAACGGCAGGACCGGCGCATCGGAAATCCTGGAACGCGCCCGGGCTGCCGGCCTGCGCACGTCCGCCGATTGCGTGAGCGAACAAGGCGATCGTTTTGCCTCGGTGGCGGCGTCGTCGCTGCCGCATATCGACTACTTTTTCGCGAACGACTACGAAGCCGAAAAACTCACGGGGATTTCCCTCCGGCAAAACCAGCGGCTAATTCCATCGGCCGTACGCGCCGCAGGTTTGAACTTGCTCGAGGCCGGAGTGAAAGCGTGGGTTTTTATCCATTTTACCGAAGGCTCATACGCAGTCGGCCGCGACGGCGAGTGTTGGCAGGCCAGCCTGCGCGTCCCGGCAAGCGAGATCAAAGGGGCCGCCGGCGCCGGCGACGCCTTCGCGGCCGGCGTGCTCTACGGACTGCATGAATCGTGGTCGGTGGCCGAGTGCCTACGTCTTGGGGTTTGCACCGCGGCGAGTTCCCTTTACGACCCCAGCTGCTCCGGAGCCATCCGCTCGCTCGACGAGTGTTTGCTGATGGAAAAATCGCTCGGACTGAACGCTCCTCCCCTTGAAAAAATATAACGTCGGCATCGTCGGTTACGGTTGGGTGAGTACGGCGCACATCGCCGCGATCAACGCCACGTCGCACGCCCAGGTCACGGCCGTCTACTCGTCACGACCCCAGGACCCGGCCGTGCTCAGCGCGGCCCATGGTGGCAAGATCGCGGTTTACGACGATCTCGCGGCGATGCTGGCCGATCCCACTTTGCACGCGGTCTCGATCTGCAGCTTTCCCGACCGACACGCGGACCAGATCGTCGCGGCCGCCAAAGCCGGCAAGCATCTCATCATCGAAAAACCCATCACACTCACACTGGCCGATGCACATCGCGTTGCCGCCTCCGTCAAGGCGGCCGGGGTAAAAGCCTGCGTGTGTTTCGAGTGCCGCTATTCGAGTCAGCTCACCACCACCAAAGGCGTGATCGACAGCGGACTCTTGGGCAAACTGCACTACGGCGAAGTCGATTACTATCACGGGATCGGCCCTTGGTACGGTCAGTTCCGATGGAGCCGTACGGTCGAAGGCGCCGGCAGCAGCTTGCTCTCCGCGGGCTGTCATGCGCTGGACGCGCTGATCCTCTGCATGGGCAGTCCCGTCGAAAGCGTGACGAGTCACACCACGTCCTCGTCGAGTCCCGATTTCGCCACCTACACCTATCCAACGACCAGCGTGAGCGTCTTGCGATTCGCCAACGGCGCGCTCGGCAAGGTGGCCTCGGTGATCGATTGCCATCAACCGTACTATTTCCGCACCCAGCTGGTGGGCAGCGAGGGATCGTTGCTCGATCGCAAATTTCACTCGACCAAACTCGGCGTCGACAAAAAGGAGTGGAGCGAGCTGTCGATGAAGATGCTCGATTCGGGCGACGTCTCGGACCATCCGTACCAGGCGCAATTTCAAGCTTTTTTCGATGCACTCGAACGCGCCGAGTCGATGCCGCTCACTTCGCTCGACGAGGCGATGAAATCGCATCTGGCCGTTCTCGCCGCCGATCTCTCCTCGAAGGAAAACCGCACGGTCAAACTCTCCGAAATCTCGTGAGCAACAAATCCGCCATCGCCATCGCGGCACATCCGGACGACATCGAATTCACGATGGCTGGGACGCTCTGCCTCCTCCGCGAAGCAGGGTATGAAACGCACTACCTCAACGTCTCGAGCGGTTCCTGCGGCAGCCTTCACTTCAAACCGAAAGCCCTCCGCCCGATTCGCCGCAAGGAAGGTCGCGCCGCCGCCCGTGTCTTGGGCGCGGTCTATCACGAGAGCGGCGCGGACGATTTGGAGATCCTCTACACCGTGCCGTTACTGCGTTGGCTGGCCGCGATCGTCCGGGAGGTTCGGCCGAACATTGTCCTCACGCATCCGCCGCAGGACTACATGGAAGACCACATGAATACCTGCCGTCTCGCGGTGACGGCAGCGTTCGCTCGTGGCATGCCGAACTTCAAAACTACGCCGCCGCGGCCCATCTGGTCGGGCGACACCACGCTCTACCACGCCATGCCCGTCGGCTTGCAGGACGGGCTCCGACGCCGGGTGGTCGCCGGCAGTTACGTCAACACCACGTCCGTGCAGAAGACCAAGCTCGAGGCTCTGGCCTGTCATCGGAGTCAGCAAAGCTGGTTGAAGGCCACGCAAGGCATGAACTCATATCTGCGCGAAATGGAGGAGACGTCGTTCGCAGTGGGACGCCAGTCCCGCCGCTTTCGCCACGCCGAAGGCTGGCGGCGGCACTCCCACATGGGTTTTTGCCCGCAGGAAGCCGATCCCCTCGCGGAGGCGCTCGGAAAGAATCACCTGGTCGGCACCGCGTACGAACGCGGGCTGCAACGCGACTGATTTCCCCCTGAAGGCAACGCCCGACCCGGAAGATTTTTATGCCACGAAAACTCAGCACCATCGCACCCGAGTGGTGGGATTACACGACCCTGGACGGCGCTCTCATCGACGAAGCCGCCCGCCTCACCCCTGTGGACATGGCGGGCCTGTCGCGCGACGGCTTCAAAATCCATTTTTACGATACGATCGAGGACTTCTACCTCGCCGAGGCGCTCGAATACGTCACCGCATGGCGCCAATCCACCGCGGACAATCCGGTGGGACTCTGCGGTCCGATCGGACCGACGGAGCAGCTTCCCCTGGTCGCCCGGCTCGTCAACGAGCTCGGACTGTCCCTAAAAACCGCGCATTTCTGGGGAATGGACGAATGGTTTCTCGACGGAAAGGAGGCACCCGTCACTCATCCGCTCTCGTTCGAACGCGCGGACCGCGAGCTCTGCTTCGATCGTATCCGCCCGGACTTAGCGATGCCCGACGCGCACCTGCACTTTCCGAAAGCGGATCTCGTCAGCTTCGCGAAAAGCTGGAGCGGCGTGCGTTGCGCGGTGATGCAAGGGGGTCAGGGCGACACGAAGCACTGGGCCTTCAACGATCCGGTCCGACGGGAAGGAGCGTATCGTGACGCCCCGCCCTCACCTGCGGAATACCGTAAACTCGGCACACGCGTCGTCGACCTCCATCCCGTCACCCTGGCGCAGAACGCACGCACCTCCGGAGGAGGCAACATCGCTCTCGTGCCGACACGCGCGCTCACCGTGGGGCCGGTGGAAACGTGGAAGGCGGAGAAAGTTTCGATCTGGCACGCCGGCGCGCATGACAGCCCCTTCGGTCAGCGTCTGACCACGCTGATGATTTCCAAACGGATTCGGGATAGCGCAGTCCCAATGTCGCTCCTCGCCGACCACCCTAACGTGCAATTCAACTTCTTCCGCGGCGGGCTGGGGTCATGCCAGGTGGAAATGCACTGAGGCTTTGTCTCCCGAGGAACGCTCGGCGATGCCATCGTTTCGCCTCATCCTTTTCCAAAAAACCCTCCCTACGAATCGCCGAGCCCGTTCCTTGCAATGACCGCCGTTCCCGCTCTTTTGTTTTTAGCATGAAACCTTCGTTTATCCTCGTCTGGATGCTGGCCACGACCGTCCTCTTCGGCGCAACCGACAACGCGCCCCCCAAGGGATTTACCGCGCTCTTTAACGGCAAGGACCTCAAGGGCTGGTACGGCTGGGGAACGAAGGATCCCTCCGAACTCTGGAAAATGACACCGCAGGAACTTGCCGATTACAAAAAGAAGTCGGTCGAGGGAGGGCTGCCCGAGGGCAAGGCCGGTCCCGAACACGTCGATGCGCATTGGTCGGTCGTCGCCGGCGAATTGGTCAACGACGGCAAGGGTCTCTACCTCACGTCCGACAAGGATTTCGGAGACTTCGAATTGATCGTCGAATACAAGGCGCTCCCGGACGGCGACAGCGGGATCTACCTGCGCGGCATTCCCCAGATTCAGATTTGGGACACCACCAAGGGGGATCCACGCGGCCTCGGCCAGGACAAGGGCAGCGGCGGGTTGTGGAACAACGGCAAGGGAGCGGCCGGCAAGGATCCGTCCAAGAAAATGGACAAGCCCTTCGGCGAATGGAACCGGTTCCAGATCCGGATGGTGGGCGAACGCGTCACGGTGATTTTCAATGGCGAGAAAGTCGTCGACAACGCCGTACTCGAAAACTTCTTTGCGAATCAAGAAGCCGGATACGTAGCCTACACCGCGCCGGGAGCCAAGGAGAACGAAACCCCGAAATTTCCCGCCGGTTACATGCGTGACCCCGCGTTCCCCAGAGGCCCGATCCAACTCCAGACCCACGGCAGCGAAATTCGCTGGCGCAACGTCTTCGTGCGCGAAATCGGCAGCGAGGAGGCGAACCGGCTTCTGGCCGCAGCCTCAGGCAACGAGGGCTTCGTGGAGAAAATCAACGGCCGCGACCTGTCGGGCTGGCAGGGCTCCGTCGATAGCTACGAGGTCAAAAACGGCTCGATCGTCTGCAAATCCGGCAAGGGCGGCGACCTTTTGACCAAGGACGAATTCGAGAACGGAATCGTCCGCGTGGAGTTCAAACTCACCCCCGCCGGCAACAACGGTATTGCGCTGCGCACGCCGGCGACCGGTCGTTCGGCCGATGACGGTTTGGAGATCCAGGTGATCGACAGCGATGGCTACAACGCCAAGCAAGCCGCCGCCGGAAAACCCGGACTCCTCCCATACCAATATCACGGTTCGATCTACCACTGCGTCGGTGCCAAACACGGCTACCTCCGCCCGGTGGGAGAATGGAATTTCGAGGAGATCGAAGTGCAGGGTCAGCGGATCAAGGTCACGCTGAACGGCACCAAAATTCTCGACGTCGATCTCGCCACCTTGGATCGTTCCGGACTGAAGCACGTGCCCAAGGGGTTGGATCGCACCAAGGGCTTCATCGGCCTCGCCGGGCATAACGATCCCGTGGAGTTCCGGAGCTTTAAGGTGAAGAAGCTGTAAGGCCGAGCCCATCGGGCCGACAGCCCTTGGAGGGCCACGGTCTCTCGTGGACGGGCTTGTGCGTCCTCGCGCTGCCAAGCGTGCGCCACGTTTGCCGGTCGCGTCTCTTTTCGAGCCGAGCGAATCCGCCACAATCCAAAGATCGATCGCCCCGCGCTGCAAAACGTTCGGAGTCCGGCCGTCAGGCCGTCCGAAATACGACTGCGATCTCCCCGGACGGACTAAAGTCCGGACTCCAAACTCTAGCGTCCGAGCTTGCGCCTGATTTTGAGACAGGCTCGGGATCGGGGGAATGCCGGCGCAGACCTAGCGCGACACATTCTCGGCGTCCAACCCTGAACGCAAAAGAACGCGCCCGGTCGCTCAACCCACCGCAAGCATCGCCGCACCGAAGACCCCGGCACTGTCGCCCAAGGCCGGCCGAAGAAACTCGGTCTTGACGTCGGGATTGAAGAGGTGGCGCACGACCGCTCGTCGCGTTTCCTGGGTGTAAAGCAAATCGAGATTGCCGACGCCGCCACCGATGACGATCGCGTCGGGATCGAGAATGTTGATGACCGCCGCAATGGTCTCCCCGAACTTGGCGCGCAGGCGTTCGAGGGTCGCGACGGCAGAAGGGTCGCGGGAAGAAAGGCCGACGATCGTGCGCAGATCGGCTTTTCGGCCGGAATGCTCGCGATAAAACCGTTCCAGAGACGGCCCTGCGATCACGGTTTCCACACAGCCGACGCGACCGCAGTAACACGGGGTCGTTTCACCCAAGACGGGATTGTGACCCCACTCTCCGGCGATGCCATGGCAGCCATTCAGCACCTTTCGATCGACGACGATCCCGCCGCCGACGCCCGTACCCAAAATCAAACCCATCACCACTCGCCGGCCTTTGGCGGCACCGAGCGTCGCTTCGGCGAGAGCGAAACAGTTCGCGTCGTTCGCCAGCCGTGCCTCGAGTTGGAGCGCCGCGGAAAGATCCGCACCGAGCATCCGACCGTTAAGGCAAGTGGTGTTGCAATTCTTCATCGCACCGGTCGACGGCTCGGTAGTGCCGGGCGTACCGAAGCCCATGATGGGAGGACGCGACGTGCCGGCTTCCGCTTCCAGCATTCCGACCAGCTTCGTAATCTGGGCGATGACATGGTCGTAACCGAGATGCGCCTCCGTCGGCACACGCAGACGCGTGCGCGCCTCCGTCGGATTTGCCGGGTCAAGAATAGCCCCTTCGATTTTTGTTCCGCCCAAGTCGATGCCCCAAACATTCATGGTTTCTGCGTGGTTGAACGAGCCGATGCACCCTGTCGACGCCAAAGACGGAGACACCCCAAGACCGAAACGGTTCAGACCTGGCTCGGCCAATCACGCTCGAAGAGGAAATCGACCGCGCGCGCGAGGGCCGTTTCCACCGGCCCCGGGGGCGCAACCACGGTAGCGCAGGCGAGCGCCGCGGGCCAGCCATGGGCCATCGCCACCGAGAGGCCAGACCAGGCAAACATCGGAAGATCGTTCTCGGCATCGCCGAACGCCACCGTTTGGTCCCCGCGCACACCCAGGTGTTTGGCCAATGCAACCAATCCACTCGCCTTGCTCACGCCGGGAGGTGAGAACTCGAAAAGTCTCTCATGGGTACGGACCTGCTCCGTCCGGATCGAGACCAATTCGGGCCGCCCCGCCAGCGCCGCGATGTTTTCCGGTTCTCCGATCCAGACAATCTTGAGCAACCGTTGCTCCACCCAGTCCGCCGAGGTCTTCCGCGGCGCACGCCCGGCCAGCCGCGTGTAGAAACCCGTGACCGTCGCATCGTTGTCGACGAAGATCCCCTCTTCCGTGTACAGCGCCACGAAGAAGCCCAGCCTATGCGCGAGCGCAACGATCCGCCGTGCCACCGCATCGTCCAGAAATACCCGAGCGAGAACGACGCTTCGATCGAGATTGGCGACGTCCCCGCCCTGCGCGGCCACGAGCCAGCGGATGCCCGGGACAATATCCGCAAACGGCCGCAGCGTCTCAAAGTGGCGGCCGGAGGCCAGGACCACCTCCAGTCCCGCGGCCTGCAATCGTGCCACCGCGCTGCAATTGACGTCGCTCACCCCCAAATTGCTCCCGACGAGCGTCCCATCGACGTCGATCGCAGCGAGTTTGAACCGATCGGGGAAACCGTGAGCCATGCAACCACCACCGCGAACGACGGGAGCGGCATGTCAACCGCGGAGTGAAGCGGGCGATCGTCCGCGAAGGGCACCTCGGCGTCCGACCGAGTGGCGCAAACCCACGATCGCCGCTTTCTGCCTTTCCATCCCGGTTCCCTTGCCCTGGACTGTCCGTCCTCGCTGGACGCTCCTCGCCCGTTGCATGTATCGCTTTCTCCACTCCGCCGACTGGCAGCTCGGCGCTCGCTTTTCCCAATTCGGCGCCCGCGGGGCCAAGCTGCGCGCCGCTCGGTTGACGACGCTCAAAAAAGTCCTCGACCTCGCGCGCACCGAGGCGGTTGACGCTTTCTTCGTCGCAGGCGACCTCTTCGAGGACAATCAGGTCGACGACGCGCTCGTAACGACGGTCGTCGATCTCTTTTCCGATTACCCGACGCTCCCGATTTTCGTTCTGCCGGGAAATCACGATCCTTTCACCGGACCCGACTCCGTCTGGCAGCGCCGCACCTGGCTGAAAGTGCCCTCCCACGTTCGGGTGCTGACCGAACCCGGAGTGACTCCGCTCGCCCCCGACGTTTTCCTGCTCGCCTCGCCGCTGCAACAAAAGCTCTCCACCCTCGACCCGAGCCTCAAGCTGGTGGCGCTCGCGTCTGCGCTCCCCTCCACGGCAATCAAGATCGGCCTCACGCATGGAGCACTCGCCATCGAAGGAAAACATCAGCCGAACGATTTCCCCATCGCGCTGAACGCCGCCACCCGAGCCGGCCTTGATTACCTCGGCCTGGGCCACTGGCATAATTGGCTGAGCGAAACGGACGGCGGTCGTATCGTCATGCCCGGTACGCCGGAGCCCGACCGCTTTGGAAACGATCGGGCAGGGAATGTCGCGCTCGTGGAAATCGAGGCGCCCGGCCATCTCCCCCGCGTGCGCGCCATCCCCGTGGCATACGTGGAGTGGCACCCGCTCACCTTCGATTTCGCCAACGCGATGGCTTCGCGTTCCTCCCTGGAACAAATCTTTGCCCGCCTCTCCCCGCACCCCGAACGAACCGTGGTTCGGGTGACCATGACCGGCACCGTCTCTCCGCAACCGCTTACGGAGACGAATGCCTGGCTGGACGAAAAGCTGGCGCCTTTTCTCGTGGGACAAAAGCAGGACCGCACCGCACTCGCCCTCACCGGCGCAGAGTTGGACGATCTCGGACGCCGCCATCCGCTCCTCACGCAAATCCTCGCCGACGTCGATCGGATGGAGCTGCTCGCCACCGGCCAAAGCTCCGCCGCTGCCGCCCAACCGTCGTCGGTGTCGCCGCTCACCTTGGCCGAAGCGCAGTTCGTGCTCGCTCCGTCCAAAATCGAGCTCTCCCGCCTGACGGTTTCGGACTTCGCCCAGCTGCGCCAGCATCTCCTACGCACGCTCCAGGAGATCGCACCATGATTCTCCACGCGGTCGAACTCACGTACGTCGGGCGGTTTCGCGAGACCGTGGAACTCCGTCCCTTCGACCGCGGGCTGACGATCCTCGCGGCACCGAACGAGGCCGGGAAATCCACCGTGCTCCGCGCGGTCGCTCGCACGCTCTTCGACAAACACACCACCCGCAGCGACGAAATCAAATCGCTCCAGCCTGCCGGCACCGATCTCGCTCCCCGCGTCGCCGTCGAATTCGAAACCGCCGCTGGCCGTTACCGGATCGAGAAAACGTTTCTCCAATCGCCCCGCAGCCTCCTCAAGCAATGGCAGGCGGGCGCCTGGCAACCGCTCGCGGAAGCGGACGTGGCGGATCGCCGCGTCCAGGAATTGTTGCAGTCGACGCTCCCCGGCCGCGGCGCCACGCGACCGGAGCACTGGGGCTTTCTCGGATTTCTCTGGGCCCGCCAGGACGAGCCGGTGGCGTGGCCGACGCTCGACGACGAAGCGGTCGGCCAGCGCATCCGCGCAAAACTGGCACGCGTCGAAATCGACCCCGCGATCGAGGCGCTTCGTCTCAGGCTGGCAGAGGAAGCCGGCGCCATTTTCACGTCCACGGGCCAGCCTAAAATGGGGGGACCGCTGCGCGCCGCGGAGGACACCCTGGCCGGTATCGAAAACGAGCTCGTGCAACTGCGACTCGTCCGCGGCGAGCTGGAGGCGGCACAGCAGAAATTTGAGAACGCCAACGCTCAAGTCGCGATCCGGGAAACGGAGCACCGCACCCTCACGGCCGCCGCGGCCGCGGCGGGCGACCGGGCGCTCGCCGTCGAACGAATGCGGGGAGAATTGGATACGCGCACGGCCGAGCTCTCTTCCGCGCGGGAAAAGCTGCATGCCCTCACCGCGGATGCGAGGCAGGTCGAGCAACGCACCCGCGAGCTCGCCACCGCCCGGTCCGACTTCGAAAATGCCGAAGGCCTCTCCCGCGCGGCGGAAACCGGCTTGCTGGCCCTTCGACAGAAACTGGATCGTCGCCTCTCCGAGCGTCCCGCGCTCGAGACCACGTGGAACGCGGCGCGCGCCGTTCATCGACGCTTGCAGGATCTCCTCAAAAGCCGGGACTCGCTCGCGCACGCCGCGAGCCTCGCCGCCCAGGTACAGGTCGTGGCAGCCACGGCGGCACAGATCGAGACGCTGCAGAAAGTCCTTTCGCGGATCCCGCATCTCACGGCCGCGCGAGTGAGGACCCTCGAGGAGAACGCCGAAACGGCGAGAACGCTCGAAGCGCAGCTCGAAGCCGTCGGCCTCCGCGTCGAGTTGACGCCCGAGCGAGATTCGACGGTTTCGCTTTCCGATGGGTCGACCACCCGAAACGAAACGCTGCCCGCCGGAAAGACGTCAACCCACCGCAGTGCCCACGGCTTGGAGGTGTCGCTGGTCGGTTGGGGACGAATTGTCGTCCGCTCCGGCGCAAAAGAAACGCAGACCCTCGCGCAGGGCCTCGTCGAGGCGTCGAAACGCCTGCAGGAATCGCTCGCCGCCGAAGGCGTTGTTACCTTGGAAGGTGCACGGGATGCGTTGCAACGGCGCAAGGAACTCGCTGCGCAGATCGCCGCGTCCGAACCTCTTCTCAAGGAACAACTCGGCAAGCACACTCAGCCCGCTGCGCTCCGCGACGCGGCCAGCGGCGCTGCGCTGCGGGCGGAAGCGCTCGCGCGAACGCTGCAACCCACTGCCGCCGAAAGTGCGGCGAGTCGCACCCAGCTCGATACCGAAGAAGCGCGCGCCGCCGAAGACGTGCCGGCGTCCGAGCGTGCCCTCAAAGCCGCCGACCTGGCGCTCTCGGCCTTGCGTGTCGAAGAGCGCGAGGCCGCCACGGCCGCCCAAAAGACGACGCAGGCGGTGCACGCTCACGCGCTTCGCGTTCGCACGCTCGAAAGCCAGCTCGCCGAGATCGACGCGCGCTATCCCGACGGATTGGAATCGGCCAAAACGGCCGTCCAGCTCGCATTCGCCGAAATGGACGCGCGCGTGACCCTGGCTAAATCGAAGCTGCCCGTCGATTTCGAGAAACTGCCGGACCGCAATCGGCGCGCCGCCGGCGGTCTACAGCAGCTGACGCACGAGCTGCAGGCCCACCGCGCAGACCGCGATCGGGCGAAGGGCGCCTTGGAAACTCTCGGCGGACAAGGCCTCTACTCCCGCGAAACCGATCTCGAGGAACGCAAAGCGGAGGCAACTTTAAGGCGCGACGCCGCCCGCACGCTCGGTTGGGCCACCCGCATCGCCCACGATCTCATCGAGTATCGGAAACACGCCGCCACACGCGCCGTGCTGCTCCCCTTGGAACAACGCCTCGGCGCGGCCTTTGCCGAATTGACCGGCGTCCGAGGACGCCAGGTTTTTCTCGAAGAAAACCTCCAGATTGCCGGAATCGGCTTCGACCGGGGGAGCGCCCACCGTTTCGATCTGCTTTCCCAAGGAGCGAAGGAGCAACTGGTGCTCTGCCTGCGCATCGCGGTCGCCCAAGAGCTGGCGGTGACGGAACCCCAGGTGCTGATCCTCGACGACGTCCTGGTGAACACGGACCAAACGCGCCAAATCCGTATCCTCGAAGTTTTGACATCCCTCGCCAAGGACCTGCAGATTATCGTTCTGACGTGTCATTCCGACCGTTATCGCGAAGCCACCCATCGCCTTTCCCTTCCGCTCTGATTCGTCACTCTCCCCTTATGCGCTCGCGCCTTCTTTTCGTCGGTCTTTGCCTCTTCGCCGCCATGGCCACCTTGTTTCCCTCGTCCGTCTCCGCCGCCACCGACACGCGTGTGTATGAGTTGCGCACCTACACCACGCTTCCCGGCCGCCAGGAAGCGCTCCTCGCGCGGTTTCGCGACCACACGACGAGCCTTTTCGCCAAACACGGCATGACCAACGTCGGCTATTGGCAACCGGTGGATGCGGCGAACGGCGCCGGGAGCACTTTGACCTATCTGCTCGCTTATCCCAGTCGCGAGGCGGCCAAGGCGTCCTGGAAGGCGTTCGGCGGCGATCCCGAATGGCAGAAAGCCAAGGCGGCGAGCGAAACCGACGGAAAGATTGTCGCAAAAGTGGAATCCCTCTTTCTCGCACCCACGGATTTCTCTCCCTCGATCGAATCCGCCGCCGCGTCCAAAGCGCGCATCTTCGAACTGCGCACCTACACCACGGAAGAAGGCCGGCTCGACGCTCTCGACGCACGCTTCCGCGACCATACCCGCGGATTCTTCAAGCAATACGGCATGACCAACGTCGCCTACTTCCATCCGCTCGACGCCGACAAGGGTGCCGGTCGCACCTTGGTTTATCTCCTCGCGCATAAGGATCGCGAGGCGGCGACGGCCTCCTGGACCGCCTTTCGCGCCGACCCCAAATGGACGGCCGCAAAGGTCGCCTCGGAAAAAGCGGCGGGAGGATCCCTGACAATTGCCGGCCCTGCCGGGATCAAGTCCGTTTTCCTCGCACCCACCGACTTTTCGAAGATGAAGTGAGCGCGTTCAGGCGCGCTCGAGCGAAAGATCGCGCGCGGTCAAAACGCGTCCGCGCAAGCGACATGACCTTTAAAAGGTCGGGCACTTCCTCACCGTGGAGGGCCACGGTCTCTCGTGGCCGGGCTTGCGCGGTACGCGCTGCCAACACCGCCTCCTTTCCCGCTCTCGCACTCTCCCCCGTTTTCGGAATCGATCCAAATCCCGGCCACGAGGGACCGTGGCCCTCCAACATTTTCGTTCGAGGCTAAACGACCAAAAGGAGCGGTTGCGACACAGCCTCAGGAGCGGGCTTCGTCTGGAACGACTCGGACTATGTGACGGCCCCTCACCTCCGCTCGATCGCAGGTCTCGGAAAAATCTGGGGAGAAGTCGGTGCAACCGAACAAATTATCCGGTCCTGCATTCGGCCTTCCGGGTTCAGCATCGTTTTTGGGGCGACTCCCCGCTCGGCTAGCGCCCTGCCACCGTCGCGTTCCACCCATTCGCGGCGGTTTTGCTTTGGCTGGTTTTGCGCCGACTCGCCGTTCCGAGCGCGTGGTCGGGTGCGGCGTCGTTTGCCCTCCATCCCGTCGCCGTCGAATCCGTCGCCTGGGTGGCGGAATAAAAGACACGCTGTCGCTCGTGTTCTTTCTTGCGGCCGCGCTGACGCACCTTCGCTTCGAGCGCAGCCGCGCTCTTGGCGCGTACGCCGTCGCCTCGGGTTTTTTCGTCCTCGCCTGCTCGGGCAAACGCTTGGCGGAATCGGGGAGCGCGACGATGGCCTCCGCCTCCGTGACCAAGGCCAGGCGCTCAAGCGTTCGAAGGCTGGCACGATCCCGTAAAGGCAGGCTTCGTACTCCCGTGAAAACTCGAGTGGGGATACCGTCGCTCGGTCCCATCGGAGGTTATGTCTTGGCGTTGCAAGCGACCGTAAGTCGCTCAAGCTCGGCTTCATGATGCTCCGTACGCTTCTCGGCCTCTCGACGGCCTTTGCCGCCTTAGCTCCACTCTCGTCCGCCGCGGACAACCAGCTCACCGCCGGCGAAAAGTCGACCGGGTGGTCGCTGCTTTTCGATGGGCATTCGATGGACGGCTGGCGCCCGTTTCTGAATCGACCCGCCGGCGGGTGGGAGGTGCGTGACGGCACCCTCCACGCGATCGCCAAGGTGAAAGGCACCGATCTCGTCAGCGTGAAGAAGTACAACGACTTCGAGCTGACCTGGGAGTGGAAGGTCCCTCCCGCCGGCAACAACGGCGTGAAGTACCTCGTCACCGAGGAGCGTGCCAAATCGCCCGGTCACGAATACCAAATGATCGACGATGCCGCCAATCCGGACGCAATGAAAAACGGCATCCTCCGTCAGACTGCCGCGTTCTACGACGTGCTCCCGGCAGCGGTGGACCGCCCAACGAAACCGGCGGGCGAGTGGAACAGTTCGAAAATCGTGGTCCGCGGAAACACCGTGGAGCATTGGCTCAATGGCCGCAACGTCCTGACCTACGAGCTCGGAAGCGCCGCCGTCAAAGCGGGCATCGCCAAGAGCAAATTCAAGAACGAGGCCGGTTTCGGCCAGAAGATCGCCGGCCACCTCATGCTGACGTACCACGAGGACGACTGCTGGTACCGCAACATCAAGATCCGGGAAATAAAGGCCCGCTAGGAGTGTGCACCCGGGCAGGCTCGTCGCAACCGATCCATGAGCGCTCATGGATCGAACTCGATCTTTTTCACAGGAGCTCGCAGAGATCGGAACAGGCCGGGCGGAGGAGAGAAGTCAGCGGTCGGGGTTCGGAGGAAAATCCGCACACGGACCGCTGACCTCTTCATCTCCAACCCTCCGTGCCCTCTTCGGTTCTATAAAAACTTTCGCGGTACATTCAAACATCGATCTTTGTTTTACAGAAGTACGCAGAGGAAGCAGAGGTCAGATTAAAAGCCGGATCCCACCTCCGCCGTCCAGACGCTGACCGCTGAACTCCGACCTCTTCCGTCTTCCGCCCTCTGCTTCCTCTTCCGTCCTCCTGTAGAATCCTCCGAGGTATTTTCGAACATCGATCCGTTTTTCGCAGGAGTTCGCGGAGGTAGCAGAGGAGAGTGAAACACGGTTGAAAGCCGATCACAGGCGGGACAAAGGAAAATTGACCGCTGACCGCTGAACTCCGACCTCTTCCGTCCTCCGTCCTCCTGTAAAATCCTCCCTACTCAGGTCCCTCCGCTCTTGCGGTCGATCGCTCTTCGGTGTTTTGTAGACCCGTCCCTGCAGCGGACCCTCTCGCTTCGCTCCCGCGAGAAGAGCGAGGTATCGGCGAGCCGGTGTTCGGTCAGCCAGTGGCCATTTCTCATGAACGTCTTTCCCGGAGCCCTTCTCGCCCTCGTCATGGTCAGCTTCGTTGGGACTACCCGCCTCTCTTCGGCCTCGCCACCACCTTCTCCGGCACCACCCGCGCTCACGTTAAAGGGAGTGGAATACGTTTATCGTTGGTCGAGAAACGATCGGCACACGTTCACCCCACGCGGTCAGGAAGACCTGCAGCGCTGGACCGACATGCTGACGCTCACCTCCTACCCTACCGTGAAGGACGGCACGAGCTTGGCCAAAACGGCCAACACCGTTCTTAACATCTACAAACAAAACGAAGCCATTGTGGTGAAAACGGCCTCCGTACCACCGACGGCAGAGATGCCCGCCGAGCATCTCATCGTCGTCTTGATTCCCCAAAAGGACCTGGTCGAAGCCGTCTTCGCACGCTTCAAACTGGTCGATGGCAGCGGCAACTCGTCTGTGTATTCGCACCGCATCTACGGCAAAAAAAACGGCCCCGAGATCGACGCCTGGCTCAAACAATTCGGACCCGACACGGAACGGGCCATTCTGAGTATGGATCTCCCGGTCAATCGTCCTGCTGCCCGGAAGTAGGGGCGACGACCCTCTCGTCCGACTCTTAGATTTCGGCGGTGAACGCGTCCGCGACGTCGATGGCTTGAAGTTCGGCCACGTGATTCCGTGCGCGACGGCGATATTCCGCCGGGGTCACCCCTTGGCGACGACGGTAAAAGCGTCCAAAATACGAGGGGTCGACGAAATGGAGCGAGTACGCGATCTCCGAGACCGTACTTTCGGAATGCAAAAGCAGGCGCTGCGCCTCGAGGAGCAAGCGGTCGTGGATCACCCGACTGGCGGTCGTGCCGATCTGCTCGTTGACTTTTCGATTCAGCCGATAACGCGAGATTCGCAAGAGCTTCGCGTAGTCGCCCACCTTGACGATTCTCGGCACGTGTTCGTCGACGCACTGACGGAACCGACCGACGAGCGAGTGGCTGGGCCGTGACTTGACGCCCGGCACCCGGAGCCGCCAGCTCGAGCCATTGCCGCACTTTGGTAAGGATAATCAGCCCATAATTGCGCACGACACAGTCCTGTGCGGAACCCTGACGATCCGCCTCTCGCGCCAAAGTAGAAAACAGCTGCGTCATCTCCTCCCGATGCTCAGGAGCCAGCGTAAGCAACGGCTTTTCGGAGAGATTGAGTTGCAGGTGCCAGGCCATCGAGCCAGCGTCGGAAACACCCCGCTGGAGATACTCGTCCTTAAAGCCGAACACATACCCTCGGGCCGTCGCGGTCGATTGCCAACAGTGGGTGCGGCCGGGCGCTGCAAAGAAAAGCGTGCCCGGTTCCAACGTCCACGTCTTAAGATCGCAGGTCAGCCGACCCGCCCCTTCCGTCAGCCAAATCGGTTCGAAAAAGTCGTGTCGGTGTGGCACTCCGCGGGAGCCACCCAGATCGTCCTTCTCATCATAACGATGCGTGAAGAACGCTCGAATTTGCGATTCTTCGCCTGATAAATTACAAGCGGATAACTGGCAATGGTGTCTCTGCGCATGGGATCGTTGCCGATTTCGGGCGAGTCGACAGCTAGTAGCTTTGGAGCCATCCGGGGCCAGTTGCATCTGGAGTCGGTGACGGCCGCTCCGCGTTTCAGCCAGTCATCCCGACGACCTGGCACTTTTGACGCATGTTTGGTGAAATCGCTGCGTACTTCAGAGGATCTCTTTTGGATCGCGCGTCTGCAGGCTTAAGATTGATCGAGCTGGCGTCCGAATTGCTGAAAACGCGCAGCCTCCTTTTCGATGTCTTCCTCTCCTTTTCCGCTCTGCGAAGCCGATCCGGCCACCTTCTGGCCGTGGCTCACCTGGACCGATTATGCCCAGCTGTCTGCCAAAGAGTCGTTTCTGGTAGTCGTGCCGATCGTGGGCATGGCCGAATGGGGGCTGGATGCCCCCCTTGCAGCCGAGGAGACGGTGCTCATGCCCGTGCTCGCGGTAGCGTCGCGTCGGTGCTCCCCAGCGGTTCGCCTGCTGGTGGTCCCACCCCTGCGCTTCGTCGCCGGGCCCGCCGCACGCTTGGGAACGATCGAGAACGCCGCCCGCAAAGTCGGCTGGGAGCTTCGCTGCTACCCCTCCACATGGGTGAAAGCCTCGATCGGGGGCTTCGTCGGCGGCGGCTCGGGCGGCATCGGATCGATCGGCTGGGGCGGCTTGAGCGCGCCGGGCACGATCAAGCGTTTCAAACTCTTGACGATCGAAGAATCCCCGCAGGTGCTCACGTTGAACGAGGCGGAGGCGCTCTCCGCCTTCCACGCCTACGGCACGAACGGCCTCATCGTGGAGATCCAGATGCGCCTCGGGCCCGCCTACTCCTGGGACCAGATGGTGATCGCCGGAAAGGACTGGGACGGCCTCCTCTCGTTCGCCGACGAGATCGCCCGCGACGATGGCGTGCGCAAGCGGCTCGTCACGATATTGGAAACTCCGATACCGTCCTTCTTCAAACCGATCCGGAAGTTCTATCCGGCGGACCATCACCTCGTCTTCCTCGAGGTGGAGGCCGACAAGACCGCCGAAGTCCGCTCGCGGGCGGAAGCGGCCGGGCTCGCCGTTTCCCACGTCATCCCGCATCACGAGCCCCGGCGCTCGCCGATGCTCTCGGACTACACCTGGAACCACACCACGCTCTGGGCCATCAACACGGACGAGAGCTACACCTACATCCAAAGCGGCTTCGGCACCGATTTTCGCGAACAATTCCGGCTTCTCCACGCGCGCTTTCCGGGCGAAATCCTTTTCCACCTCGAGTTCACGCGCGATATGCAGGCGGGCGGGTCTCCCGGAAAAACCGTTGTCGGCGGAATTCCCATCGTCAAGTTCACCGACGAGGCCCGGCTGAAGGAAATCATCGAGTATTGTCGCGAGATCGGCGTCACTATCGCGGACCCGCACACCTGCTATGTCGACGAGGGCTGGTCCGGGGCCGATTGGAGCCCGCATCTCGCGCTGAAGGCCCGCACGGACCCGTTCGGGTTGCTCAATCCCGGGAAGTTCGCCCAAGCCGCGCGCCCTCCGTTCGATCCCTCGGGAGCGCGGATGCCCAAGTTTCTTTTCACGGCATGAGAGGCCTCCCGATCGTCGAGTTTCGACGAAATGCCCCGCGATCGCCTGAACGAGGAACTCCTCGCCATTCGCGAAAAAAAGGCGTGGACCGCGTTCTTCGTCGCTCGGTCGGTCGCGCGAATACCGGACACTCGTCGCCGAGGTCTCCAAACTGCTCCGTTCGGTCGAACGCGGAGTGACTTAGGCACCCGTCCCCATGTCCAACTCCAAGCTGCGAACGCTTCTGCCGATCTTGAGCGGATTGGCCTTTCTGGGAATGTGGTACGGGATCCACTTCGCGATGGACGAAGAACGGCGCTTCCTGGTGCCCGCACCCCATCATGTCTCCGCCGCCTTCGGCGCGCACGCCGCGGCCCTTTTCAACGCCGCCAGCAATACCGTCGTCGGTGCGTTCATTGGCCTCGCGAGTGCCGTCGCCCGCAAAGAGAAAAGCCTGTCCCTTACGGTCCGCCCCTGACGCCTAAGCTCGGAGTCCGGCCTTCAGGCCGTCCGAACCGCCTCTTTCGGACCGCCCCTTTTTTCTTCACCCTTGCGATTTCACAAGTAGAAAGTCTGACCATTTCGGGCCGTTCTTTCGGGCCGTTTATAGCCGCTATGTCTCCAGTGCATGGGCAAAGCTGGGGCCGACGGCCCGCGGCGCGGTTCGGTGTCGAACCGGGAAGCGCCCGGTCAGAAGCGGTGGCGGATCGCGAGAGAGACCCAACCGACGTTGTCGCCGTTGAGGCGGTAGTCGCGGTCGGGGTATTCGAAGCGACGGAGTGTGGTTACGCCGAGGTCGGCATCGAGTTCGAGGCCGCTCTCGAATTTGTAGGCGAGACCGGCGCCGACGCGGACCTCGGTGAGGTCGAGGTAGGTGTTGGCGAGGCGGCGGATGCCGGGGGCGGGAACGCCGAGGTTTTCGGTGATGCGGTAGTTGCCGCCCGACACGCTCAGGCCGCCACGCAAGGTGAGGTCAGGGTTAACGGTGTAACTCACACCGGTTCGGGGAAAGCCGACGTCGAGTTGCCAGTCGGGGGCGAACTTCCAACGCACGCCGACGACGGGCAGGACCGGGTTGTCGTTGAAGGCGTTGGCGGTGATGCCGAAAGTCCAGGTGAGATCGGGGTTCTGAACGTAGAAAGCGGCGAGGAAGAGCGGCGCGTTGAAGCTGTCGCCGTCGATTTTTTTGAAGTCGCCGTAGAAACCGGGCCGGAGGGCGGCGAGGTAGGCCCATTGCTTGGAGAGAAGGCCGCGGACGCCGAGGGAGAGGGTGAGTTCCTGCACGGAATCGGGGAGCGGCACACCGGCGGAGGCGTCGAGCGTCACGTGGCTGTAGGCCAAGCCGGGGACGAAGACCAGGCCTGGGCGCAAAGGCAGGCGGCCGGAGACCGAGAAATCGAAGCGGCTAACCGAAACCTCACCGGCCTTGGCCGTGCCGCGGTTCAGGTCCCCACCGCCCGAGTAGGAGTAGGCGGCGGAATACTCGTCGGCTAAGGCGGGCCGAAACGCCGCGCTGGCGGGCTGGGCGCGCAGCCCGTGGGCGAGCGAAATGGCCAGAACGAAAAGGGCAAAAAGACGAGTGTGTTTCACGGATTAAGGGCTGATACGGGTGACCGATAGCGCCGGATGCGAGGTCCGGAGATTTTGGGGCAGACGATAAGGGGATTCTTCGGAGAGGGTCAGTCCTCACGTTTCGACCGGCGATTCGACGACTGCGCCGCTTCCAAGTGCCTTTACTATCCCAAGCGCAATCGAGTTGAAACGTAAGGACCGACTTTTTCAGCACCCCGATTTTGATCGGGACTGGCCGCGATCCTCGTCGTAAGTGCGGCCACGGCGGTAGTGGACGCCGTTTTCGATGGCCCAATGCGCACGCAGGGCAACTCCCGAAGCGAGTTCGCCCAAGGAGTCGGCCGCACGGCTGGTGATCGCAGAGACGGTCTCTTTTGGACGGTGCCGTTGGGCCACTCGCGGCGGCGGCCCACGCGAGCGACTTGCGCGACATGGGGGAACGGCGTTCCCGCTGCTGCGCGGTCCACCCCAGCCACGCGCCGCGCACGCGCAAATGCAGGGAGGCGCTTCCGTAGCCCAACAGCGCGACTCACTCGCCGCGCGCGTGCACGGCCGCGTACCGCCGGACCGCGCCCACCGGTCGCATCGTGCAGGTGGTGTTCGCTTTCCAGCAGCGCGTTGAAACGCGGTAACTCGTGGTCCTCGAGCAGACGCACGCACACCTCACGCACGAGGGCTTGCTGTGCAGGGGAGGGAAAGACTCGGTCGGGATGGACCGCCTATACCCCCCAACGATGGCGGAGTGTGGGTGGGAAAGTCAGGGAAAAAACACAAGCCACTGTCAAGCGCCCGGTATTGGGCAAACTTCTGCAACTAAAAATCGTCCTGCGCCATCTCCGGCCCCCGGTCTGGCGACGTCTCCTTGCGTGGCGTCGAGTATGCCCGCTACGACACCGCTCAAGAACGCGGCGTGCACTGCGACGAGGACTTTTATCTTCACCAACTGCTCAAGCGCCGCGGCCAGCACTTGACCTACGAGTACGACTTCGGCGACCGCTGGATGCATGACATCCTTGTAGAAAGGACCGACCCGTGCCCCGGGAGAACCTCCTCCCGCGCGCTGTCTCGCCGGCGACCGCGCCTGTCCCCCGGACGGTGTCGGCGGTCCCCACGGCTACCTCGCCTTTCTTCACGACCGCACCAGCGCAAAGCCTGACCGCCTTGAACTCTGGGGCGAGCCAGCCTGGATGCTCGCCTTCGAACCCGAACGTTTCGACCTCGATGAAATTAATCGCTGCCTACTCTAGCTTCCTTCGATACTTGCAGCTCGGCATGAATCGGCCATGCCCGTTTCATGGACACACACGTGGACTCTCGACAATCAATAACGCCCCGGGGCCGGACGAACTTGTATCCGGTGCTTGCAAGAATCTATGCTGTCGCTCGCAACCTGGTTCGGACGGCTTGAAGGCCGGACTCCGAGCTCGGGCAGCTGAATCGGAGTTCGAACCGCCTGAACGCGGGACTGCGTGCTCGAAGCGGAAACGATCGTGGCCAATCTGCCGGGCTGGGCGAGGTAGGATCTCCGTTCTCCACGAGCAACATATCCGAATCCGAGCGTTTAAGTTGCTGCGGGAAGGGTCCCGGGTCTCTTCTTTAATGCGACCCTATGCCCGCACCTGACGATCAAGCCGATCTTTTTGGCGGCAGTGCAGCGCCCGAGCCCGTTCTTTCTTCACCGGCTCCAGCGGCATCAGGCACGGGCTCTCACCAGCCGCTCGCGGCGCGGATGCGGCCGCGTTCGTTGGCGGAGATCGTCGGGCAGGAACACCTCACGCAGGCCGGGAGCCTGCTGCCCCGTCTGGTCTCGACGAATCGTTTCGGGTCGTTGCTCTTCTACGGTCCGCCGGGCTGCGGAAAAACGAGCTTCGCGGAGGCGATCGCGCGGGAAACGCAGAGCCGCTTTGTGCGGGTGAACGCGGTCATGTCCAACGTCGCGGAGCTGCGCGAAATCCTCGCGGCCGCGCGGCGTCGCCCGGAAGCGCGCACCCTTTTGTTCATCGACGAGCTGCATCGGTTCAATAAATCGCAGCAGGATCTCCTCCTGCCCGACGTCGAGGAGGGCTGTGTCCGTCTCATCGGCGCGACCACCCACAATCCGGGGTTCTATGTGAATCCGCCGCTGCTCTCGCGCAGTCATCTCTTCCGGCTGGAGCCTTTGTCGACGGCTGCGGTGGCCAGCGTTCTCCGCAAGGCCTTGATCGATACGGAACGCGGTCTGGGCGAGCGGCGGATTGTCGCCGACGATGCCCTCCTCTCCGACCTCGCGGTGCTCTGCGACGGCGATCTGCGACGGGCATTGAACGCGCTGGAGGTGATCGTGCTGGGGATGGAGGAAGGTGCGACCCTGACCGCGGCCGACATCGAGGTCTTCGCCCGGGAACGGCGGATTCGCTACGACGCCGACGAGGACGAGCACTACGACACGATTTCCGCGTTCATCAAAAGCTGTCGCGGCGGCGATCCCGACGCCGCGATGTACTGGCTGACCAAGATGCTCGCCGGAGGCGAGGACCCACGCTTCATCGCGCGGCGTTTGGTCATTCTGGCGAGCGAGGACGTCGGCCTCGCCGATCCGCAGGCGCTGCCCTTGGCGGTGGCGGCGCATCATGCGTGCGATTTCATCGGACTGCCCGAAGCCGAGCTGACCCTCGCTCATGCGACGCTCTACATCGCCTGCGCCCCGAAAAGCAATTCCGCCACCCTTGCGCTGGCCGAGGCGCATCGGGTGCTTAAACAGGAGCCGGTGCAGTCGGTGCCGGTCGCCTTGCGCGACAAAGGCGGTCAGGCGAGCAAGCGGGTCGGTCACGGCAAGGGCTACCTCTACGCCCACGACTACCCGGAGAATATCTCGGGACAGGATTACCTCGAGAAGGCCGTCACGCTCTACACACCCAAACCGGTGGCTTGGGAGGCGAAGATCTCCGAGCGCCTCGCCCGGTGGCGCGCATTGAAAGCGGAGCGTGCGTCAGAGATCGCACTCTCCATTGCCAAACGAGTGGCCTCGCCGCGAAACGAGTGACGTGGAGGGCCACGGTCTCTCGTGGCCGGGATTTTCCGAAGATCGAACTCTTCGGATCGGTCGTTCCACGACAAGACGCGCGCGACGGGACGGAGGGACGATACGTTGGCAGCGCGCGACGCGCAATCCCAGCCTCGACGGAGCGAGGCCCTCCACGATTCAGTTCGCCCTCCGACGAACGATATTTGCGGACGATCTGGTGGGTTTACCTTAGTTTGTCGCGCAGTTTACCTGTTCTTCACTTGGCGGGGCTTGTGGGAACGCCCAACCCGCGCTAGGATAGTTCCACATGAAGCTGAGTGCTCCTGTCTTGAAAACGCTCTTGATGACCGCGTCCTTGAGCATGGTGGTGCCGATTCTCGCTCAAACCCGCACCCCCATTCGACCGAAGGTAGATCTCGCTCCCGAACCCGAGCCCGAGATTGTTTTGCCCGGCAGCGTGGTCCCCTACGGCGAAGGGTGGTTGAGCCTCTCCGTCGCCAATGGCACGTTTCAACTGGCCTTTTTCGACTCGAAGAAAAAACCGATTCCCCAGCCTTTCCTCCGCGCAACGGCACGGTGGAATTCCCCGCTCCGCACCAGCGAGCAGCGGCTGGTGATGAATCCAAGTCCAGACGGTTTCGCCCTCGTCGGAAACAAACCCGTGAAGCCGCCCTACGTCTTCAAGGTCTATCTCGCCGCGATCAATCCGGACGACTCGGTCGGCGCGAGCTTCGTGGTCGATTTTAAAGGGTAAGGCGCTCGGCTGGGAAAGGGCTCGACGGAGGGCCATGGTCTTGAGGCTGTCTCGCAATCTCGGAAAAGCTCAAACCCGGCGACCGCCGCCACAACGCCCAAATCGAGTCCCCCGCGTGGCAAAAGCGCTTGGAGTTTGGAGTCCGGCCTTCAGGCCGTCCGAAATCCGATCGCGCTTTCTTCGGACGGCCTAAAGGCCGGACTCCAAACTCTACCGTCCGAGCTTGCGCCGGATTGCGAGACAGTCTCTCGCCCGTGGTCCATCCGAGGCGGTCCACCGCAGCCCCGCTCAAATCCGCTGCATCACCACCGCCACGCTCAGCTTTTGCGTGTGCGTGCCTTTGAAAACCCCGAAGGTGGGGGAGCTGTCGCGGTAGTCGCGTCCGATCGCGACCTTCACGTGGCGTTCGCCCGCGATGCAGTCGTTCGTCGGATCGAGCGGCCACCAGAATCCACCCGGCAGATACACTTCCACCCACGCATGGCTCTCGCTCGCGCCGATCAGGCGCGGGGCTTTGTTCGCCTCGGAGGCTTTGCGCTGGGTTTCCGTTTCGATGTATCCCGTGACGTAGCGCGCGGGAATTTCCGCGGAGCGCAGAATTGCGATCATCAACTGGGCGAAATCCTGACACACGCCCGCCTTTAACTTGAGGAGCTCGAGCGACGTCGAATCGATCCGGGACAGCCCGGGTTGATAACGGAACGTCTCCTTGATCCAGGCATTGAGCGTGAGCAGCGCCGGGCCCAGGACGGCACTCGGTTTGAAGAACCGATTCGCCAGCGCATTCACCTCCGAGGACAACGATATCGCCGGCGAAGGCATGAGAAACTCGAAAAGCTTCAATTTCTCGCTGCGGTAGATCTGGCGGGCCTCGGAGATCGTGATGTCGAACGACGCGTTCGGCAGCTCCTGGGGAAAGGTTTCCACGTCGCTGACACTCTCCATCAGCAGTTCCTCGTGTCTCCGCACGATCGAAAACGTCTCCACGAGGTTTCCAAAATAATCCACGTAGGTGTGAACATTACACTCGGGCTGCGTGACGAATTTTCGGTCGTTTCGCCTTTGATTGGCATCGGTTACCGGTGTCAACCGCGCTTCCATGAACGACTCGGAGGCCGTCCCGGCATAGCGGTAATGCGTGCGGTGACTGATGCGGAAACGCATGGAACTGCCGATCAAAGCAACGCGCGACAACGTGGCAAGGTTTCGGTTCGGTTACGGCCGTTTGACGTTCGAAGCGCCCGATAATGCCCAAAACCGGCGGACCATCGCCTCCGCACCCTCCCAGATCGAAGCCTGCCAGCGAGTTGACAGCCTTTTCGACCTCCCGGATTCTACGGCAATGAGTCCCATCGTCACGTCATCCCCGTTCGATAGCGTCGAGTCGGTCGTTCAGGATATTGGCGAAGGCAAACTCGTCATCGTCACGGACGACGAAGACCGCGAAAACGAAGGCGACTTGATCATGGCCGCCTCGAAGGCCACGCCGCAGACGATCAACATGCTGATCCGCTACTGCAGCGGCATCGTTTGCGTGCCCATGTTGGAGCATCAACTCAAGCGTCTCGGCCTCGGCCCGATGGTGGCGCGCAACCGCGAAATTCATCGCACCGATTTCACCGTGAGCGTCGATGCCGCCGAAGGGATTTCCACCGGCATCAGCGCCTACGATCGCACCCAAACCATTTTGCTTTTGGCCGGCGCGGAATCCCGTCCCGAACAATTGGTGCAGCCGGGGCACGTCTTCCCCCTCCGCGCGCGCTCCGGGGGCGTGCTCGAACGAGCCGGACACACGGAGGCGGCGGTGGACCTTGCCGTACTCGCCGGGCTGCACCCCAGCGGCGTCCTCTGCGAACTGGTCAACGACGACGGCACCGTACAACGCCTGCCCGAGCTCATTGAGTTCAAACACAAGTTCGGTCTGAAGATGATCTCGATCGCCCAACTGATCGAGCACCGCGCGCGGCGCGACCAACTCGTCGAACGCGTCTCCACCGGCGCCTTTCCGTCGGCGTTCGGAAACTTTAATCTGCACGTGTTTCGCAGCCGTTTAGACGGACGCCACCACTTGGCCTTTGTCATGGGCTCTCCCGGTCCCGACCCGACTTTGGTTCGAGTACACAGCGAAAATCTCCTCAGCGACGTCTTCCGCGGCAGCGGCATGGACAGTCACCGCTCCTTAAACGCGGCCCTCGAAGCCGTCGCGCAGGCCGGCAAGGGCGTGATCCTCTACATGGAGCCCGCCAACGCCGGCGACCTGATCGTCCGACGCCTCCACGCGAAGCCAGGGGATCCGCATCCGCCGATGAGTTTTCGCGACTACGGCATCGGCGCCCAGATTCTCGCGGCCCTCGGCCTCGGCCAGATCCGCTTGATGACCAATAATCCTCGGAAGGTCGTGGGGCTGGACGGCTACGGCTTGGAGCTCGTCGAGCAAGTCCCGCTCTGACCGAAACCACTGCGCCAATTGTCGAGGACTGGCGACTTCTCCGGCTTTCGATGCAGTTTAGTTTGCTCCGGCCTTTTTCCGCGTTCCCACTTGCCCTCTCATGAGCCTCGACTCCGCTCTCGCTCCGACGATCGACGGATCCCGCCTGTCCTTCGGGATCGTCGCGGCCCGATTTAATCCGAAGCTGGTCGACGCTTTGCTCTCCCGGGTGTTGGCAGTGCTGGCGGAAGCCGGCGTGAAAGCGTCGAGGATCGCCGTGGAACGCGTCCCAGGATCGCACGAAGTCCCTTTCGCCGCCCACGCGCTGGCCCTAGGAGGCGTCGATTGCGTCATCGCTCTAGGCGTGTTGATCGGCGGCGATACCAACCATCACGAAATGGTCGGCAACAGCGTTTCCCATGCCCTTCAGCAGATCGGCCTGCTGACGAAGGTCCCCGTGATCAATGGGGTGATCGTGGCGGAGAGTCGGCGCCAGGCCGAAGCCCGGACGATCGGTAAAATCAATCGCGGCGTCGAATTCGCCCACGCCGGCTTGGAAATGGCGGCACTCAAACGTCGCTTGCGACGCTGAGTGCGTTCACAGCCGCCCTCACTTTCCGTTCTTTCAACACCTCTCCGATGAGCAAAGCCCAATTCGCACAGCGACGCGCCGGTCGCACGGCCGCCCTACAATACCTGTTTGCGTGGAGTTTGAATCCACCGATGAACCTGGCGGACGACCTCCGCATCTTTTTCGAAGGGCAGGAAAAACCGCGCGACCATTATGCGTTCGGAGAGGAATTGATCCACGGCGCGATCCAGCATCTGGCGGAGATCGACGGCTACATCCGTTCGCTCGCGCAAAATTGGGAGTTCGAACGGATCGCTAAAATCGATCTGACGATTCTCCGGCTGGCGATTTTCGAAATGAAGTTCCGCAGCGACATCCCTCCCGTGGTCTCGATCAACGAGGCGATCGACCTCTCGAAGGAATTTTCGAATGCGGACGCGAAACGCTTCATCAACGGCATTCTCGACCGCTTGAAGGGCCAGCTCGGACGCGACGCGCGCAAAGCCGGGGTGTAAGCGCACGACGACGCGGAGAATCGCCCGATCCATGTTCGGACTGTTTAAAAAGTTCAAAGACGGTCTCTCGAAGACCGTTTCCTCGATCGCGGACAAAACCCGCGGTCTTTTCTCCGGGCGAAAAATCGATGCATCCTCCTTGGAAACCCTCGAGGAGGCGCTCTACACCGCCGACTTCGGCGTCGCCACCACCGAGGAAATTCTCGAGGAGATCGAATCCGCCTATAAGAAGGACAAGGAACTCCGTGGCCAGGATGCAGCCAAGATCGGCGCAGCCGTTCTTCGCCGTGCGCTCGCCGGCAGCGAGGGGAAACTCACCCGTGCCGCCACCTCACCCACGACGATCGTCATGATCGGCGTCAACGGTTCCGGAAAAACCACGACCTCCGCCAAGCTCGCCTGGAAGCTGAAACAGGACGGCGCGTCGGTGACCTTGGCCGCCTGCGACACCTTCCGCGCCGCCGCCGTCGAGCAACTCAAGACGTGGGCCGTTCGCCTCGACTTGGAAATCGTCGCGAGCCATACCGGGGCCGATGCCGCGGCGGTCGCCTTCGACGCGTGGCAGGCCGCCCACGCTCGCTCTCGCGACTATCTCATCGTCGATACGGCGGGCAGGCTGCACACGAAAACCAACCTGATGGAGGAGTTGGCCAAGATCCGCCGTGTGCTCCAAAAAAACGATCCCACTGCGCCCCACCACCGCTGGCTCGTGGTCGACGGATCGCTGGGCAGCAACTCGATCGAACAAGCGAAGGTTTTCCACAAAACGTTCGGTCTCACGGGGCTGGTCGTGACCAAGCTCGACGGCACCAGTCGGGGCGGAGCGATCGTCGGCATCTGGAGAGAACTCAAACTTCCCATTTATTTCCTCGGCTTGGGAGAACAAGCCGAGGACCTGCAGCCATTCGAGATCGAGAGCTATTCGCGCGCGGTGTTCGGGTTGGAAGAATGAGGGTCGTTCGGGTCTTCCCGACATTCACTCCGACGGAAGGGCACGCCCCGGGTGCCTTCTCGCAACTTCTGCTCCGATTCTGTCTCAAGGTCGTTCTCGACCCCTTGGAGGGCCACGGTCCCTCGTGGCTGGGACTTTCCGTTTCCTTAGCTCAGAAGCATGCGCGACGGTGAGAGGTGTGCGTCGTTGGCAGCGCTGACGCGCAATCCCGGCCTCGACGGAGCGAGGCCCTCCAGCGGAGGAAAGACGCAGGGTGCGCTAAACGGCCCCGGCCAGCTGGCCGCAGCCGGCGGCGATATCGATGCCGCGGCGCTGACGAACGGTGCTGGGAAGCTGGTAGTGCTCCGTGAGGATACGTTGGAAAGCCTTTGCGGCTTCGCTTCGCCCAGGCACACCGTCGTACCCATGGGTCGGATTGAGCGGAATCAGGTTCACCTGCGCCGGCATCCCGCGGAGCAATGTCCCTACGGCATGGGCATGCTCCGGCGAGTCGTTCTTTCCTTCAATCAACGTCCACTCGTAAAAAATGCGCCGGCCCGTCTTTTCGCTGTAGGTGCGACACGCCTGGATCAGCTGGTCGAGCGGCCAGGCTCGCGCTGCCGGCACCAAGGCTGCCCGTTCCTGCTGGTTCGCCGCGTGCAACGAAACCGCCAGACTGAAGGGCTGCCGCTCCTCCGCCAGACGCAGGATTCCAGGCACGACACCGACGGTGCTCACCGTGATGCGTTCGGCGCCCAAGGCGATTCCCGATCCGTCCCGCACAATCTCGAGCGCCCGCACGGTCGCGTCATAATTGTGCAGCGGTTCACCCATTCCCATCACAACGACGTTTCGAAGCCGAATCTCACCCGCTCGTTTCAGCAACCGGGCGACATGCACCACCTGCGCGACCATCTCACCGGCCGTCAAATGCCGCGTGAAACCCATCTGGCCGGTCGCACAAAACACACATCCCATCGCACATCCGGCCTGGGAACTGATGCACGCCGTCGTCCGCCCGGTGAACCGCATCAGCACCGTCTCGATTTGCCGGTTGTCCGGCAGCGCCAGGAGAAACTTTCGGGTGAAGCCATCTTTCGAGTCCGTCGCCAGGGACACGGCCAAATTTCCCAAACGGGTTTCGGCTTCCAAGCGCACCCGTACTTTGCCGGGGATCTCCGGCATCGCCTCGAACGACTCGGCGAATTCCCAATAGAGGTAGTTCCACAGACGGGCGGCATGCAGCCGCGAGAAGCCCCAGCCTTCCACCATGTCCGCCAGTTCGGCGCGCGTGAACCGGTAGAGATCGAGTCCTTGCGACGTCATCGGGATTTCAAAGAAGCCAGTGCATCCGCAATCGGGACGTCCCGCCGGCGCCGCTCCAGGAAAAAACTGACGTCGCGGTATCCGACGCGCGCCAGCGTCCGCAGCGCTTCGTCGAACCGATCGCCGACCCGCTCCGGCCGGTGCGCGTCCGCACCCACGACCACCGGAATCCCCCGCGCCTGCATCATCCGGAGCATCGCCTCGCCCGGGTTCATCTCGGGCAATGCCTTGTTCAGCCCGCTGGTGTTAAGCTCCATCGCGACGCCTGTCTTGGCGATACGATCCAAAGCGCGCTCGATCGTCGGTTGAATCCGTGGAAGATCCCACGCGTCCGGTGCCTCGTTCTTGACGAGGTCAGGGTGCGCTAAAGTGTCGAATAACCCTGTCTCCGCCGCCTCGGCCAGATGTTCGAAATAAGTCCGCTGATAAGCGAACGGATCTCCCGTGTAGAAAAGTTCCCGGTACTGCGCCATTTGCATGTGCACCGACCCGAGCACATGATGGAGCGGCACCCGCGCATGCAGACGTTCCAGCCAGGGTCGGATCCCGGGGAAATAATCGCTCTCCAGCCCCAACCTGATGTCGACGAGCCCCTTGCGGTTTTCCCGGGCGGCCGCAATCAGCGCCACGTAGTCGTCGAATTGCTCCGGTGCCATCCGGAATTGCAGGGAGTGATTGTTCGGGAGCGGACTGTGACAGGTAAAAACGATTCCGCGCAGCCCTCTGGCCGCCGCGGCGTCGGCATACTCCTCCGGCGACCCGACGGCATGTTTGCACAGCGGCGTGTGAGCGTGGGACTCGAACAAAAGCGGTACGGGCACAGTGGTCATTTTCGGTGGGGCTCGCAGGAAACGAGCCTTCCCTGCGCCTCCGCGCAGATCGAAACCGAATCCTAACCTGCCACGGACGGAGGGGAGAAGACCAAAGCGCCCAATCGCCCAAAGGCAAATTGCCAGTAACTATGCGCCGCTCTACCCCCCTTGGGCCACGGTCCAGACCGCCCCTCCTTGGAGGGCCACGCTCCGTCGTGCCGCCCAAACCGCAGCCCTCGCCGCGGCCCCCTCGGGAGCCTTCCGTGCGTCGTGTGCGCCGGATGGAAGATCTGCCCATCCTCGAAAAAGTCGTGATCGAGCCTTCTGCAGAGCAACGGATCGGTCCCAACGGCATCGACTTGGTGAAGATCCGCGAAGAGATCGGCGAGGAAGTCGACTATCGGCCCGGAAAGCTCTTCCGCCGCCAGTTCATCCGACCCGTCTATG
>Ga0105044_10000414_pt1 | contig 52385 bp, 34 predicted proteins | sample MAT01_FD_78092 | JGI IMG/M metagenome (GOLD analysis project Ga0105044, IMG submission 78092) | Freshwater microbial communities from Lake Fryxell liftoff mats and glacier meltwater in Antarctica - MAT-01 | ecosystem: Environmental > Aquatic > Freshwater > Ice > Liftoff microbial mat | place...
GCGGCGGATCTCGCTCTCGCCGGACCCGGCACCGCCGGTAAACAGTGGCGAACCGTTGAACACGATGGCGAGCCGCGATCCTTTACCGTCCTGCTTGAACTTGCTGACCCTGAAATTATCAGCCGCCTGAAGGAGCCGCAGCAGTGTTGATTTTCAACAACAACAATCCTACGATCAGGGGTGGCCTCCTCCAAGGACAGCAGCGGACGGTAGCCATGACTTTCGGATCACATGTTCGAGAACTTCGGAAGGCCAAGAGTCTGACCCAGCGAGCCTTGGCAGAGAAGCTCGGCATCAGCTTCACCTACCTGTCGAAAGTCGAAGCCGAGAAACTCGACTTCGCGCAGTACCCATCCGAGCGGCTGATCCGTGAACTGGCGACAGTTCTTGACGCTGACGCTGACGAGCTTTTGCTGTTGGCGAAGAAGATCCCGACCGACATTCGTGATCGTGTCATCGAAAGGCCCGATGCCTTCCGCAAGCTCGCCGCCCTGGACGACGCCTCGCTGGACGAAGTCATCCGGCATGTGGACCGCAGGAAGAAGGCGAAATGCTGAATCACTGGCGAGTCACTCTGGCACGAACTCGCCACACTGCTTGAGAATCTTCGCCAGGGTCGTCTCCGACAGTGCAGTTTCTTCCTGCCATAGTTCGACTTTGTCGTCCCAGTGGATCGGTAGGGCGTTCAGCCGGCGGGCCATCTCTTCAAGATGTCGCTGTCGCGATACCTCCGTCTGCGTGTGGTCTTCCGACATCGAAGTCCTCCGTGATTACCGCAGCAGCAACTGCCTTTGGCTAAACGGCAGCATCTGGATTCCGACCTTCGGTCGTAAACTCCGACTTTTGGTCCCCGGCACCCTGAACTTGTCGCGTTGATGGCTGGGAAGCCTTCTTTCTGGCGTAGCGGTTGACTTGATTGACAGACATGTTGAACTGTTCGGCGACCACTTTTGTCTTCACGCCTTGCCGCTTCAGTCGCCGAACTTCGCGGATCGTCTCTGGCGAAAACTTGCGAGGCATCACGTCCGTTCCGAGGTCCGTCATGAAACTCGACAGCTTCGCCCAGACCTTCTCCTGGGCCTCAACGATTCTGGTAAACACCGGATTGCTGTAGAGGCCGAGTTGCGCATCCTGCGGAACCGGCTTGCCGTGGCAAGCGAACACGCCCGCCGTCTCGCCGTCCGACTCGTTACGGATGAACTGGATGGCAGTTCGACGCATGCCATGAAAACCCATTTTCTTGAAGTCGGTGTGATGTTTCTTCACCCGCACCAGCAAACGGTCCCACGCATTTTTTATCTGCCGGGACTGCTTTCCTTTTACACGGCTGTGGAGTGGGTTGCCGATCCCGTTCAGGAGAACGTGGCCCTCAGCTTTCCGCTGCCCCATCGCTTGGGCTGACAGCGGCCAGATCTTGAACTCACCGTAAACCTTGGTTTTGGGTCGCAGCCTTTTGACGAAGTCACCATCGACGTGTTTCCAGTCGAACGTCGCGTTCTCCGAGATCGAAGCACCGAAGTTTAGGGCGAAGAGCAGGAGTTTTCGCTCGAAGGCCGTCGCGTAGCTCCAGAGGGTCTTGACCTCGTCCAGCGTGTACGTCTCGGCCTTGAACTTCCGTTCGGTGTCCTTGACGATCTTCACTCGTTCGCTCAAATCCAGATCCGCTGGCTTCTTCCAGGGCATCGACTTATCTCTGTGAAGCCAGCGGAGGAAGTGCTTCATCAGCGTGATGGTGTGCTTGCAGAGGCTGTGGCTGAACGGCTTGCCGTTGCTCTTCTGCTCGTTCACCTGTTTGGGCCGCTTCCGCCAATACTCGAAAAGGGCGTGGATCTCGTCCAGGCCGAAGTCCGAGAGTTGCATGTCCTTGACGTGCTTCTTGACGCGGATGGCTCGCTCGCCCTGCTTGATGCCGGTGTCGGTGGTGGCACCTTCCACGTCCCGATGTTCTTGGTGGAGCCACTCGACGTAAGCGTCCAGAGCGTCGTGTAGCGTTTCCTGAGTACGAATCTTGCCTTCATGCGTCTCTGCGTAGTCCCTGAGTTCGCGCATCGTCTTGCGGTGACGCGATTGTTCCTCCTCGGCCTCCTTCGCGGCCAAGTCGAGACGCTCCTTTGCCCCTCCCTTGGCGGCGGCAGCCACCTCGGGCGTCAAGCGAACTTGGATTTGCGGGAAATAGTGACGAAGATCGGCGATCCAAGTCGCCAGATCGTCGTCGTCCTTCACCTCGTCTGGCGGATCGAGATCAATGTAAAACAGTCCCTTGCCGACCGCCGTGCCGATTTGAAGTGTCGTCTCATCCCAGACGGGCGTGGCGGTGTCCGCCATGCCTTCGGCGTTCAGGTCGTTCCATCGGTCCTCGACGCCCTGCCACACTCCTTCGAGCCGGACGACGTTTGCCATCGCTGCCCGCTCATCTGCGGTCAGGTAGAAGCGGTGCGGCCTGCCATTGTTCGGACGTTTGCCAATCTCTCTCTGGAACTGTTGCGCCTTCTCGTTCCACGACAAGATCGTCTTCGCCATGTCGATGCCCTCATCGCAACCACTGGTCTCCTAAGAACCCACTGTACAGGGCTGAATCGTTGTCGGAAATGCCAGAAATCCGACAAAATGGCGTCAAAATCCGACAACGAAATCCGACAAATCGAGGGGTCTGGCAATGCGACAGAATTGTAGAATTGACGCAAACTTAATGAAAAAAGCCACTTAGGAAGATTCCTAAGTGGCCTCAGAGCGGAGAGGGAGGGATTCGAACCCTCGGTACGGTTTCCCGTACACAGCATTTCCAGTGCTGCACAATCGACCACTCTGCCACCTCTCCTTGACGCGCTTTACACGGTCGAATCCACATCATAGGCCTTCAGCACGTAACCGACAACGGATCGCTACGCTACAATTCTTCCATGCGCACTATCGATCTCGATACCAACGCCACCAACCCTCTGCTTCCACCAGCGTTTGAGGCCATGAGGCCTTGGCTTCTCGAACCCGTTGGCAATCCCTCCTCCCCTCATCGCCTCGGGCGGAAAGCTCGTCAAGCTCTCGAAGACGCGCGAGAAAACGTCGCAAGGATGCTCGGTGCGGAACCGGACGAGGTTCTCTTCACGTCCGGTGCGACCGAAGCGAATAACCTGGCTCTCTTCGCTCTGGCAGAATCGACACCGGGCCGAGTGCTTGCCAGCCCTCTTGAACATCCGTGCGTTGTGGAACCGCTGAAGATCCTTGCACGGCGCGGGTTCGCCGTCGATTGGTTGCCAGTGACCCCGTCCGGCGTGGTCGATCTCGATTCTGTGACAACACACTGTCACTCGGAGACTCGTCTGGTGGTGGTCATGCATGCGAATCACGAAACGGGAGCCTTGCAGCCGATTCGCGAACTCAGGGCGAAGCTGCCCGCCGGCGTCGCGTTTCACACCGACGCGGCTCAATCTGTGGGAAAAATCCCTGTCCACTTTCATGAACTCGATGTCACCACGCTGTGCGCGTCTGGCCACAAGTTTGGCGGTCCCGTGGGCCTTGGCATTCTGCTTGTGAGGAAAGGAACGCCCTTCGCTCCGAGGATGTTTGGCGGCCACCAGCAAGGCGGGCGCCGCCCGGGAACGGAACCGGTCGCGCTCGTGGTCGGTTTGGCGGCGGCTCTTGAGCACGCGGTTTCTCGGCTGGCGCACACACGCTCCCACCTCGAACGCCTTCAACGCACTCTCTGGGCTCGGCTCTGCGAAAAAGCCGCTCCCGTGGTTCGAAATGGGCCGGAAGTTGGTTCACCTCAAGCTTTGCCCAGCACCTTGAATGTGTCCTTTCCGGGGTGCCGGGCGGATGTGCTTCTGATGAGCCTGGACCTTGCAGGTGTCGCCTGTTCGACCGGGTCAGCCTGTTCAAGTGGGTCGCTGTTACCGAGCCCTGTACTGACCGCGATGGGCGTGCCGGACGATGTGCTGCGTTCGGCGATGCGGTTTAGTTTCGGCCCAACTCTCACGATGGAGGAGATGGAAGACGCTGCCGAGCGCATCGTAAGTTGTGTGAAGCGAGTCCGCTCCTGACCTCCGGTTGCTGAAGAGACACTTCCCAGCTTCCTTGGCTGTTCATGCTGTCCCGGGTCTTCCCTATTCCCGCGCACTTTCGGAATTGACCGCATTGGGCGGTTGACGTATAGCCTCCGCTCCTTCCGGCTTCAGGGATGTGGCCGGCGATCGATCCAGGATGGGCAAACGGATGGCCCTGCGTAGCTGGCTTATTCGCGGCACGATCCTCACGGTCCTTGCAGTTCTCGCTGTCGGCGGCTGGATTGCAAGTGATTGGGTCAGCCCGGAGGCGGTGCGCACCAAGGTGGTGGCTCACCTCCACGATCGCCTTCAGGGCGTGGATATTCAGGTCGAATCCGCCCGGATGCGAATCTTCGGCGGCATCGCTATCACGAACCTTCGGCTTGCTCGCCAGGGAGATCCGGCCGATAAGCCGTTCCTTGTGGTGCCCTCCGCGGTGCTGTTTCACGACAAGGAGCAGTTGAATCGCGGCCGTCTTGTGATTCGCAAGATTGAACTGGACAATGCGGAGATCCGGCTGGAACGGAATGCCGATGGCGAGTGGAACCTTACGGATGTCTTGCGTCCGAGCCCTTCGGACAAACCGATACCGTTGATCCCGACGATCGTGGCTCGAACCACGACGCTGCACTTCTCCGACCTGGCGCCGAATGGCATGCCAGCGGTGACGCTGAGCCAGGCGCGGTTCACGATTTTGAATGACCCTCTCCCGATGGTGAACGTGGAAGCCCAGGCGGCCGCGGGGGTGTACGGCCCATTGACGCTGCGAGCCCGATTCAATCGCGTGTCGAAACAGGTCTCCGTTGGCGTGGATCTCTCGGACGTGCCGGTGAATGAGACCACTGCGGAGGTCGCCTTGCGGTATGCTCCGGATTTGGCCCCGGTGCTGTCGAAGTTGACGGCCCGAGCCGCGGTGAGTGCGGATCTGACCTTCACGCCTGGCACGACACCGCCCTTGCGGCATGACGTGCGTGTGACCGTGAAGGACGGCCGATTTGCACATGACGACATGCCCTGGCCGCTGGAGAAACTGGAAGCGAGTGCTCGCCTTGTGGATGGCTCGCTGAAAGTGGAGAAAGCCTCCGCCCAGGCAGGGCCGGTGATGCTCGACCTTTCGCTCGAGACTCGTGATCGCACGGAGGCCAGTGCCGATCTCGCGAAGGTGTCGCATACCACGGCAGCTACCACGAACTCCACGATCCCTGCGAATGAGACTCGAGCCGCCAACAATTCGTACCTCAGCCCAATCGAAGACTACCTCCGCACTCTAAAAATCACGGCTCGCGGCATTCCCCTGGACGAGGCGCTTTGCAACCGGCTGCCAGGAGAAACGCCCCAGAAGATGCGCCGCATGTTCAAGCCCGAGGGCTCCGTCGACGTGTCGTATGAGTTCTCACGCGATGCCGGCGGCTGGAAGCGTGAGACCGAATTCCGGCCCAAGAATCTTGGCTTCCTGTATGAGAAATTTCGCTATCCCGTCGCGGAAGTTCGCGGCTGGGTTCGTCGAACACTCACGTCCTCCGGCCAGGACAGCACGCTGTTGAAGCTGCACGGCATGGCGGGTGGGCAGCCGATCAGCATCGAAGGGCAGGTGTACGGCGACGACGACGATCCTGCCGTTAACCTTCGCATCGCGGGAACGAATGTGCCTCTTGACGAGACGTTTATCTCCGCACTGCCAGGGCGGTATCCAAGCCTCGTGAGGCAGTTTCACGTGGGCGGCCGGGGCGACTTCGTCGCGGAGATTCGCCAACCCCTGGGCGTGAACCTGCTGGAGAATAGCTTCACGATCGATCTCCGCGATGCGACGGTGAACTACTCGCAGTTCCCGTATCCGCTCGAGAAGGTGAAGGGCCGCGTCATCGTGCGAACCACGGCGACGGACGATCAGCGGCCTATGCGACCAGGAGAAGAAGTTCGCAAGATGCCGGATCGTGATGAGTTCATGCTTCAGGAATTCAGCGGGGTTCATGCGGGTGGAACGATCCAGCTTCACGGAAGCAAACGACCGATCCCGCACAGTGTCGACAAGAAGTTGATGCTCCACATCCATGGCAACGCTTGCCCCGTCGATGCGGATCTTCGCAGGGCTCTTGCCGCGATCAAGCTGGACTCCGTGTGGACCACGTTTTCGCCCACAGGGAAGCTGACGTTCTCGACGGATGTGGAGATTCTTGATCGCGGAGCCGCCCAGCCCGAACCACTGGTGCGAGCGCAGGAGCCCAGCGACAAGAATGCCCCAGCGATTGTCTCCGCTCCGGCGAACGCACCGGGCGCTGAGCCTCGACCGCTGACTCCGGAAGTGCCCTTCGATCCGATTACCGACCTGAAGCTTTCCTTCAACTTCTACGGCCCTACGGTGACGCCGGACTTCTTCCCGTACACGATCTCGGAGCTGACCGGCTGGCTCGAGTACAAGGCCGGCAAGCTCGACCTGGGCCAGTTCACCGCTCGACATGGCGAAACGCGACTGAAGCTGAACGCGGCGGATGTCCGCTTTTACCCGGACGGTGTCGTGTGGGCGAATCTTGGCGGCCTTGAGTTGAAGCCCTTCGTCGCGGATGCGGAGCTGTTGAAGGCCCTGCCGCGAAAGATTCGTGGGCCGGTGGAAGAGATGAAACTGAAGGGCTCCGCCGAGCTGATGGTGAAGCATCTGGTGGTGCTGACCCCGCCCGATCATCCCGGTGCGGCGAAGCCTCCGGCCTTGATGCCATTACCGCCAGGTTCGACGGCTGCTGTGGTGCCTAACCAGCCCGGTGAGACGACCGGCGCGAACCGAAACATGCGGGGTGGGATCGTTCGCGGCCAGGCCCCTGCGATGCCAGTCAGTGCGCTCACGCCAGCCCCGCCGGAAGATCCGGACCCCGTTTTCTACTGGGACTCGGAACTGCGGTTGCTCAACGCTTCCCTGGAGGTGGGCGCGCCCTGGGACGATGCGATCGGTGCGGTCGCGACCCGCGGGCGGTACGAAGGCACGCATCTGGGCCAGGTCCGCGGGAATATGTGGTTCGATCAAGTCTCGATCGCGAAGCAGCCTGTGACGCGAGCGAAGGTGACGTTCAGCGCCCCGGCCCAGGCGCCGGACCCCATGCGTGCCGGTCAGTTCCTGCCGCCGCGATTCGAGTTCCAGGACATCAATGCCACTCTCTTCCATGGCAGCGTTGGAGGCGAGGCCCGCGTCGTGCTCGATTCGCCCGCACGCTTCGAGGTTTGGCTCACCGCCACGGATGTGCAGTTGGACGAAGTCGCCAGGCATTACCAACTCGGATCCGATGCGGACCTCAAGGGCGTGGCCCAGGCTCAGATTTGGTTCGCGAATCGGCCCGATGCCAAGACCGGTGTCCCTGCTCTCGTCGGCGAAGGTACACTCGACGTGCCAGCCGGAAGAATGTACAACCTGCCGGTCCTTCTGGATCTCGTGAAGGTGCTCAAGCTCCAGGCCCCGGACAAGACCGCCTTCGAGGAAGCCCACGCGCGGTTCAGCTTGCAGGGCGATCGGGTGAGGGTGGAGCAACTGGATCTCATCGGTGCCGCGGTCTGCCTGGGCGGGTCCGGCGAACTCGATATGCGCGGGGACTTCGTGCGATTCGAGTTCTACACGATCTGGTCGCAACTGTTGAAGCGCTGGCTGACGACACCAGTGGGAGACATCACCGCGTTCTTCAGCCGGAACCTGTTCAAGATCAAGATGACGCGCAAGGATGGCACGTTGACTTATGAGGGCGAAGTGGTGCCGCTCGTCACGGAGCCGGTGAAGAACATCCTGGAGCGCGTTCGACGCAACGCCGGCCGACTGCGCGATCGATGAGGGTTCGATTTCCAGTACCGCTCCTGCAAACTAACCGTCAATCAATGAGAGGGAGAACGAGTGTTTGGTAGCATCCTCAACCGGATGATCTTCTGGGAACTGGTCAAGGTCTTCCTGCTTTCGCTGGGAAGCTTGACCGGAATGTTCCTCATGGCGGTCGTCGTGCAGGAAGGCTCCAAGCTTGGCCTGGGGCTGAGCCAACTCATTCGCATCGTCCCGCTGTTCATCCCGAACTTGCTGCCTTACACGATCCCGGCGACAACGCTCTTTGCCTCGTGCGTCGTCTACGGCCGACTGGCCCACGATAATGAAGTGGTCGCGATCAAGGCCGCGGGCGTGCGGCTCTATCGCATCCTCGCACCGGCGGTTCTCCTCGGCATCATCACCACGACCGTGACCGCAGGCCTTTACTACACCGTGATTCCTCAGTCGCAGCAGTTGCTGCAAAAGGCCGCCCTTCGCGATCCGGAGGAGGTGCTTTACAACCTGCTGCGGCGAGAGCGTTGCTTCCGCCATCCAACCTTTCCTTACGTCATGTATGTTCGAGATGTGCAAGGGAAGGTGCTGCTGGACGTGGTGCTGAAGCGACGGATGCGGCTGTACGACCCCAACACGAACACCGAGGCTTACCACGGCTACGACTTCGTGGCCCGTGCTCGCGAGGCTCGGCTGCGCGTGGACCTTGAGACGGGGATGCTGAACATCGAGCCAGACCGATTCGTGATCTACGACAAGAACACCGTGGGCACGACGGTCTCGAATCACCCGTTCCAGGTGCCGCTGCCGGACTCGCTGACGGGCAAGGAGATTCGCTCACGCACCACGGCCCTGACCTGGCCGGAACTGGCAACGAGAATCGCAGAGCTTCAGCGAGATCGCGAGGTCTACAACGCCAAGAAGATGGCGTTCTTCGACGAGGTGCGAGGGCTGCCTGAAGGTCCGGAGAAAGCGTTTCGGCTGTCTCAGGAGGTCCACTTCGACGCTCAACTTGAACAGTATCGCCGATCGATTCTGAGCGTTCAGAGCGAGTATCACATGCGGCCGGCCCTCGCGTTTGGCTGCCTGGTCTTCGCGCTCATCGGCTGCCCCGTGGGCCTGTGGGCGAACCGGGCGGACTACCTCAGCACGTTCGTGGTGTGCTTCCTGCCGGCGATCATCGTGTACTATCCGCTGCTGCTGGCCGGCTCGAATTTTGGCAAGGATGGGAAGCTGCCGATGTTCCTGGGCGTCTGGCTTGCGAACATCGTGGTGGGCACGCTCGCACTCCTCTTGACGATCCGATTGCTGCGACGCTGAGATGCTGCCGAGGCGTGTTCGTGAAGCCGTGGTGCCACGAAACTCACTTCCCCGCTTGCGAAGGTCGCGGTACGTAAACGGAGCGAGATGTCGCCACGCCTTGAGGTCGCCGTCGCTGCATATTCAGCTTGGGCACGGGAACGTCGTGTTCGTCCTCGATGTCACCCACGATTTCTTCGAGCACATCCTCCAGCGTCAGCAGGCCGAGAACCTTGCCGTCGTCGTCGCGGACGACTGCCATGGGGTGGTGAGTCTTGCGAAAGAGGCGGAAGGCGTCGCCAACGGGGACATCCGGCGGCAGGAACTTCGCGGGATACATCGCATCTTCCAACACCACCAACCCGGCCGTGCTGAAGAGAAAGAAGAGATCCTTCGTATTCACGATGCCCACGATGTTATCCAGAGTGCCATCGTACACCGGCAAGCGCGTGTGAGCCCCCAGTCGCACGGTGTCCATCACGCGGTCCGGCGGGCTGTTCACGTCCAAAGCGCTGATCTTGTCGCGAGGAATAAGGATGTCGCTCACCTTCTTGTCCGAAAGGCCGAACACATTCATCAGCATGCTCGCTTGATCCGCATCGAGGAGGCCGGCTTCCTCGGTGTCCTCCACGAGCAATCGGAGTTCGTTGACGGAGTGAACCTCGCCGTCGTGCGTGCTGGCCCGGAAGCCAAGCCTACGGAGAAACCACATTCCGGAACCGTTCATGAGATGAATGATCGGCCCTGTGAATTTCGCGAAGAGATTGAGCGGACCAGCAACCCAGAGGCCGACTCGCTCCGTTTCCTGGAGCGAGACGATCTTGGGCATGAGTTCGCCGAAGACAACGTGAAGGTAAGTGATGATGCCAAAGGTGAGAATGATGGCGAGGGTGTGCGTGGCCGCGCCCTGCCAGTGTGCAGGAAGGTTCGCGAAGAGCGGGTGTATCACGCTGGCGAGAACCGGTTCCGCAACGCCGCCCAGGGCAAGGCTGGCGATGGTGATCCCCAGCTGGCACGCGGCGACGCTTCGGTCGAGCTGATCCACGGCTTCCAGCAGCGATTTCGAGCCGATGCGAGCTAGTTGAGCCAGCTCTTCGACGCGAGTACGGCGAATCGCGACGAGCGCGAACTCCGCTGCGACGAAGAACCCGTTGAGAGCCACCAGGAGTGGAATACTCAACAGTGCGAGAGCGGTGAATGCCCAGTGCGAGTCGACAGAAGCGAACACGAAGATAGCACCTCCAGGCGTCATTATAGCCGCGGAACTGAAGATGATGAGAAACGGCCAGAGGACAGAGCGCCAGAAGCCAGACGAAGCCAGACGAAGCCAGAGGACACACACCAGAAGCCAGAGAACAGAAGGCGATTTCTTCTCTGGCTTCTGTCCTCTGGCCCCTGCCTTCTGGCTCTCTGGCCTTAGACCCACTTCACGAGTACGCCGAGGTAATTGTCTTTGTCCTTGAGCAAGCCCTCGTAGGCGTTGCCGAGATCCTCGGGTGCAATGGTGTGGCGAACCAGGCCATCGAGCCGAAGGCGTCCATTGGCGAGTTGGCGCAAGAGCCAGTTCTGGGCCTTGTGGATATCCCAGGCGCCGGCAAGGCGAGTGTGAGCCGGTTCAAAAAGCATGTTGCCGTGGGCGCCGGTCACCTCGATGTAACGACGATGCAGGTCGTCGTAGAAGTTCACATCCTTCGCCTTGCCGCGAGGACTGCCGACCACAACCACCTGGCCTGCGTCGCAGGCGAGGGACATCGCGACGGGCACTGCATCTGGAACTCCGGTCGCGTCCGCCACGAGTTCCGCGCCACGTGTGCCCAGGAAGTCAGCGAGTTGCTTCTGAATATCCCCCGCTGCGGGATCAATGACGAAGTCCGCCCCCGCGGCAAGGGCCGCGTCGCGCCGCATCTTGACGGCGTCAATCCCCACCACGGGCGAGGCCCCAGCCGCCTGTAGGCAGCGAAGCGCGAACTGACCGATGATGCCCAACCCGAGCACGGCGGCGCTCTTACCCAGCGTCAGCCCCGCTCGCACGGAAGCCCCAAGGCCGTACCGAGCGATACAGGCCACCGCGGCGCGCTCGAAGCTGAGGGAATCAGGCATCTTCCACACCCGGCAACGTTCGTGGCCCACGGTCAGCAGTTCCGCCGAGGCATGATTGCCCGGGAAGCTTACGCGATCGCCAGGCTGGAAGCCCCCTGGGAAATCCTTGCCGACGGCAATGACCTTCCCCGCTGCGGAATAGCCGGATTTGAAGGGGAACTTCCAGTCCGGGAGGTTCGGATCTTTCAGCCACTGGTGCGTGCCGGTGTACACAGCGAGTTCGGTTCCCGCACTGATCGCCGAGTATTCCGCAGCGATGAGAATCTGGTTCGGGGCCGGGTCCGCGAGAGTGACTTCGCGAACGGCCACCTTGAAGGGTTCGGTGATCACAGCCTGGCGTGCAGGGAAAGGCATGGGGAATCTCGTGGAAGGTAAAGGATAAGGGCGAATTGTAGATGGCGCGTGGGGCAATGGAAATGCCTCCGACGTTCGTCACGCCACGCAGAGGCGATCCATCCCGTGTGCCCGAGTCTGGCCAGGAGAAGCTCTGATGGGCAGAGAATCTTGGCAGAACGTCGGGAATCGAGTAGTTTCAAATTTACCTACCGCTGCCAATGTTCGAGGACCAACCCCGTGCGTCAGATCCTCCGTTGCGTCGTTTTGCTTCTTGTTACACTCACAAGCCTTGCTTGCACCGCCGCGGCTCCGCCCGCGGAGGTGAAGGTCACGCGCACCGGTGTCGATTGGCCGCGATTTCTGGGGCCGAACTTTGATAACGTTTCACCGGAGAAGGGCATTCTCACGAACTGGCCCAAGGGCGGCCTGCGAAAAGTCTGGCAGTGCGAACTTGGTATCGGCTATCCGCCGCCCGTGATTGCGGAGGGGCGTCTGTTCCACTTCGATCGCTTCGACAATTCCTGCCGACTCACGGCTCGCAACGCCGAGACGGGCGAATTGCTGTGGAAGTATGAATATCCCACCACCTACGAGGATCGCTACGGTTACGACCCCGGCCCACGGGCCTCTCCGACGGTGGATGGCGATCGCGTCTATGCTTACGGGCCCGACGGCATGCTCCTGTGCGTGGCCGTGACGGATGGCAAACTTCTCTGGTCGGTCGATACCCGGGAAAAGATCTTCTTCCAGCAGAACTTCTTCGGCGTCGGCAGTGCACCGCTCATTGATGGTGATCTCGTTATCGTCACCGTGGGAGGCAGTGAGAAGGGACCGCGACCGGTCGATTTCCGCGAGGTGAAGCCCAATGGAACCGCAGTCCTGGGGCTCGACAAGAAAACCGGGCAGATCAAGTACTCCAGCGGCAGCGAACTCTCCAGCTATTCCAGCCCGATCCTCGCAACACTTGGGACACAGCGGTTCGGGCTTTACTACGCCCGCGGCGGCTTGCTCGGCTTCGATCCGCAGACGGGAAAGCAAGCGTTCCACTACCCCTGGCGCGGCAGGATCGAGGAGAGCGTCAACGCAGCGAATCCGCTAGTCGTGGGAAGCCGCGTGCTACTCTCGGAGTGTTACGGGCCCGGTTCATCCCTGATTGAGATCAAGGACGGCAAGGTGAAGGAACTGTGGACCGATGCGGACAAGGATCCCCGCGAAAAGAGCTTGATGTGCCACTGGAACACGCCGATCCATGCGGAGGGCTTCGTGTACGGATCGAGCGCCCGCCACACGCCGGATGCCGATCTTCGCTGCCTTGATCTCGCGACGGGCGACCTCAAGTGGCGCGAACGACGCACCACACGGTGCTCACTGCTTCAGGTGGATGGCCACTTCCTGAGCCTGGCGGAAAGCGGCGAGCTCAGGCTCTTCAAGGCGAATCCCGCGAAGTACGAGGAACTTAGCCGGTGGGAAGTGGACGAACTGAAGTACCCATGCTGGGCGCCGCCGGTGCTAAGCCGAGGGCTGCTGTACCTGCGTGGGCAGGGGAAGCTGGTTTGTTACGAGTTGATCCCGCCCACGAAGTGAATCATCGCGACTTCGATCCACTGCCAGCGCTCATGGATCCGCCCGATTCCCCGTACGAGCTTCCCGAGGAAAGCGAGGCTCCGTGTGAGGGAGCATGGGTTGCTCCCTGGTTCCATTCAAAACGTGGTGGAGGAGTGTACCGGAACTTGGCCTGATTCTTCGCGCTCTCCGCCGTCGATTTGGCGATTTCCTGAGCCAGATATCTCTGGCCCAGGAAAGCCGCGAGCGACGCCACAAGGGCTGCGAGGACAGTGAGAATCGGGTTCTTGTTCTCACGGAACATGGCGAAGGCTCCCGGAACGCAATCAATCCCTCTCGGGGAACCCTAACCTACAATTTGCCTCGCCAGGGTCCGATCCTTCCGGTTTTTCGTCAAAATCCTCAGATCGTCCCTGTGGCGCGCTCGATCAGAGCCTTTTTCACGGGGCTCGGTAAGAACTTTGTGAGGTCTCCCCCAAGAGTTGCGATCTGGCGAAGCAGAGAACTACTGACGTGCGAAAATTCCTCCTTCGCCATCAGGAAGATGGTTTCGATGCCCGGGTCCAGATTCAGGTTCATCAGCGACATGGTGAATTCGTATTCCATGTCGCTGAGGGTGCGAAGGCCGCGGAGCATGATCCGAGCACCGCACTGACGCACGAATTGCACCGCAAGCCCCGGAAAAGCGATCACTTCCACGTTGCCGAACTCGGACGCGACTTCTTCGATAAGCCTGACGCGCTCCTCGATGGTGAAGAAGGTCGCTTTGTCCGGATTGACACCGACGCCCACGATCAGGCGATCGAAGAGCGTGCTACCCCGTTGAATGATGTCAAGGTGGCCCAGGTGGACCGGGTCGAAGGTGCCGGTGTAGACAGCCACTCGTGGGTTGAGTGCGTTCGGCATGCGAGGGTTCCTCAATGTTCGGAGGAGCGGACAGCATCCAGGAATCGTTGCAGATCTTCGGAGGTGTTGTACACATGCGGGCTCACGCGGAGCCGATGGGCACGATCGTTCACGATGACTCCCGCCTCCCGGCAGCGTTTCACCACCGCGGGTGTGCTTGCGCCGGGTTTCACGAGCGACACAATGCCAGACTTTTCACCTGGCTGCCGGCTGCTGAAGACTTCGAGCCCCGCGGAAGCGGCACCCTCGCAAAGCTCATCGGTCAGTGCGAGAACTTGTTCTTCGACGGCGGCCATCCCGAGATCGAGCAGCAGTTTCAGACTCGCGCCGAGACTGGTGATTCCCGCGACGTTGTACGAGCCGCCTTCCCAGCGGCCGGCGTGGGGAATCAGCTTCAGGTCGATCGTGTTGAAGTCATAGCGATGGACGACGCTATTCCAGCCGACGCCGATGACATGAAGGCGCTCGACCCACTCGCGGCGAATGTACGCGATGCCGGCCCCTTCCGGCGCGAGCAGCCACTTGTGGCCGTCGGCCGCGAGAGCGTCGATGGGCGTCCGTTGCACGTCAATGGGCAGCACGCCGAGGGCCTGGATGGCATCAACGAAAAAGAAGATCCCTCGCTTGCGGCAGACCTCGCCAATCGCGTCCAGATCATTCCGAAAGCCGCTCGCATACTCGACCGCCGAGAGGGCGAGGACTCGCGTTCGCCCATCGATCGCCGCCAAGAGATCGTCCCGCACCACCCGGCATCCCTGGCTTGGCACGCGGCGAACCTCGACACCACGCGAAGCCAGGTTCAGCCACGGGTAGAGATTGGAGGGGTATTCCTCCGCAGCGGTCACCACATTGTCGCCGGGCACCCAGGGGAACCCTTCCGCGATGAGCCCAATGCCCTGCGTGGTGTTGCTCACGAAGATGACGTCGTCCGGACTGGGCGCGTTGATGAGCCGAGCGGCAAGGAAGCGAACCTCGCGAACGCGATCGAGCCAGGTTCTCACCGCCGCGACGCCGTGCTCGGCGAGGCTGTGGGCGTATACCTGCATCGCGTCCACGGCCGGTTGCGGCAACGGGCTCACCGCGGCGTGATCCAGGAAGGACCACTGCCGGGTGACCGGGAAGAGCGTGCGTAGAGCCGTGACGTCCATACAATCGAATTCTGAATTCTGATCCCGTGCATGTGAAGGACGGAAACCGTGTTCCTTCTGCCTGATCGATCCCCGTGGGACTGGTCGTTCCGACTGTTCGGAATCTCCGTGCGAATCCATCCCCTTTTCTGGCTTGGCTCCGCTCTTCTGGGCAATAGCACGCTCCAACTCGGAGCCGACTACTTCCTGCTCTGGATGCTGGCGGTCCTGGTGTCGATTCTCCTGCACGAGCTTGGCCACGCACTGGCGTATCGGTTGTATCGCGTCGATGCGTCCATTGTGCTCACGATGCTCGCCGGGCTCACGGTGCCTTCAAGCTCACTGGCAGGGCGCTGGCAACGCGTCTTCGTTTCACTGGCGGGTCCCGGTGCGGGCTTTCTTCTCGCAGCCGCGATCTATTTCATCCCGGGGCCCGGGTTGCCGAAGCACGTCTCGATTTTGCTGAGCTTCCTCTTTTTCATCAACCTCTACTGGGGCGTGATCAACCTGCTTCCCGTTTGGCCGCTGGACGGCGGAAAGGTGTCGCAGGAGCTTTGCACCTTCTTCTCCTGGCGGCACGGCCGACGCATTTCTCTCGAAATCTCCCTCCTCGTCGCGGGGCTCATCGTCGCTTACAGTCTGGTCTGTGAAATGCATCTCCTGACGGATCTCATCTCCCAGCTTCCCCGTTGGTTCCCTCGCGGCACCTTCTGGACGGCGATCCTCTTCGGTTTATTGGCCTACCAAAGCTACCAGCAACTGCAAAGCGAGAAGTGGTCCGAGAACCACTGGCAACGATAAGGAACTGGCTTGTGAGGTTCCACCAATTCGTTCGTGGACAGTTCCTAACGCTCACTTCGCGCCTGACTCCATGGCGACATTCATCGCCTTTCGGGAGGCCTTGCAGCGGTACATTTCTCGATCCGCTCGCTCGACGGCGGGGTTCAAGTCCTCGACGCTTGCGAAATCGGCAATCCCCCAGGCGATATGCATATCGGTCGGTTCCGCCATCCCCGGCACGCGAACCTCGCGCAGTGAATGATCCACCGAGTCGAGTCGGCAGGCGAGTTCCGACGACTGCCCGTCTTCCAGCACCACCAGGAACTCATCCCCGCCGAGGCGAAAGATCGGATCGGTGATGCGGAAGTGCGTGCGAAGCGATCTCGCCACGATCTGGATGGCCGCATCTCCCGTCGCATGGCCATGGCGATCGTTGAGCATCTTGAGGTCGTTCACATCCACCACGGCCACGCCGCCTCGAAAAGGCGAACCGCTCCGGTCGGCGAGCATCGCATCGAAGGCACGGCGGTTGAGCAATCCCGTCAACGAGTCCGTGCGAGCCGCCACGGCGAGTTGATCGGTGATCTCGGCCAGTTGGCGATTGCGTTCTCGAAGTTCGTGCTGCGTGAAGTCCGTGGCGAGAATGACCAAACCGAAGCCGAGAAGTGTCACCACGAGGCCGTCGTAAAGCGGGGAGAAATGAAGCGTGTAAAGGTCGAGGTTCGGCATCGGAGCGAACGCATACCAGAAGAAAAGCCAGACAAGCCCCGCCAACGAGACCTGCGTGATTCGCAGCCCGACGGCTGTCAGCCGACTGTGAGGTCGCGACCGTAGAAGAGCCAGCAAGGCCATCAGGAAGAAGTAACCGCACAGGGCCGAGTGAAAAGGCAGGAGCACTTGCACCGTCGGTGCGGCGAGCGGTGCGGCGATCACCATGAACGCCGGCACGATGAGCCGCCAGAGATCCGAACGCTGGAGTTTCACACCGCTGCTGTAGTGCCGACAACCGGCCCACAGGTAAAAGCCACAAGTATATTCGAGGAGACAGAAGAGCGAAAGTAACGGAGCGCGGACGCCGTCGATTTCGACGGAGGGAAGTAGAGACGGGTACCCCAGGCTTAGACCCAGCATTCCTATCGCCAGAGCCAGTGAGAACCAGCCGACGGACCAGTAGCCCATGAATCGGGCAGAGTCAGCGTCGGAAAGCAGCCGTAAAAGAAGAGCCACGAGCACGATGCCGGTGGTCTGCATCGCCATATACGTCGGATCAATGAGCATGAGCCCTCACTCGTTCGGGTCATCACTCCAGATCCCGAGATCACCATTCTACGCGAGAAATTCGTGCAGGCTGGACTTGTCAGGAACAGGGATTCAAGATCGTGACGATTCGCGAGAGGTGGGTGGCATCATCGTTTCAAGTATGCACTGGCAATGAGAGCGGTGCTGAGCAACAAAGTGCTCATCGCCCCGATCAGCCAAAGCCATTCCCGGCTGTTCTGGATCGTGATTTCGATGGTTTCACCCGGATCCGTTTCGGACAGTTCGAGGGGGCCGGGGCTGGTGAAGACGAACGGATTCTCCTCATCGTTTCCTGCGGGTCCACCGCCGCCGTCCGGGAGTTGTTGGAGCATGGCCAGGGGAGTGGGAAAGCGATCCTCCGGCTTCTTCGCCAGGAGTTTGATGATGGCTTCTCGCATCGCTCGGGGCAGCTCACCATAAGGCGAGACCGGCACCGGTGGCGGCTCGTAAAGGTGCTTCATGAGCTTGTCCACCGCCGAGCCGCTGGGAAAGAGGGGTTGGCCGGTGAGCAGGAAGTAAAAGGTGGCCCCAAGGCTGTAAAGGTCCGCGCGAATGTCCACGTTATGAGGATCGCGGGCCTGCTCGGGAGAAAGGTAATCCGGTGTGCCCAGCAGCACGCCGTTCCTGGTAATCGAGCCCGCGTTGGAATCGAAACAGGCCCCCTCGTGAGGTAACGAGCAAAGCCCAAGATCGAGGAGTTTGATGTCGCCCGTGGCGTTATCGCGAATGAGATTGGAGGGCTTCACGTCGCGGTGGACCAGGTCGCGTTCGTGAATATGCTGAAGCGCGAGAGCCGTCTGGCGGATCACCTTCCACGCCTCCGCGGCCTTCATGGGGCCGTGCTTCCGCACATGGCTCGCCAGGTCGCTGCCGGTGATAAATTCCGTGGCCAGGTAGATGTTGTCCGCGATCACGCCGGCGTCGTACGCTCGTATGATGTAAGGGTGCTCGAAGCTCGCCGTCATGCGGATCTCGCGCAGGAACCGCCTGGAAACGACCTTGGACTTTAGCTTATCGCTGCGAATGATCTTGAGGGCCACGACACGCCCCAGACGAATGTGGCGAGCCTGGTAGACGGTTCCCATGCCGCCTTCCGCGATGAGATCGAGAAGCAGGTAAGGCCCGACGATCAGGCGTTCAAGGCGGCCCTGGCGAACCGCCTGGATTTGAAAGTGCGTCAACCCCGCGTAAAGAAGCGTCGAGGTGAGCTCGGCAGAGTCCGTGGACCATCCACGAGCCCGCTCCACTTCCGCGGCCGAGAGAATCTCAAGCCGCTGAAGGTCTGCCAGAACATCATTGGCATGAACTGCCGGCATCAACGAACTCGCGTTCCGGAGAATGGTCCCCCTGAGATATAGCTCGCATTCGAGCCCCGTGCCGGGAGATCCTGGAATCGACTTTCACCGCCACTGATTCGGAATTCGCCTCCGAGCGTAAGCCGGGCTTGCCGTGCGAGTATAACGATGGAGGCGAGGTGCTTGTACCGCCTGGGAAGCCATGAAGATCGCGTTCATCACAGCCGGGGCCGCGGGAATGTTCTGCGGCAGTTGCATGAGGGATAACACCCTCGCCGCCGCACTGAACAAACTGGGTCACGAGGCCCTACTTATCCCCACCTATACACCCATCCGAACGGACGAAACCGATGTCAGCCAGCATCGCGTGTTCTTCGGGGGCATCAATGTTTATCTCCAGCAAAAATCCCGATTCTTCCGACACACCCCCTGGCTGCTCGATCGGCTTCTCGATTTCCCGCGACTGCTACGCTGGGTCTCACGCTTCGCGAGGCGGGCGAAGTACAGCGAGCTGGGCGAACTCGCAGTTTCAATGCTTCAGGGCACCCACGGCAAGCAGCGGAAGGAAGTCGCCAAGCTCACACGCTGGCTTCAGGACGAAGTCAAACCGGAGATCGTCCTTCTCACCAACGCATTGCTCTCCGGAGTCGTCCCCGACATTCGCAAGCATCTCGGTGTTCCCGTGATCATCACGCTCCAGGGGGACGACATCTTCCTCGATGCACTACCCACGAAGGATCGACAACGTTGCATGGAACTCATCCGCGAGAATGACAGGTTCGTGGACGCCTACATCAGCACCAGTTTCTCGTACGCCAATCACATGGCCGAGGCGCTGGGCCTTTCTCGTGATCGCATTCATGTCGTTCATCCTGGGATCCACTTGAAAGCGAATCTCGAGGAACCCGCGATCCGAATAGCCCCGCCTTACACGATTGGCTACTTCGCACGGGTGTGCCCGGAGAAAGGCTTCCATCACGCGATTGATGCTTTCCTTCATCTTCGAGGAACCCCCAACGCCCCCCACTGCAAACTGAAAGTCTCGGGCTGGCTTGGCGAACAGCATCGGCCGTTCTACGACGAGCAGGTGAAGAAGATCGAGGCCGCAGGCCTGTTGGCCGACTTCGAACACACGGACTGCCCGGACCACGCGAGCAAGATGGCCTTCATGCAGAGCCTGGATGTGATGACAGTGCCGACGGACTATCACGAGCCCAAGGGTCTGTATGTGTTGGAGGCGTGGGAGAACGGCATTCCTGTGGTGGTGCCCGCGCACGGGACGTTCCCCGAACTGATCGAAGCGACCGGAGCCGGTGTGCTGGTGACGCCCGGGAACACCCCAGCCCTTGCCGCGACGCTGCGTGAGTTGCTCGAAGATCATCCTCGCCGAGCCGCGATGGCCCACGCGGGAATCCGAGCCGTGCGCGAGCGATTCTCCGCGGCCACCATGGCGACGGAAACGCTTCGCGTTCTCGAACGCTTTACTCACCCACTGGCTCCAAGTTCCACAGCGTGAACCCATCCATGCTCACTCCATTCCTGAGCCGTCGACGTGTCGAGTTCGGCGAAACCGACATGGCCGGCATCATGCACTTCTCGAACTTCTTCCGGTTCATGGAGTCCGCCGAGACGGATTTCCTGCACGCCCGGGGTCTCTCGGTGTCATGGCAAGGCGATGGCGAGAAGCTTGGCTTTCCTCGCGTCTCGGCTTCCTGCGAGTATCGCCGACCTGCTCGCTTCGAGGATGTGCTGGAGATTACGGTGGTCATCGAGAAGATTGGCCTGAAGTCCGTGTCGTATCGCTATGAATTCCGTATCACGGGATCGGTCGATCCGCAGCCCATCGCCGTGGGGCGTATGACGTGCGTCTTCTGCCGGTCCGCAGCCGCGGGTGCGATGGAATCGCTGGAAATCCCTGCCGATCTGCGGGCAAAGCTCGAATCGTGAACCCCGCGGACTCGACCACCATGCTCGACGAACCTTATCTCATCCGTCTCACGAATCGCCTTATCGACGGCCTCGACGGCCTGCCGGATGCGACGCGCGAACTGCACATCAGTTACCTGCGAGCGTCGCAAAATCCCGATGGCGGCTTCCCCGGCCGCGAAGGCGGCTCGGACCTTTACTACACCGGATTCGCCCTGCGTTCCCTCGCCGCGCTCGGCGCCTTGACGCCCGAGGTCTGCACGAAAGCGGCCGCGTTTCTCCAGGCCCGCATGGCAGGGTCGGCCCAGGTGGTGGACTTCTTCTCCCTGCTCATCAGCGCCCACCTCGTGCCGCTGGGTGGCGGGCCGAACGTCTTTGCGTCCGCCACACCGGACTGGAGCGATCGAGTGGCGGCAACGCTCGAGAGCTTCCGCGCCGCGGATGGCGGCTATGCCCGATCCCCTGGCGGGCCCCACGGCAGCACGTACACCAGCTTTCTCGTCGCACTCGCGCTGCAACTGCTGGAGAAGCCCATCCCCGAACCAGAGCGACTCGCCGCATTCGTTCGAGGCCGGCGCCGCGAAGACGGCGGCTATGCCGAGTTCTCCGTCGCGAAGCGAGGCCAGACAAACCTCACCGCGGCCGCCATCGGGCTGCTGCAGATGCTCGGCGCCCTCGATTCCCACAGCCGCGAGACGGCGACCGAATTCCTCCTCGGCACGATCTCGGGTGACGAAGGCGGCTTGATGGCCCACGCACGAATCCCCTTCGCGGACGTCCTTTCCACCTTCACCGGAGCCTGGACCCTGGATCAACTGGGAGCCGCGGAACGCCTGGACTGGCCGGCCTTGAGTCACTTTGTCGAAAGCTGCGAGCGCCCCGAAGGCGGCTTTCGCGGCGCAGCCCTCGACGACCGAGGCGATGTCGAATACACGTTCTACGGCCTTGGCACACTGGCCCTGGCTCGCCTGATGAGGTCATGAATCGATGTCGCTCCTCGTCGAAAATCTCTCGAAGGACTACCCGACGCGCTCGGGGCCGCTCTCCATTCTTCGCGCGGTCTCGCTGACGTTGCAGCGAGGCGAATCCCTCGCCGTGATGGGCCCCTCCGGCTCCGGAAAGAGCACGCTGCTCCACCTTCTCGGCACGCTCGATACGCCCACCAGCGGTCGCGTGATGCTCGATGGCACCGATCCCTTCACACTCCTTGAAGGGGAACTCGCTGCCTTTCGCAATCGTCGGATCGGCTTCGTTTTCCAGGACCATCACCTGCTTCCGCAGTGCAGCGTCCTGGAGAACGTCCTCGTGCCGACGCTCGTCAGCCGGGAATCGAAACCCGCCGAGACTGAAGCGTACGCCCGGCAACTTCTCGATCAGGTCGGGCTCGCTCACCGTCTCGATCACCGCCCCGCGGAACTCTCTGGCGGGGAACGTCAGAGAGTCGCGGTCGCCCGGGCCCTCGTCTTGAAGCCTTCGCTGTTGCTGGCTGACGAGCCGACGGGCAACCTTGACCGCACGAGTGCTCGCACCATCGGCGAGATGTTGCTCGAACTTCATCGTCAGCAGCAGACAATCCTCGTCGTCGTGACGCACAGCATGGACCTCGCCCGAACCTTTCCGCGCGTTCTCGAAATGAACGACGGCACCCTCCAGCCGGCCTCGTGATGCCCATGCTCACTCTTCCCCGGCTCGTTCGCCGAAACCTCCGCTACCACGCACGCAATCACTTCGCGGTGCTCCTCGGCGTCGCGGTTGGAGCCGCGGTCCTCACGGGCTCGCTGCTTGTCGGCGATTCGCTTCGCGGCAGCCTGCGAGATCGCGCCGAGCGACAACTCAACGGCATCGATCACGTCTACGTCGGCTCGCATCTGATTCGGGATGTGGTCGCCTCGCAGCTTCCCGGTAAGGTCGCTCCCGGCTTCCTCATGCAAGGCTCGATCGAAGCGAAGAACACCTCTGGCACGGCTGATTCGCAGCGGTTGGGCCGAGTCACCCTCCTGGGTGTCGATCGCCGATTCGCGCCCGAGAGCGTGCCGTCCGAGATCATCGACTGGGATAGCGACAAGCAGGTGGTGGCACTCTCACCGCGCGTGGCGAAACGCCTGAACGTCGCTGTCGGCGATCGTGTCGAGATCGGGCTCGAACAGAAGTCGAACATCCCTCGTTCGTCGCTGCTTGGCCGCCGCGACGAAGAGAACGTGACGAAAGTGCTGCGAGCCCGCGTGGCTGCGATCCTCTCGGACAGCGATCCTGCCATGGACTTCAGCCTTGTTCCCGGTCCCTCCGCCGCTCTCAACGTCTACGTGCCGCTGAAGGCATTGCAGAAGGCCATCGATCAGCCAGGGCGGGTCAACGCTCTTCTCGCCAGCGGCGCTGAGGTCCGCACTCTGAACCAGGAACTTCGCCACGCCCTGACGATGGACGATCTTGGTCTGACGATTCAGCCTCGCAAAGGCTACATCGCCGTGGAATCCCGACAACTCGTTCTCGATCCCGCGATCGTCGAGGCCCTGGTGGCGAGCGCGAATCAGCTCGAGATCCGCCACGAGCCCACGTCCGTTTACCTCGCCAACTGGATCTCCCATGGCGACCAGCGTATTCCCTATTCGCTCGTGGCAGGGTTGAACGCGCTGGCACCTTCTCCGCTGGGCCCGTTTCTTCCCGAGGGATCACCGCCGCTGGCGAACGACGAGATCATCCTGACCGACTGGCCGCAATCGCCGATCAAGGGTGCGAAGCCCGGCGACGAGATCGAACTTACTTACTTCGAGCCGGAACTGGAATCGGGTGCTCGCGAGCGAACCCAGCGATTTCGGCTGCGGGGCCAGCCCATTCCCATCCAGGGCCCCGCGGACGATCCGGGGCTCACGCCGCCGTTTCCGGGCGTGACGGACAAGGCCTCCATCGGCGAGTGGGATCCGCCTTTTCCTTACGACAACAAGCGGATCAAGCCCCGCGACGAGGCCTACTGGAACAAGTACCGCACCACTCCAAAGGCTTACATCACCCTCGAAACGGCGAAGCGCCTGTTCGGCTCACGCTTCGGGGCGATCACCTCCATGCGCTTCGCGCCGCGGCCTGGAGCCACCGCCGAGGAGACGATGGCTCGACTACAGTCCAGCTTCCGGGAAAGCCTTGATTTCGACCGGCTTGGATTCCACTTCGAGAACACCCGTGAACGTCTCTTCCAGGCCAGCAAGGGTGGCACGGACTTCGGCATGCTCTTCCTGGGCTTCAGCTTCTTCCTGATCGCTGCGGCGCTCATGCTCGTGGGGTTGCTCTTCCGTCTTTCGCTGGATCGCCGTGCGAAGGAAGTGGGCCTGTTGCTCGCGGCAGGGTTCTCACCGCGACAGGTTCGCAGACTGCTGCTCTGCGAAGGGATCGCTCTCGCCGTCCTCGGCTCCGCGCTGGGCGTCGTGCTTGGCATCGCCTTCAATCGCGGGATGCTGGCCTTGCTCAGTTGGCTCTGGCCCGATCCGGTGGTGGGCACCTTTTTGCGACCGCACGTCACGAGGCTGAGTCTCGTGATCGGGTTCGTCGTCACGGTTCTGATGGCAGCCGTGGCGATCTTTCTCAGTTGTCGCAGCCTGGTGACGGTTCCTCCACCGGCCTTGCTCCGCGGTGAAACGACACGGGTGAAGCTCGACCTGTCGAAAAGGCGGCGCCTGGGCTCATGGATCGTCGGGTTCTCGTTCGTGATTGGAGTCAGTTTGATAGCGGCCGGAGGTGCGATCGCGAATCCGGATTTCCGCTCCATGAGCTTCTTTGGCGGCGGTGCTCTGCTGCTGACATCGATGCTCAGCGCGATGAACCTGTGGATGAAGCGAGAGCGTCACGGAGTCATCGCGGGTCGTGGAACTTCCGCCCTCGCTCGGCTGTCCGTCAGGAACGCGACGCGGCACCCCCGGCGCAGCTTGCTCACGGCCTCACTGCTCGCAGCGGCGGCGTTCCTCCTGGTGGCGGTCGAGAGCTTCCGTCGTCAGCCCGATCAGGATTTCCTCGACATCCATGGCGGTAGCGGGGGCTTCAACCTCATGGCGGAATCCGCGATCCCGCTCTTTGATCGCTTCGACACCGGCCGCGGGCGGGATGATCTCGAACTGCGTCTCCAGCAGTTCTACGGCGGCTCGGACAAGAATCCGCAGTTCCTCGACGCCGTCAAGCAACTCGACGTGATCAAGCCGATCGATGGCAAGCCGAGTGTCTTCCCACTTCGCCTTCGAGGCGGCGACGACGCCAGTTGCCTCAATCTCTACCAGGCCGGTCGGCCGCGGGTCATGGGCTTCCCGCGGGAACTCCTTGATCGCCCCGGTTTCCGTTTCTCCGATTCCGAAGCGAAGACGCCCGAGGACAAGGAGAACCCCTGGCGTCTGTTGATGAAACCGCTGGAGGACGAGGCGATCCCTGCGATTGTGGAGCAGAACACCGCGATGTGGATGCTCAAGACCGCCGTCGGCGGCGTGGTCGAAGTGCCTGACGAGAATGGGGTGCCCGTTCGCTTTCGCATCGTCGGCACGATCGTCGATAGTCCGTTTCAAAGCGAATTGATCATCGCGGATTCCGCCTTCCGCAAGCTCTATCCGCACGAAGAGGGCTTCCGTGTTTTCCTGATGAGGACGCCTCCGGAGCAGGAAGCCGCCCTGGCGAACGTGCTCAACCGCGGCCTCGCCAACTATGGCTTCGAGGCCGAGCCGACTCGCGAGAAGGTCGCTGCGTACCAGGCGGTGATCGGTGCGTACCTCTCCGCGTTCCAGGTTCTGGGCGGCCTGGGCCTATTACTCGGCGTCCTCGGCCTCGCGGTGGTGATCCTTCGCGGCGTCTGGGAACGGCTCGCGGAACTTGCTCTTCTTCGCGCCTTCGGCTATCGCCATCGCCACCTGGAATTCCTGGTGCTCGTCGAGAATCTTCTGCTGCTCTTCCTCGGTCTGGGTATCGGTGTGCTCGCCGCGCTGATCTCCGTGGCGCCACACATTTCCGCCGGAGCGTCGGTTCCATGGCTGCGGCTGGCGATCATGCTCGGAGCCGTGATCGTTGTGGGCGTCCTGGTCGCCTTTGTCGCCACGGCGAGTCTGCTGCGAGTGCCGCTGATTCCCGCTCTTCGTCGGGAATGAGCTTACTTCTTTGCCTGATCGATCACGACGCCGAGCTTGATCGCTTTGCCCTTCGCGGCGAGTCGGACATCAAACGCCTGGCCTCCCGTGATCGTGAGTTGAATCCGATCGCGATCGGCCAGAGGGCCCTCGCCGAAGACCTGAGTGACAAGGACCGCGATCCTGTCCGAAGGCAGGGCCGTCTCCGTGGCCGCGATGAGCTTCGAGAGCCCGAGGGAGACCGCAAGAATCGGCGAGGCGATCGGCTTCGCTTCGAGGGCTTTCTTGAGCGGCTGGGCTTCGTCTTCCAGGCTCATTGCGATGTGCTCCTTCGACGTGGCCAGCCAGAGCACGCGACTTCCCAGGCGTTTCACCTCGGCGTTGGAGAGAGACTTCAGTTCAATCCGATGCAGTGCGAATCCATGGATCGTCTCCCGATCGAAAGCGAACGTCGCAACGCTCGACGGGACAAAGAGCGTCAGAGACTTCAGAATCTCGAGCAGAGGCTTGGAATCCGCGACCTTGATCGCAGCACGAAGCCCCGGCCGCCCTTGATTCTGAAATGCGATTGCCACGTCGAGCGTGCCATCTTTGAGAGTCGGAAGGATCGATTCCCCGACTCGCTTGACGAGTTCACGGCTTTCCTCGGGCGTCTTGGTGAGAAGGTCGAGCCACAGGCTGTCGAGGGCCTCGTGATAGGGAACGAGATAGCTCATCGGCACTGAAGCCTTCGCTGCAATGGCGATCGTCGGTCGTTCCCTCGCGGCGATGGCGGCGGGAAGGCTCGTCACGGACCCCGCATCGCTCATCGATTTCGCCAGGGTCGAGTTGGGTTTCGCGGTGAGGCGGGTTTCAAGAGCGATGTCGTCCGTGCTCGGCTCGATTCGTAGTCGAAGTGAGAGGTCCTTGCCGTCGTCCAGAACGGTCCTGAATGATGCGAGCAGGCTATCAAGGAGAAGAGCGCGGATCTGCTTCTCGACAGGCGACTCGCGTTGGGCCTGTTGGACCCGTCCATCTTGCAGGCGAAGTTCGACCTGCCCCAGAAGCATCCTCTTGAACTCGTCCGGAAGGTGATCGATTCGCAAGATGGCGGACGCGACGCAGCTATCGTCCTTCGCGAAGAAGGCTCTCGGCTTCAGCATGGGCTCGGAATCCAGGGCCACGCGGCGAAGTGACACACAGGCGTACCCTTCGGTGAAACGGAAGTGCACCGACTCCTTCACGCGAGGAATGGGCCACGAGTGGAGTCCATCCTTTGGGTCATTCACGTAATCGAGTCGATCCTTCAACATCTGGAGGAAGCGAGCCTCGTTCGCCACGGGGATGAACACCACGAACGGACTATCCACGACGTCCGGCTTGACGAAGGCGTAAGCGCCGAACGGCCGACTCAGGTCGAGCCCTTCGAGTCCTTCCTTCTCCGTGGCCAGGGCGGCGAGGAATCCGCGGAACTGTTTGGCGGCTTCCTCCTGCCCCACGAGCGACGCGAGGTAGTCCGCTCCGGTGAGCAGGTCGTTCACGGAACGGGTGCGAACCTCGAGTGTCGGCAACTCGGCAGGGGCCCGGGCGAACGTGACGTTCGGAGCAAGAATCGCGGCCAGGAGGAGTAATCGCGTGATCATGGTTCGCCTCGGGAGTGGGCTTTGAGTGATCGCGATTGTACAACGGCCCCTATTCCCACGCGAGCGGAGTACGAAGATGTCGCAGAAAACCTGGGGCGGACGTTTCACCGGTGAGACGGACAAGCGCGTCGAGGCGTTCACCGAGTCGATCACCATCGATCGTCGCCTTTATCGGCACGATATCCTGGCGAGTCAGGCCCACGCCCGCATGCTTGCGGAAGTGGGGCTTATCACCGTGGCGGAGGCGGAACAGATCGCGACGGCGCTGGATGAGATCGGCCAGGAGATCGACGCGGACCGCATGGAGTTCTCGATCTCGCTTGAGGACATTCACACGCACATCGAGCGAGCCCTCATCGCGAAGCTCGGCGATCTTGGTCGAAAGCTGCACACGGCCCGGAGTCGGAATGACCAGGTCGTGACTGACGTGAAGCTGTGGGTCCGCGATTCGATCGATCTCCTCGATGGGCTGCTTGCGGACTTGCAGAAGGCGTTCGTGGAATCGGCGATGCGAGAGAAGGGTGTGATCCTCCCGGGGTATACCCACTTGCAGCGGGCCCAACCGGTGCTCGCGGCGCATTACTACCTCGCGTACGTCGAGAAGTTCCAGCGGGATCGTGAACGGCTCGCGGATGCGAGGAAGCGTGTCAACGTGCTGCCGCTGGGGGCTGCGGCGCTCGCGGGGACGAGCTTGCCGATCGATCGCGAATCGGTGCGGGCGAAGCTCGGGTTCGACTCCGTGGCGCGGAACAGCCTGGATGTGTCGAGCGATCGGGACTTCATCATCGAGTTCGTTTTCGACCTGTCGCTGATCGCGACGCACCTCAGCGGCTGGGCGGAAGAGTGGGTGATCTGGTCGACGACGGAGTTCAACTTCCTGGAGTTGCCGGACGCCTTTTGCACCGGTTCGAGCATCATGCCTCACAAGAAGAACCCGGACGTGCTGGAACTCATCCGGGGCAAGGCAGGCCGTGTGATCGGCTGCCTTCAGCAGATGTTCGTGCTGATGAAGGGCCTGCCGCTGGCTTATAACCGCGATCTCCAGGAGGACAAGGGAGCGCTGTTCGATGCGTTCGATACCGTCGCCGGCTGCGTGAGCGTGGCGGCGCCGCTGGTGCGGCAGACCAAGCTGCGGCGCGAGTCGATTGCCGCCCGGCTCGAGGATGGCTTTCTGGACGCGACGACTCTGATGGAGAACTTCATCGCGGCGGGCGTGCCGATGCGGACGGCCCACGAATCGGTGGGCAAGCTGGTGCGGACCTGCGAACAGCAGAGGTGCCGACTGGCGGATCTCGATGTGAGCGAGTTCGAGGCCGCGTGCCCCGGGCAGGGCGCGAAAGTGAAGGCGGCCCTGGGGGTGGCGAACTCTCTGGCAGGCTTCAAGAGCTACGGTTCGACCGCGCCGGCCGAGGTGGAAAAGCAAGTGGCAGCGTGGCAGGAACGGCTTGGTTGATCCGGTCGCCAGCCCGACGCGGCAGCGAGGGTTAAGGCGATAAGCAGGAAGAGATTTACCACAGAGTCACAGAGATCGGAGGAAGGAAGACAAAAAATCGGTGGTGCGTTCGACAAGGATAGCCCTGTCGAATGACGCCAGAACGCTGACAGATCCTTTCTCGGAATCCCTTCATTCTCTCACTCTGAACTCTGTGTCCTCTGTGACTCTGTGGTGAGCTTCTTTCTTCCGCTCGCCTGACGTTGGCCCTCGCTGCCGCGGCGGGCTGGTTATCGAAGCGGCTTCTGCCAGGCCTCTTTCAACTCATCCAGCTTCGACCACACGAGCCACTCGCCGTTCGCGCCGGCGATCCTCAGACGAGGTTCCTTCACCGTGGTGCCAATACGGGCGAAGGGAATATCGCCGAACTTCGCCTTCAGGGCCGCGGCGTTCTCGTGCTTCACTTCGACCAGGAATCGTGTTGTTGATTCGCTGAAGAGCCGCACTTCGTCGCTCAACGACTCCGCGACGGGCAACTTCGCCAACTCCGTCACGTCGGCTCCGATGTTGCCCGCGAAGGCCATCTCGGCAAGGGCGACGGAGAGGCCGCCTTCGCTGAGGTCGTGGCAGCTTCGCACGAGGCCAGCGCGGATCGCCTGATGCATCGCGGCAAATAAGCGAGGGGCCAGTTCCACGTCGACGCACGGCACCTCGCCGCCGGTCTGATCCGTCACGAGGTAGTAATGCGAGCCACCAAGTTCGTGCTTCGTCACACCCACCACGTAAAGCTCGTTCCCGGGCTCCTTCAGGTCCATGGTCACGCATTCGCGGACGTCTGGCACACGTGCCATCGCCGAGATGAGCAGCGTGTGCGGGATGTTGATGCGGTCGCCGTTGGGGCCGGTGAAGGTGTTGTTCAGGCTGTCCTTGCCGCTGACGAACGGAGTGCCGTAGGCGATAGCGACATCGCGGCAGGCTTCCGCGGTGCGGACGAGAGCACCGAGCACCGCGGGGTCGTGGATGTTTCCCCAGCAGAAGTTGTCCAGGATCGCCGTGCGGCTCGGATCGCCGCCGACGGCGACGACATTCCGCACGGCCTCGTCGATCGCGGCCGCGGCCATGCGGTACGGGTCGATATCGCCATAGAGCGGGTTGAGGCCGTTGGCGACGGCGACACCGACCCACGAGCCGAGCACGGGCATCACGACTGCGGCGTCCGAGGGGCCGTCTTCCTTCACGCCGACGAGCGGCTTGATAACGCTGCCGCCCTGGACTTCGTGGTCGTACTGGCGAATCACCCACTCCTTGGAGCAGACGGAATAAGACCCGAGAATCCTGGTCAATGCGGCTTGCGGGTTGGGTGATTCGGAATGAAGCACAGGAGCGGTTTTCGAGTCCGCACTCCGCATTCCGAATTCCGCATTCTTCACGACCTGGGGCCGGCCTTCGTGCAGGAAGTGCACGTCCAGGTCCGCGACGGTCGTTGTCGAAAACTTCAGACGCAGCCGGCCGTTGCCAGTGAAGGTGCCGAGCACAAAGGCTTCCACATCTTCGGAATGGCACAGGGCCTCGAGGTCCGGCCACTTGTCCGGAGGCACGGAAAGGACCATGCGCTCCTGCGATTCGCTGATCCAGAGTTCCGTGTAACTCAGGCCTTCGTACTTCAGCAGGGCCGCGTCGAGATCGACATCAGCGCCAAGCTCGGCCGCCATCTCGCCGACGGCGGAACTGAAGCCCCCGGCGCCGCAGTCGGTGATCGCGCTGAAGAGATTGCGATCGCGGGCTTGCACGATCACGTCGAGCACCTTCTTCTCGGTGATGGCGTTGCCGATCTGCACGGCCCCGCCGCTGACGGTTTCGGACTCGTGTGTGAGTTCCAGCGAGGAGAAGGTGGCGCCGTGGATGCCATCCCGACCCGTGCGGCCGCCGAGCGCGACGACGAAGTCGCCGGGGTGCGTCTGCTTGAAGGCTTTGTCGGTGGGCAGGATGCCGATGGTGCCGCAGAAGACGAGCGGGTTCGCGAGGTAGCGTTTGTCGAAGACGATGGCCCCGTTCACGGTCGGAATGCCCATGCGGTTGCCATAGTCGCGGACACCGGCGACGACGCCCTGCATCACCCGGCGCGGGTGGAGCACACCGGTCGGTAAGCTCTCGGGCGGTGTGTCGGGCGGGGCGAAACAGAAGATGTCCGTGTTGCAGATTGGCCTGGCGCCGAGGCCGGTGCCGAGAAGATCGCGGATGACGCCGCCAAGGCCGGTGTTCGCGCCGCCATAGGGCTCGATCGCTGACGGATGGTTGTGAGTCTCCACCTTGAAGGCGATGTGGTTCTGCTCGTCGAAGGTGACGACGCCCGCGTTGTCCGCGAAGACGCTGACGCACCAGTCGTCCGGGCCCAGCCGTTTGCGGATCTCCTGCGTCGCGGCGAAGACGGTCTCCTTCAGCAGGTTGCCGTAAGTCCGGGTGGTCGTGGTGCCATCGGGCTGCGTCTCGGTCAGGGTGATCTTGCCGCGGAGCGTCTTGTGGGAACAGTGCTCGCTCCAGGTCTGGGCGATCGTCTCGAGTTCCACGTCCGTAGGCTCGCGTCCCAACTCGCGGAAGTGGGCCTGCACGGCACGCATCTCGTCCAGCGAAAGTGCGAGCATGCCGTCCTTGCTGAGCTTCACGAGGCCGGCGTCGTCGAGCTTTGCCAGCGGCACCGTCACGAGCTTGAAGGTGTACGCGCTGCCGAGGGTGAGGTGGTCGGCGTGGATCGGGCCTTCGACGATGTGCTCGATGGCGTCGTTCGCCAGCACCTTACGAAAGAGAATGTCACGATCCGCAGGTGGAGGAGGGGAGGGAACATAGTATCGGCGGAAGGTGCGGACGGCGTCGATCGGCACGTCAAGCTGGGCGGCGGTTTCGACGACGCTCTGGGCCACGGGGTCCATGACGCCTGGCTTCAGCAGCACCGTGAACGCCTGGCCGCGAAGAGGTGTGCCCACGGCGCTGACGCGAAGATCCTCGACGAGTGTGTCCACGAGGAGTTCCGTGGCGAGTCGCTGCGCGTGCTCCTGTGTGAGCGAGCCTTCAAGGAGGAAGCCGCGGGTCGACGCCTCAACGAGGCTGCTGCCGCGCCGGGCGTGGGTCAGCAGGTCGAACTCGCCGCAGACGCGTTCGCGCTCGGCGTCCCGGCCGACGGCTCGAATTTCAACTTCCCAGAGCATCTCGCACCCGTTTCGCGTCGGAGAGCCATTGCACCAGACCGGGTCCATCGCGCTGCTCCAGCAACGAGCGGAACTCGGCCATACGAGTCGTAAAGTCATCGACCGCGGCGAGGACCGCGTCGCGGTTCGCCTCGAAGATGGCGGCCCACAGTGCGGGGTCGCCGCCCGCGATTCTCGTCGTGTCGCGGAAGCCACCCGCGGTGAGGCGGAGCCAGCCCGGCGGCGTGACGCCTGCGACGCCCGCCGCGACCGCATGAGGAAGATGGCTCGTCGTCGCGAGGGCGCGATCGTGCTCTGCCGGGGTCATCGTCACGATTCGGCATCCGAGAGCACGCCAGAAGGCGTCAACGCTCGCGACGGCTGATTCAGGCGTGGTGGAAATCGGTGTCAGGATCGTGACGCGATTCTCGAAGAGGTCGGCTCTCGAGAACTCGGGGCCCGTCTTCTCGGAACCGGCGAGCGGATGAGCGGGCACGAAGGTCACATGATTCGGTAACCGGCTCCCGAGGTCCGCAAGGATGTTTCCCTTGGTGCTGCCGCCATCGGTGAAGAGGGTGCCTGGCCTGCAATGCGGGGCTGCGGCGAGAATCGTCGAGGCGATGCGATCCACCGGCGTGCAGATCACCACGAGATCGGTGTGGCGAACCGCTGTCGCGAGATCGGTGGTGAAGTCGTCGAGGCAGCCGATCTCGCGAGCGCGGACGAGTGTGCGTTCGGTTCGCCCGTGGCCCATGACGCGCGAGGCGAGACCACGTTCCCGCGAGGCCCGCCCGATCGAGCCGCCGATCAGGCCGACGCCGACGATCGTGATCTGTTCGAACATCATGGCTGAAGGCACGGCCCGCGAGGAAAGAGGCTTCGCGGTGATTATAAGAACTCGCCTGGCGACCTTCAGCGGCTTTGCAGGAACTGCGACACGGCCTCGTTGAAAGCGGCAGGGTTTTCGAGATTGCTCATGTGGCCAGCACCGGGAATGACGACGAGTTTCGAGCCGGGGGTTTCGTGTGCGATCGCCTCCGCGAAAGACGGCGGGGTGACGGCATCCTGGTCGCCGACGATCACGAGCGTCGGCACAGCGATTGACTTGAGTCCGGGCTTCGCATCCGGGCGATCGCGAAGCGCTGCGATCGCGTTGAGGACGCTCGCTGTCGATTGGCGGGAAGCGATTCGCCTGAGATCTTCAGCACAGGAGGCGATATTTTCGGGAGCGAGCAACTTCGGAATCATGGCTTCGATCACGCCCGCTGCGCCTTTCTCTTGAGCGAGGGTGATCGATTTCGCGCGGTTGGCTTTCGCGATCTCGTCATCAGGCTCGGCTCGGGTGTCCGCGAGGATCAGGCCGCGGAGGCGGTCCGGATGGCGCCGGGCGAAGGCCATGGCCACGTATCCGCCCATCGAGAGCCCGCCGAGGGTGACCCTTTCCGAGATGTTCGTAGCCAGGAGGAACTCCGCGACACTGTCCGCTGCGGATTCGATGGTGAATCGTGTTTCTTCCGAAGAGGAGCCGCCGAAGCCAGGAAGGTCAAGAGCAATGACTCGGGCCTGGGAAGCAAGGCCGACGATTTGAGGCCGCCACATCTCGCGATCCAGGGGGAAGCCGTGAAGCAGGAGCAGAATCGGCCCCTGTCCGGCTTCGTCGTAACTCAAAGACTGCTTGTTCCGCAGGGTGACCGTGATCATGGGAGTTCCATCGCGACATGGCACATTGTTCGCTCGCTCGGTGGCGAGTTGTCGTGATTCTACTCCAGGCTGGTCGGTTCGGAGTGGCCCATCAGCGAATCGCGGTCGATCGCCTTCTTTTTGATCTTGGTATGAAGGGTATCGCGGCTCATTCCCAACAGCTTGGCGGCATGGCTGACGTTGCCCCCGGTGTGCTTGAGAGCACGCCGGATCGCCCAGGTTTCGATCTCCTCCATGTCCAGGCTCGTGGGGACCTCCAGCGAGTTCGCGGTGGTTGGGTGCGTGTCACCCGAGGACAGCCGCAGGGCGTCCGCGTCGAGCACGTCCGAATCGCTCATGACCGCGACGCCTTCGAGCACGCCCCGCAGTTGGCGGACGTTTCCGGGCCAGGCGTACGCTTGCAGCTTCAACGTCGCGGCGGGTGTAAGGCGGAACGATCGACGGCACTCCGCGGAAACCTTCGCCAGGAAGAACTGGGCCAGTTCGGGCACGTCCTCGCGATGTTCCCGAAGCGGAGGCACCCGGATGGGAATCACGCGCAATCGAAAGTACAGATCCTGACGGAACCGCCCCGCCGCCACTTCCTTCTCCAGATCGCGGTGAGTCGAAGCGATGACGCGGGCATCCACCTTCACGTCGGCCGTGGCGCCGAGGGGGCGGAACGCTTTGCCCTCGATGAAGCGCAGCAGCTTCGCCTGGCATTCCTGGGTTAATTCGCCCACTTCATCCAGGAACAACGTTCCCTCATCCGCCTGTTGGAAGAGGCCGGGGTGATCGCTGTCCGCGCCCAGGAAGGCGCCTTTACGATAACCGAATAACTCCGCTTCGAGCATCGTCGGCGCGATCGCTGCGCAGTTCACCACCACCAGCGGTCCGGTGGCTCGAGGGCTGCTGCGATGCAGAGCCAGTGCGACAAGTTCCTTCCCCGCGCCGCTCTCCCCATGAATCAGAACGTTGAGAGTCTGCGTCGCGGCTCGCAGAATCTGCTGGCGGAGATGGATGATCCCGTTACTTGAACCGATGATCTCCTCGGCGGTGGGTACGTGCGTTCGGAGACGCTGGTTCTCCGCTTCGAGCGTTCGTCGATTGCGATGAATCTCCAGGCCGTGGGCCAGATGCCCCGCGAGGGCCTCGATGAAGCGCACATCACGCTCCGCGAAGGCGAGGCCGGTGCGGTAGACATGCAGGGCCGCGAACGCCTCGGCGCCCACCTTCAATGGCAGGCAGAGGGCGTCGGTAAACGCCGTCAGGCTGTCCGTGGTGCTGATGTCGGGCAGGTTCGCATTGAGCCAGACGGTTTTGCCCGTCCGTTGAGCCTTGTGGGTCAGTTTCCGGCTCAGGGGTACGTCCACCGGTTCCGACTCTGGCATCACCACTTTGGGCGTGGGATCGTCGGGATTGAAACTGAGGTAGGCCGCCAGGCGAGCGGTCGTCTGGTGAAGGATCCCGCGAAGGGCAAGTGTGATCAGAGTGTGAGCGTCCGGGGCCTCCACGGCTTGCGTCATAAACTTGCAGAGGGCCGTCAGTTCATCCACGCGAAGCTGAGATTCTTCGGATTTCTCGGCGGTGAGGCGAGCCGGGGGCACCTCGTGGACTTTTGTCGAAGATTGAAGGCTGCCGCCGGGGATCGGAAGTGAGGCCGTGGAACCGCTGAGCGTCACCGCGCCGACCATGGTGCTCATCGGGGGAAGGGCGTCGGCCTGGTGCCCGGCACGGAAGCGGATCGTCACGTTGCCAATATCAATCTCGGCGCGATCCTTTAACTCTGTGGCGCCGCTCACGGTGTTGCCGTTCACCTTGGTGCCGTTGAGCCCGAAGTCGCGAAGGTACCAGCGGCTTTCTTCAAAATAGATCTTGGCGTGGAGCCGGCTGGCGCGATCGTCCTTCACGATGAGCGTATTATCTCGGCTGCGACCGAGCGTCACAGGTTGATCGGAAAGGATATCGAGGGTCGCGGGGGCGCCTTCGCCCTTCTCGACAGTGAGTCGCGCACGCATGGCAGGAGGATGGCTCCCAAGCGAATTGAGAAGGATCACTCTAGGCATTCTAGCATGCGAATTTGAGGACCATCTCGATTTCCCCAACCTTACCGTCTCGCCATTGCTCGCCTAACCTAGAAGAAACGCGATACCTTCACGAGGCCCGATCATGCAGACGCGAATCGAAGGCCGGGCCTATGTGCTTGGCGACAACATCGATACCGATCAGATCATCCCGGCTCAGTACCTCACGTACAATCCGTCGATCCCGGAAGAATATCGGATGTTCGGCAAGTTCGCCCTGAGCGGCGTGCCGGACGACGGGTCCGGGCTGCCGAAGGGGCACGTGCCGTTCCACCCACCGGGGGGCGATGGCTTCGTCTCGCCTTACAAGATCATCATCGGTGGGAAGAACTTCGGCTGCGGCTCGAGCCGGGAGCACGCGCCAATCGCACTCGCGGCCGCGGGCATCGCTGCGGTGATCGCGGAGTTCTATGCACGCATCTTCTACCGCAACTCGGTCAACGGCGGCTATCTGATCCCGCTGGAAACCCCGACTCGCCTCGTGGATCAAATCTGCACGGGGGACAACCTCGTGATCGACATGACGGTGAACACCCTCACAAACACCACCACCGGCGACAAGTGGGACCTGAATCCGCTGGGCGAGGTGCTGCCGATCATCGAAGCCGGCGGCCTGTTCCCCTACGCGAAGAAGGTGGGCATGCTCAAGTCATAAGACGAGCGAAGTCGGTAGGCTCGGCGTCGGGTCACTTGAGCATCGTCACGGTCTGCTCTCTTCGCTCGTCGATCCTTTTGTACGCGGACCCGTCGAGGAGTGTAAGTTCGGCCTCGGTCACGAGAATCTCCTGTCCCTCATGCGAGGAACCATCGATCGGCATGATCTGGGTTCGAACGTAATTGATCTTGCCGTTGGGCGTTCGCTGGTACTCGGCATGCACGCGGTCCAGCACGATCTCGAAGCGGAAATCCAGTTCCGCCCAGGTCGCACCATTCTTCACGAAGGCACGGACCAACCGGCCCGAGGCCTGGCTTTTGGCGAAGTCCACGCGGTAACGAATCGAGCTTGCGAACGTCTTCAGGACGCTCTTTTCCAGCTTCCAGGTGTCATTCAACTTCAGCGGTTCCTTGGGCAGCATGTCTTGAAACTTGGGCGTGGTGGGATCGGCAAACTGGTCGCCGAACTCCCAGTCCCCGATCGGCACGGCAAAGATCTGAGCACCACCCTCGAACGTATATCGATAGACCTGCTTTTTCCGCTCGACCCAGATCGTCTTTCCCTCGAGCTCGGTATCGATGAGCTTGTCCTTCGCGTCGTAAAGCCGCAATCGGTAATAGGTCCGCCTCGATTCGGTCGGGTGCAGCTCATAATCAGGGAATTCTTTGATCACCTCCGTGTAGGCGAAATCCGACTTGGCGGATTCGGTTTTGTCGTGATCCTCGATACCCAGCGGCGCCAGCCCAACGGTTTGCGAGGTCACTTTGCGGACGTTCTTTTCCGTCACCTCGAAACGGTCGCCCTTCATTTTCGGCCTGTAGACGAGCTTGTACGTCGCGTTCGGGTCGTTCAGTTCGCGATCGCGATTGAAGCAACCGGGAAGCATCGCGAGCACGAAGAGGCCAAGCAATCCCGCACGCCGCATTACATCGTTCCTGGAGGCCGAAGAATCATCCTAGCGGTTCATAGCACACAGCTCGGCTCCGGTCGGTTCTTTCGCACGATTCTCGATTTGTTCATGACAGTCCGAGAGACCTGTTGGAACTCGGAACTCGGAACTCCCGGGTTCGTTGGCCGTGAAGTCTTGGTGCCCTCCGCTTGGCTTCATAAGTTATTCGGAGTTTCTCCTGAGCCCCCTGCGGTCCTTGCAAAACGAGCACCATGCCGAAGCGCACCGACATCCACAAGATCCTTCTCATCGGCTCGGGCCCGATCATCATCGGCCAGGCCTGCGAGTTCGATTACTCCGGCACCCAGGCGTGCAAGGCGTTACGCGAGGAAGGCTACGAGGTTGTTCTCGTCAACAGCAATCCCGCCACAATCATGACCGATCCGGAGATGGCGGACCGAACTTACATCGAACCGATCACCTGGCAAGTCGTCGAAAAGATCATCGCCAAGGAGCGGCCGGACGCTCTGCTTCCGACGCTTGGCGGGCAGACGGCCCTCAACACCGCGATGGCCCTTCACCAGCATGGCGTACTCGAGAAGTACGGCGTCGAGATGATTGCCGCCAACGCGGAGGTCATCGACAAGGCGGAGGATCGGCAGAAGTTCAAGAACGCCATGATCAAGCTCGGCTTCGACGTCCCGCGTTCCGGAGTGGCTCACTCCCTGTCGGAAGCCCTGGACCTCCTCGACACGATTGGCCTGCCCAACGTTCTCCGCCCCAGTTTCACGATGGGCGGCACGGGTGGCGGCATCGCTTACAACCGCGAGGAGTTCATTGCCATTGTCAGTCATGGCCTGGAAATGTCTCCCACGCACGAGGTTCTCGTCGAAGAGTCCGTCATCGGCTGGAAGGAATACGAACTCGAAGTGATGCGGGATCGTGCGGATAACGTCGTCATTATTTGCTCCATCGAAAATCTCGACCCGATGGGCGTGCACACCGGCGATAGCATCACCGTGGCCCCGGCTCAGACACTTTCGGACAAGGAATACCAGCGGATGCGTGACGCCGCCAAGGCGATCATCCGCGAGATCGGTGTCGAGACGGGCGGCTCCAATATCCAGTTCGCCACGGACCCGCGAACCGGCCGGATGATCGTGATCGAGATGAATCCCCGTGTCTCGCGTTCCTCGGCCCTTGCGTCGAAGGCCACCGGATTCCCGATCGCGAAGATTGCCGCCAAGCTCGCGGTGGGGTATACGCTGGACGAACTCCGCAACGACATCACCCGCGAGACGCCCGCCTGCTTCGAGCCGACGATCGATTACGTCGTGACGAAGATCCCTCGATTCGCGTTCGAGAAGTTCCCGGAAGCCGACACGACGCTGACGACGCAGATGAAATCCGTCGGCGAGACGATGGCGATCGGCCGCACCTTCAAGGAGTCGCTCCAAAAAGCCCTGCGCGGCCTGGAAGTCGGGCGTTTCGGCCTCGGTCTCGATCGCGCCGACCGCTGGGGAATGCCTGACCAGCCCACGCGCGACGATGTTCTCCAGAAGCTTTCCACGCCGAACTGGGAGCGAATCTGGTACGTTCGCTACGCCATGAAGCTTGGCTTCTCCCTTGAAGAGATTCATCAGCGAACCAACATTGACCCGTGGTTCCTCACGAACATCCACGAACTGGTGGCTTTCGAGGACGAACTGAGTGATTGCGGGTCTCTCGAAAATGCTTCTCCGGAACTACTCCTTCGGGCCAAGCAGATGGGCTTTATCGATCGCCAGTTGGCGAACGTCTGGCACTGCTCCGAGGCCGACGTTCGCCGCGTTCGCAAGTCTCTCGGCATCGAGGTGGTGTTCAAGTCGGTCGACACCTGCGCCGCGGAGTTCGAGGCGTACACGCCTTACTATTACAGCACCTACGAGGCCGCAACCGCTCACATTCGGAGTGCGGAACCCGGAATGGAGAAGGAAGAGAAAGTCTCTTCCGGTCCGAGTTCCGATTTCTCCGTTCCGGGTCCGGAAGACGAAGTCCGCCCCGCGACGGGCAAGCCGAGAATCATGGTGCTGGGCGGCGGTCCGAATCGTATCGGGCAGGGAATCGAATTCGACTATTGCTGCTGCCAGGCCGCGTTCGCTCTGCGGAAGGCGGGGTACGAGGTGATCATGGTCAACTCCAACCCGGAGACCGTGAGCACCGACTACGACACCTCGGACCATCTCTTTTTCGAGCCACTCACGGTCGAGGATGTGCTGAACGTTTTCGAGCGGATGAAACCCGAGGGTGTGATCGTGCAGTTCGGCGGGCAGACGCCGTTGAATCTCGCCAAGGCTCTCGAAGGCTACGGCGTGCCGATCATCGGCACCAGCGTCGAGTCCATCGACATGGCCGAAGATCGAAAGCGATTCGCGAAGCTGATCGAAGAGATCGAGCTCATGCAACCCGCGAATGGCACGGCGATTGACGTGGGTGTCGCTTTGCACGTGGCTCGAAGGATCGGCTTCCCGGTGCTCGTTCGCCCCAGCTTCGTGCTCGGCGGCCGGGCCATGGAGATCTGTTACTCCGAAGAGGGCATCACGCGCTACATGCAGCGAGCCGTCGATGTGTCGCCGGGGAAGCCCGTGCTGATCGACAAATTCCTGGAGAACGCCACGGAGGTGGATGTTGACTGTCTGTCGGACGGAATTCGCACCGTCATCGGCGGCGTGATGCAGCACATCGAGGAAGCGGGGATCCACTCGGGCGACTCCGCCTGCGTGATCCCGCCGCACAGCCTGCCCGCGAGCGTGATCGAAGAGATCAAGGCCCAGGCCCGCAAACTCGCGGCGGCTCTCCAGGTCAAGGGGCTGATGAACATTCAGTTCGCCGTCACGGGCCTCCGACCCGATGGGCAAGCCACCGACGTGCCGCCGGTGGTGTACGTGCTCGAAGCGAACCCGCGGGCAAGCCGAACGGTGCCGTTCGTCTCGAAGGCGACCGGCGTGCCGCTGGCCCGGCTGGCGTCGCTCGTGATGGTTGGCAAGACACTCGACGAGCTCGGCGTCAAGGACGAGGTAGTGCCCACGCATTTCTCGGTGAAGGAAAGCGTCTTCCCCTTCAACAAGTTCCCCGGGGTCGACATCATTCTCGGCCCAGAGATGAAGAGCACCGGCGAGGTCATGGGCATCGACGACAGCCTGCCGATGGCGTTCGCGAAATCGCAGATGGCCGCGAACGCTCCGCTGCCCGCGAGCGGATCAATCTTCATCTCGCTCTCGGAGAGGGACAAGCCCTCAGCCGTCGTGATCGCCCGTGGTCTCGCCGAGATGGGGTATCGCATCCTCGCGACCCGCGGCACCGCCCGCCTGCTGATGGACAACGGAGTGGTGGTGGAAGTGGTGCCCAAGATCGCCGAGGGCCGGCCAAACTTGCTCGACTACATGAAAAACGGACAGGTGGCGATGATCATCAACACGCCGAGCGGTCGCGGCAGTTCGACCGACGAAGGCAAGATCCGTGCGGCGGCCGTGGCGCATCGGGTGACGTGCATCACCACACTCTCGGCGGCCTTCGCCGCGGTGGAGGCGTGCCGGGCGTTGAAGACGACAGAGTTGACCGTGGTGGCTCTTCAGGATCGTTTCAAGAATTGAACCAGGCTCAGGAATCGCGACTCCGATGCCCTGGAGTCGCGATCACACGATCCATCACTTCCGTAACACAGTTGGCACCTCGCCTGGCGCTCCGAAATCCAGCCTGACCACGTCGCCGGGTTTGCCCGTCGCGATCAGCTTGCGCTCGACCATCGCTCCACCTTCGATCCATCGTGCTGTCATCTCGTAACGGTATTCGCGACCGCCATCCAGCGGGGGCGACTCGAAGACGCGATCGGTTCCGGACTGCTGCGTCCTGACGCCGTCCACGTACACTTCCGCCGAGGGCTGGGGCACCTTCACCGAGAGAATCATGCAGCCGCCCGGCCGTGATACGGCTACGCCGGCCGGCAGCACCGGCACCGATTCCAGCGCGGGCGGGTGCGGCCAAACGCTGACGCTCGTGGGCAGCGGCCGGGGCGAGGCGGCGTAAACGCCGAACCAGCCGAAGCCGGGCTGAAGGTAATTCTGCCAGGTGCGATTGAAGTCGCCATTGCCGAAGACACCCGGTGTCGGGCCGTACGTCGGCACCGGCGGGCCGTACAGGCTCAGGCCGTTCGTCCAGAAGCTGCCGTAGGCACCGCTGCCGTAAGGCCAGCCGATCCACGGGCCTGCATAAAGGCCGCTGTACCCCCAGCCGAGACCGGGGCCGCCGGGATACGTCGCGGCCGGATAGTTGTACGGATGCTTTCCCGCGGGCATCTTCGTGCCAGGAGCGGGGCCCCCTGCGAGTTGCGCCGAGGCTGGCTTCATGAGGATAATGCAGATGAGAATGACGGACGTGAAGACCCGTCCTGCGAATGACTGGCACATCGTGAGGAACCTGCTCGGGCGGTGCGTCCATGGTGAGAAGGCGTAACCACAGAATCGACTCGCGGGAGAATGGGATTCATCCCGCAGCACCCGAGCCTGAAGAATTGCAAGGAGAAGAGGTGGTCTGTTCCGTGCGAGAAGAGGGCGCGGATCGAACGGTCACTTCCTTGGCGCTGTCACAACCGGTACGGTCGCGCGAACTGCCCCCAGCCGACCGTCAAGCGTATGACCGGCGACCAGGATCTCGTAGCCGGCCGCGTCAGCGTTCGCACGGAAGGGGAGGGTGATGGTTCCCTCGTGGGGCAGCACAATCAGAGGATGCCAAAGAATCGTGTCCAGCGACACGACATCATCGCTCACGGGAAGCTTCGAGTGTTGAGATAGATTCACCGAGGCGTATTCTCGAACGATCAGCGACGGAGCCGCCAGCAGCGAATCGAGGGCCTCGCGTTCCTCCACGGCTGCGGAACGCAGCTTCCGATTCCCATAATTGGAAATCGCTCGCTCCGCTTGCTCGCCCAGGCGTTTGAAATACTCCTGCTCCTGGGAGAGACCCTCGGGCCGTTGGCGAGCCTGGGGACTGGTCGACTCAAGCTCTGTGATTTTTCCCATCTCTGGCGAACGTTTCATCGCATCCGATTGGCGATCGCGCTGGTGAGCAAGCGTTTGCTCTCGAAGCTGGCGGCTTGGAAGCGTGGAGGCCATCGAATCGAAAATGAACCCTCGTCCCGGTCGATCCTGAGCACCGAGGCGGCCGCGATCCGCGAGTTGAGCTTCGCCTTTCGCAGCATCCAGAGCCTTGTCCGTCGCCGAGGGAGGGTCACTCGCCCTTGGGGCTCCCTTGAGCATGCCAACGCTGCCCGTAAAGCCGTCGCCGCTGCCCGCCATCTTGATGGGTCCACCGGCCATTCCGACTCCCCTTCCTGAAGGAGCCGAGGGCGCCAGGGGACTCACACGGCCAGCGATTCCAGGCTTGTTAGAAGTCGCGTTCGAGCCAACCTGCGGCTTCGTCGACTCGACTCCGGGTGCGGTGATGGGCACGCCCTTGAGCGACGGAGCTCCCCGTTTCGGCAGCGAGGGGGTTGGCTGAACATCCTCGTTGACAATGACCGGCGCCGACATGGCGGACGCCTGGGGGCTCGCGGCCTGGGGTGGAAGCGTTTTCTCGATTGTGCTGTCCCGCTTCCCGAGATCCACGGCTTGATTCACTTCGGGGGACTCGGCTTTCTTCTCCTTCATGAGTTTCAGCACAGACTTCCCTGCGACCGAATCCATGGGAGGCGCCTGGGCAGGCGAGGGTGGCTTTTTCGCGGTTGCGGAAGTTGGCATGGGCGAATCGATCGCTTTGGACTCTCGCGGAGATCTCGCGAGAGTTTCCTGCAGCGACGAAGCCAGGAAGAACGCGACGGCTCCGCTTGTTACCGCACCCGCCACGAACAGCCAGCGACGCGGCCAGGGCCCGAAGGCGGCGGCGGTCATGAGCAACGCGAACGCCGTCAGTCCCGCGGCCGTGACGCCGAAGCGGATTTGCTCGCGAACACGATCACTCTGCGTCTTCAAACTCGCGGCCCGGGCAGACTTCGCGTCGCACTCACTCTGGCGCTGCTGGAGTTGCTCACGCAAGGGATCAAGTGCCAAGGTGCTCGGCTTCGCCGGAGCCTGCGTGGCTGTGGTTGCTCTGGCTTCTTTCGTCGCGGCGGCCTCGTACTGGCTCCGGAATTCCTCGTACGCATTCTGCTTCTGGGCATCGCTGAAGGTCGCAACATCCGTGTGCGTTCGGCCGTTCAGCATCACCAGCCGATCCAGATCCGGGCTCGAAAGGGTGTGCTTGCGACGCAACGAGCCGGCGTCCTGTTCCGCAAAACGTCGCCAGCCCTGGGTGCCCAGGACGAGATCGAGCGCCTGGCTCGCCAGTGGCGAGGGCGAGAGCAGGAAGTCGACATACTCGAGGTCGTCCGGCTTCTGCACTTCGCCCGCTAGGAGGAAGTGGGCCGGCAGCAGGCGGTCGAGTTTGCCCTCCGCCATGGCCACCGCGTTCGCATCGACCACCGCCGCGTAGAGCAAGGCCGCCGTGGGGCGATTCGCTTCATCCGTGGCCCGGATCGCGAGGTGCATGGTGCTGCTCGCAAGAAGTTCGGCAGCATCGGCACCCTCCAACGTCCTGGCCTGGAACGACAGCTTCAACTCTTCGCGGGGTGTGCGATACACCAGTCGCTCCGCGAGGGGGATCAGATCGCGATTCTTGGCGGTGGCCGGGGGCTCCTCGAAGACCGTGACGCGCGTCACACCTCCACGAGGGTTCGCATCCCCAGCCAGATTGACCACCTCGGGCTTGCCCGGCTTGACCGTCACGGACTTTGTCTCCATCAGCCGGCCGCGGGTGTAAGCTCCGACGATCAGCTTCCGCGGTTTGCCGACCGATGTGAGTTGAACCACGATCGGTTTGCCCGGAGCGCTCACGCCTTCGGGCACCCACATCACCGCACCCGACTCGATCGCTTTCGGCAGGGAGTACCCGATGCGGGACGCAATCACCGCCGCCGGCCCTGCAACCGCGGACGGCAGCGACGGAACGGGACCAAGACGCATCGGCTCATTCGCGCCGGCCGGCTTTTCCAGATTCAGCCAGTAACGAGTCCCGATCTTCGGCGTGAGGTTGAAGACGCCCATCCCACGATTGGCGCCGGGGTGTTGCGGGTCCGTGAACGTCTCCACGCGAGCAAGCACTTCCCGACCATCTGTGATGCTGCCTCGAACGTCGACAGGGTCTCCAAGAGGGCTCGTCGCACGAAGGTAGACCCGGCAGGGCACCCCGGCGACGAGGTTGCCTCCTTCGGGAAAGAACTCGACGGTGAGCCGACGCCCTATCGTGGGGATTCGTCGGGTCAGGCTTTCGGACGTGTCTCCCACGCGAACCTCCGCTTGCAAGCGGGCATCGCCGATGTTGAGTGGCTCGGGCAGCGTGAACTGGAAGGGCGCCCGGCCATCCGCACCCGTCCGCACGGAGGGGAGCGTTTGAGTCTCGCCGTCAGCGGTCACTATCGGGATCACCATCGCACCAGCGACGGGAGCGCCGAGGTCGCGGACCTCGCACCAGCCGTTCACGAGGCTTCCGGCCGGAAACGAGGCGGCGCCGAACTCGAGCTTCTTCTGAAAGCGATCCGTGCTGAAGGGACGCACGGTGATCCGCCGCGAGGCCGGGGCCATGGGGATGTAACCCGCGGGGTGGCGAAGCTCCTGGACATTCAGGCTGTATTCGCCTGGTAGTAGGCTGGAGGGCAGATCGAACTCGCCGCAGCCGACGCCTCGCACGGGCTTGCCGTCCGGACCGAGAACGGGCACGCTCGCAGCGGTTCCGCCCGTGTGAACGAGGGTTGACGTGCCGATCAGACTGAGCCCTGGCACGGCGTTCCCCTTCGCGTCACAAAGCTCGTACTTCACTTCCTGCTCACGGCTCGGCGGTAGGAACGAGGTGCGGTCCAACGTCAACGAGCGGAAGAAGACGCGTTCGCCGGGGCGATACAGCGGCTTATCGGTCGTCAGCATCGTCGTGTATACGGGTGCCAGCAATCGCACCTTGTCCTGCACTTCGGTGCGGATGTCTGTCTTCGTGTCCACGGTGGCCACGACGAGAAAGAGATCGCTATCCGACTTCACGTTGGTCCAGAGCGACGCGGGCAGCTTGATCTGGTGCCGTTCGCCCTGGGACTCGTGCTTCAAGGGCTGCCGAAAGAGCACCTGATCTTTTTCGTCTCGAACCTGGGCCTCGATCTGCTTCAGGCCCTTCGCATCCTGGCGATCATCGATCACGATGGTGTACTCGTTCGGCGCTCCCGGCTGAATCGCCGCGGGGCCGATCACTTCGACGCCGAGCTTCTTTCGCTTCTGCTCGAGATGGATTCGGGCCTCCCGCTCGAACCAGCGATCCCGAAGATCGTCCGTGAGTTTCCGACTCGCTTGACTCTTCGAAGCCGCCTGCGTGGGAGCGGCGGCCGGTACTACATTGTGAGGCGTGACGGCTTCGGCGGATCGCACGCGAGCCTGGGCCTCATCGCGTGATGCAAGGGCCACGGCGGCGGCGCTCACGGCGGCCGCCGTGCGAGTGTCGTGATGGCGAATGAGGCCGGGAAGCGTGGGGATTGCGATGAGCAGGCTTGCGGCGACTCCCCAGCCGACGAGCGCCGAAGCGGAGAACCAGCCCTGGCGATGCTTGGGAGTTTCCAGCGCGGCCGCAGGCGAGGCGATCACCGTGGGCATGGGCGTCGCCGATTCCTGCGGCGGCGCGAAGGTGACCTGAGGGAAGCTGGCCTTGGCGGCCGAGGCGAAGAGATGCTGCTCGTGAGCAGAGCGATCCCGTGCGGCGGCGCAGGCCGGGCACGCCGCCAGGTGAGCCTCGACTGCACCAGACTCGATGGGATCGAGCAGGTCGTAAAGGTGATCGAGCAACAGTTCTCGGCAGTTATCGCACTGCATGGTATTCGCCAGGGTCAAGAAGGAGCAATTTCGCCACACCAACGTCGCCGTCGCTGTCAGTCCTCGAAACTCGAATCCGCTTCAGGGTTCAGAACGCGCCGTAGCTTTTGCAGGGCCGTTCGCATCTGGGTCTTCACGGTGCCCACGGGGGCCTGTCGAATGTCGGCAATCTGTTCGTACGTCAGATCCCCGTTCTGACGCAGTAGAAAGACTTCCTGCTCTTCCGGCCTCAGATGCGCGATGGCCGCCCGCAAGCGTTGCACCGTCTCCTGATCTTCGAGCACCATCCCGGGGGAATCGGCCTGGGCCATCATCATGACGTCATCCTCGGGAAGAGGTCGGGACTTCCTGTGCCAGGCGCTGCGTTGAAAATCCTTCGCGGCATTGAGCCCCACCCGGAACACCCAGGCTCGCAGGTTCAGCACTTCGCCCACCGTCGCCCGGGCTCGCCAGCACTTGAGAAACGCTTCCTGGGCCGCATCCTGAGCATCGTCCGCGTTGCCCAGGACGTACATCAGGGTGCTCACCAGTTCGTCCCGCACCTCATTGAAGAGACCAAGGAGCAGCGATTCCGGATCTTGCGGCGGCACAGGCTTGGTGGGTGGCATGCCAAGCGACGGGGCAGGTGTCGGCGGAGTCATCGGCGCGGCGGCCCCCCGCTCGGGCGGTTCACTGACCACGCCCGCGGCGAGCCGCTCGGTCGGGGTTCTGCCGCGCTTGCCCATGCGTCCCCTGATAGTTCGACGATGATCGAGCGGCTCAGGATTGGAAAAAAGTCCGAATCCGTATCAGAACGGTTGAGGCCGTTCAGGCAATAGGCAAACAGAGATTTACCACATAGTCACAGAGATTGGAGGGAGGAAGACAAAAACAGGGTGGTGCGTTTGAAGGATAACGCCATCGAATGACGCCAGATCGCTGGGAAATCCTTGCTCTGCACCCTGTCTTTTTCTCACTCTGAACTCTGTGATCTCTGTGATCCCTGTGGTAAATCTCTTCCTTCCGCCCGCCTTAAGGTGAATCGCGAGGCGTGGCCTTCGGAGCTCATCGCGTAAAACCATCAGGCGATCGGCCGAGGGAAAGTTACCACGTTATCAGCTGGCGCGACCGCGAGGGTGAGCGTTAACCCTTGCTGGCGCGTCGGGCGGATAAGCCTTCGTCGATCGCCTTGTACGTCGGCGATCCCGTCCCACCGAAAACGATTGTACCAACCTTACGCCGAGCGGCGAAGCATGGAAGGGCGATCCGGCGTGTTCTCCTCGACGTGGCGAAGAAACTTCTCCCAGGCTTCCTCGCTGAAGGAGATGTCATCCGCAAGCTGATGGAGGTGAGTCGCAAGCTCCGCGGCGGAGGCGAATGGCCGATCGCCAGCCATCGTGTCTTCCATCGGCGAGGCGTCGTCGGAGTTCAGGCGTCGCACGACCCGGGCCAGGGATTCCGGGAAGGGCTTGGTGCCCCTCTTCCGCACTGTCGTTTGAGACCACACGAACGCGATCTGCCCCAGGGCGCGAAGGTCCGCGGCCATACTCGTCTCGGGGGACGACTCCGCTCCGTTGAGCCAGGGCGGGTCCGCGGCCCCGGTCAATTTCAGCGTGCCCTCCGCCGTGAGGATCAACGACTCCGACGTGAGTGCGCCGTGGACCAATCCCACGCGATGTGCAGCGGAGAGACCGTCCGCGGCCATGGTCATGAGCCTCAGCCAGCAGCCGGCGTTGGAAGAATAGGGCGGGAATTCTGAGCCAGCCAGCCCGGTTGTCGCGTCCAGGAGCACAGCAGGGCGGGTCTGGATCTCCAGGACTTCCACGACACCCGCGAGATTGGGATGTGCGGCGTCCCGCGCCGCGGCGAATCGCTGACGGAACTCGTCCGGATGCACCGCGTCTTGCCCTTCGGCCTCTGTGAGGTGCCGCAGCAGGTAAAGGCCATCGGTGGGCCCGTCCACACGTGTCGGGTCGAAGACGCGATAGACATTCTCCCGAGGTGACGTGCGAATCCGATCGATGACACGGAAGCGGCCGAGCACCAGGCCATCGAGATTCCCCGCCTCAATAAGAGCGAGTTGATACAGCGTGATGACGCCGCTGGCGAGCAGCACCTGACGAAGCGTGCGACGCTGCCGTTTGGCTTCCGCCCAGAGTTCCGTGAGCGAACCCGCCTCGACGAGTTCCGCGGAGAGCAGCAACTCTCCAAGCTGGAGATCACCCGGATCGAGTTCGCCGAAGTCGACCGGCAACGGATCTTCCTCGGAGACCTCCGCAAGCCGGGGCCGTGTAAGCTCGGGAGCGTCATCGGGGCTGCGTGTTGCGAGTTCGGAGTTTGCCAGGTCGCGAAGTTTCGAGCGATACCACTCGCGCATATCCGAAAGGTGGCGCTCGACCGAGGTTCGCTTCCAGGCCACCGCTTCGCGATCGCGGCGAAGCTGCTCACTCTGCTGGGCCAGTTGCAGGGAATTCGAGTCGATCTGCTTGGCCGCCGCGGAGACGGCGGCTTCCTTCGCCTCGAGCCGGGATTCGCTGCTGGAAAGGGTGTGGCGAATCTCCGCGATTCGTCCCTTCCACTCGATGAGTTGCTGGCGGAAGGTCGTGATCGAGTGCCGATGTTCCGCGCGAGCCCGATCGAGGTCCTGCTCCTGCGTGCGAAGCCGATCCGCTTCTTCACGGAGCGATTTCCGCACGCCTTCGAGGTCTTCGCGCGTCTGCTTCGCGTAGTCGTGAAGTTCGTTGAGATGGCCGCGGAACATATCCCGGGCGGTGTGGAGGCGATCAAGTGCGGAGCGGGCGTGTTCGTCGAGTTCCGGCACCTGGGCCCGTAGCGTTTCGATTTCGCTGGTCACTTTCTCGCGGAAGGCATCCGCCTCGGTGCGAGCCGACCGATCAGCGTCAAGGAAGGCAGCTCGCTCGACCATCCAGGACGCGCGTGACTCGGCGAGGGCCTTGCGTTCGGCGGCGACGGCGCGTCCCACATCCTGCAAGCGAGCCACCTGGCGGGCCAGGCCGGCCTCACGCTCGGCATAAGCGGCCGCCTGGCGTTCCACCTCCGCAGAGCGAATCACGATCTCCTGACGCTTCGCAGACACTTCCTTCGCGCACTCGGCCCGGTGGCCGGCCATCTCGGCTTCGGCCTGGTCAAGGGCCGCCTTCTGACCACCAAGCACACGGGCGAGTTCGTCCAGGGACTTGCCCCGGCTCGTCAGTTCCTCCGCACGTCGGCGAACCTGATCCTGCAAGCTCTGCCGGGCCTCCTCCGCCTGAATCAGCGTGGCCTCGCGTTCCCGCAAAGCGACTCGATCCGCTTCGAGACGGGCCTGGAGGTCGAAGGCCTGTGAAAGCCGACTCTTCAAGGCTCCGGCCTGCTCGGAGAAATCGGCGAGCCGCGTCTCGAAGTCCATCGTCCGCTCGCGGAGTCGCAGTTCTTCCTGGGCGACCGCTTCACGCTGCCGACGAAGCTCTTCCAACCCTGCGCTGAGCAGCGAATCTCGCTCAATCAGCCGCTGGCGTTCGAGCGAGGAATTCTCTTGAACGCTGTCCAGATCTGCCCGCAACTGCTCCGCCTCGCGAATCCGTCGGCGTAGTTGCTCCTGGGCTTCATCTTCGCGAACACGAGCCTGGGCGAGCTGAGCCGCCTCGCGACTCACATCCTCACGGGTCCGTTCAAGGCGCGATCGCTGTGCGGTCAGGCTCGACTGCTGCCCTTCGATCTCCGCCGCCTGCTGGGCCAGCGTTGTGGCCCTGGCGTCCGACTCCGCCCTCAGACGCTCCGCACGCTCGGCTTCGGCGCGGAGACGAGCTTCCTCAGCGGCGACCGAAAGCGAACGCTCCTGCACCTCGGTCGCCAGGCGAGTCATCTGTTCCGAGTGAAGCTGGAGATCCGCCTCGCGCGTGGCTCGTTCCCGCTCCAGATCCGCGATGATCGCCTGCTTGCGCTCCAGGCGGACCAGGTCTTCCGTGTACTGCTGGCGATCCGAGTCGAACTGCGTTCGCATTCCGCGAACGGCAGCCTCCCGTTCCGCAAGTTCCGTCACCCGGCCCGTGAGTGTGGCCTCCCACTGCCTCAGACGCTCCGTCTCGGCGACTTGCTGGGCTTCAAAGGTTTCTCGACCTCGATCCAGGGCATGGCGATCCGCGATCAGCACCTGCCGCTGACGCTCGATCTCCTCACGGCTGGCGCGGAAGCGGTCCGTCGCATCACGATCCTGCCGGGTTCGATCCTCGTGGACACCCTTCCGCTCGGCCTCGAACTTGGCCCAACCCGCGATCAGTTCCTTCCCCTGCTTCTCGAGTTGCTGCTGCACTTCGGAGCAACGGCGGGTCCACATCTCACGGCTGGCCGAAAGCTCCGCCGCCTGGGCTTCGATCTGGCGTTCGCGATCGAGAAAGCCCGCGACCTGGGCCTTGAAATTCGCCTCTTGCTCGGTGAGCCGCTCCGTGATCGCCGCCTCACGCTGCCCCAGCCCCGCTTCACGATCCTTCAGTTCCGCGTCGAGTTCATCGAGCGTCGCTTCACGCTCCGTCAGGCTTCGCTCTTGCCGCAATTCCTCGACGGGGACCTCGCGAGGAGCTTCGGAACTGGCGATGGGGACCAGTCGAGCCGCCAGGAATCGCCCAAGTTGGATCGCGACGTGAATCTCGACATCACCGATAACGAGATGGTCCCCGTTCTTGAGGGTCGCGATGGCATTCAAGGGGAGCGGAGAAGCGTTGAGCTGGACTTCCAGATTGGGCGAGGACCGCCGCACGCGGACGCCGTCCGATTTAAGGGAAAGCTGCACCGCCACCGGAGGCAAGCCCGGCAAGGGGAGGCGAAGATCGCAAGCGGGCGCGGAGCCGATGAGGAATTCAGACGTGCCAACTTCGTAGCCCACGCTACGGTTGGTGCCGGTCCGAACTTCCAGGCGCACGCGTGGAAGATCAACGGGAGTGGGAGGGGGCTCCGGAGCCATCATGGTTCCATCCGTCCCCGGCGTTACGGGGTCTTTCCGCGGCGGTCCCGCGGCGGCATCCTGCCTAGTGGCGGAGGGATTGGAACGAATTCCGCCCATTCTGACAAGCCGAACTCGTCCCGTGACACCCGAAAAGTGTAAATCAGGGGATATAACAGATGTGAGGCAAGTGACGAGATTCGCTCAGTCCTAGCCGCAAAGCGGAGTCTTCGGAGCGCAGCGCGGGGGCAAGAGACACTTCCTTCCCACGCCTCCTCACGAATCCGGACGGATCTATTCCCACAGGATGGATCGATTTGTTAAGGTGGTGGGATCGACGGAAAGGGAATGGAGGCGGACGCCGGATGGGAATTTACGATCGCGATTACTACCGCGGCGACTCTGACCGGATGTTCGCGTCCCTGGGTCGCTGGGGGGCAACCGTTTGGCTCATCCTCATCACCTGTGGCGTGTTCCTCCTGCAGATCCTTACCCGCGACGCGGCCCCGCCTGGACTTACCATCTGGGGTGTTTACTTCTATGACGCCATCCTACAGGGCGAAGTCTGGCGATTCTTCACCCCAATGTTCTTCACCAGCTTTGACGGGCTCCTGTCGCTGGCGCTGAGCATGTTCGTGCTCTACGGCTTCGGCCGAACGCTCGAGGAGAAGTATGGCTCACGGGGGTTCACACTCTTCTATTTGCTCGCGGGAATCACGGGATATGTCGGGTTGTTCCTGTTCCAGGCGGCGGGCCTGCCTCGAGGGATGCCGATGCTCGGTTCAGGCGGCGCCGTCACGGCCGTGCTGGTGCTTTATGCTCTGCATTATCCCCGTCAGCAGGTGATGCTGTTCTTCGTGATCCCAATGCCAATCTGGGGCGTGGCAGTGCTCTTCGTGGGCCTGGGCATGCTCGGAGCCCTCGGCGGACCGCACGGAGCGGTCTCGGTGCTCACCTGCTTGCTCGGAGCGGCCTTTGCGTTTGCCGTGTATCGGATGGGGGCCCGCAAGCCCGCCTACGAATGGTCCCAAACTTCCGCCACCCGGCCCCGCCTGCGTGTGGTGCCCATGGACGACGACACCCCTCCACGGCGAGTGGAGGAGCCCGAAGATTCCGAAGTGGACGAATCTCGGTTGAGCCCCACTGAGGAAGCCCTGGAATCGAAACTGGACCGCGTGTTGGAGAAAGTCTCCCGCCATGGCCAGGGCAGCCTTTCCGGCGATGAACGCGAGATCCTGTTCCGAGCGAGTGAAGTCTATAAGAAACGTCGGAAGTAAGGACTCACGAGGAATCTTGCCATGCCGCTCCACGAGTATCGTTGTCAACGTTGCGACCACGCCTTCGAGATCCTGGCCTTACCTCGCGAGACTGCAAAAGTGGCCTGCCCCGAATGCGAATCGGAACAGATCGAACGCCAGTTCGGCCTCCCAGCCCGACCCGTCGCGATTTCAGGCCCCGCA
>Ga0105044_10000415_pt1 | contig 52383 bp, 34 predicted proteins | sample MAT01_FD_78092 | JGI IMG/M metagenome (GOLD analysis project Ga0105044, IMG submission 78092) | Freshwater microbial communities from Lake Fryxell liftoff mats and glacier meltwater in Antarctica - MAT-01 | ecosystem: Environmental > Aquatic > Freshwater > Ice > Liftoff microbial mat | place...
TAACTCCTCGAACTTAAATCCAGTCAGTTGCGGTTACCATACTCGTGTATAGCCTACAAATATAACACCTTTTTTTCATTCCGCAATACCTAACTACCTTTTTTTTTGCTTTTTTTTCTACCTACTACTCCACACTCCGTTTCCAATTGGAAATATGGGTGCCCTCTCATCGTAACTATTTTGTAATACTTACTAATCTTTATTAATTCAACCGTTCTAATCGCATCGATTTTGTTCGATACTTTGGTATGAAGATTCCAAAGACGTATACTCTAAACAAATATGCCCACATACTTTGTTCATTGAGTGAAGGATCTATGTTATGTTGAATTCTTTCGTGTTCGGTTTTTAGTTTCGACCAATGCATTCCTGCTTTTTCGTGATGAACTGTATGATACCCGTTGTTAAAAAGCATTACGTTCAGGAATCCGACGAAATTCCGAGAATGATTCCACTCTGATTCTTCGTTTGCATGTACGTGCTGTACGTAATTAAAAATAAGAACGCTAAATAAGGCTACTTGTTGAGGTATTACTACAAATACTAGGGCTTTCTGCCAATCAAGCCAAAAAGCTATGAGATACTGAAGTCCTAGTGCAACATATTGGAATACAGCTATGTAGAATGTTTTTCTATTTGTTGCGAATAATTGTCGTAAATAATCGCGAATTGGTTTTTGTTGGTGATACCCGCTTACTGTTGGGTATGTTAGAAGCGTTCCTATAGAATTGTTTTCACTATATCTATATGTAAGGGTGTAATCACCTTCACGATTATTATACTTATGATGATTCTTATTATGTGTTGGCACCCATCCGAAGGCTGGAAAGCCATAAAACAAGGTGATGTAATAGTCAGTTATAATATTCAACCAACGTTTTTTCCAGATTGGTACGTGGTTATGATTATGTGCAATAACTGATACTGAGATAGAAAAGAAAAGATATACTATATATAAGAGCCAATGGAATCCTAAATAATTCCATTGTAAAAAGAATAGTAGCCCCGTAATTGCCAAATAGATTAAGGTTCGAATATCTGCTGAATTTCGAAGCATAGTTTAGTGTCGTTTGTGAACAATGTATTTATTCAAATATACCACTTTTTCAGTACATTTCATTCATTAACACTTTTTGGTAGATGGTACAAATCTTTGTTCAATTAAAAAAGGAAGCATTTTCAGCGCTTCCTTTTTTTACATTCATACCTGCAAAATCATTCTATCTTTCGATTATAAATTTTGTTTTGTGCATATTTAAACCATTTTGCAGTGTAACGAAGTACATTCCAGAAGGAAGATGTTCTATAGAACGATGAAACTACAACAGTCTAAATTACAAAAAAAAAGGAATACAAACAAAACTGTATTCCTTTTTAAGACATTTTTTTAACTAAGTCTACGGGAAGATACCTAAAGAAGAATATGATTCTGCGATTTTGTCAATTGCAGATATAAATCCTGCAGTACGGAAATCGTTTACTTTTGGATTATTTTTAAGAATATCCATAATTTCGTGGTAGGCCATTATCATTGTATCTTCTAAACCAGAATTTACAAGATCTTCTTCACCAGCACCACGAACGATAAATTCTTTTTCAATAGCATTTAAAGATTGTCCAGTAAGATTTTCAACCATATTAAGGATACGGATATTAGAATTTTCTTCGAAACGTTTTCCTAATCGTCCAAAACGTACGTGAGAAATATTCTTCAACCATTCGAAATAAGAAACAACAACTCCACCAGCATTCAAATACATATCTGGTAAGATCATAATTCCTTTATTCAAAAGAATTTCTTCTGCAGTTGAAGTAACAGGTCCGTTCGCACCTTCGGCAATTAGATTTGCCTTGATATTGTGAGCATTCTGAACAGTGATTTGCGATTCCATAGCCGCAGGAACAAGAATGTCGCATTCGTTTTCCAAAAGTAACACTCCATCGTCGTGAGTAATTGAACCAGCAAAACCACGAATAGAACCAGTAGCTTTTCTATGAGCATCGAGAGCTTCGATGTTGATTCCATTTTCGTTTTGAACAGCTCCATCCCATTCTATGATAGCAGTAATAATTCCACCATCTTCTGAAAGGAATTTTGCAGCGTGATACCCAACGTTACCAAATCCTTGAACAATTATTTTTTTGCCTTCAATTCCTTTAGTTAAGCCCATTAATTTAAGAGCATAGTCATCATTCATAGCTTCACGAACTCCGAAGAATAGACCACGTCCGGTTGCTTCCGTACGACCACGAACGCCACCTTGTCCAACTGGTTTACCAGTTACACAGGCAAGCGCATCAATGTCTTTTTGATTAAATTGTTGGTATGTATCTGCAATCCAGGCCATTTCGCGTGGACCAGTTCCCATATCAGGAGCAGGTACATCCACAGCAGGTCCGATAAAGTTTCTATGCATTAACTCGACTGTGTAACGACGTGTAATACGTTCTAATTGTTCTGGAGTATAGTTACGAGGATTAATTTTGATACCGCCTTTTGCTCCACCAAAGGGAACATGAACAACGGCACATTTATAAGTCATTAAGGCTGCAAGAGCCATAACTTCATCTTGGTCAACATGCTCACTGAATCGAATCCCACCTTTAGTTGGTAGTTTATGGTGAGAATGTTGGGCTCTCCAAGCTTGGATAACTTCAATTTCACCATTAATTCTAACAGGAAACTGCATATACAAAACAGCGTTACAAACACTTATTTGGTTAAGTAACCCAGGAGAGTGAGTTGTTAATGAAGCAGCTTTCCCGTAAAGTCGGTTTACCGATTCAAAAAACGGGACAATTTGTTGGTCTGACATAACTGTATGATCCTACTAAAAAATAGTAAATGAATGATTATAAATTTCCGCGTAATTCTTGTTCTCTTTCAATTGCTTCAAAGAGAGCTTTAAAGTTTCCTTTTCCAAAAGATTCTCCACCTTTACGTTGAATAATTTCAATGAAAAGTGTTGGTCTGTCTTGTTGAGGACGAGTAAAGAGTTGAAGCATATACCCCTTATCGTCGCGGTCAATAAGGATAGAAAGTGCTTGAATTGCTTTAAAATCTTCGTCAATGGTACCAACTCGCTCGGCAAGAGTAACATAATACGAATCGGGAGTACTAATAAATTCAACTCCATTTGCTTTTAAAGCAGTAATAGTTTCAATGATATTTTCAGATTCCATCGCAATGTGTTGTACACCAGGTCCATTGTTGAATTTGATATATTCTTCGATTTGCGATTTTTTAATTCCTTGAGCAGGTTCGTTGATTGGGAATTTAATCCATTTATTCTGATTTGCGACAACTGTTGATTTCAATGACGAATATTCAGTTGATATATCTTTATCGTCAAATGAAACGAATTTTGAAAATCCAAAAACTCGTTTGTAATAATTAACAGTGTCTTCCATTTGATTCCAACCCATATTCCCCACGATATGATCAACGTGTAGCAATCCAACTGGATTTGACAAAGTATCTTTGGGCATTGCTTTGTATCCAGGTAAGTATACACCAGTATAATCAATATTTTGAACAAAGGTATGGACGGTATCGCCATACGTTTTTACGGTTGCTAACCGAACTGATCCAAATTTATCGGTAATGGTATGTGGTTCAGTAACGCTTTCTGCACCATTGGTAGTAGCAATAGTAAAGGCGTCGTCGGTATTTCCAACGGCAATTGAAATATCATGTACGCCATCGCCATGTTTTACTATAAAATCGTTTATAGGATGTGTGGACAAAATTGGAGATGTTAGAACAAAAATAATTTTATTTTGTTTCAAAACATACGAAGCAGTTTCTGGGTTTCCTGTTTCAGGACCTTCGTAAGCAATTAATTCAAAACCAAAAGCTCTGCGATAATAGTAGGCTGCTTGTCGAGCATTTCCTACATAAAACTGAAGGTGATGTGTCCCCAAAATTTCGAATAAATCTTGAGAAGTTGTCTCGTTTTGTAAATCTGTTGCTGTTTCCATAACTATCGTATTTTTTTAATTAAACATATAAAGGAAGAATCTCGGGATTTTGTTTACGAATCAAATCCATTGCTACAATTAGTTCACGATTTACCTCTGGCAAACCGATACTAATTCGTACACAATGAGGTAAACCAAATCCTCGTAGCGGTCGTGTAATATAGCCTTTTTTTAGTAAAGATTCGTAGACCGTTTGAGCATCTTCTGGAGTGCCACAATCGACCATAACAAAATTACCGGCACTGTTCGGTACAGACCATCCTTGTAAACGTAAAGACTGTATCATTGTTGGAACTTCTTGGCGAACTAAGGTTGCAGAACGTTCTACAAACGCAGTATCTTCTAATGCAGCAATCGCAATTTCTTGGGCAATCAAATTTGGTTCAAACGGAAGTTTTACTTTCATCATAGAAGAAATAATATCTTCATTAGAAAAAGCATATCCAATTCGTAACCCAGCTAAGCCATAAATCTTTGAAAAAGTCCGTAAAGTAATTACGTTTTCAGTGGCAAAATCCATCGAATCTGGATATTCATCACCTAATAATAATTTTGAAAATTCGAAATATGCTTCGTCTAGAATAATCAAAATATGTTTAGGAACAGCTTGAATCAGCTTTTTTAGATCTTCGGTAATTAGGTAGGTTCCAGTAGGATTATTTGGATTAGCAATATAGATGATTTTTGTATTTACTTTTACAGACGCAATCAACGAATCGACATTCATTTCATAATTCTTATCTAAAGGAACAAAGGTAGATTGTTTGGCATTTAAGGCTGCAGCTACTTGTAAACCTACAAATGTTCCAGCAAAAGCCAAAATATGATCGTTTACACCTAAAAAAGTTTTCAAAATCAAATGAATTAATGCATCTGATCCATTTGCAGCGATAAAATTATTTGCTGGTTTGTTAAAGCGTTCGCCAAGAACTTTACAAAGTGAAGCACCACCATCGGGGTAAGTATCAACAGCAAATGAACTATTTTGAAATGCTTTTTGTGCAAGAGGAGAAACTCCGTAAGGATTTTCATTCGAAGCGAGTTTTACCAACGTTTCAATACCATATTGGGCTTGAATATCTTTAACTGATGCTCCTGGTTTGTATGGTTGTAAGGTTGCTATATGCTTAGGAACTTCAATCATTTTCTAATTTTTAAATATCTGTCTGGAAGTAAAGATACTTCTTACTACAAATTTACAAAAAATAGATAACACAATAACCACATCAATCTAAAAGTATGCTTAAAATTGTAATTATTCTAAGGTAACAATCAATTCATCATCAGTTTTACATTCATCTAGAACAAATTGAATACGACTAAGGAAGTTAAAAGTAGTAATTTATCTTAAAAAAATCCCAAGTAGTCGAATACTTGGGATTAGGATTTCGTTATTTTGCAATTGCCATACTGCGTCGTTCTCGAATAATCATTACCTTTATTTGTCCCGGGTATTCCATTTCGTTTTCAATTCTACTTGCAATATCGTGGGCAAGAGTATCGGCTGTTAAATCGTCAACTCTATCTGGTTCAACTATTACCCGAACTTCTCGACCTGCTTGAATTGCGTAAGTTTTTGAAACTCCTTCGAATCCTTGTGCAATTGATTCTAATTTTTCTAAACGTTTTACATAATTTTCAAGTGATTCTCTTCTTGCTCCCGGTCTTGAACCTGAAATACTATCGGCGGATTGAACTAACACTGCAATAGGAGATTCCATTTCCATTTCGTCATGGTGAGCACCAATAGCATTACATACTAAATGATGTTCTTTGTACTTTTTCGCAAGTTCGTAACCTAATATTGCGTGTGGACCTTCAGTATTACGGTCGACACATTTACCAATATCGTGTAAAAGTGCAGCTCGTTTTGCCATATGAACATCTAAACCAAGTTCAGATGCCATAATTCCACAAAGATACGATACTTCAATGGAGTGTTTTAGCAAATTTTGTCCATAACTTGAACGGTAACGCATTTTCCCGACGTATTTTACTAATTCTGGGTGGAGATTATGAATTCCCATTTCCAAAGCAGTATTTTCACCAATACGAACAATTTCAATTTCTAATTCTTGACGAGTTTTTTCTACAACCTCTTCAATACGAGCCGGATGAATACGCCCATCAGTCATTAACTTTTCTAAAGCAACTTTTGCAACTTCTCTACGGAATTGATCAAACCCAGACACGACAACCGCTTCTGGAGTATCGTCAATAATTAAATCAATACCCGTAGCCGCTTCAAAAGCACGAATGTTTCGACCTTCACGGCCAATAATTCGCCCTTTCATTTCTTCAGAAGCAAGGTTTACAACAGAAACAGAATTGTCCTGCGTGTGGTCGGAGGCAGTACGTTGAATAGCCTGAATAACAATTTTTTGTGATTCTTTTTGAGCAGCAAGTTTCGATTCGTCACGAATATCTTTAATTTGCTGAGCAGCCTCAAGTTTTGCGTCGTTCATCATATTTTCAATGAGGAATTTTTTTGCATCTTCGCGAGACATACCAGTGATTCGTTCTAAACGATTTGTTTGTTCTGTTTGAAGTTGTTGTGCTTCTTCAAGTTTATTAGAAACAGTAACAGTTTTTTGAAGAATTTCTTTTTCAAGTAACTGCATTTGACGTTCTTTTTTACCAATAACTTCTAATTTAGAATTTACTGAATCTTCACGAGATTTAATGTTTTTTTCAAGACCGTTTAATTTGTTTTTCTTAGCTTGATACTCGTTTTCAAATTCTTGTTTTTTCTGATGCCATTCTTCTTTAACTTCGAGCATTCGCTCTTTTTTTTCATTTCGGGCTTCTTTCCCCGCTTCATCAACTATACGCTTAGCTTCTTCTTGAGCTTCTTTTAATTTGGAACCAACGGAACTTTTCGATCCAAGAAAGGAAGCTACAAAGCCAAGTATAATCCCCAAAATAGTCCCAACGACTATTACAGTAACATCCATATTGAACCTCCTGATTATTTAAGTAACAAAAGGGCCACATCAAGAAATCGTATTTTTCGTATTACTACGAGATGTATTGGTACTATGAAAGAACCCCAATGAAACACAGTGGGTTTCCGCCTAACTATATTTTACTTCCACTGAACTTTTAACAGTTCCCATTTAAGGGTGAGGCCTGTAATTTATAATTAGAGTCATGATCCCTATTAGTAAAAACTTATAGTTCTTTCATTTTTACGTGCAACATCTACGAGCCATGATGTGGCTTTTATTCTGATACTTAAAAAAATTGTATCAAAGACGGGAAAAAATTGGGCAATGATTACAGGAATCACCTAAAATTTAACAATGAGAAAGAAAATAGAATCAAATTGTTGTTTAAACATCTGTATTATTCGTATTTCTTCCAGCTAAAACTTGACTAACATAAGACTTCATTTTTCGGAGTTCTGAGTCCATATATTGTATATTAACCTCTAATTGCGATTTCCCTTCGTGGTATTTTTCTGCAAGATTGAGTGCTGATAATATTGAAAGAGTAACTGTTGATTGTTCGTTTAATGAGTTTCGTAGTAATGTAAATTGAGAATCTACTTCTTGAGCGGAACGACGAATTTTATCTTCATCATTTCCGCGAAGGGAATATTCTGCATCGCCAATTTTAACACGTATTGTCTGTGACATAAACGTTTTTAAATACACTTCTTAATTTAGTAAAGGAATATACTTTTATTCCTATAGAACACAATATAAAATAAAAAAGTATCTTTTACAAATATTTCTTCTACAACGATTATTCAGTGCTTCCGTTCAGTATTGTTATTGTGTATGAATCTTCAGGTTTTTGCCATGGTGAGAAACTGTCTCTTTTACGAATTCGGAGAACTAGCACTTGATTTTTTTGATTTATTGGGAATGTATAGAATTTAGTTCCTTGGGGTTTAACAACAGAAAGTGCTTCAAACTCTGACTTGTTTTTTGATAGTTCGACTAAAAACTCAATATCTGCATTGATAGTTTCATTTGTAAAGAAAATTCTCACTGAATCTAGTTCAACTATTACAGTATCAATCAAAGTAGAATTTGAAGCTGTGGAATATCGTAAATCGACTGCTATTTTATTTGATGGTAATGAATAGTTATAATTACTATCCACAGATATGATTTCATACCAATACTGTTGTTTTTTCAGTAATGAAGAGTCAATATAATCGTTTCCAATTATATATGCTGAGTTGATGGTAATTGGTGAATACGTTGTGTCGTTGTATCGATTGACCCAAAATCCACGATTCACATCTTTAGAACTTGCATTCCAATGCAAAACTACTTTATTGTCACGAATATATGCGTCGTTCAATACGACAGGCTTAGGAGCATTTTTACTTACGACATAACCGGGAGTAACTAAGGTTAATGAACTTTTATTTCCATTTTTATCTACCGCTCTTACTTGATACCAAAAAGTTGTATTTTCTTGATTCGAAGGGATTATGTCAACATAGAAAGTATCTTTAACCATATCAAGTTCTACTGGGTAAAAATCACCTTCTTCATTTTCTGAACGGAATAATTCATATCCTACTACATCTTTAGATTTTGATCGTTGCCACGAAAGCACAATTCCTCGTCTAATTCCATACGTTGTTATGAACGAAGGCATATCAGGGTCTATGTTGTCTGGAAAGAGTACAGTTTGTTCAGCAGCACTTGAAGATTCTACACCATTCTGAGAAATTGTTGTAATAACATAGGATAAATAGTCTGTTAAAATACCCATCGGTTTGTCTACAAAACTTTTTGTGTCTGCAGAAAGTACATTCTTAGTAATTCTAATCTTTTCTTCTTTATTCTCAGATGGGTAACGATAAATATGATATCCTGAAAATGAAGCTATTAGCGGTTTTTCCCAAGTTAATAACACGCTATCGCCAATAAAGGAAATGGAAAAATTATTCGGAATTTTTTCTTCATCTTCGCTTCGTGGAACAACAGACATTGTGTCTGAACGCAAGCCCTCTCTGCCAAATACATCTATTGGCGTAACTGCATACGTATACCTATTACCAGCAATAACGTTTCTATCTTCAATAGAAAAATCAAACAATTCACTATTTGTAACAGAATAAACATAATGAACTTGGGGCTGACGAATAAAATCTATAGTATTTGGTGACTTTTTATAAACTATATACCCTAAAATTCCGCGAGGAAAATCGTTAAACAATTTCCATTGCAAACGAATTGCATTTCTTAACGGAAAAACCTGAAAACTTCGTACCGTCTTTGCTTCTAAATATCGTAAAGAAATGTTTTCTAAAGTACTTAATTCTTTACCATTGTATTCAATTTTATAATCATATGTTTTATTTGATAGTGCTGTAGTATCCGTAAAAGACAATCCGAATAATCGTGAATATAATTCTGGGCGAAGTAGATGCAATTTTTGTAAACTTTTGTATGCTTTTTTACGAATATCACCGGGACGACGGGAATCAGAACAAATTTCTACCATACGGTTAATTGTGTCAAGCGTATTTGCAGAAATATTTGAATATTCTTTCCATTTTGCAGCTTGAATAGCATTAGTATTGCCAACTTCTCTAAAGTCGGATTGATTTTTTTCTCTGCGTAAGACACTATAACTATTCGAAGGCAAAACAGAATCAATGCAAAACGTCCAACGAAGAATAATACCATCTTGGTCAGGATTTGCCCATAAATAACAGTCTTCTATTTGAGAAGTGGCAAAGGAAGGTACAAAAAGAAACAATATGAGAAAGGCAAACGAATGCTTCATTTTTTACTCCCTACGTAAAGAAGTACATTCAGGAGCTACGCCCACTTTTAGGCATTTCGATTCAATTTTAAATTGTGAGGGGAATGAAATAGTAATTGTATATCCATTTTGTGGACATACATTTTTAAATGAACCAACTATTGATTCTAAAAAGATATGTTGTAGTATTTTATTTTCTGAATTTGGGGATTCTGAGTAAAAGGTTTTCGAAACTGAATTAACTGGCTCGTTATTACAAAAGTTATTTACTTCTACTGTAAATTCTATACCTTCTGGAATATTCAGTGCTTCTAATATAACTTGATTGTTTTCAAGTTGTAAACTTTGAATCATTCCATTAAGTATTTTCGGGTATGCAGTAATACCTAACATTGGTTCAGTTTCGCAGTACGTTGAAAGAGGAATAGCAGTAATCTCAGTTTTCTTGCTTACAGTTGAAGCTAATTGAATAGATCCAGCTATGATATTGTTTGGAATAATAGATTCTTTGGAAACAATATCTGAACGGAAGAATGTAAGATTTTGCATCAAAGAAGTATTTGAACTATTCGGTTTTCCATCTGGTGAAGTAATCACCCTTACTCTTGAACTTGCATCTGATGGTTCGAATACTACTTTTGAAGAAGCTACTTGAGTTTTAGAGAATGTTGATGTTCGCCATTGAGTTGTATCTGCAAGTACAATTTTTTCTGTAGTTTTTGTATTTCGCAAAACAATATTGAAAATACTTCTATACTCAGTGCAAATAGTAAATTGATACATTAATTGAGATTTAAGAGCAACTTCATTTCCATTTACTACAGAATATATGTTAAAGGAAAGTGAATCAACTTCGAATTGAGCATTTTCATTTTCTTTAAATTCTAACACTACTCCTGGAACAGTTATATTTGTATTTGTTTTTTTTACTTGACTGACAGAATATCTGAAATCAATAGGCAATGTAGGGTCTGCATTAATAGTCCCCTTTTTAGGATATTGATCGACAACTACTAATTTTGGATTAGGGTTAACTAACTTTTTAGAAGAATTTTGAATACTTTTTTCAAATTGCATACATTCATCACATGAACCCATCGAATAGTTTATTGAAGAAGTTTTTGCAAACAATGTAGTCGGAGTTGGACAAAGTAGTTGATTTTTCGAGGTTGAAATACAAAGAGAATATGTCCCTTGTTGTTTTGCACTTAGTGAAGTACCACAATCTGAAATTTCACCTACAGAAAATGTCGCTATTGATGCGTCTTTTATATTAGATTTTAGGGCTTCATTTGGGGAAATCCCTTTTAATGTTCCCCATTGAGTACAAGGATCATCGTCGTATGAAGCAATAATAGTCCCAGTAACATCGGATTTGGTATAAAATCCATTGATTGAATTTATATCAAATAAGAATGTCGTACTTGCTTTGTTCTGCACTGCAAGAAAACCTTTATCTTTTCCATCTTTTCCCATTATGCTTGAAAATGTAACACCATTCGTGGCTTCAATTCCATATTCATTTAAGACAAATGACGCATTCTGAAAGAGAAATTCCGAAGAACTTTGAATTAATGAAACTGGATCTGATTCAGAATGAGAAAACAAACCAGAAATTTCTTTCAATTCTATACTCGATTGGTTATTCTGATTTTCAATCTTTATTCTAGCTTTAGAAGTACTTTGAGGACTTAGTAAAAAATCTCCATATCCTTCAACTACAAATTGTGGATTTGAACCGCTAGAAGAAATTGTGGTTAACTTATTCAACACAAAGGTTCCTCGTTCGCCAAGTTGATGAGCACCGTCGAAAGAAACTGTTTTATCCGATTTTCTATATAATAACCCCGCCATTTTCAAAGAGGAAGTATTTTTTTGAAGTGATCGCGCTTCAAAGTACACACTGCCTGAAAAGTCTAAAGTTGGTGAATCCGAATCTAAATTGCCAAAAAAGAATTTAAGCGTTTCAATTCCAAAGCTACCGAATGTTGATATGCTCTTTAGTGAGTTATTTTGAGTTTTATCTGAAATGTATTGATTAATTGTTGCTTTTCTACTTTCAACATTTTGAATCAATAACGTTTCATCTGTTTTGTTTTGAGTTAAGGAATTTGAAACAATCCAAACAGGTGTACCATTTAACGAACCAATATAAAATGTACTTTTTTGTTGTTCAAAAGGTAGTAAGCCGTCAGAACTTGTTGTTGCAGATCCTTTAAATCCAAAGAATGATTTGCCTTCAAATTCTTCTGAAATGAATCGAGTTTTCCCAAATGAACTTATAGTATTTGGAATAGAGAATAGGAATGATTCTTCTTGCGAAGTTGGAACACCATTGCTACGTATTGTTAGGTTTGAAAAAGGTACACCTTTCAAAGTTTTTGGCATTAGGTTGCCAATTCCTTTTAAAAACCCTGAACTACTTAAAGAATATTCTTTTGGAGAAGAATATTGAAAAGTTGCTTTTGTAACTATAAATTCTGCTCCATTTATAGAAAAATCATTTTCAGCAGAAATATTTGATTTTGGAGTAGAAAAACCAAATTTATTTGAATTACTTTTTATTTGAATTGGGTCTATTTGAAGATCAACTTTTCGAGTATTGTTTTTTATGTTCGACTGTGAAAATGAAAGTACAGCTTCTGATACAGAAACAACATTGATTGCACCACCTGATAGTTCCAATGTAAGTTTATCAGTAACTCCCTGAAACTCTAATGGCAAAGTGGCAACTACGGAACTTTCTTTTTGAGTCGAACCAATAGCAGTATGTAAAGTAAATGTATTATCTAAAATAATTTCAACAGGGATTTTTTCAAAATCTGTCCAAGTAGTCGGTTTGTTCAACTCTAAAACAGAAATTGTTCCATCGATACTTTTAGAACTTGATTGATTTTGGCTCAAAGTAAACTTACTTGGCAACATATTCAAAGGGAATCCACCATACGAACAAGAAAATGAATCTATTTGAAATGAACCAGAATGTACAAAAGAATTAGAAGTAGTTTGAACATCTACAGATTTTGAGGTTACTTTTAACGGTACAATGTTACCAAATGGAGGTTTAACTAAAAATTCACCGTTTGCATCTAAAAGTTGAATTCCTATCCATTCATTAGAATTTTCACCAATTGTAGAAGAAGATATTGTGGATAAATCTACTGTAAATCCAATAGCATTGAAAGTAGATTGGTTTGTAGTAATTATTATTGGTGTTGAAAGATTTTCTTGTATGAATGAAATTCTTTCTTCTGCTAATTTAACTCTCGAAGAAGTGCAATCAAATTCAGCATTCCCAACCATACTTAGATTTTTTGAAGGACAAAAGGACGCACTTCCTTCAACATCAAATTTAGAAGAATGAATTGCAATGTGAAGAGAATCTACTTTGACTGAAAAAGAATTATTTAATCCAATTTGATTTCCTTCTCTATTCCAAGGTATTTCTAATTTTAACGATTGCCTTATTCCAGAAGGAATCATTTGAACAGCTGTAAAAGTTGATGAATTTTCACCACTCATCCAACCAGTAGGTAACCAATTCAAAGTAGCTTTTAAATTCGCAGTAGCAGATTCTGGAGTAAGTTTCAAAGTAGATAATTCAATTGTAATTGCATTTTTTCGAGTCGAAACTACTTCGTTAGAACTTGATGCTATTCCCGAAAGAGCGGAATAAGCAGTATTGTTTGTTCTTGAAATTGAAACATTTTGTAAAGTTACCGGAAATGAATCGTTTAAAAAAGGAATGAATACAAATCCCTTTTCATTAATAGTACAGGTTTCACACTCAATTTCTTTCGTCAATGTAACCCAAAATTCTCCAAATTGAATTGATCTATTTTTTCGAACTTCATACGGCGGTGTAACTATTTCTGGATCGTCTGGAAAATTGTCCGTAACAGAAGTTGAACTAGTATCTTTCAGAAAAGAGAACATAAACAACTCACTTTTCCCGTTATTCCTGGTTGCAGGTTTTCCTTGAGATGTCATTGCTTGAACTTGCCACGCAAATCCAACTGCTTGAGGATACACCGAAAATAGTCTTTCAGCTGGTGAATATAAGTATGAGGTAGATAGAATTTCTTTAATTTCGGTTAAAGTTTCGTTATAATCTAAAGCAAATCGTGCATTTTGTCCTTCAAAAACTGGGACAATTTTTAGATTATACCTTACTAATGAACCATCAGCTATTAAAACGGGTGTCCAAGTAAAAATTGGGAAATTACTTGATACTTTTTCTAAATCAGTCGGTATTAACAACGAAGGAGGATCAGGTACAATGACTATAAATGGACTACAAATTCCTTGCTGTGTTGAAGAATATATAAGTTGATTTGAAATGTCATCATATATTTCTAAACAGAATTCGTAGTTACCTTCAGGAATTGAATTTGTTGAAATGAAAGTTGATTCGTATTGTTGATTTATAAAGAGTGAAGAACCTTGAATTATATCTCTACCGTATCGAATTTGAGTTGACGGTCCAATCGAAATTGGAAATCGTGGAAGAGCAGGATGTTTAGTTTTTGTTGAAACTACTACGGACTGATTATCTATATTACGAATTACGAACTCACATCGGGCAGAAGAATATTCTGGAGTGCCTGGTAAAGAAGTAATTATAACTTGAACCAAGGTTGGATTCGTTTGCCATTCACTAATTTCTGCTGGCATTTGCATTGGCAAAACGACAGAAACTTGCAACTGTGAGTACCCCATAAATGGGAAAACACAGAAGATAATACCAAACAATAGCGAGAAAAGAATTTTATGGAGCATAGTTAAAATGAAGCTATACAACTGGTGTTAAGTACCATTTATACTGTTATTGTGCCTAAAAGGTTCCCATTTCCTCTAAAAACATAGAAAATCACCTTCTATTTTTAGAAAAAAAAACCCTCATTTACGAGGGCTTACAATCAATTGATGTCGATTCTAATTATCATTCAATTCTATACTTTTATCTGATTCAACAGAAAGGGCTTCCATTTTTTTCGAAAACTCTTCAAAAGCTCTCATAAATTTCTCGTCCTTTTGTTCGGTTTCTAGAATTGATGTAAAAATCTTACCAAATTTTTCAACACATTCAAAAAACTTTAATCCTTTATCTTTCGTTACGGAAGATTCATCTGAAAGATCCCCAAGTTCGGGGTACTTTTTCGAAAGTGCAATAGCTTTTTTCATAAAGCCATCAAAGTATAAATAAATATCGTCTAAAGTTTTAATTTTCTCATTAGTATTTTTTGAGTCTTCAAATTGTGTGCATAAAACACATAGTTTATTACCTTCACTTTTGAAAAGTGAAGAAACTTCATTAATTGCTTCTTTAGATTGACTAAAAGATGTTTGAGGTGCAAAAAGAATTGATAGACTATATACAAAAATTGCTATTAATATTATCTTCATAATTTGTAAAATAATTATTGGTAAACATTTGTTAACGCTGCTATACAAATATACATTAATAATCGTTAAAACCAACACTCCCAACATTCTCCATTAAAAACGGAATGAACTGTGAGTGAAATCCGATCTTCTTTAGAAATAAAAGGTTGAATTTGATGAAGTGTATAACTATTAATTATTATGATGTCTCCATTAGAATAATTAAGTATTTCACTTTCAGTTTCAGCAAGATTTACTTCGTTTGCAGAAATTCCAGAAAATTTTTTGTTCCAAACTTTTAACCCACCACCTTCAGTAGGTTTTTGCAACATTACAATGATTGTTATTGCTGGTGCTAATGCAGCTCTGTCGGAATCACAAATTCCATCGAGATCGAAATGAATCTCTCCAGCATTTTTTGCTGCGTAACCATTTGCTGGAAAAATATGTATACCAGGACCTGACCATTCTTCACGAGGCTGAGCGTAGGCACCTACAAGCGTAGAGATAATTTTGACCGCAAACTCTTGCAGACCAGGTAAAGCACTTTCAAATATAGTATCTGAAGATAACGCTTTTTCAAAGTATGCTTCGGTAGTTCCTGCTTCTAAGTGAGGATAATAGGCTTGACCAAATGAAAATTGAAGTCCATCAAAATCACTATTCCAATGAACTTTATTCGCGATTACTTTTGAAACTATATCCTTACAAATTGATTCTTCTAAAACAGAATGAATATGCAATGCTGAATACTCTTGTAACTGATGCCAAAGCGATGGAACAAATTGTTGAGAAAGATATTCTTCTCCCGATATATTCAATACCATTTGTATCATAATGTACTTAGAATTATAACGAAAAAAAACCTTGTCAAGAAAAACTTAACAAGGCTGCAAGTAGAAATTAAAAAATGGAACACAAAGAAAACATTTTACAATTTTGAGCGGGAAACGAGACTCGAACTCGCGACTTCAACCTTGGCAAGGTTGCGCTCTACCAACTGAGCTATTCCCACATTATTTACTTCACAAAAATACGGATTTTTTTCTTCAAAACAAAAATCTAATCAAACTTTTTTTTGAATATTGTTTTTGCTATAGGTAAAACCTGCTCTAAATCAATTATTTCCCCAATTTCTTTAGAGAGTGAAGTAACTGTTTTATCTTTAATTCCACAAGGAACTATCGAAGCAAATTCTTCTAAATCATTAGACACATTCAACGCAAAGCCATGAGATGTTACCCATTTTGAACAATGAATTCCAATTGCACAAATTTTACGTTCACCTTCTACCCAAACTCCAGTTAAGCTTGGTTGTTTTGTTCCAACAATCCCAAAATGTCCAATTATTTCAATGATACAATCTTCTATCGATCGTAGAAACCAATGAAGATCAGGTTTGAAGTCTACCAGATTAAAGATTGGATACCCAATTAATTGGTTTGAATTGTGTAAGGTAACATCTCCACCTCTTTTTATAGGAATAACTCGTATTTTTTTCTCATTCAGCTCTTCTTCTGAAAACAAGATGTGATCAGTAGAACTATTTCGTCCCATTGTAATAACGGTTGGGTGTTCACAAAAAACCATAGTTGAAGGTGCAGTTTTATTCTGAACCTTCAATACTAATTCATTTTGTTTTTCTAATGCTCGTTCATAGGGTATTAAACCCCAATCTATGATACTAATCCGCATTCTTTGGAATTATTGATGAATGATGGTCAATGAAACACCGTTTCCCATCGATAAATTGCTTCTTATTATACAAAAGAGTATCGAGCATGGTGGTTAACTATTGTACTATATTTTATCTTCGTACGTAAAATAGTACAGTCTAGTATTTAATGCAATGTTGTCATATCTTTTAAACGTATCGTCAAATTCTAGAGTTAAATTTTTCAACTACATTAAATGTTCGAAGTAATCACGGATTGCTCTTTAGTTTTCACGACGAAATTTTGAGAAAGTACCCCAAAGAACAGCTTTCTCATCAAAACACATTGGAAGATAATCAAGTCTGCATAAATTCGAAATGGTAAGTTTTCTATAGTTAGTTCTTAACTTTTTTTGACTGGCATTTGTTTGTATTCTACTCTTGAATGCGAACTTGCAACTAAGTTTTTAACAAATACTTCAGTTATAGTTTGTAAATCTTTAAATGTTAAATCACATTCGTCAAATTGACCGTCATTCATTCTTTCTTGAATAATTCCATTAACTGCTTTTCGTAAAGAATCTTTATCGTTTGCAATTGGTGTTCTAGAAACTGCTTCTACTGAATCGGCAATCATCAAAATTGCTGCTTCTTTAGATTGAGGCTTGGGACCTACATACCGGAAGTCTTTTTCATCAACATCATCTATAGAACCCGCCTTTTCAACTGCAACAGCATAAAAATGTTTAATCAACATTGTACCATGGTGTTGAGGTATGAAATCAATTATAGCTTGTGGTAAGCGATATTCTTTAGCCAAATCTATTCCTTCGTGTACATGATTCCGAATAATCATTGCAGATTTTTTGGGTGTAAGGCGATCGTGCTTGTTTTCAATATTTAACTGGTTTTCTGAAAAATATTCTGCTTTTGCTAATTTACCAATATCATGAAAAAACGCACCAACTTTTCCTAAAAGTGGTCTACCACCAATTTCTCGAATTGCAGCTTCAACTAAATTTGCGATAGTAATTGTATGTTGATAGGTACCAGGTGCTTTTTCACGTAGTTCTTGTAACAAAGGATGATTCATTTGTTGATATTCTAATAAACGAAGTTCAGAAACTACATTAAATACTCGTTCTATTATAATCAATAAACCAAAAGTTACCATAGGACTTATTGCAGAATTTAAAAAAGCAATAAAACAACTTATTAGAACTTCATTTATCTCAACAGATCTTGCAAAACTAATCCCTAGAATTGGCAATACAAATCCAATAAATGTATAAAATAAAGATTTAAATATTTGAGTTCTATCTTGAATTTGTCCAACGCTATAAGAAGCAATAGTTCCTGCTGAAAGGAAAGCTAGTGCTACTGCGTAATCACCACCACGAATACCCGCAACAACAAATGCCATTCCAACAGTAACTAAAAATGCTGCTTTTGTTTCATAAAGAATTGCAAACAACATTGAAATTGCTGGAAGCAAAATTGCAAACTGTAAAGGGAGTGGTGTTTCTATTATGTTTGTAATCCAAACCATTAATGCGGCTACTAACAATGAGGACATAAAACCAGCAAGGTGGTAATTATTATGATAGTACTTTTTCATATTTATGAACATATAAACTATCATAAACAAAACAATAGATGCTGAAAGTATAAATGCACCTATGATCATATACAAATTAAACACTTGTTGTTGATTAAACAAACGAATGTTATCGTAGGATTGTAATTTTTGAATTATATCTTCATCCACAACTTCTCCAAGTTGAACCACTATTTCATCTTGACGAACTATCCCAAGTGTTTTCGGTACAGATTCCACAGCAGCTAATTTTGTTTGTTCAGTTAAACTAACTGAATACTGTAAATTAGGTTTTAAGAATAATTGTGAAAGCCGTTGAGCAGGTAAGCGAAATGTATCAGACATTGAAGAGTTTATCACCTTGTCTACAAAAAGAATGTATTTCGATGAGTCCAAAACACTGTTCGAAGGAACAATAACTTCATTAATTGCTGTTGTTCGGATTGAAATAAAATCAGTTGTTAACGTAGGAATTGGAATATTTATAATTCCTTTTGTAAAAATTATTCGAATTACGTTTTCAAATTGATTTGCGAATATTTTTCGTTGAGATTCTGATTGAGGCAAAACTGAAAGTATTTCTGCTATTTTTGATTCTGTTATTGGAGAAGCCTTTGAAAACTCGACTTTATCCTTTTTTTGAGAAAGTATATATTCTAATCGGTTTATTGATTCTTTTTCTACATACGGATCTAAAACAAAAACTAAGGGTTCTTTCCTTCGAGCAATATCTACATCTGTTTTATATGAATTGCTCGATTTGTAAATTGGAAAATTAAATTCCGCACGGACAGACTCGGCAGTCCAAACCATACCTAAAACAGCCTTAAAATTCAGATTATCGTTTAAATGGAGGGAGGTTCTCATTGGAAAAAATACTGTCAACATACTAATTGCAAGGAGAATTATTCCATAACGTACCCAAGGAGATGTAGCAAAAGTATGTTTTTCCTGCAACATGTGTAGTTGTTCTTGTAATTCTTCTTTTTCTTGAAGTGTTTCAAATAATGTTTTTTTCTGTGGCATGCTTTGTTCAATTATTTTAGATTTCTGTAAAAATACAAAATTCTTTATAGTATAATTACTTTAAATGTTATAAGGTCAGCACCCAGCTCAAAACTGGTAAGAAAGGTATTGATAATGCTGTTGCATCTGGAGTATTTTTTATCCCTAAATAGGTTATCCCAACATCTATTGCCCATGTATTTCCAAAATATCGAATTGTACTAATTATAGGGACATAACCTGAAGTAGTTACGGATATAACCTCCCCAGTAATTTTCCAGCGATTAGCAAAAGAATAATCTCCTCCTAAGGTCAGCATTACTGCGTTTCGGTCGAACTCAACGGGTAAACCACCTTCTGGTGGAATTGCTGTATGTCTTTTAAACGCATATCCTATAGTTGAAGATATTCTATTATTGTCATTGCCATAACTTACGGCAAGGAATGGAGAAAACATTTTAATAATCGATTCTGTAGTATCAGGACTAATATCGTTGTCGACGAAACTCATTCCACCTGCAATACCACCAGCAAATGAAAGATTTGTTGTTATTGAACCCCCAATTTTAACTCCTATTCCTCCACCTCCGAAAATAGAACCATTTATTCCCAACCAATCATCCGGTAGTGGCAATACTCCACCAGCAAGAACTTGAATGTTATCGGTAATTGAGTAACCGCCTAACAATCCTAGCCCCAGATACGAACCAAGGACAATTGTACCTGATTTAGGGATTACAGCATTTGGAATGGCAAAAGAACGGAAGGTTGTAGGGTCTTTGAACATATTTTTATCCTTGCCATTTGTAGTGTCTACTTCTGCTAATATTATGGTATTTTTAAAAGAGCCTTTAGAAGTATGAAATGTGAAAATCTGCGAAGTTGTTTTACCTCCAATAAACGGTCGAAACAACACTGTAATTGAATCTGAACTGTTACTTCGAATTACAAATGGAACATTATAATTTGTTTTAAATTGAGCAGTGTCAGGTCCGAAAACAACAACATTCTTTATTTCAATATTTGAACTTGATTTATTTTCTAAATAAATTTTCTTTACAAATACATCTGTAGTATCATAATGTTTTACTCCAAAATCAATTAACTCAGTAACAACTAAATCTTGATTTACAGACTTTCCAATCAATTTACTTTCCATAATTGTTGGCAACCCTTTTATTCTGTATCGTACTTTTGCATTGAATTCTCCTACTCTTTTTGGTGAAAACCTAATTTCAACCTTCATATTACCGTCTTCAGGTTCAATTTGAATTGTGTTTGTAGAAGAAACAATTTCAAATACATTTTCAGAGTCATTTTCAATCCAAAGTGAATCTACTTCAAAACCTTGTTTGGGAGTAGAAACTAAGGCAGTGAAGATATTTTCTTTACTTGAACCTACAAACACATTATCAAAAACTAACGATGCAGGTAATACTGATAAAGTAGGTAAAGCATACAATTCCCAAACATTATCTGAAACATCACTTGCAATACTTGTACCTAAAGGTAAGGGAGAAAATCGAATAATTCGATCCATTTCAGTTTTAGAACCCCATTCTTTCGATACTTTTGCCATTAGCTGAGAATTATCTGCCCATTGTACCTTAGACAATACTTTTTCAACTGGAGAATACTTACTACCTCGAGGATTTGGTTCAATGAGAATTCCTATTTGACCCTCTTTTTCTCCTGTGATTATGTTAAACACTCCATTTTCAGGACTTTTTGATGAATACTGTACAGCAACTTGTTCACTGTTTGGAGAAATTACAAGAGAAGAAACTTCTAAAGTAGTACCAATGTCGATTGCTTTATTCCCTGTTGAAATATCATAGACGCTTAAATCAGATTTCCCGCGAACTTTCCAAACCAACAAAGATTCACCATCTGGGGTTACTTCATAGTCTATGCCTTCGGCTTTTCCTCTTGAATCGTGTTGATGAACTATTGTTGAAACTACCAAATTTGTTTTGGAATCTAAAATTTTAATGAGAGAATCTACCCCTTGGCAAATTAAGTATTTACCATTTGGAGAATATTCCACATTTTTGACTTTAAAAATAGGATCATTTATTGTGAAAAGTTTTTTTGCTGTTTTGGAATTCCAAATACTAAATGAGTTTAGATGTGAATCTCCAAAAAGAATTTCTTCTGAATTAGGATGCCATGCTACAAAGGTTCCACCGTTGTCTGTAGATTCTTCAATTGCTAAATCTTTTAAAGTAGTTCCGTTTATAGCATTGAGTACTTTTACAGTTGATTTTTGTGTTCTATCCCAAGGAAAGGCAATTACTTTTAAACCATCAGGAGAAAATATTTGATTTTTCTTTTGATTATAGACTGTACTTAGATTAGGTTGATATGTGATAAGTTTATTCTGAAACAGAATTTTAGCAGTTGAAACATCTAAACAAAAAATTGAATTTATTGAACCGTTTGAAGAAGTACCAACACTTACAAGTAATTTTTTTTCATCAGGTGATAAAACAACAGTTCGTAATGTAGTTTCTTTTGGGAGTTCTAAATACACTTTTTCGAGACCAGTTTTGGTGTCAATAGCAAAAATTGAAAGTGTATTCTTAAGTGTAGTGTTCGTATTTGAACCAAGAGTGGAAGTAACTTTTATAAAATTAGTACCATTTTTAAAAGGGAGATAATCATCTATTCCATTATATTCCTTTTCAGTATATTCATAATCATATTCTTGATTACGCTTTTTGGAGTCTTCTTTTATACTTGCTTCTGTAAGAAGAGAAACTTTTAACAATGCTAGGTTTGAGGGTTGTAAAGAAAGTGTTGATTGTAAATGGTTTCCAGAAATATTTTTTGCTAATGAATTCCAGCTTTTGCCATTGTCTAATGAAATATCTATATTCACTTTTTCATCAGATGCAATTCCATCCCATCGACAAATAGTATCACTAGAAACTAAAAATCGTTCAAATCCATTTGGAAAAAGAACCCTTAAAGTTGAAGAAATAATAGCGCCAGAACCTGCAGAAACAACTACCGTTTTGTCTTCGCAATTCGTTGATGAAATTGTATACCGTTCGTATGATTTCCCATCGGATTTGGTATAAGTTATTGGAATTTCTTTAGTTTCATTCGGTAAAAGCTGTAAGGGAAACAAAGAGTTATCAATTGAAAATGCTGGCGAAGATTTTTTAGAAGTAAAAGAAGTTACGGTTGTTGGTATTACACCATTTATAATTTTGATACTTTTTACATTAGATACATTTTCTTTCGAAAACTCAATATGGGTTTCTTCAATTTCTATTCCTGTTCTAAATTGAATTGGAACTGCAAACTTCAAACTCGATTGAACTCCTTCTTTCGATGAAACTATAACAGTACCAGTAGGAGAACAATTTCCTTCAAAATTTGCATTTAAAGAACAAGCATTGTTCCCTGAAAGAGTAGTCGCAGCAATTGCAGCAGACACAGTTGATTGATCTACGGTTTTAATGTTTTCAAACCAACGTCCATTTGTTGATGTACAAATTGTTTTCAACGATTTTGGAATACTCATTCCAACGGATATACAAACAATTGTAATATTTTCTATTCGAGCCTTAGCAATTACATCATTTTCATTTACAGATCCATAACCATCAGTAATAAACACAACAACTTTTTTGTACTTAGTGTTTTTTAAAATTTCGAAAGCACCAGAAAAAGAATTAAAGAATGCAGTTTCGTAATTCGTACCACCATTTGGTTTCAACATTTCTAAGGATTGTTCAACACCCTGAAGGTTTTCAGACATAGGATGCAATATCATCGAATTATCATCAAAAGTAGTAACAGCAACTTCAGAGGCACTGTTAATGTTTGAAATAAGTTTGGACGCAATATTCTTAGCTAAAAAGATATTCGGAGCTCCAGAACTCATAGAACCTGAAACATCTATAACTACAGCAACCGAAAGTTGTTTTGAGATTTTTTCTGGACAATTTATTGAAGTAAGAACCAAAGGTTTTCCATCAAATGAAGCAGAAATACCTTGAAGGGAAGGAGAAGTAATCTCACCAGAATTGGAAATAGGGAAAAATGAAATTTGTAACTGTGGATAGCTGATTGCTTTCACAGATTCTAACAGAAAAGTATCAGCAAACACCTCAGAAAAGCAAAGAAAGAGTAAAATAGCTGTAAAAAACTTGCACATATAATTCACTTTTTGTTGGAAGAATAGTACTAATATAAAAAAAACCTCGAAATCATTATAATTTCGAGGTTAAAATCAGAGACCATCTAGAGGAAAAAACAATACAAATCTATAATGTAATTCAACTTAAGTGACTCGGGAAAAATGGAAAGATGTGTTTTTGAAAAAACGTGCTACTAATAGCGACGGAATTCACGATCACGTCCACCGCCTGAAGGGCGTTGTGAACTGTTTTCGGCACGTGCTTGGTTAACAACCAAAGCTCTTCCATTAACTTCTGAACCGTTCATTGCATCAATAGCAGCTTGTGCATCAGCATCGTCAGTCATTTCGACGAAACCAAAACCACGAGAACGACCAGAAAGTTTGTCAATAATTACAGTTGCTGAATCAACAGAACCATAAGAACCAAAAATTTGACGCAGTTCTTCTTCGCGAACTGTGTACGGTAGATTACCCACATAAATGTTCATGGGAATTCCTATATAAAACTGAGAGAAGTTTAATACTTACTAAAAAATCCAATTACTGTAAGTACTACAAACCATAAGTATATCTATGATTTGTACTGCAATATACATCTTTTTTTCTAATTCCAACTATTTTCTCTAAATTTAATTAAATTATTTTTAACAGTGTCACTTTGCAGCAAGACAAACGGGCAAATCAATATTGATTTGCCCGTTAAGAGAAATTTTTAGAAAATAGATTTTATTTAGAAGTTTACTGCTTCACCCCAAGCGACTGCAGCAGCTTCCATCACAGCTTCAGACAATGTTGGATGCGCATGGATAGTTTTAAACAATGTTGGCGCTGTAGCCTCTAATGCTCGAGCAATACCAATTTCTGCAACTAATTCCGATACATCTGGTCCAATCATGTGTGCTCCAAGAATTTCACCATGCTTAGAATCGAAAATAATTTTCACAAATCCAATTGGACTACCCATTCCGTGAGCTTTTCCAGAAGCACTGAAAGGGAATTTACCTACTTTGTAGTCTAAGCCTAATTCTTTTACTTTTTGTTCAGTATAGCCTATTGATGCAACTTGTGGTTGGCAATAAGTACATCCAGGAATATTTTTATAGTTAACTCCGTCGGTGTGATGTCCTGCAATGTGTTCTGAAACAACAATACCTTCAGCTGATGCTTTGTGGGCTAACCATGGAGCTCCAGCGACATCACCAATAGCATAAATTCCAGGAACATTTGTACTGCAATATTTATCTATAACAATTGATCCTTTTTCTACTATTACGCCAACATTCTCTAAACCAATATTTTCAATATTGGCTTGAACTCCAATAGCGTTAATTGCTTTATCTGCTTTTAAGGTTTCCTGTGTTCCATCTGCCTTTTCAATTATTACTTCAACACCAGTTTTTGTTGGTTTTGCGGAAATTACTTTTGTAGATGTTCGGATTGTCATTCCAGACTTTTTGAAATGTTTTTCTAATTCTTTTGATACTTCAGCATCTTCAATAGGTAAAATTGCAGGCAACATTTCTACAATTGTTACATTCGAACCATATGCATTATAGAAATATGAAAATTCTATTCCAATTGCACCAGCACCTAATACGATTATTGACGAAGGTACTTCTTGTTGCAACATTGCTTCGGTAGATGTTAAAATGTTTTTTCTATCTACTTCTATAAATGGCAACTGACGAGAACGTGCTCCCGTAGCAATTATAATATTTTTTGCTGTGATAGTATCTGTTACTGCTCCGTTTGGATCGGTAACTTCTACTGTGGTTGGATTTTTAATTGATCCATTACCAACTACTTGTTGTACTTTGTATTTTTTGAACAAGAACTGAATACCATTTGACATTTTGTCTGCAATGCCACGACTACGTTGAATTACTTTTGGAAAATCGAATTGTAGATTATCAAATGAAAAACCGTAATCGCCAGCATGACCCATAAAGTTCATATATTCAGCATTTTTCAACAAGGATTTTGAAGGGATACAGCCCCAGTTTAAACAAACTCCTCCAAGTTTATCGCGTTCAACACAAATAACTTTTAGTCCTAATTGTGAAGCACGAATTGCTGCTACATATCCGCCAGGTCCAGACCCAATTACTACTACGTCTACAGAATGCGTATTCATCAGTATATATTCCTAATTATTGATTGATGGAAATTTTGTTGCAAATATACGGTATTTTTTCTACCTTGAAAACCTGATCTTCTATTTTTATCTTCACAAAAGTCTATTTTCACTATAAAATGACTTCTTCAGTTTCAATTTTTACAAAATCGTACATAGCCATTTTTACTTGAAATTGCATACCCGCTTTGTAAAATTGTTCCATTTGCGAAGACAAAACTGTGGTAACTTCTATCGTTCCCCAACAGCCACCAGAATATTTGCAAATTTTTGCATCGAATAGTTCTTGTGATTCTTTTGTTAGAAATCTATATTCTGACCCAACAATTGGAGACTCTTCTTTTGACAACTTTGTATGGTGAATATGTTTTTTATGATTTTTCATAGTTTTTCCTTTTTATTCTTTTCAAATTACAAAATCATGAATAGATTGTAGGACGTCTTCGTTTGTAGTATTATTGAATATTGCTAATACTACCTTAGGTTGAACTGTAAATATATGGAGTTCATATTGACTTAACAAACGAACTATTTTTCTTAAAGAAACCGCATCAAATCCATTTGTGGAAACTATAGAAACTCCTGTAAGTTTTTCACTTTGTTGAAAATTAGAATATTTTTGTTCAGCAGAGTTAGATTCTAAACAATAGATTGTCTCATTTGTTCCGTGTTGTTCGGAATGCAGCACTTGTAAACCTTGTAGTATTTGTTCATTTCCTAGATCTGTTCCCATAAATGATAATTTCACTACGTTCAAATGCTCTATAACAACTATTTGAGTAGGATTAGATTCTAAAGGTTGATTGTTGTTCAAACTATTTTCTGAAGAATTTACATTTGAATGGACAACAGTTTTTTCTCCATCAGTTTTATATAAAGAACATATTGTGACTGGGATAGTCGTACCTGACAATTGTTCTATTGTAGTAGAGTGAAGTATTTTCAGTCCTTCAAATGCTAACAAAGAGGCTTGGGAATAGGTCAACGTAGGAATTACTTTTGTAGTTGGAATTCTTTTGGGGTCAGCAGTGCGAATTCCTTCAACATTAGTGTAAATAATTACCTCTTCAGCGTAGAGCAACGACGCTAACAAAGTCGCCGTTGTATTCGAACTTTCTTTTCCTAATGTAGTTGTTTCGCCTTTTAAAGATCTACCAACAAAACCTTGAGTAATAACAATTGGATTTCTTTTGAACGCTGGCAATAGCACTGAATAAAGTTTTTCTTTCGTTTCAGAACGAATTGGTTTTGCATTTCCGTATTCTTCATTGGTAATAACAAACTGTCTTGCGTCAATACTTTCAAGAGAAATCCCTTGTTCTCGTAAATAATGTGAAACTATATGTAATGAAAAAAATTCTCCAAAACTCATTACTGCATCTAAAGTTCTATCGGTTAGTTCATTCGTAATTGACAATCCTAACAGATAGTTTTCTACTTCTTTTTTTCCTAATTCAATCATCGAACTAATATTTTTTCGTTTAGCAGCATTGACAATAACATCATCGAGAATTAGGTAAAATGAATCTATAAGTATTTCCAATATTTCCTGTGCTTCTTGCAACTTCCCTTGCGAAGCAGATAGAGATGCATTGACTAATTTTTGCGTAGAATTAGAAAAAGCAGAAATTACAATGAGCGTTTCAGATGAACAATCTTTTACGATTGATGCCATTTTAGATAAGCCTTCTACTCCACGTAAAACTGATCCACCAAATTTTATTATTTTCATAAATTTAAAGAGATTTTGAACGAGAACAACACCTACGAACGATAAAGCTTAAATTTTGTTTCTGATCTTTAACAATTCGTTTCAAAAATATTTTTCGTTTGAACCGTTTCGTTTATCGATTAGAAATCTTTGATTTTCATTTTACTTATCCGAACCTTATTGCGAACTCTTGTAACGATTATTTTTGTAGGTTTTACCGTCTGTATTCTTTCTTTATGTCAAGGATGTAAAAAAGTGCCGAAAAGTTCTGAATTAAGTTCAAATGAACAATTGATTATTTCAACAGATTCATTGAGTATCGAAAGCACTTTTCTTTTACATTTTAGCCTAAATACATTCCCGTATTCAATTGGAGAATGCAAGTGGATAGGGCAAGACAGTATTGAGTGTTTTGCCTATAATAAATACACTCAAATTATTGACACTTTATTGGGTGTATTTAGTAAAAATAGATCTTTAGAATTAATATCTGTTCAAAAAAAAGTCATATTCCGAGCTTCGTTTAAAGAAAATGGAAATGGTGAAGGGGTACTTTCTACGAATACAAAAGCATTCTTTACAAATATTTATATTTCGAAATTTATACAAGATGGTGTTGAAAATCATTTTATAGATTCACTTGTTTCCAATACAAACAACAAGAAAAAAATAGATTTTCAAATAATTCTTCCCAAGTTCAAATATTCTTCAGCTGCAAAAGAGAAAATATTTTCTCAAGTAACCACACTTTCGCAAGAGTATGTTCAAACCTATATAGATTCCTTACAAAGAAGTGATATACTTTTTTTAAAAATTCGTACTACCTGTACATTGCTTGGAACAAAACTTTGTACATATTCTTTTTCAATAGAAAATAATATAGATGTAAGAAATCCATTGTTCGGCATAACTTTTATGCTATCAAATGGAACGTTGGTTACTACTGATGTTGTAAATGAATCCTTACGAACAAACTATCTACCTCAGTTTTTTTCTGAATTTAAAGCATTGTACAAAACCAATGATACAATCATTCCTTCAACAAAGTATGTACTATTTTCAGTCAATGAAATTACATATTATTCTACGCTAAAAAACAGAATAAAACCTCCCTTTGTTGTTCCTCTTATAATTTTAAGAAAATATATAAATCCTTCGAGTATGTTAGAAACAGTTTTAAAAGAACAACAACTTTTTGCACATTAACTAAAAGAATTAAATTTAGAATGAACAAAGCAATTATTGTCGACTCTCTTACAAAAGAATTCAAAACTTCTCAAAAAGAAGAAGGAATAGTAGGTTCAATTAAATCGATTTTTAACAAAAAGTATCAGCTTTACAAAGCTGTTGATTCTGTTTCCTTTTCTATTGAAAAAGGTGAGTTATTAGGAATGCTGGGTTCTAATGGAGCTGGAAAAACTACAACATTAAAAATTCTTTCAGGGTTACTACACCCAACCTCTGGGACTGCTTCAGTTTTAGGATATACACCTTGGGAACGAAACAATGAATTTCGTAGACAGTTTTCAATTGTAATGGGTCAACGGAACCAACTTTGGTGGGATTTACCTGCTATGGATTCGTATTTGTTAAACAAAGAAATTTACCGAATCCCAACAAATAGATATAAAGAACTTATAAAAAACTTATCAGAACGATTAGAAATATCTTCAAAACTTTTTGTTCAACTAAGAAGGCTGTCATTGGGCGAAAGAATGAAATGCGAACTAATTGGTGCGTTGCTGCACGAACCAGCTGTGGTATACCTAGATGAGCCTACAATTGGATTAGATGTTGTTGCTCAACACTCATTACGTGAATTTATAAGGGAGTACAACTATGAATATCAATCAACAATTATTCTTACAAGTCATTATATGGAAGATATTGTTTCGTTATGCAAGAGAGTTATTATTCTTGATAACGGGAAAGTGTTTTATGACGGAAGTTTAGAACAACTGACTTCAACAGTAGGTAACGATAAAATAGTAAAGGTTCATTTTAAAGAAGCTATCACTGAGGAAATGGCTTTAAGATTAAAACCAACGTTTACAATAGAATCAGAAACAAGTGTTAAAGCTCGAATCAGCAAGAATGAAGCTCCAAAAGTTGTTTCTGATGTATTACAATCGTTTCAAATCGAAGACATTTCATTGGAAGAAGTTCCTATCGAAGAAGTGATAAGAGAAATCTTTCAAAAGAAATAATCTAAAAATTATTTCGGGCTTTTCTTCGTTGCAAATGTTTCTTTCGCCTTTGGATCTACTATCATTGCAGCAGTTGCAGGATTGAAAAATACAATTCCATTTGGTCGAGGTTTTAGAAGTCTATTTGTATAAACTACATCAACAGGTTTACCACTATAAAGAACTTGAGAAATTATAGCACCAAATTTTTGAGTCTCTATAAATTTTTGTTCATTCATTGCAAAAGAATCTTCAGTAACAATGTAAAAGTTCATTCTTCCTCGTTGAGAAATTTCCACCATTACACTTTGACCACCATTTGGTTTGAAAAATCCATTATCTTTTAAATAATTAGCAACTATATATGCACCTTCAATTGTAAAAGAACTGTTGTATACAACATCATTTCCATCTAATTTTACTCTATGACCAATACTTTTTTCTGGTTCTAAAGTTTTAATTGGTTTAAAAGTATCATCAGAAAATATGATTTCAACTGGATTATCTTGAAATAAATCACTTGATAAAATTCTTGCTAAAACTTTTGCTTCAATAATATTTTCTGGTTTTTGATGTAAGGAAGCATTATCGACAATATAGACTTTATACATCTTTATAGGCGACGTAACTAAGTCAATAGCTATAGTTTTGACAGTTTCATTAAAAATGCCTTCTGTACGAAGAATATTAGAGTAAGATGAAATTAAAGAATCTGAGATAACTTTATTATCATAGAAAACTTGATTTCCTTTTTCTAAAGCTTGGTTGTTTGGGAATTGTGCGTTCTTTGTACAACTTACTAGTAAGATTAACACGGTTGTTATTATTGCGATTTGTTTCATATTAAAAGAAGTAATTGAATGAGAATATGTTGCGAATATAGAAAAAAATACTCACTATATCGATTTTAGACTTTATATTTGTATGAAATTAATTTCATCATTTTACAGAAGGAAAAAAAATGTTACGACTTATTATTTCAACTGGAGACACAAATGGAATTGGTTTAGAAGTCTTTATTAAAAGTTTAATTCGATATAGAAAAATAGCAGAATTCGATTCAGTAAGTATTGAATTAGCTACAAATAAAAGAACTTTTAATGATTATCTACAATATAGTCCGTACACAATTACCACAATTCAATCTGCACGAGTATCATTAATTCATTGTAAAACTTTTTCACCACTTCTTTTCGGTGAACCGTCTGAAAAATCTTCACTTTTGGCAATAGAATCATTAGAAACTGCAGTTTCAATAGTTAAGTCAACAACAAATTCGGCTTTAGTTACGCTACCAATTGCTAAAAAACCTTTACAAGATTGTGGTTGGAATTTCCCTGGGCAAACAGAATTTGTTTCTTTTCATTCCCGCACTCCATCGAACGAAATGATGGTTTTAACATTTGAAGACCTTTCGTTTGGACTTGTAACCATTCATACTGCTTTGGACAAAGTAGCATCGTTAATTACACCAACTTTACTACAAATGAAAGTTCAAACTTTTACAGAGTTTATTGAAAATGATTTACGAATACCTAATCCAAAAATAGCAATATTAGGTCTTAATCCACACTCAGGTGAGAATGGTACAATTGGAGTGGAAGAAGTAAATGTTTTAAAACCAACAATTCAGGAGTTAAAAAGTCAAGGTTTTGCAATTGAAGGACCATTTCCAGCTGATTCGTTTTTTGGATTTGGAGAATATAAAAGATTTGATGGAATACTCGCTATGTACCACGACCAAGGTCTGATACCAGCAAAAATGATCTCTGGTGGAAATGCTGTAAATATAACTGCCGGAACTTCTATAGTAAGAACATCCCCTGATCATGGAGTTGGATACCCTATTGCAGGGAAATGGGTAGCATCTGAAGAAAGTACTTTCCAAGCAATGGTGTACGCTACAAGAATCTTGTCCAATCGGTTAGGGTTGAACTACTAATCCTAATTGCTTTCCAAAGAAAAAGAAAACAAAAAACCAGAACCAAAAACCATACTGAACAATTTTGGTACCAGTAGGATGTTTTTTCTTAGAATTACTCCATAGATAACAAGCAAAAAAACTCACAATAGTCAAAGATAAGCTTAAGAATACAACTTCTGTTGGAGTTGACGAATTAAAGAACCATTCTTTTAATCCCATTTTTTTGTAAGTAGAATAGAGTAAAAACAAGTGAAGGGCATAGATAACTAACGATTCTTTACCGAGAATTTGAAAAAACTTTGCAATAGCAAAGGTATGTAGAAACCTTTCTAAAAAATAGATTAACGAAAAAAGGAATGCTACTAATGAACCTCTATAAACAAAATGAGAAAATGCAGAATCCCACCATTCTTTTGCATCAATTGGAGAAGTGTAAAATGTGTTTTTCAGAAGTATTGAAATCAAGAAAGTAGTGAAAGCAATACCCGAAACCATCAACATAGTTTTTCTTTTATTTTTACTATTATAAAACACTCCAGTAATAGAAATTCCTAAAAAATAATGACCCATCCAAGGAAACAATGGAAATGCTGAAAGAGGAGGTTTTTCAAAAATTGTTCCTATTTCATACGGAATCAACTTCAAAATACCGCTATCCCATAAATATAGCGGAAGTATGTAACAACATATAGATAAAATAAAGAATATACTTAGTTTATATGTAGTTTTCACACGCAAAAAGAATACAATTATTAACGAAACAACTGAAGAAGCTACAATAGTATGTAAAACATCAAATTCGTAAAACTTCATCCATTCAATTTCATTCATTGACAGCAATCTATTCCAAGACATTTCAGGAGGTAGTTGAAGAACATAACCAATAAACAAGATAAATCCTAATCTTTTCAGATAAGTAAACAAAGTTGGTTTTAAGGAAAGAATAGAATCAATATTTCTAGAAGTGAAAATCGAGAAACCTGCACCCGCACAAAAAACAAAACAGACGGAAACAAATCCATTAGATATGTTTAACCAATTCCAGAAAGTTCCTGATTGAAATTCAGATGAAAGACACGTATTTAATACGTGAGTTTGAATCATCCAAACACAAGCGAGTCCCCTTAAAACATCAATAAATGCTAAACGCTGATTTTTTTTAATTTCCATAAATACTAAACAAAAAAAGGTAAGCAAATCCAATTATGGAATACTTACCTTTTAAAAGAACAACTACAATATTAGTTAAAACCTAATCCAATTGAAACTCTGTTTACTAAACCAAGTCGACCAGTCGGTGCGATAGAATAGTCAACTTGAGCTTTAAATCCTTGACCAATATATTTAAACCCTGCTCCACCAGACACAGAGAATTCATCGTGACCGATTCTACCGCCACCACGAACCATAAACATATTATTCCACATATATTCGCCACCTAAAGCAATTTGTTCAGGAGTATCCGAAAATGTTTCAAAGTCAAGTCCGACCAAAACATGATGTTCAGGAATTTCACCCATTACGGTTTCTTTTCCATTTATAACTTCAGTAAGAATATCAGATGAAATTCCAGCACGGAAGGAAAGCGGTAAAGAGTAAGGGTTCGTAATTAACTGTAAATCTTGTGGGTTTCCTTGTAAAGAACTTTCTAATTTTCGTTGAGTAACTACATCTTGTCCAGCAAAACTTAAATTGCCACCAAGATTTAATACAGAAAATCCTAATTTGATTCCTTTTAAACCAGTATCATACAATGTTCCAATGTCAAATGCAAAACCATTTGCATTCATTGCTGCAATTGAGTTTTGTACATATTTAGTTGTAACACCAAATGAAAATTGTTTCGTTAAGTATCCACTTACAGTAATTGCAGCGGCAACATCACTAATTGCATAAAAAGAACCTGTTCCTGCTGGTTGATCAATTGTTGTAAACTCAATATTACCTGAAGAAAAGTTCGTAAAAGATGCACCCACAGCAAAAGTTTCACTAACAGGAAGAGAAACTGCAGCAAAGTTATGTGTAAAACCACCAAACCACTGAGTTGTAGAAAAATCTGCATTCGTTCCTCCCATTGAAGCAAGTCCAGCAGGATTCCAAAAAATAGAAGACATATCATTGGCAATTGCAGAATAAGCACCCGCCATACCTGTTGCACGAGCTCCTACACCAATTTTTAAGAATTGACCTCCAGCAGCTCCAACTTTTTTAAATTGACCACCAGATACGGACTGTGCGTTTACAGAGGTAACCGTACAGAATCCAAGTGTAATCAAACAAACGACCATATATTTATAAATATTCATATTGTTTCCTTTCTTTCATAGAACCGCTTATTTTTTATCATAAGCGGTTTACTATGCTTGAAAAATTATTGTGGTACTGTACGGAAACCACCAAGAATGATAGAAAATTTCACTACAGATTCAGCGCCATTCGGTGTTGTAATTTGAGCAATAAATGCTTGAGAAACAACACGTTGATTATTCGATGATAGTAGATCCCAAATGTCCATTCCCAAACGATCGTTTGGAGAAGAAGCTACTTCATTATGTTCAATAGTTCTAACTAAATCACCGTTAACTGTATAAATACGAATTGTACAAGTTGTAGGTAATTTTGTAAAGTAAACTTTTGCATCATACTGAGAACGTTCACCTTGATGAGTAATCAAATAAGGATTTGGAACTACACGAATTGAATCTAACATTGAGTTTGTATACGCTCCATTGGCAGGGATATGGTCTGAAATTCTAATATATACTGATGCTCCAGGGAGTGGAAAACCTAATGGTCCACCAAACGTACGAGTAATTGCAACATCGCCAACTGCCATATCGTTTTGAGGCGTAGGAGTTATCAATGGAAACGAACGTGGACCTGAAGCAGCGGCTTTATTTGCAAAATCAAAGAATGTTTCTGTTCCCGAAGCTCCAAAGATATTTACAAAGTCTACTTTTACACCAGAACCATCAGTAGCGATTCCTGAAAGTAAATATTTACCTTGTGATACAGCACCACCAACTTGGTCGTTTCTAACTGACAAACCATCGTTTTGATTATCTCTGGTTCCATTTACCCAAGCAAATGAAGTCATATTAAACTCAGTTACGGGAACTCCTCTTATATCTACAGAAGCACCATTATTCGCATTTTGAGAAAAAGGTAATGAAGAGTGATTCATAGCTAAAGGATATGACATTGTAATTGAGTCACCAGTTGCTGGGTCAACTCTTTTCCATTTAAGTGTATTCTTTACTTTAGGTATTAAATAACTAACTCTGAAATCTTTAGTAATTGGTCCATTACGTCTATTGTATGTAATAGGTATAACTTCTTCTCCACCAGCAGTCATTTCTAATTCATATTGAGCAGGACCATTATTATATGAAATAGCTTGACCAGTTGTTGCTCTACCAGCTTGGGTAGTATCAATTACCATTATCCAATTTCTATCCAAACGTTGACGTACAATTTCTTCTGAAAAATTACCAGAAGCTTTTTTTGACCCAACATTATAAGGTCTGTGTTTTCCACCCCACTGCTGTATTGTGTAATCAAAAGCAAAACCAATAGTTTGTTGAATTGGAGAAGGATCTTCCCAAGTTCCTGAACGTTGGATTATCCAAGTTGTATCTGTTTTTGTAGAGGCCGGTATAGTGTCATTCCCTAAATAAACAGCTCCGTTTTCGGAGAATATACTTCTATAGAAATCAATTTGATTTGGAATTGGTTCTAAGAATGTAATGGAATTATCTAATTGTCTATTTGGTTCAACTGTTGTGTCAATAACACTTATACTTGAAAGAAAAACACCATTAATTTCTTGAGTTCCACCTTTAGCTGTTAGGCGAGGGGCTTCAACTAATAGAAAGAATGGATCAAATTCGATACGTAGAACTTTTCCAGGGAAAAGTTGATTTAACCGTTCTTGGTCAAATACTGATACACGGAAATTATAAAATCCTCCCATTCTATCAGAATCAACACTTTCAATTTTAACTTCTGATTTAAAACCAGCATGTGATGCAAGTGCTACTGCACGAACGGTGTTAATGCCTTCAACTCCATCATTTAATTTTGACGGTGTATTTTGTGACCAATACTCACCTTCATCAAAGGAACGTAATTTGTAATAATAATCAACATTGTTAAGAATTTTTTCAGTTGTTTCAATTTTATCAGTAGTTTCGATTCTACCATTATTATTATCATCACCAAAATCTACAAATGTCCTATTTCCAGTAATTAATGTCATAAACGGAATGATCAAAGAATCAATTGTAAATCGTTCATTTTCAAATTTTGTAAATTCAAAACGACCTAAACCTTCTTCCCAATATTTATACATTGCTTCTCGAACTAATGGAGTATTTGCAGCAGTAAAAACAAAAGGCATTGCAGAAACTGTAGAAGTTGTTACATTACCAACTGTTGTATTTGTCGTAATTTGAAGTTCGGCAACTCGTAAAGAATCTACAATAAATTGTCCAAATCTTAATCTAGCAATTTCTTGTAGTCTACCTTGTTGTGGAAGTGTTTGATAGAAATACTGACCCCACGGGAAACGTATAGAAGGAATTCTATTTAAATTAATTCTATGAGTTCCAGAACGAGAACCTAGTTCAACTGAATCCAATAGAGGAGCAAGAACTACAGAACCTTCTACACCAAATGGTCTGTCCGATTTCAAAAACGGTGGTGAAATTTGATATTCTCTGATTTGTTTCCATGCTAATGGTCCTCTTGAAACTGCTGGACGGTCATCTAAATCAAAAGTATCTAAATCTAATCTACGAGCTCTAAACAATCTATAGCCCATAAATGCTAATCCATTTTCCAAAGGATCTATAGAAAGCTCAGAAGTTGAATCCCAAGAAATTATTACACCATTGTTAATACCTTTTGTAGAAACATTAGCAATATCTGGTGGTCTTGGAGTTCTAAAGTTATCGTCATATACTCTTTGTGCAAAAACGTCTTTACGAATCAATTCTGCCATATCTTCAACTGTTCCATCGGCATCTCTACCTTTAGATGTTTTGGCCATAATTAGACCAACTACCACACGAGCGGTATCTTGAGGGCGAAGTTTGAATGGTCCAGTAGACATTAAGAAACGTTTATCACCTGGTCCGGTATCACCATCTTTAATATCTTCAGATAAGAAGTTGTAACGTCCATCATCATCAACAGGATCATTTTGAATAATCCAGTTTCTGAAAGCATGAAGTCCTAATTGCTCATCGTTTGTAAATACTTTTTTATCTTTTCGAATATATCCACTGTCATCTACCGCTGGAGATTCTAAGAAGTCAAAGCCAATGTACCCAAAGTCTTTTCCACCTTCACCACGATCAGCATTTGACCATTGAACAGCAAGGTTTAAAGATTCGTCTTCAATAAAGAATCGAGTTCTATCGTTAGCAGCACCACCAACATTATTGGTTCGTAATGCAATGTCCATATCCATTGCTGGAGCCATATAACATTCTTCAAGAATGTCATTCGAGAAGTTAATTATATCATATTTCATAAACATGAAATCTTTATAATCTCCAAATCCCCAAGTGTAGAACATTTGTTCAAATTGAAGACGCATTGGGTATCCCTTGGCACGTTGAATATCTTCTCCACCTTCATAACGTTGAAGATCGGTATCTTTAAATACTGAGAAAATATCTTCGCCAGAAATAAATGCAGGTCCTTTTGTATGATTAGCTAAATTTCTTCTAGAAATATCTGGCTCATGTTTACCAAAATATCTGTCCACTTTAATTTCTGCATTATTATCTACATCCCATATAGGCCAGTTAGGACCGTCAGTAGAAATACGAGCAGCACCATCGTTTGGACGGAAGTCTGTAGAAAAATAAACACGATATTTATCACGTAAATTGTTTTGAACTTCATCTCCATCATTGACAGACCCCGGAACCATCCAAGATGCACCTGAATTAGGATTGTAGGATATCACACATAATTTACGTTTAACTCCAGTTAAAGAACCGGGAGGGGTTTTCTGAGCAGCAAACCAGATTCCACCACCAAATATATATTGGTTGTTAGAGCGGCGAGGCCAATAACCACCACCAACATTACCACGAACATTTAATCCAAATATTCCATAGTTAGTTGTATAAAACTCTATATTAGAGACTTTGTTTTGCTGAAGGTCATAAACACCTGCAGCAACTCGCAATACACCTTCTGTTTTTTTAATGTCTTTTCCAGTATCTTTTGTTCTCGCAAAAGTTATACTAATACAAGTTACGTATAAAATCAGTGAAAGTGAAAGCAAGAAAATATTTCGTTTTGTCATTGCATTTTTTCCTTGTATTAATATGTTAACATGAAACCAATTGAAACCGTTCTAGGGCGTTGATATAAACCTTGAAAATTTATAACATCCTTTACATATTGTTGATATCCACGATATACTTCTTGCTGAGTATTTACTCCATCACGGTTAAAATCAGTATCTATAGAATATAGTCTTTTTCCAAATGTGTCGTATTGATCAGAACGAACTGTTTCTGGTCTATTCGCATCCGCAACTTCAAATAGGGGACTGCTTGAGAAATCGCCTAATTGTCTATTCCTGTTTACTCCATCAAAATCAGGACTTCCTGTTCTAGCAAATAATGAAGTAGCCACAGTTCTATTTACGACATTAAAAATGTCTGCAAAAAGTGTTATTGACATATCTCCAACTCCATCTCCCATCAGATCTTTTAAGAAGAATTGACGATTAAATCTAATATCAAATCCATTAAAGAATGCCGGTTGTCTTTCACCATTAAACTCACCAATTTGAATTCCATTAAAATTCAACTTAGTGTAAGGTGTACCCGTCCTGAAAGTTCCTAATAAGTTTAATGAAGAGTTTGCTAATGGTCTTACTCCAAAAACTTCAGGTCCTTCATCTTTCATAAAGAAGAAGGTAATATCACCGTTTATACGATGAGTAATATCTGTTGATAATGCATACTCCGTTAGTGGAAAAGTATTTTTACCCGTAAATGGATCTACACTAAACGTTGCATTTAAATTTGAACCAACATTTGAAGCAGTTCCTCTTGCAGATGCAAACGTATAGTTTACACTTGTCGCAAAATTATTACTTGGTCTTTTACGTAAAGTAAACTCTACTCCACGAGTAGAACCATATTCACCAACAGAGAATTCAGAATAAGCATCAGGTACTGTAGGAATATAACGAACACCTACTTGATTGTAAATATCTTTGAAGTATGCCGTTACATCAAAAGCAAATTCATCATTTACTTGGAGATTATACCCTACTTGATATTGGTTCGTTCTTTGTACATCTATGTTTGGATCTCCTAATGCTTGGTTCCCACGAAGACGAGTGGTATTAAAACCATCATACATATTTGTTGGTTGTGGCATTTGATAGAAAATTCCATAACTTACACTGAATACTGAACGTTCTGTAATTGGGTAAGATATAAACAACCTTGGTGAAACTTGAAATTTGGGAGTAGCCTGACTAAACAATGTATCAGAAGCATCAATAGGAATAAAGCTAGAAATTGCACTACTTCTTCTGGCTAATGTATTTGAATTTATATAATCAAAACGAAGTCCTGCATTAACAATAATGCCTTTGTATGAAATTTGATCTTGTACGAAACCAGAAGCAGTTATAGGAGTAAATGGTTTTGAAGTTTTTTCAACTGCTTTAGGATCGGAAACATACGGATTTCCTCCCCATTTATCAGTATATACATCATAGAATGCATTTGCATCATAAGGTAAATTATTTGCGTGTCTATGTAAAGTAAACATTCTTGTTTCGAACCCAGCTTTTATCATGTGAGATACTTCTTCAGATTCTAAACGTAGATTATAATTTCCATCTAATTGAATAAAGTTTGTAGTTCTAAATTCGAAACCTTCTGAATTTCCATGGCTTAAGAAAAATTGTCGCAAACCATAAGGATTAGTACTTCCTGTTGCATCACCAGGACCTTCAATATACCCTGTTAATGGATTTCTTGTAGGTCTATTTCCAATTAGGAAACCATCTACTGTTTTCGATTCCTTTGTTATTGAGGTATATGGATCAATTAATCTGTCTCTTCCACTGACTAAGCTTACTTGTCCTTGAGCATCTACAGGTCCTACTGCGAACTTATCTTCAGGATACATTGGATTGAATCCAGTAAACAAAGAAGGTGTTGTTTGGGTTGGATCAGCATAACGACCAAACTCTCCAGTATTGTTATTTGTGGAAACAGTAAACTCGTAAAAACTATTTTCTGTTAAGGTTTGGTTTAACCGAACAAAAGCATTATTGAATATTGATTGACCAAAACCTTGTTTAACTCTTGATTCGGGAACAAATATAGAGTCTCCATTTTTAAAACCGTTCCCTTGTGAATACAACCAACCCCAACCAGCATCTTCTTGTGCTATTAGCGACCACTGGCCACCAATTGTAAGGTTAATCCCTGAGGCAACATTGATTTTTAGGCGAGGTAATAACGTATTTTCATAACGTGGATTATTATAGATACCTAAGTTATTGTTCCAAGGGTCAATTACTTGAGTGTTAGCACTATTGTTTCCAGTGAAGTCAAATCTTGAACTTAAAAAGAAAGTTGAACCTTCTAAAAAAGGTAGTGGACCACCAACATTAACTTCATAAGAACTATTTTTAGGATCTGCATTTGTTAAACCGTTATCGTAAGCACCATTTAATGCTCCAACTTGTGTTCTATATCGTAAAACTGCTTCTACTTTATCTGTTCTACCCGTTTTAACAACAGTATTAACAATACCACCCATAGCATTTCCATATTCTGCTGCAAATGAACCAGTAAGTACTTGAACTTCTTCAACAGCAAAATTAGATATATTTGAACCAGCTGTTAAACCTCCAGAAATCTGATCACCAACATCAAGTCCATCTACACGAACTTGGGTTTCTGTCGCACGTGAACCACGAATTACAAAACCACCACCTGCATTCAATACACCTGCTTGTAAAGATACAGTTCCAACAACGTTTTCTCGAGCCAAACGTATATTATCTTTTCCTTCAATGTTTCTATTTGAACCAACATTGGTTTTAGAAACCATTGGTTTGTTCGCAGAAGCGTCAACATAGACTATTTTAGTCTTAACATCTTTAGGCTTTAATGTTACTGAAATATTTTCAGTAGCATCTGCTGAAATACGAACTTTAAAAAATTCATCAGCATACCCAACACCTGAGATTTTGACGGTGTAGGACCCTGCAGTGATTTTTAAAACTGCGAAACGCCCATTTGCTTTTGAATAAGCACCTAATGTAGTTCCTTCAATTTTTACTGTTGCTCCAACCACTGGTTTTCCGTCTTTGTCGGAAATTGTCCCAGTTAATACACCAAATGTACCAGCTTGAAGAAGTAAAGGAATAAGAACAAACATGGGTATGGCAAAGAGTAGAATTCTACGAATCATACCTTATAACTCCATTAATCATTATATAAATTAGTAATTGTATCTTTAGAAAGAAAGAATCTTGTTCAGCAACGAAAACAGTAATATGGGTACAAATTACACTTTTTTTGCTTTTTTTCCTAATGATAAAACAAACAAGGGTAAAAAAAGTTACACACCAAAAAATCTAATTAACACTTTCTTGTATGAAATTTCAGTGATGCAATGTTTTTACTTTGAAAGAGTGTATATTTGTAAAACAATCATCTATGAATAACTATGAGATCTATTTTCTTTTTCGTTTTACTTTCAGTATTACTTTCAGCGACAAATTTACTTTCTCAAATCAAAAAAAAGCCTACTTTTTCTAATGTTTATGCAGAAGTTGAAATTGGTGGTGGGTTAACAGGATCAGTTCCTTTATCACTTCCACCACAGTTTACGGCAGGGCTTACAGTTGGTTATAGAACTTCTCAACGAGTTTCGTATGCTCTTGCTTTAGATTTCCATCTATTGTTTTTTGATAGAGTGCAACTCAAGGCTGAACATCCTGATATTTGGGATGGCTTACGTACTTCTGTGGTTCAGGGTGATAGTTTACTTCCTTTATTCTTAGGGAATGCAACGGCAAAAGTCCGATATCGTTTTAACCCTTCACCGAAAGAACCTTCATTTTTTACTTCCATAGGTGCAACAGCGTTTTCAACAACAACAACGAAACTTACTATAGAATCGCAAAAAGGTATTCGAGAAATTCCTCAGAACATTACACTTTCGTATGGTAGTACTGCAGAATTTGGTGTAGATATTCCTGTTATGTCCGATTTTGCGTCTATTCAGGCTGGTATTGAATGGGGCGTTGCTCTCTATCATAAATCTGCGTTTGGATTTACTCCTTACGTTTTTTCTGCCAAGGTTGGGGGGCAAATTAATTTTACTTTATAAATAGTATGCATAAACTAATTTTTTTCCTTTTTTTATCCCTTTCTTTACTCGTTGTCTCATGTTTTGATTCTACAGAACCAGACACCACGAACCCTCAGTTAATGATTATTAGTCCAAAACCGGGTGAATACATCGATTCTGTTATTGTTGATTTAGAAGTTGACGATGACGATGCAATTGGTGCAGTGATTATTGCAATTGGAACAGATACCATTCCCATTATTAAGCCACCATACCGATACAAAGTTGATTTTTCCCAATATCCACCTGGACCTTTAACTATAAAAGCAGTTGCCGTTGATAGATCAGGGAATATTTCTATAGAGCAATCTGTAGATATAATTGTCGTAAAAAGATATAAAGTAACGATGATGAACGGATTTTACACCTCACTTTTGTTTGAAATGAATGGCTCTACCTTTGTAATTGCTTCTAATGCAGCAGTTCCATTTGAATATGTCGATAATCCTGGCATTTTAAAATATACTGGAGAAACTTCCCAAACAACCTTCGACACATCAAAGGGTATAAATGTTATTATAGGCGAAAAAGTTGCTATAGCAGACACTTTAGATGTACTGAAACAACCGACTTCTACAACAACCTTACGTTTAGTTCTACCAAAAGAATATGTATATGTATTTATAAAGAACAATAGCCCTGCGGCAATAGGACCATTTACAATTTCTGGTAGTGAAGTCCCAGTTTTTGTTCCCGGAGGAGGACAAACTCAAGGAATTGGTTATTACAAAATATCCAACGGAGCCACAGTTTCGAGTGGTTCCATTAAATCTTGGGAAATATCGTCTTTAGACTCTTTAGCGACAAACAAATCATTAACATTAACATACCCATAATTGAATGATAGAATTAGAATTGCCCATTATTCAACCTTCGGAATTACCCTCAAATAGACGCCCTGAATGGCTGAAAGTCCGAGCTCCCGGTGGTGAAGCATTCACAAAAATAAAACAAATGATGCGTTCAAAGTCGCTTCATACCGTTTGTGAAGAAGCTCGATGTCCGAACATTTCTGAATGTTGGAGTTCTGGAACTGCCACATTTATGATTCACGGTGATACGTGTACCCGTTCTTGTGGATTTTGCGCTGTTAAAACTGGACGTCCACTTCCAGTCGATTTCGATGAGCCTCGTAGAGTAGCAGAAGCTATACAACAAATGAATTTAGTCCATGCTGTTATTACTTCAGTGAATAGAGATGAACTTCCTGATGGAGGCTCTATTATTTGGGCTACGACTATTCGTGAAACAAAACGACTTAGTCCAAATACAAGTATTGAAGTTCTCGTTCCTGATTTTAAAGGTAATTTGGAAAATCTTCATAGAATTATTGAAGAAAAACCAGATATTTTGAATCACAATACCGAAACAGTACCTCGTTTATATAGAAGGGTTCGACCACAAGGAAGATATCAGTGGACATTAGATGTTTTGAAAGAATCGAAACGATTAGGTATGAGAACCAAAACCGGAATTATGTTAGGTCTTGGTGAAACTAAAGAAGAAATTATAGAAGTAATGAAAGACTTAGTAGCTGTTGGTTGTGATGTTTTAACATTAGGTCAATATCTACAACCGACTAAAAATCATTTGCCAGTAGATCGATTTGTTCATCCAGATGAATTTGCAGAATACAAAATAATTGGATTAGAAATTGGTTTCAATTATGTTGAATCCGGACCATTAGTTCGTTCATCGTATCATGCAGAACGCCATGTCTAATGGGTTAAATACACAGACCGTTACAGTTGGTGTTGTTTCTAAACCCTATGGACTTGATGGTTCGTTTTTAGTAAATGATGTACCAGAAAAACCACGCTCTTTGAAAAAAGGAGCGTTTGTTTTGTTAGGGTACTCTAAGCAATTTTCAAAAAAATATACGGTAGCTGATTGTACTTTTACTACTTCGAAATACATAGTACGATTAGAGGAAATTTCAAATCCAGAAAAAATTGATCAAATAAAAGAATTTGGAATTTTTGCTTCTACAAATGACCTAATTCGACTTTCGAATGAGGATTATTTAGAACATGAGTTAAGTGGATGTACTATATACAACATTAATAACAATTTAAAGTTAGGTACATTTTCACATTCTGTATTATACCCCAAAAATGAAATTTGGTATATTGAAAATGATGCCTATTTTTTGCCAATTCCAGCTGTTCCATCAATTATAAAAAAAGTTGATTTGCAAAAAAAACGAATCTACATATCACTTGTTCCTGGACTTATGGACTTAAAAGAACCTAAATAAAATGAGAATTGATTTTATTACCGTTTTACCAGAAATAGTTTCATCGGTTTTAAAAACTGGGATGATGAAAAGGGCTGTAGATAAGGGTGCAGCGGAATTTAATGTCTATGATTTACACGATTTTTCTTCTTTAAAGACAAAACATATCGACGACACTCCCTACGGTGGTGGTGCAGGGATGGTGATTTCTCCCGACCCATTGTTTCGATGCATTGAAGAATGTATGTCTCATCGTACCTACAACGATATAATCTACCTTACACCTGATGGCGAAACTTTGACTCAAGAAATGGCAAACTCTCTTTCATTAGCTGAAAACATTTTACTTATAAGTGGAAGATACAAAGGTATTGATCAACGAGTACGAGATACATTTGTAACGAAAGAAATTTCAATAGGTGATTATGTCCTCACTGGTGGAGAATTACCTTCTTTAGTCTTAACAGATGCGTTAATTCGCCTAATTCCGGGAGTTATTTCCGATTCAGAATCATCACTTTCTGATTCTTTTCAAGATTCGCTCTTAGATGCACCCTATTATACAAAACCTGCTATATTTAGAGGTTTAGAAGTTCCTTCTGTTCTACTTTCAGGGAATCATTCCTTTATACAAAAGTGGAGAAAAGAACAATCTATAGAAAAAACAAAACGCTTACGTCCAGATTTATTAAAAAAAAGATAATGTCAACAAAATCGATTGCCGTCGTAACACTTAGTGGTGGAATGGATTCTGCAGTTTGTGCTGGTTTAGCTTTAGAAATGGGATTTGAAATTGCCGCTATTCACCTAAACTATGGCCAAAGAACACAAGAGCGTGAATTACGTTCGTTCAATGAAATATGTAATTTTTATAATATCCAAAAAAAACTTGTCGTGGATATTAGCTACTTAGCAGCTATTGGTGGTTCTTCTTTAACTGATCATACAATTGATATTGAAAAGAACTTTCACTCGGAAGTAGCAATACCTAAAACGTATGTTCCATTTAGAAATGCGAATATACTAGCAATTGCCACAAGTTGGGCGGAAGTTTTAAAAGCAAATGCATTATTTATAGGGGCAGTGCAAGAAGACGGAAGTGGATATCCCGATTGTAGAGAATCATTTTTTCAAGCGTTTCAACAAACCATTAATACAGGAACAAAACCAGAATCTGGCATACAAATTCTTACACCATTAATTCATTTGAATAAAAAAGAAATTGTTTTAACAGGAGAATGTATAGGGGTACCATTCTATCTAACATGGAGCTGTTATGAAGGTTCCGAAAAAGCGTGTGGAGAATGCGATTCTTGTAGACTTCGATTACGTGGATTCCGAGAAGCAACCGTCAAAGACCCAATTGAATATCTAAAGTAATTTGTTATTCCAAGAATGCCCAACCTACGGAAATTCTAAAATTACCATCTAATTGTGGGTAAATTGGAACTAATCCAAACGTTTGATTGAGTACATTCATATAAGTTAAACGCACATACGCATCTCCAAGTTTTGCCGAAGCAAAGACATCAATCCCATTAAAACCTCCTGGCATTACACTTTCTTCAGAACGAACTATCAACGAATTTATAGGGGAAAAAGTAAAGCCATTTACTGCAGAATTACCCCGTACTCTAATCCCTAATCTCCCTATAGATGACCCTGCTAAATGTTGATAATAACATTCAAGACTTCCATAAATATCCGGCAAATTTTTAAATTGATCTACATCAAAACCTTGATACGTATATTGAGTGTTTAAAGAATAGAAAATTTTCCAAAAAGAATTTTTCAATGTAAAACCTATCCCTGCATTTGAACGACTTTTAGCAAATTTATATTCTATTGCAATTGGAAACCCATCAATGTCTTTGACAAGCCAAGGTTCAAAAGTTGCGTCGACAACTCGAAAAAATAAATACGGTTCAATAAGTAGTGAATCAGACTGATGAGAATAACGCATTGAATATACTGTGTTAACTACTTTTTGATTGAGCGGTTCGGTAATTCGGCGGCTATTGGTAGATTGAAGAACTTCAGCAGTAAGTATACTAGAATGCGTTAAAGGTAAATTAATTCCTACACCAACTGAGGGTAATACCTGATCGTTAAAAAAGGTTGTTCTAAATGAACCTTTAAAAGATAGTGGTCCAAAATGTTGTTGAAATAATCCGTACCCACTAAGTCTTGAACCTGAAAAAGATGAAAAAGATATCGATTCATTTGTTGAAAGCAATTCTATTTCTGCACCAGTTCGAATTGAATTAGTAAAAAATGATTCTTTTGGAAGTAAGGTTTGTTCGTATCGAAATGATGCTCCAGTGATTGCTTCTTGTTCTTTATAAGTAGTATCTACAACCTCAATTCCATTAACAAATGGAATATTTTTTTGTTCTGTAAGTGCATTAGAATAATACAACATTGCTGTAAAGGAACCCGAACTATCATTTTCAAAGAATGTACTGTATGTAATAGTTGCATCGTTCCTTTTGAGTACTGTTGAAGCACCTACATACCATGGGGTGGAAGTAATGTTATCAGTATTCAGTGAATTAAGTCCTCCAAAAGCTCCCATTTCATGATTTGTATACATATAGGTAAACGAAACTATACTTTGGTTCGAGAGTGAGTATTGGAGTTTAGTACGGACATTCCAAGCATCTACACCAGATGATGAAAATCTTCCATCTGAGAACATTCTTCTAAAGCCCAAAGTAAGGTTTAAATTTGGAGCTACATTTTGGCTGTAAACTCCGTCGGCTGCAATATAATTGTTTCCACCTTGTGAGTACCAGAGTCTGGTATATGGTTTTGAAGTATTATACCGAATTTCTTGAAGATTTATCAATGCACCACTCGCATTATCGCTATAGGTAATTGCATCAACTCCAGTAATAATTTCCATTGATTCAACAAATTCTAATGGAAAAATATCTAATGGAACTTGTTGGGAAATAATTCCTGAAAGAGACCTACCATTAAAACGAACAGCTTGATCAGAAAAACCACTACCGTTAAACGAAGTAGTATTCCAAAGTCCATAGTTCCCCAAATGGAGTGGAACAACGGGTAATTTTTCTGCTAAAACATCACTCCCTGCAGTATAGTTAATCCATTGTAATTGATATTTCGTAATTTTTTTATGTGCTTTAGGAAAGAATGACAATAAGCCATGTTTTGAATGTGGAGTATACAAAACGGTTGAATCTTTGACAACATTCACAGCAACAGTATCAGCCACAAAAAGTGAATCAGTCTGAAATGAAACAGACTTAGAAATTGATTTTTCAGTACTACTAAAGAAAAGAAGTACACTGAAAACGAAGAAGGGCAGTGTTGCTGCCCTTAATGTTTTTTGTATTTGATCGAATAAAATCATTGTAAAAATACTCTTATTCTAATTCAGTTGTCTCTTCGTTGTCTTCTACAGTTGGAGGAGTTACTTCGGTAGTAGTAGTTGGAGTGGGAGTTGACTCATCAACAACTACAGCTTCATCTATAATTTCTTCCTCATCTACGTGTAGAATGGTAGTGATATCACTAATTCGGTCACCTTCATCAAGACGTACTAATCGAACACCTTGGGTGTTTCTACCAATAATATTGATTTTTTTCATTTCTTGACGAATTATAATTCCGTTTTCAGAAATCACAATGAGATCAAGTTCATCGCTTGCTGGTAACATTGAAACGACCTTACCGGTTTTTTCCGATAATTTCATTGAACGAACACCTTTACCACCACGTTTTGTAAGTCTGAAAACAAATTTTCTGTTATCAACTTCAGTATCTTCTGTAGAATCTCCATCATCGGTAGACTCTTCAGCACTATTTGGAGTTACTTCCATTATTTCTTCAATAGAATCTAAATCTGAAGAATCGTCTTCGGAAATGATAATTGGAGAACGTTTTCCATAACCATATTCACCAACAACTAAAATTTGTTCGTTTTCAGGGTCATTTACTACAACCATTGCAACCACTATATCGTCTTTTCCAAGTCTAATACCACGTACACCGGCAGCAGTTCTACCCATTGCACGAACTCCACCTTCTTTGAAATGACAAGCCATACCATTACGAGTACCGATTATGATATGCGAAGAACCATTGGTAAGATTTACTCCTAACAATTTATCGTCATCGTCTAAAGAAATAGCTATTTTGCCGGTAACACGAACGCTTTCAAATTCTGAAAGTTTTACTCGTTTTACTTTTCCTTTTTTCGTCGTAAAGAAGATATAGTGGTCATCAACAAACTCTTTTATTGCTAAGAATGCAGTTACTTTTTCATTTGGATCTTTTTGAATCACATTTGCTAATGAACGACCTTTAGCAGTACGTCCGCCTTCTGGAAGATCATAAATTTTGATACGGTAACAACGTCCACTGTCAGTAAAGAACATTAAGTAATTGTGTGTCGAAGCATAGAACATGTGTTCAACGGCATCTTCGTCGTGAGTTCCTGCGCCAAGAACGCCTCTTCCGCCACGATTTTGGGTTTTATATGTTTTAACGGGAGTTCTTTTAATAAGCCCTTCTCGAGAAACAGTGATGATAACATCTTCGTCATCAATCATATCTTCCAAAGTCATATCATGAGCATCGTAAGAAATATCAGTTCGTCGTTCATCGCCAAATTTATGTACTACTTCATCTAGTTCTTCCATCGCAATTCGAAGTTGTTCTACTGGAGTATCTAATATAAAGTTTAAGCGTTTGATGGTATCAACTATTTTACCGTATTCTTCGGTAATTTTGTCACGTTCCATTGCCGTTAAGCGTTGTAAACGTAATTCTAGAACTGCTTTTGCTTGAATTTCAGTCAAATCGAATTGAGCTTGTAATTTTTCAGAAGCATCTTTTACATTTGAGGCTGATTTAATTGTTTGAACAATTTGGTCTACTCTATCTTCTGCAACTTTTTCAGAACTACCAAGTACAACTGCTCCACCAAAAACTTTTAAGAAACCTTCTAAAATATGACCACGTTTTTCTGCAACATCTAACTCATATTTTGAACGGCGAATAATGACACTTACTCTGAATGCAACATAGGCTTGCATCATCTCTTTTAAATTGAAGACTTTGGGTCTACCATTTTGAAGAGCAAGCATAATTACACCAAACGTATTCTGTAGTTGAGTATGTTTGTATAAATTATTTAAAAGTACTTGTGGATTAGCATCACGTTTTAAATCAATAACTAAACGCATTCCATCGCGGTCAGATTCATCTCGTATATCTGAAATACCATCAATAACTTTATTTCGTACCAAGTAAGCTATCTTTTCAATCAAAGTCGATTTGTTAACTTGATACGGTATTTCAGTAATTACAATTGCTTCTTTACCAGTTTTAGTAGTTTCAATTATCGATTTTGCACGAATAATTACCCTACCACGACCAGTTTTATACGCATCAATCACACCTGAATACCCATAAATCGTTCCACCAGTTGGGAAATCAGGCGCCTTAACTATTTTTATAAGTTCATCAATATCTATTTCAGGATTTTCTACTAATGCTTTAATTCCACGAGCAATATCACGTAGATTATGAGGAGGAATATTCGTAGCCATTCCAACGGCAATACCGCCAGCACCATTTACAAGTAAGGTTGGTAATACGGTTGGAAGAACAGTTGGCTCTTCAAGTGAATCGTCGAAATTTCCACGAAAATCTACTGTACCTTTATCAATGTCGCGTAGAACTTCTAAAGCTGTTTTTGCTAAACGAACTTCCGTATAACGCATTGCTGCTGGAGGGTCGCCATCAATAGAACCAAAGTTACCTTGTCCATCGACTAAAGGGTATCTCATTGACCATGGTTGAGCTAAACGTACCATAGCATCATATACAGCACCATCTCCATGAGGGTGGTATTTACCTAATACTTCTCCAACAAGTCTCGCTGATTTTTTATGTGGTTTACTTGGCTCCATACCTAATTCTGACAAAGCGAATAAGATACGTCTATGAACAGGTTTTAAACCATCTCGTATATCGGGTAAAGCTCGAGAAACAATTACCGACATTGAATAATCGAGATAGGAAGACTTCATTTCATCTTCCATCAAAACAGGAAGAATCGATTCGTTTTGATGCATAGTAAAGCTAACAGTTAAAAATATATGTATGAAAGTCACACAGCATATACAAAAATACAAAAATTTTAGCAATTGTTATTGGTTTCGTTGCTTTAATCTTTGATTTCTATCTACATTCTTTTTGCGAACCATCTACTAAAAAGAATCAATACAATTCATTGAATTGAACCTTACATCTTAACAAATTTTTTTTGGTACAATTTTCCATCAACTGAATATTGAATGTAGTACATTCCGTGAGTTAATTTTGAAGTTTCTACCGTAAAAGAATATTTCCCTGCAGTTTTTTGACTATTTTCAACCAATATTGTTTTTCTGCCATCTAATGAAACTAATTCTAAAGAAACTACTGCTGTGTTAGGAACTACTGTATATTCTATTGTTATTGGTACAATGGTGGTAGTGTTTGGTGAAACGGTTAACAATGTTGTTAACTCAGATTCATTAACCGAAGATATTGTTCCTAAATATGTAATGACGATTGTAGTATCGTTTCCAGCTTTGTCAAAGGTACTAATGACAAATTGTGCATCTTTGGATTTATCAATGACATTCGCTTTAAAGAATGCTGTTTTGTCTTCACCCGGAACAAATGGTTTTACTTCTACTTCATAATTTATAGTAAATTCAGAACGAACTAATACTTTCGACAATTTAGAAATACTCTCTGGGTTAGAAGACATATCTGTAATGCTTGCATATTCTCCCTTTTCTTTACCACTTATACTACCATCAACAAATTGTGAAAAGACAAAATCAGGTGGCATTACATCATTAATTGAAATATCCTTAAGTCCCATAAATGAGGGCAGTCCGTACGAATCATAATTTGAAGTACCATAAGAGTAACAAGCAATTTTTTCACTACATTTTAAATGATAGACTCCTTCACTAATCAACTCAATATTTTTTACAGCATACTTTTTGCCGTTTTGAAGACCTTCAAACAGTTGAGAATGTTCAGGACCCCATTTAGTTTTCATTTGAGACCATTGTATTGTGTCTGCTACAAATTTCTCCCCATTGAAGATCGTCTGGAATCTCATTATTGTCATTAATTGGATAAACTATATTGACAAAATTTTGTTTAAACCCTTTACCATCGCCAATACCAGGAGTAGTAAAGATGATTTCATTTCTATATTGTTCTATTGGATAACATACAGTTTGAAAAGGATCATTTGGAATATTATCAAGAGATTGACCTTGATTAAACATTGTAACCGAAATTGGTTTATCTGCATTTACTACAATATTTCCTTTATCCGCTGACCAAACATTCCCATAAAAATTGTATCCTTTCCATTCAGCAACGTTTGTTAGGTTCTTAACACCTAAGGTATCTAGAATGATTCCATTGACATAAATGGTTGTATTCGGTTCTTTTGCTACAACTTGGAAATAAGGACCTGCAGAACGATTGAAATTTTTAGTAAGATGGTAAGTATTTCCCCAAGAAGACACAGGTAATTCCATTTCAATTATATAATCACACCAAGGTCTATCTGAGGGAACATCAGCGCATTGAACACCAGAAATAACACCAATTGGTTTTGAAGATGCAATTCTCGAGCCAGCTAAAGTTGAACCCGCAATTTCTGATGAAGCAACAGCAACTACATCACCTTTATTCATTATAAATTGTTTTGTCTCACCTATTTTCATTCCACCTACTGTTTCTGTAGTTCCATTACCAACTAGGGTAAAAGAAACTGTCGTACTATCATACCCTGCAACGATGGTACACATTGATGCAAGATTTCTCCCAGGCATACTCCAATCGTGAGATTCATAAGTATTCACAACATATTCTTTCCCCCAACTTGAAGTTGGCAAAACAAGAAAAGCATCGGAAGTAAACGAAATTTTAACACAAGCATAAACAATGATAGGATCATTTGAAGTTATCTTAATTGCTTTTCCCGGATATACAGTTTCAATTGGATGTCCGTTTGAATTTCCATTTGTATTTACATATACTTGTATTTCTTTTAGATCTAAATCAATTCGAATACAATCATTAGGCTTTGTTTGATATTGTCTCGAAGTTCCAGCAAATTCATTTTCAATAGTAACCTTTGTTTTATAACCACTCGCAATATATAAGTAACATCCATCGGTAGGTTGTAAAGTCTCTATCAATACTGGATGAATGGAA
>Ga0105044_10000419_pt1 | contig 52105 bp, 36 predicted proteins | sample MAT01_FD_78092 | JGI IMG/M metagenome (GOLD analysis project Ga0105044, IMG submission 78092) | Freshwater microbial communities from Lake Fryxell liftoff mats and glacier meltwater in Antarctica - MAT-01 | ecosystem: Environmental > Aquatic > Freshwater > Ice > Liftoff microbial mat | place...
GAGGATCGCCTCAAGAAAATTGTAGCGGAGATTAAGCAGTTTGATAAGGGCATTCTCTTCATTGATGAAATGCATGTGTTGCTCGATAAAAATGGCGGTGCCGCAGGAGCAGCTCAGTTGCTCAAGCCGGAATTGGCGCGCGGCGAACTGACCATTATAGGCGCTACTACCAATGATGAATACCGGAAGTTCATTGAACCTGATGAAGCATTCAGCCGTCGGTTCGAAGTGCTTCGGGTGGAAGAACCTGATGAAGCAACCAGCGTGCGAATGCTGAAAATGATTGCGCCGTATTACGAAAAACACCACGATCTTAAATTAAAGGACGACGCATTAGCGGAAGCGGTGCGTCTGGCTAAACGCTTCGATAAGGATCGTCGACTCCCTGACAGTGCGATCGATCTGATCGACCGTACAATGAGTGTGGTGAAGTTGATGGGTGAAACATCGAAGGATGAAATCGCTGCGTTGAAAGAAGGACTTGCCGAGTTGCAAAACGGGAAAACAATAGATGAAGAAGAAATGGTGCGCGACCTAAAGTGGTTCTACACCCAGTTGAAAGATAAAATTAGTCACGTCCTGTTCAGTCAGGTGCAAGATGAAGCTGATGTGGCACAGATGGAGACTAGCGGTGAGGTGAAGGCGCATCTGGAGACACTTCTGGGCAAGTTGGAAGTGCTCGCAGGAACGAAAAAGGATAGCGTAGAGAAAATTGATTTGGCGTCGGTTATTTCCAACAAAACAGGTATTCCACTGGGCAAGTTGCAATCCCAGGAACGCGATCGCCTGATGAACATGGAAGAGTATCTGAAGAAACGCGTCGTCGGTCAGGATCATACCCTGAAGTCGATAGCCTCAGCCATTCTGGAATCCCGCTCTGGATTGAGCAAGGCCGGTCAGCCGATCGGTTCGTTCTTCTTCCTCGGTCCCACAGGTACTGGAAAGACAGAATTGGCAAAATCGCTCGCGGAGTTTTTGTTTGCGGATGAAACAGCGTTGATCCGCTTCGATATGAGTGAATTCAAAGAAGAGCATTCTGCCGCACTACTATACGGAGCGCCTCCCGGATATGTCGGCTACGAAGAAGGTGGTATGCTGGTGAATAAGATTCGTCAGCAGCCTTATAGTATCGTATTGTTTGATGAAATTGAAAAGGCTCACCAAAGCGTGTTTGACCTTTTCTTACAGATACTCGACGAAGGAAAAATGCACGACCGTTTGGGTAAAGAGGGAGACTTCTCCAATGCGGTAATCATTTTCACCTCCAACATTGGTGCGGAGTTTATCATCGAGAAATTCGGCAAAGGAGAAATTCCGAAGAGTAACGAACTCATGGAGATCATGCAGAAGTTCTTCCGTCCTGAATTCCTTGCACGTCTTACGGAGATTGTGCCATTTGCTCCGATCAATGAAAGCAATGTGGTGAGCATTTTCAATATTCACCTCAAGAGCTTGTTGAAGACGTTGGAGAAGCAAGGCATCAGCCTGAAGCTTACGGAAGAGGCCACCAAGTCTTTGGCAATGTCGGGCTTCACACCGAAGTATGGTGCGCGTCCATTGCAGGGTGTCATCCGGAATCAGATACGCCGACCCTTGTCGCGCATGATCATCGCCGGAGAGATTGGAAAGGGAACTGCAATTACGCTCGATTCGGATGCGAATGGCGAATTAATCTGGACGAAAAACTGATTGAACAAGACGAAAATTTGGATCGGTACTGAAACCGACTATATTAGCCTTCCTTAATTAACCAAAAAACCAAACTATTATGTTCGACTATGGACTGGGAGGTACCGAGCGAAAGAAAGACGGTGCCAGTGAAGCGTTTGCAGAGATTCAAATGAATCGGACCATTTTCGTCCAGCAGCTCACTGCGGACGAGGCAATGACTCCGCAAATTGAACAAGGTCTGGATACAGTAGAAGCTGTATTCAACCACTATAAGCCGAACGTAGATATTGAATACGAAACCGAAGATGGTTCAGCCGTCAAAGAAAACGTGGGCTTTAGCAGCCTGGGTGATTTTGGCGTGAAGGGAATCACCGGAAAGAGCAAATTTCTTCAGGATCAAAGCGTGAAGTCGGAGCAGTACTCCAAATTCGCGAAGAACCTGAAAAGCTCGAAGCCATTGCAGATGGTATTGGCTAACCCTGAAATGAAGGAAGCCTACCTCACTGCACTTCAGGCAATGATCAAAGAACTCGAAGAATCCAAATAACCAGCAACCACCTAAAGCACGAAGACAATGGCTGAAATGGAAAATGAACAACAAAGCGCAGCTCCCGGATATGCCGAGAAGCAGGCGATCCAAATAGACAACCCCTCCAAAGCACTGGATGACAGTGTGGCGAAATTGATTAAAGTGGGAGGGTATGGATTGATCGAAGCGACCGTAGAAGGTTCGCAGAATCTCAATCCAGAGCGCAAGGCAAGGAAGAAAATCTTCCTCACGGATGGAGCACAAAAGAAGGAACGCGAAAACCTCAAGAAGGTTCTCGAACTGTGGATGGATGCTCTTACGAGTGCTGATTCAGTTCCTGAAATCGTAGAGAAATGCCAGCAGAAAATGGAAGTCGCGACTGCTACGTTGAAGAAAAATCAACGTCGCGCCTTGGAGTCTACCGCCAAGTTGGAACAGTCGTGGAGATCGCTCCAGTTGTTTTACAAAAACACCGAAGAAACGAAGTTGAAGAACGTGGCTATCATGAATGCGAGCAACGAACAGTTGCGCGATCTTGATTCCCCGATTTTTCATGATGCGGTCCAGGATGAGTTGAGCAGAAGCTACGACCGTCTTGACCTCCGCAATAACTACTCACTGCTCGTGATGCCGGGCTATCTGGGAAGCAATGCAGTGTTGGAGAAGTGGGGAAAGACCGCCTTCAAAAACAAGGTGATGGTGATGACCGATTTCGAGAATCTCGATAAGGAAGACGACATCATCGAAATGTTTGAAGCGGCCAATCACACCGGTGGTGAGGATTGGAGAAGCCACGTGATGATGACCTGCAACTACCTCGTAGGTCGAGGCAAAGCAGAGGAAGTTGGCGAAGAGGAAGACCTCACCGTACCACCATCAGCCGCGCTAGCCGGACGTGTTTATAGCACGTTGATGTCGCAGGTAACTGCAGGTAAAAAGCATGGTGGACTGAACGAAGTTTCAGGAACGGTGATCGGAAATTTGAAGAAGAGCGATATCACCACGATGGAGAAAATGGGATTGATTCCAATGGTCAACGAATACGGCAAAGTGATGGCATTCTCTGCCAAGACTTTGTTCAATGGCGATGACGTAGGAATGCAGACCTATTCAGTAATGCGGGTGTTCGACTTTGTGATGAAGACCTTGATGGACTTCCTGAATCGTCGTGCATTCGAGAACTGGAGCCCAGGATTGAAGCGTGAACTGCAAGAACAGATCGAGAAATTCCTTGACCGCATTACCGGGCATGGCAAGTTGATCGAGAAGTTCAAGATTCAACATTTTGATCGCGACCCTAACGATAAAGGCAAGATTAACTTCATGCTGCACATGACGCCCTATTTCCCTGCGAAAAACTTCGTAATCGATCTGAAAGGAACGAAGGGCGATGAGGCAGATACCTCTGTGAGCTGGGATGCCAATGTGGGTCAGCAGAAGTAACCAACACGTCAACTACTTAAATTAATAAACCCTTAAAAACCAAACAAAATGTCATTTCAGGCAACATTAAATCTAGATGGAAAGGAAATGCGCGTTCTGCATTGCTCTTTCAACTTCAATCGTGACGTGGATGCCACCGGACGTCCATCCTCACGTGTACGTGGCGGAACAATTCACCTCGAAGTAGAATCTACTGAGGATAGCTCCCTCTTCGCATGGATCGCAGGTGTATTTGATACCAAAGACGGTAAGGTCACATTCCTCAAGCGCGACTCTAACACAAAAATGAAAGAGTTGTATTGGAAGACTGGTTATATCATTTCTTACACAGAAGCATTGGATGCAATCGGAGAGAATCCAATGACCATCAAGTTTACTATTAGCGCTCAAGAGGTTGGTGTGGACGACGCAGCCTACCTCAACCCATGGCCTACGGCCTGATTTGTTGTAAAACAAATTAATCTGACAATGAGCACAGCTGCATAAGCTGTGCTCGTTGTGTTTCTTGAGTTTTTTTATCCTAAAAAATTAAGCTAGTGCCTACCGGATACTCCCATATTCAAACCGAAGTTGAATTAGACGGCAGTCAGTCGATTCAATTAATCTCCTCAGTGGTGATCAATCAATACTCCAATTGGCACCACAACTTCGAAGTCAGGGGCTCGTTGGATAACGTCGAGGGAGAAAATGCTATAAGCTTCAACAAGTCGCATAAGCTCATTGGTAAGTCTATAAAGATTGCCTTCAAAGCGGATAATTCGGATGAGCAGTTGAACCTCTTCAAGGGGATCATCACTGAAGTGAATCTGTCGCGTTATGGAGGCACGGCAGCAGACATCATCTTCCGCGGATTTAGCACTTCCATTTTGATGGATGACGGTCCGCATTGCATGTCATTTTTTGAAAAACCACTCAAAGATGTGGTTTCCACGCTCACTGGGAAATATCCCCAAAACGTGTTGAATTCGAAAGTAAAGCCCACGAAGAATCCGACGATTCCGTACATAGTTCAATACAATGAAAGCGCTTACAATTTCCTGAGTCGGTTGGCATCTGTCTACGGCCAGTGGTTTTATTATAACGGAATAGAATTGATATTTGGTGGCATGGAAAGCACCGAACCAGTTGAACTTAGTTTTGGTCATGACCTCACGAGTTTTCAGGCATCCCTTCGCGTGGCACCTATGAATTTCGAGGCGTATAGCTACGATTACGTAACCAATAAAGTGCTCAAAGCTCCGTCATCCGGAGCCACAGTGGCTGGCTTGGACAACTGGGGTAAAAAGGCGATGTCCGGATCAGAGTCGTTGTACGGAACGACCCAAAGTTATTCGGTCAAAGAGAGTGTGAAGGATGATGCTGCGTTGAAAGATATAGTCTTGAATAGAAAGTCGGCACTTGCAGGGGAACTGGTAAAAATGACAGGAGTGTCCTCCAATCCTTCCCTGCGGGTGGGAATGCAAATTAGCGTGAGGGGGGGATTGATTGCTTCGCAAGATGATGATGTGATGGATTATGGCAGTTACACCATCACTCAGGTGTCGCACCACACAGATAGCCTAGGTTCTTATTCCAATAAATTTGAAGCTATACCAGGTACTCTAGGAATACCGCCTTACAATACGACATTCAAAGAGCCTATGTGCGAAACGCAGCAGGCAGTAGTGGTGGATAATAAGGACCCCGAAGGAATGGGGCGCATCAAGGTGAAGTTTGCCTGGTATGAGGCGGAGCCTTCGTGCTGGATGCGCTACGTGACTTCACATGCCGGCAAGGATCGCGGAATGTACTGGCTGCCTGAAGTGAATGATGAAGTGGTGGTGGCTTTTGAAGGAAATAACCCCAGTCGCCCATATGCTCTTGGAAGCTACTATCATGGCAAGGCTCACAGCAGTGACCGAAAGGAAGATTCCAATCTCACCAAGACCATTCGAACGGCAAGTGGCAACGAACTTACGTTTTTTGACAAAGGCGGAGAAGAGTCCATTCATTTGTTCAATAAGGACAAAAAGAACGAACTTCTTATCACCATGAAGGATGATGGCTTGATTAAGATTGTTTCAAATAAGATGATTAAGATCGAAGCTAAAGAGGATATAAAGGTTAAGGCCAAGAATATGAAATTCGAGGCTTCTGGAATAATTGAGTTTAAAGCAGATGAATTCAAAGTGAAGGCACAGAGCCTCATTCAGCTAGAATCGATGAAGGATTGGAAAGCGGAGGGAATGGAAGTGGCTATCGAGGCTACCGCCAACTTCGGAGTAAAGGCCAATGCAAATATTGAAATGAAGGCCAATGTGAAATTGGACTTGTCAAGCTCGGCCACAGCTTCGCTGAAAGCCAATGCTCAATTGGAATTGTCGGGCATGGCTATGGCCACACTTAAAGGGGGAATGGTAATGATTAACTAATCGATTGGATGAACAGGTACTATCGTTTTCCATTGGTTTTTGAGGATGTCATTCAGAAGAAGGAACTGAAAATGACAGACCTTAATAAGTCCATTGCGCAAAACATCTACCTTATCCTCACCTCAGAATTTGGTGAATACCGGTTTGATGATTCATACGGATGCTCGATTTGGGAACACGACTTTGAGAATATTTCTTCTGTGCATACTTGGAAGGACCAAATCGCTCAATCCACGCGTCAGTCCATTCTGCGACACGAGCCTCGTCTGGATCAGGTGAAGGTGAAAGTGGAGATCGGGCTTGAAGAGAAAAAGCTCATGGTGGTATCACGCAGCGTCAGCCGATTGAAGAAATGCGTAGATATTACGGTAACAGGCAATATTGTAGAAACCAATCAGACGTTTCCTGCCTATACCCAGCGACTTTACATTAGTCCGTTTTCATTTGACTAAAACGATAGTGTGCACTGAACCTTCAGATGCAAAGAAAAGATGAGTAAGAGAATTCAGGATTCGCAAACGAGGGAAGAGGAGATCAGGGCGAGAATGTTGCGCAACGCAGCTCGCATCTGGGGTCAGCCCAATTCATCTCTTGATGCTTTCGATCCCTTGGTAGGAATGTTACTCGGCGCCACTTCAGTGGAAGTGAGTAGGGTATACAACGACCTCGAGTCGTCGCAATCTCGCGTATTGGAGCGCCTGTCATCACTGCTCACTCCGGATGTGTTTCGAGGTCCAAGAGCAGCCCATGCCATTGGTCATGCCCGCCCCCAAGATCCGTCTTGCGAATTGTCCAATGAGTTTCACTTCTATGTACAAAAGAGACTTCCACAGCGCGAAGGCTCTACACGTGAAGAGTCTGCTCAGGTGTTTTTTACGCCTTCTATCGCGACAAAACTTTTCGATGCACAAGTCCGGTTTATGGCCGGCGGTACATCGCTCTATTCGATTGAACGCATCAATGAGCGCGTCAAAATTTCGGATTCTCCCTCGGGCGTGCGATTAGGATCTCATCTTCCAGACGTGCAAGCTCAGACGTTATACATCGGATTGGAGGTTAATAAAAAACTCGATTCTCTGAAGGGAATGTCCTTTCTATTCGATTGGTTGTACAAAACAGAAAAGTCACAGCTCTTTCAAGCTCTCGCCCATAGCCGCTGGTTTATCGGTGATCGTGAACTCCGCATGGAAACTGGTGTCTATAACGCTTCGGAGCATGCCTCTGTAGTGAAGAATTTTGAAATGGATATCGAAAATGATATCTGTAAAATCGAAGAGAGAGACATCACGAGTTTGTACAATCCCCGTTTCATCACCATTGTGGATGACGAAAAGTTGGATATGGAGGAGTTGCTCAAACTATTTCCAAAGGAATTTGAAGTCGTATTTGAATCACGTAATCTCAAGGAATTAAAGAATCCTTTGCTCTGGCTTCGGGTAGAATTTATGAATCCGCGAATGGACATCACTGATGATATGGTGTCTGCAGTGAACTGTTTTCCACTGGTCAGTCGGCATCTGAATGAGTTTTCGTATCGCCTTCAAAACAACACGAATATCATTCCTCTGAAAGTGGATGGGGAAAATTTTTATAGCATTTGCGCGGTGCGCGGATCAGACAATAAACCGTATACCAAGAATACCTCGAAGGATTTTTTTCGCACCAAAACCGGGTCTTACATGCTTCGGCAGGGTGGGGTAGAGCGCTTTGACCGCCGTGATGCGTCAGAGATGTTGAGCTATCTGATCGACCTACTGCGCGATGAAAGTGCCTCTTTTGCCGTGTATGGAAATGAGTTGATCTCGGGAAATCTTCGTGAACTCAATCAGATGATCAGTGCGTTGTATCAACGCGTGGGTCAGGTGGACCTTGGCGATGAACAACTAACCTATCTGGTGGTAAAACCCAACAACGAGACGGAAAATATATTTGTGGAATTCTGGAGTACCCAAGGGATGTTCGCGAATCAGATTCGTGGCGGATCACAACTCACGCCATTTGCAGGATTTGAGTTGAAGTCGGAAAGCATTCAACTCATCACCGCGTCAACAGGGGGTAAAAATGCCCCAGAAAGTGCAGAGTTACTTCAAGCTTATCGGAAGGCGCTGATGACGCGCGGACGAGTGGTGACAGCCAACGACATCCGACTTTTTATTCAGTCGGAAGATGAAGCAGCCCTCATTCAGCGGGTCGAAATTTCACGCGGATTTGAGAATAGTCCTTCTTCCCGAACAGGCCTGAGCCGGACTATTCAAGTGACCCTGTATCCCAAAGCATCAGCTCTCAACGAGGATTGGCCGCAGAAATGTTTTGATATTGAAATGAAACTGCGCAATGAATCATCCGCCTTCTTCCCGATTCGAGTGAAGTGGCATAATCCCGTAAAGTGAAAACGTGATGGGACAAGATATCAGAGAGTCATTCATAGAACATTGCGATCTCAAAGCCGAAGTTTTGGGAGCGGAATACGTGGATGACGGTTTGCTCATTGATCAGATTACCATAAAACCTGTCGGAACGTTCAGACGCACGTTCGGACGGGATATTTTAAGAGCAGAGCTAGATGAGAATGAAGATCTGCACGAAGCTGCGCTCGATATTGAAGTAAGCAGAGAAGGCTTGTATGACATGCTTCCGGAGGGTCTGTTTCACCAACCTGACCCGGAACGAAAGGCCACTTCGATCAGAGAAGTGGTGGAGGCCATCCGCAGGACTCGAAAGGAAGAGGAAAATACCCGGAAGTTTTTTCTTGCGATCGAAAAGGAATTCTACCGAAGTCGCATTCAGATCGAATTGAATGAACGGCGCGCCTTTACTGGGGCACCGAAGGACATAGGCCAGGGAATTTTTCAGGATTTCTATGAAAAGGATCTTTACCTGCGCATCTGGAAGGAACTGGAAGATATTGAACCGGAATACCGGCCATCACTGCTTCAAGTGCTGCCAAGGATTTTCTCAGTGATCGGGAACGTCGAACTCACTACCCACATTTTTCAACGGGTGCTGAATGAGCACACCGAACTTCGCACGGAATTGAATGAATGGTCCGAGACCGGTGCCGCATACGAATCTGCTTTAGGTGATTGTTTTCTCGGTTACGATTCCTTCGCAGGCTCGTGGTGTTTGAGCGACTCGCCGCGGGTTTCGATCGTTGTGGGTCCGCTTACTTCGCACAAACTCAACGACTTTCTTCCCGGAGGGAAAGGTGCCAAAACAATTGATTTTTTGACCGACATCTTATTTCCAGCCGAAACCGAATTCAGTATATTTCCTTTGCTCGTTAGCGAGCAGGATCAACTAACTTTGGATGCCCGCCCAGAAACAGGAGTTTTGGGATATTCAAGTTGTATTTAGACTATGGAAAAGCTTAAGGCCATTCAAATTATTTTGCTTTCAGTGACGGTCATCATGACGTTCATTGGCTTGTTTCTCTTAGGAGTTGTTAAACGCAAGAGGCATGGTATTCAGAATAAAAAAGTTTTAATCTACGTAGTAGTTTTTCTTCTTTTTTATGCATTGATTCTTCTTGGTGGGCAGCTCTCGCGCAAGGAACCCATGACGATTTTTCTGATGCTGCAGGCAGGAGCAATAATTGGCGGAAGTGTCCATTGTTGGTGGATGTTTCGCTATTTTAAATGGGCGAAAAAGGACGGTTTTTGGCCAGAATTCTGGTTTACGGTCGCCATCGTGATCTTCAGCTCAGTGGGCTTGATATCTATCGCGATTTGGAGAGACATGGAAAGTCTTGCTGCTGCATTAAGTACCTCAATGATTCCATTTATCATTCCCTACATGGTGCTCAAATCATTTGATGCGGCTTGGAATATCCCTTCACTCCGCTACAAATTGTGGTACTATCCATTAGGCAGTGATGTGCCTAATCCAACTGATTATGATCTGGAAGATCACATGAAGATTATTGCCATTGAATTCAAGCCAACTGAAAATGATGATCCGCTGAATATTAAGGTGAAAGCACCGGAGCGTATGGAGCTTGGACATTATTTCATGACATTCATTGAGCAGTTCAACATTCGTAATCCTGAACGAATGGTGGACTTAGCCGACGATTCCAATATGCCTGTGGGCTGGTTGTTTTATGTGAAAGCACCTTGGTATAAATCGGCGCGTGTGCTCGATGGTGAAATCACTTTCAATGACAATAAGGTCAATGAAAACGATATCTTAATGGCTGAACGGATCTACGAAACCCACTGATATGTTGAAGCTCCTTAAATATTATCCCGTCAATTGGATCGATGGCATGAAGCTCAATCGACAGCACTTTATGTTGAGCGAAGCTTCCCTTACAGATGCCATCCGCGATGTCGCCAACTCCCAATTGAACTCGTGGAACTTCGGACTCTTGCCAGGCCTTCAAGGACCTGCATCGAGTTTAGAATACTCTATTGACGTGGATCGAAATGGACTTCTTAGGGTCAATCTCAAAACGTGCCGGGGAATTACTCTGGCAGGCGCCCGCATTGAATTGGTTAACATTCCCAATCAGCGTCTGCACGCGAGTATCGGCGAACTCAATACTGAATTTAGTTTTTTGAATCACAACGGAAAGCAACTGTTTATCGTGATCAGTGTGAATCCGTTTGAACGCGCCGCATTTGGTGACCCGGAACCCGGCGAGCATCCTCCCCGCTACCCGCTCACAATTCCAACCTATCAGTTGGAGGTGATTCCGGAAGATCAGTTCACGGAAGTTGGACCATTTCATTTACCATTGGCGAAATTGATGGTTCAGTCGAGTGCAGTGCAAGTGGTGGAAAGCTATATTCCGCCGAGTACCTCAATGCTCAGTCATGCCGTGCTGGACAAACAACAGGATGAGTTGGAGAATTTCTTCACTCAGATTGAATTGCATACTGCTCAGATTCTTCAAAAAATTTATCAGAAGAATCAAAAGAATCCCCTCGCCGAAATGGCGGTTTATTTGGGCGAGAGAATGATTACGTTCCTTTCATCGCAGATTCATTCACAGCGCTGGACTGATCGTGACCTACCTCCTGTAGTTGCTTTTTCAAGAGTGGCCTCACTTGCGCGAGTGATTAAGAATTCGCTGGAAATACGCAGCAGTACCGGTAGAGAGGAGTTTATTAATTACCTCACCGATTGGGATGAATTCAACCTTCAACAAGGGGAGTTCGAGTCTTTGCTGAACGATCTAGTCATGCTGAATTATAATCACCTAGATATAGCTGATTCCGTTTCCAAAACCCGCAGATTCATTGCCACATTGCTTCAGGTTTTTGCCAAGCTTGCCAAGTTGGACTACATCGGAAAAAAGGAAGATCCGGGAATTATCGTGGCTCAGCGCACCGCACAAGACGCGGCTCGCAAGGGTGGATCGAGCAAGGGAAGCAGCATTTGGCTGGAATAGCATTGAACGCACTACTTTTGCGCGGACTCTATCTGACTAACTATGGAACCACTGAATACTCAAGAACGTAATTCGGCTCTCATCAAGTTTATTGCCTTTTTCGTTGTGGCCATGGTGCTCGTGGTCTCTGCCACTTTTTTTGACTTTCTTTTTGGAAAAAAGGCTCAAGATGCCCGTCGAGTGGAACTGATTGAATTGCGCGAATCCGCTGATCGTATGAAGCGAATGGTTCCTTTTATGGATTCTTTGCGGGTGCACATTGGCCGCATTACGGAAGGATATTCGATATTGAAAGGGGAAACAGAAGCTCGCAGATACATTGATTCATTGGCCCGATTCAAAAATGATCTGGGAATCTCTGGCGAACTCGCCACGCGTCTAGATCCACTCTACCTCTCTTTTCTCGAGCGTTCTATGAACGAGGCTAACGCCAAGAAAAATGGAGAGACTTTAGGAGATTTGAAGAACGATGTGAAGGAATTGGAAGGAGAGATCAAGGATCTTGAGAAGGAAATAAAGGACAAGGACGACGAAATCCGTCGCCTCAAGGACTAACCCGTGCATGCCACACATTGTCCTAGGAATTGACGGCACTGATAGTAGATCCTATCGCAACAGATGGGTAGAGCAGTTCGTTAGGGACATTGACGCAGATTACACATTTTACCAAGAAGGTCCGAATGACGCGGTAACCGGCTGGGAATGTTCAGACCGGTATCAAAGCGCCCTTGGTTTTTTGAATCGTACCCTGCGGGGTTTGGGTATATCACCCAATATCTCCCCAGCTAATTTGCGCCTCACCTTAGTTGGCCATAGCCGCGGCGGACACGCTGTTATCGCGCTAGCCCGGGATATCCCATATCGGGTTGATTTTCTCGGATTGTACGATGCAGTCGACATGACCAGCGTGCTCGGTGACACTGCAGTCATTCGCAACACCAACTATTGTTTTCACGCCATGCGCGCGCCATACATGAATTCCCGTTCTTCTTGGGGAAATACGGGAACTACCATTACAGGTGGCCAACTGTATTCGGCTTACTTTGCCACAAGTCATGGTGGAGTGGGTGGTGATCCCGGTGATTCTGCGCCTACACCTGTGATCGGTGACGAAAGTTGTGTGTACCGGCCTCCACAGCCGGTAACACTTCCTATGCGACCTGATTCCATACTCATCCCTGCGCGCGCAGCGGAAACATTGGGCGAAGCATTTCCGGATATCTCGGGAATGTGCACTACACAATCGCAGCTTGTTCATCAATGGATGAGGGAAAAGGCCATTGAAAGGGGCTTGCGTTTCAGGCGATAAGTAAAGTAGTCTGCCTTTTTACACCTCTGATGCCTGTTGTCCACATTTCCTTGTTAGATTGCACAGGCCTTAATCACCTTGAAAACTAATTATGCATAGGGGACTTCTCCTCTTCTTATTTGTATCGTTTTCTATATCTGTTGCGGCGCAAGGCCCGATCGGTATAGGCGTTACAAACTATGGGGGAATCAATAATGTAAGTGTAAACCCTGCAATCGCAGGTAGTCGCTTCAAAGTGGACGTCAACCTGATTTCAGGGTCGTTCTTCCAATCTAGTTCCCTTTATCCTGTTGGTGCAACACTGGCCGATTTCAATCCTGAAAATTGGAATAATCTGGCCGATCGATACGATGCAACCCGGGCCTTTGGAGGCGGAGATCGTATTGCCGAAGGCTTCACCGTGCAAGGCCCTTCAGCGCTCTATGCGTTTGGAAAAAACAGAGATAATCGTTGGGCAGTAGGCGTCAGCACGCATGCGAATCACGCGTTTTCCGTGGTCAATCCGGATGCTGATCTATTCGCGTTTTCAGCTCTCAATGTGAAACCAGAATCTTTCTTTAAAGGCCCTGTCACCGGTAGTGGTTTTGGTGTGAGTTCGCTGACCTGGATAGATTTTGGACTCACCGGAAGCCGTGTTGTCTACACCAGCGAAAAATCAAGTATCACTGCTGGACTTACACTCAAAGGTGTGCGTGGAATTCACGGATTTCATTTCTCGTCAGATGATCTCAGTGTCACGCCAATTGATAGCGACAGCATGATCATCAATATTGGTAGCGCATCCTACGCGCGCTCGATTCAGCAGGATCTTTCCACAAGTGCGTTTGAGAATTTCTCTGATAGCCATCCGTGGTCCGCAGCAGCAGATATCGGGATTACCTATTCTTTCCATCCCGACCTAAATAGAAATCGCTATCTAATGGATAACGAAACCTTTATGGATCATCAGGATGCTCCACACTTGCTTCAGATTGGAGCGTCTATTACCAATCTAGGCAGTATTAAGTTCAACCAAGATACTAATGTGCGTGAAGTGAAGAACTTCTCACAAGCGCTGCCTTCCGGTTTTGAAACTAATCCTGAAGGGGTGGCCTCTTTTTTCAATTATACGATTGATGATTTCGACACACATTTGGATTCCCTTGGAGCGACCAATGCCCCCTCTTCATTCCAAATGAAGTTGCCTACCATGATCAATGTATTTGCAGATGTAATGATCCCAAAAGGCTTTGGATTCAATCTCGCCTATTACAGAGCACTGGCAAAAGTGGAAGGTGCTCACTTTGGACCGATCAACTCTTCGGCTCTTATGCTCACACCCAAGTATGAAGATTCTGTGTTCGGGGTTTATGCGCCAGTGCGAATTGATCCTGTGACTGGAATAAGTCTGGGTGTGTCATTGCGCATTGCGGGATTTTTTGTAGGAACCAATGATGTCATGAGTATGATATCCCGCCAATCCTCTGACAGAAAATATGCCGGTGTGCATTTTGGACTTCGTGTTCCGATTCGTTACTCGAGATTGAAGGATGTGGATGGCGATAAAGTGAGCGACAAAATCGATGCATGCAAGTCGGAGAAAGGGCCTTGGATCGCCAAGGGCTGTCCGGATATAGACCTGGACGGCGTCCCGAATATCGAAGACGACTGTCCGGAAGAAGCTGGTATGCGCGACCTTAAAGGATGTCCGGACAGCGACGGTGACGGCATCATTAACACGTTGGATTTTTGTCCGGATGTCGCTGGCCCAGCCGAGGGCACTCCGAAGATGGGCTGCCCGGATGAGGACAAGGATGGATTTATAGAAGCTTACGATGAGGATAAATGTCCTGGCGTATACGGTGAACGTGATGGATGCCCGGATCGCGATGGTGATGGCGTATTTGATCACGAAGATGGTTGCCCGGATGCTTATGGCCTGTACGCAAGAGGTTGTCCGGATACAGATGGAGATGGACTTGCCGATGATGAAGATTCATGCAAAGATTTGAAAGGACCTACATGGAACAGCGGATGTCCTGCATTCGATAACGACAGAGATGGAATTTATGAGCCGTTTGATCTTTGTCCGGATGTGCCGGGGGTTGAACCCGATGGTTGTCCTCCTCCCACTAAAATTCCATTGCGTATTATTTACGGAGTAGTCTATTTTACAGAGTCTTCCACACTTACACCGGCGGAGAGTGCGAAAATTGCAGAACTGGCGGCAATTCTTGCCGAGCCTTTAGATCGAAGAGCAGACTATACCATACGGGTTGTTGGTCATACTGATCCCAATGAATCCCCCTCTTCCAAAGAACGAGTTTCCCTTTCGCGGGCATCGGAAGTGAAATATGTTCTGATTCGCGCAGGTATTGACGAGGAGCGCATTCTGATTGAAGGTGTGGGCGACCAGATACCACACAAAGTAAAAAGTTTCCCGGTTGGAAAATATCCAGACCGCAGAGCAGAAATTTTTATCAATTCACCCCCAAGGGAAGAAACTAAAGAAAATGAATAAGATCATGAAATCAGATCGCATTCAAAGGATTGCAAATCGGTTGATACAATCGTTAAATAGATTTTCTCCTTCGAGTTATGTGCGCATAGCACTTTTCGCCGGAGTGTTTTTTGGTTTTGTCAATTCGACATTGGCTCAACTGAGTTGTGACGACCTGGCTACGGATGCAGGCTGGAGTATAACACTCAATAATACCAGCCCAATTTGTGGCACTGGATCGCGCACCTTAACTGCTGAATCCACATCGAATTATTTGGGAAATGTGTCGTTCACTTATGTCTGGGAAAGCTCACCGGATGGGACTACTTATTCTCCGATTCTCGGAGAAGTGATTGACACCTTTATCACCCCTGTTTTAGCGCAATCTACGTTTTATCGTGTCACCGTAAATTGTAATTCGGACCCAATCGAGAGTATCTTATTGGATGAGGTGCAGGTTGTTGTTGTTCCTAGTCCAACCGCTCAATTGACCACGTCCAATACGAACATCTGCGCTGGCCAGTCTGTGAATCTCAATATTGTGGTTACGGGGTCTGCGCCGTTTAGCGGCACGCTGAGCAGCGGCGGTGGAGCTTTCAGCGGAAACTCGTCTCCTATTTCAAAGACAGTAACTCCAGCATCCACTGCTACATTCACAATTACATCTATGACGGGTAATGGCTGTCCAGCCGTTTCACTTACCGGAAGCACCACCGTGACAGTCATACCACTTCCCACCGCATCTATCACAGGCAATGCGACAATTTGTGTGGGAGCATCCACCAATTTATCTGTTACACTTGGCCCAGTAGGTGCTGGCCCGTGGTCTTTTACTGTAGGTGCTCAAAATTTCACAAACATCAACACCTCTCCTTTTCAGGTGACTGTGAGCCCGAGTTCTACCACAGCTTTTACAGTAACCAACTTATCCAATGGGTGCTCGCCAGGACCCGGAGGAGTGACTGGAACAGCTAACGTTACCGTGAATCCCCTCCCTACCTCAAGTCTTACCGGAACGGCTACTATTTGCAATGGTGGATCTACAAATCTCACGGTCAATCTTGGTCCGGTTGGAGCAGGTCCATGGTCGTTTACATTGGGCGGACAGAATTTCGCCAACATCAACACCACACCTTTTGTCACCCCGGTATCCCCTTCTTCGACCACGCCGTTCACAGTAACCGCGCTGACCGCAGGAGGATGTCCGGCCAGCCCCGGTGGAATGACTGGAACAGCCACAGTCACGGTAGGGCAGCGCCCCACCGGAACTATTGTATCTGCCGTTCCAACTACACTATGTGCAGGATCGTCATCAACCATTTCCTTATTCTTCACAGGAACGGGACCGTTTAATGGAACATTGAGTAATGGGACTGCCTTTAGCAGCAACACTACCTCCACAACGGTTGTAGTGAATCCTGTGGCCAATGTCACAATTACTATTGCAACTCTCACCAACGGTACATGTGCATCAATACCCGCAGATCTTTCCGGTTCGGCCACGATTACAGTGAATCCGGTGCCTGTGATGAACTCTATTTCCGCCGGCCCTTTCTGCAATGGAGCGAGCGTGTCGAATGCGACTATTAATTTTGGTGCAAGCATTGGCGGATCCACTTTTCAGTGGACCTGCAATCCGAATATTGGATTTGGAACAAGTGGCAGCGGAGACTTTGGCGCGTGGACTGCCCTGAACACAGGCACAACGCCAGTTCCTGCTGTGCTCTCGGTAACACCGACCAGCCCGAATAGCTGCCCTGGTCAAGCGCTTGCCGTGAATATCGTGGTGAACCCAACTCCAACCATCAATACACTCACCATTGGACCATTTTGTAATGGTGTAGTGGTGGGAAATACCCCTTTCTCGGGTTCAGTCGCTGGATCTAACTTCAACTGGACCATTTCTCAAAAATCAAGTATCGGTTTTGGAACCAGTGCCAATGGGGTGACCTCGATTCCCTCTTTCACGGCAGCTATTCCGGGCGGCGGAAATAACCCTGTGACGGTAAATCTTGTGATTACTCCGCAAGCCAACGGATGCACCGGAACCTCTATTAACATACCTGTGACTGTGAACCCGCGCCCTTCAATGTGCACACTTCCAAACGTGCCAGCGGTATGTCAGGGACAAGATTTGCCAGCCATTGTATTTGATGCAGGATTTCCGAATTGCACAGCCGGTGTGGATTGTCCAAACTGCACCTATTCGTGGTCGTCAACTACTCAAGTGGGTTATGGATTGAGTGGCACGGGAAATCTCCCCGCTTCTGTAGCAAATACCGGTAACTCAGACGCAGTAGTCATTTCCAATATATCCGTTTTCGCAACAGCACTCGGATGTACCTCTGCGTCGCCTGCCACATTTCAGGTCACCATAAACCCTGGTCCCGATTTGCCTGCTCAAAACAATCTCGTGTTCTGCGAAGGTGAATCAATGGCTGCAGTTTGTTTGACCTCAACTGTTCCTGGCGCTGTAAGTTCCTGGACAACTACAACCAATGTGGGCTTTGGTCTTTCAGGGGGTAACTGCACCAATGCGGGTGCAGCCGCCGTGAATGGTGAATTGCCTGTTTCTACATTGGTCACTTTCAATTCGACGTTTCAGGCCTGCACCAGCACTCGCGAATACCAGGTTACTGTTATCCCCGAACCATTCGCAACACAACCTCCAAACCTCGTGATGTGTGAGATTTTTGACGAGCCAATTCCCGAAGTCATCACTCTTACAGGTTCTAACATCGCAAACAATTACACCTGGAATACTGGTGTGATCGAAGCTCAAATTGGGCTCACGGCCTTGCAAGGCGTGAATACAATTACTGTGATCCCAGTGAACAATACAACTGGTCCGATATCGGATAACATTACAGTCACGCCAACCCTCACGCAAACGATATTGAATATTACAAAAACATGCTCTGGTCCAACGGTCAATTTTACCATCACTGTGAATCCCCGACCTGTAATGAATGAACCTGTGAACCAATCCCTCTGCGCAGGAGAAGCAGTAAATGCATCAGACATACCCCTGACTTCAAATGTCTCAGGTGCCATCATCAACTGGCAAACAACCACTCTAAATGTGATTGGCCTACCATCCAATCAAGGGGCAGGTATTCCTTCCTTCATTGCCACAAACAGCTCATCCGCTCAGGTTTCAACCACTTTGGACGTGTGGGGAGTGTTCACCAACAGCGGTGTGTCATGTCCGGGCGATACACTTGATGTGGTTGTTTCTGTATTCCCGCAACCCAATAATACGACCTCTAATTTTCCAACTTCAATTTGCAGTGGCTCTGATTTGGCGATCGCTTTGAATAGCACAACGACACCAGCCACCACTTGGACTTGGACTTCTTTCGGTGCAGGCGTTTCCGGTAATTCATCGTGCGCGGCAGCATGTGATGACATAGCTGATATACTGGTAAATGGATCGCTTGAAAACAATGCTACAGTCACTTATGTGTTTTTACTGGCACTCACTGGAACAAGTTGCACGCGATCTGTCTCTGTGCCTGTAATCGTGCATCCGTTGCCTCCATTGGCCAATCTTGCTGAATTCCCCGCAACACTCTGCGAAGGTTCGCAAGGTGTATTTGTGCAAGGAGGCTCAACGATGCCCGGTCTCAGCTTCGGATGGAGTTCTCCCACACCAGGCGTAGAAGTTATTGCTGGCGGCCCGCAGGGTAATTCAGCGTACATCAATCTCGATCCCGGTGTCACCGGAAACATCATTGTCAATGTTGGTTCTCAGAATGCATTCGGATGCGTCAATGGGACCAATCAGGTGATCAACGTGGTGCCTGATCCTGACCTGCTTGATCTCGAATTGGTGTGGTTAAATCAAGACACAGAGGGCGCAACACTCGTGCTTCTTCCTTTCGTTTCAGACTATTCCTATCAGTGGGGACGAACTCCTCTCGATACGTGGATTCCGCAGGAGATCGCTGCACAAACTGGTCAGTCGTTCCTCATCGGACTCGAGTTCAACCCTTCCATTTTCCTCTATTGGGTGGAAGTGACGAACGGAGATTGCGTAACCCGCATATTTCTCGATCAGCCAATCAACATTTCAGAATCCTCCGAACTCCAATTGAATGTATTTCCCAATCCAGCGGACGACGTAGTGTATATCGCCGCTGAAGGAGTAAGTTCTCTTGTTCGGGCGGAGCTATGGGATATGACAGGCCGCTTGTGCTTAGTACAATCGCTTGTGGCGAATAATTCAGTGAGTGCGATTGCTATGAATCAACTTGCAGCAGGAAGTTACATTCTGCGTCTGTGGGATGAGTCTGGCAAAGCTTTTACAAGTCAATTGGTGAAGCGTTAATACCTAGGTGAAGAAGCTCCTTTCTATAGTGTGCGTGGCCTGGTGTGCGATGAGTTTCGCGCAGACTGCGGTGAATGGTGATTCACTAAAGAATCGCTTTTCACGATTGGAGAACTTTATGCACGCATACCATGAAGCGGTCCAGTTTCGTGAATTGGGAGGAGATAGCCTGTCGGTGCGACTGATGAATGAATATCAGTCCATGTTCCAACCAGGCTGCTTACATCCGGACTTATTGAATCCGATTATCAGCAGAAAGGGAGAGCCCTTACTCGCAGGCGCGCGCTACCGGAAACTTGATGAATATCTCACTCAGGTAAAAGAGAATTATCCGAATGGATTGTTTGTCAGGGTGCGCGCCCTCAATGCGGATATGAATCAAATGGCTCAACAACGAGCTACGATCATTATGGAGCGCAAAACCTGGGGCGACGTGAAAGGTCGCTGGCGACTTGAAGTGGTGGACACGCTGAAGATGACCATCATTGCCAATCAGATGGGGCAGTTTAAAATTGATAAACTTGACCTCGTGGGATACGGATATCTTCTCACAGATGTGAAGAAAATAAGTGGTCGAACCATTCGATCAGTGCGCGAACCGGACCTGAAAGCACTCAAGCGAAATTGGGAGCGGAAAAATATCCCTCGCAAGAAATCAACCCGTGATAATTTATTGATCGAGACTAGATCCATTGCAGATACAGTCTCCGCAGAAATTCCTTGTACTGCAGCTCGCAGAGCGTGGACCTCTTCCGAAGTACAGCAGGCATTTATCACGTTCAGTTTGTATATCAATCCTGCACGTCTTCAGACACCAATTATCGCGTTTAGCGACCGCTATGGAAATGCCACAAGCGAATCATCGGATACGCAAGGAGAGCTATTCCGCGATCTTGGTTTTCTGCAGCCTTTGTACATCATCGATATTCAGGACGACTACGTTCATGTCGTGGAATATATCTACGGAGGTGCGGATCCAAATACGGGCGAAATCAGAAGATGTCTTGAGGATTATGGCTGGATCAATCGGTCACGACTGATTTTTGGGACTGATGCAATGCGTGATCCAAACACCGGACGCGCATTGGCCGTTGCCGGTGCTGCTGAAGCATCGATAGCTGCGGAGTCATCCCGAAACTATTATGAGTCTCCTGATCGCTCGCGAGAAAGAGAAGCAGCTCTGAAAGAAGCTCCATTGCTTTACATCATCAAGCAGTCTGGTGATGCCGTTTTGGTTGGAAATAAACTCGCAGCAAGTGTGTATGAGTTTGACCGTACCGTGCTGGGCTGGATACGATTGAAAGATATTACTCTCGAACTACAAAACCCGTGATGAATATGAAGCTGAATACTCTACTTGGAATTGCTCTTCTTTTAGGGGGATTCTTCTGGCCGGCTTCCGGACAGGCACAACGGAGAACTCCGGATGAATACGCCGAAGTATTCGCGCAGTTGGATTCGCTCATGATGACCTTTCAGAAGGCAGGTCAATTTCGCGAGCCTGGATCTACCACAAACTCGCGTGTAATTATGGATCAATATCAGGCACTCTTCATGCCGGATGTGTATGTCTGGGACAACTATTGCCCCACTCGCGATGCCGATAATTTCAATAAGCCTGTAAAGCCTTATACCGGGGCGTACAAATTGGTGAGTGAGTTTATCAATGATACTTACCGCTATTGCGACAAAGGCGTTCGCTCTTCGCTTACCTATACCAATGCGGACTTCTCCGACATTGATCGCAATGAGGTTCGTTATATCATACGTCGTGAAACAAACATTGAAGCATACGACGGAAGCCGGTTTAAATCCAACGAATTGTTTCAGCTCACTATCAAACGTGACCCGTCCACTGAACGTTTTAAGATTTATGAAATGAAAGATATCGATCACACACTCGATTGCTCGAACTGTGATTATGAAGCGGTGGTGCCTGTGCATCCATCAGAAGATTCCAAGATCAACGCAAAGGCATGGGCGGGCATAGAAGGCGGATTTGGCTTCGGACAATTTCAGGTTCAGGATATTGATTTGAGCCAACTCAATCCAGCATCCTTTGATCAACTTAGTACAAGCCGTTCACGTATTGGAGCCAATCTGGAAAGTGAAGTTCGCTCCGCATTTTTTGTCAAGGGCTCCGTTGAAATGATGTTCGGATATCGCAATCAGATTGGAGCCTCAATTGGGGTGGCATTTGGTGGATTCAATGCGCGGGCCACCTACGACTCTGTTGTTGTATCCTTTCGTTCAGTGGATCCTTTCGGGACCAGTTACAACAGAGTTGTTCGCCTCAGCGAAATGCAGGAAGATTATAGCATTACCACACTGAGTGTGCCCGTGTTGTTTCGATATACACGAAGAATAAACGATCGTCTGAGGCTTCACCTCGGCGCCGGACCACAGGTTTTTGTTTCCGTAAAGTCAAAAACGACTTCTTCTGCGGTGGCGGATTTTGAAGCGCGATACCAGTATGATTCGGAAACCGAACAATTTGGTTATGTGCAGGATGGAGGAAATCAGGGCTATGCATTGGAGTGGACCGAGATTGCTACCGAAGCGCAGTATTCAGATGCAGATCGCGAGTGGAGAAGAAGGAGTTCCAACGGATATGATTTAGGAAATAACCAAGCCGTGGAAGGTTCTGCCACCCATACATTTGGAATTAGTCTGGGATGGGCTGCCACCTTAGCGGGTAGCTTTAAAATAAATTCGGGCAATGAGATAATTGCTGGTATTGATGTGTGGTATGCAACGCTTCAAAGGGATGCAGAAAATGTGTCGTTCATGAACCAGACGGCGGATCCACTTGGCTCGAGGCTATCAGGAATGCAGGATGCGACATTCCTCAACTACTATCTTAAAGTAGGTCTCAGGACATTCCTTTGGGGAGGTAAAAAGTCAGGTAAATAAAAAATCAGAATAGAAAGCGAAATGGCAAGACCAGGAAAAAAGAAAGGGCTCGATAAAACCGTAGTGTTTGGTGCCCTGGCGATACTCTTACTCATCGGAGTAGCACTGCTATTCCGATTCCTCATGAAGGACAGTTGTCCGGCGGTCGTGGATTTCACTTTGACGGGTGAAAAGGTTTCCGGAGCGGAGCTTTCGTTCACCGATTTATCCGGTGCTCAGGCCGAATCATGGGTATGGGATTTTGGTGATGCCAGTCCAGCCATTACCGGCAGTGAAGCGAAGCACATCTTCCAACTTGCGGGTAAATACAAAGTTATCCTCACCGTCAACGGCGAATGTGCGGGTGAAAAGGAAATTGAAATCCTTGCCCCCGTGGCCATGGAAGAAGAGGAAGAAGAAAAGACGATCCAACTCGCCGTGAAAGGGCCAAAGGATGCCTTTGTGGGAGTGCCCGTTCAGTTCTTTGATGAAACACCAGGTGCTGTTTCATGGGAATGGGAATTTTCTGAATCCGGTGAAATTGACTCGCGAGAGAAAAATCCGAAGTATGTATTTACCGAAAGAGGTCCACACGATGTGTTTCTTTCCGTCAATGGACAGCGTGGAAATCCTCCGGTGATGAAGGTAAATGTGAAGAAGAAAAAAGAAGATGCTCCGGCTCCTGCTCCAAAGCCTGAGCCTAAACCAAAGCCTGAGCCGAAACCCAAACCTGATCCAACGCCAGCACCTGAGCCTAAGCCCAAGCCAACTCCGCCAGCACCTTCCAAAAAGGCACTGACTGAAACAGAATTTTTTGCTTTGGTGAAAAAAGAATGCGCGAAGGATATGCCTGACTTCAACGGAGCACTCAAATCCTATATGGGTGGTGATCTGAATATGACCAAGGTGCTAGAGCCCGGAAAGAATCCGGTGATGCTGCAGAACTGGCTCAATGTGGTCATGGGACGGGATTGCAATATTGCCTTTACCAAGGCAACCTTTAAAAAAGATGAAAATGGGGACATCAATGAAATTATTCTCGCGAAATGATGCGTAGCATGAAACACTTCCTTGCTTTACTTCTGTTGAGTTCAACATGGAGCATGGCACATTCTCAGTCTGAACTGAATCTGTTTTACATCGATTCAAGTCAACCGCTTTCAGGGGATTACTTCAGACAGTATGAATTGCAGTATATGGAAAATGCGATCCTCAATGTGAGCGATCCGGCAGGATTATATCTCTATTACTGCGACGGAGACCGCTCCATTTTTGCGCGCAATGAAGATCAGCGTAAAAAGGTGATGGAAATGCTGTACAGCGGAGCAGGGATGCCTACTCAGTGGGACACCGACAAGGGGAAACTCCGAGAATATATGTATCAACCTTTAAAGGGTTTTACCGGAAAACTCAAAATGCACTTGTTCCTATCTGACGATAAGGCCTGGCAAATTGAGCAGGGAGAATCTTCAGTAGTGAAATTGCTTCCGAAAGAACTTCATGCAGTTTCTGGCACGGCTTTAGGGCAAATAGAGGTAACCCTTTACTTCGACAATGAGTCCAATCGGATCAATACAACTAAACTCAAAGAAGTACTTGAGTTCTATAACAATCCGGAATTTGCGCCGGTTATCATCTACCAAATCGAAATACTGAAATCAAAATGAAGCAAGCATTACTATTTGTCCTGGCATTGATTTATCTCCCCTTAGCCAGCCAGGCACAAAAGAGCGTAGTGGGAATGAAAGTGCTTCAGCCACCGGCTGAATACATCAACGGACCATATCGGGTGTTGGGTGCAAACGCGCCGGTCATCAAAGATTCAAACGCGCCCTGGATCGTGTACAGCGATCGGGATGGCAATCCCACCTTTGCCGCGGGCGCCAGCACGGGCGAAAAGAAGTCGTCTGTTCAATTTGGACAGGCTTTTTTTGTGATCGATCAAAACGAAGAGTTTATTCGGATTGTCGGATACGACATGAAGAAATACGACCCCAAAACCCGGAAAATCACGGCGGAATTGGAAGATTTTGGATGGCTCCCGAAAAATAAAATGCTCCTTTGGGATCGCGCAGTGATCGATGAGAAAACGCGCTTCACTCGGAAGTGTCTTGCGGTAAACACCCTCTCAACCTTAGAAAACCTGGGCAAATACGCCAAGGGTAAAGAACTTCTTCTCTTTAACGAACCGGGCTTCGGAAAGGAAAATAAGGCGCAGGTGAAAATGTACAACTTTCTATGGGTGTACAAAGAGGAAGGTGGATTTGTGCTCGTTGGAAAAAAGAAGCAAACCTTCGCTTCTGGTATCATCAATGGAGGTGACTTGTTGGGGTGGGTGAGTAAAGACATCGTTCAGATGTGGTCGCAACGTCTCGCACTCGAGCCGAACAGTGATGGATCTGCAGCATACGAACGCAAGCAAAAGAACACTCCCATCAAAGTATTTACCACTGAAAAGGGAGCGCTTGGCTATCAGCAAAAAGGAGCTGGTTTCAAAGATGGAATTGAGATTCCATTCGAGGATTACTTCGAGAAAGCCTACGAATCTGAGTGGAAGCGTTTCCCGGTAATGTCAACCGATGGCTCTGCGCTGCTGCGCACAGGTGTGGTGACTGCCGTATTCGACAGCACGGGTAACAAAGAAATCATGTCGGTGGAAGATCAATACAAAGTGGTCAAGGAATACGAAGCTACCCGAAATGACATCTCTAAAGTCAACGTCATTTTTGTTGTGGATGGTTCGTCTTCTATGCTAAAATACAAAGAGCCGATCAATGATGCAATTCGTAATGCAACTGCACGAATTCGGGATATTACCGATAAAGCCAGCAGCTTTGAATACGGCGCAGTGCTTTATCGCGGCCGCGCTGAAGAAGCCTGCGGAAACAAAGTGCTTGAGAAGCAAGCCCTAACCCATGATGAAACCAAAGTGATTCGATTCCTCAGTGAGGAATCTGTGTGGCAGGATTGTGCCAAAGAAGATCAGGGCAAGGCTCTGTTTCAGGCCATCAACGAGGCGATCAGCATGCTCAACCGAACTGACCAGCGTGGACAAACCAACGTAGTGGTGGTAATCGGTGGAGAAGGAAACGACCCGAATGATCCTTCGGTGAAAGAAGAAGATCTTATCATGAAAATCGGCAGTGTGCGTGCATCCATGATGGTGTTTCAGGTAAAGAATACCGGTGATCCGATTTACAACAAGTTCTTTAAAGAAATGTCCCGCGTAGTCAAGGACTCTGAAAAGAAGACCCAAGAAGAATATGCCGATATGTACAAAATAGTGGCCGCCATTGAATGGGACAACCCTGATGAAACAACTCTTCGCATGCGTCACCCTGATTCCGCCCCAGTGCCCGGTTATTTTCTTTGGGCAGGAGCAAATAGTGCTATCGACTCAAAGCGCCTACAAAGCGAAGTGGAAGGTATCATCGTGGAAACCATCGATAATAACGAACGTGTATTCGCCATTACCGACGCCAAGCTTACTGGTATCGGTAAGCGATCGAATATGAACGAAGCGGCCCGAAACTTCTTGTCGCAGATGAACATCGATATTAACTTACTTGAAGCGACATCTGAATCAAACATCCAATTGTTTGTGGAGGGTTACACCCCGAAGAAGGTGGACGGATTGGCCAGTGACTTGTATCAATACGTGATTCTGGTGGATGACCTCGAGTTTTCTGATATGCTTTATACCATCAATCGATTCATCGATCGTGGAAACTCTCTTGAGGAGCAGCGCCGTGGTCTGGAGGATACCTACAAGTCGATTGTGAGTAGTCATTTCGGTCCAAGCGAATCGAAGAATATCATCAAAAATAGCTCGCTCGAAGACATTCACAAACTACTATTTGGTCTGCCTGGCAACAGCTCGTTCCTAAGTTCCATGAAGGTCGCAGACATCAGCAAGATGGATGCGCAGGAAATGCAGCGCTATCTTAATCTGATGACCGACAAATACAGTCTGCTCTCGGAATGGAAGGGCTCTCCTAAGAACTGTTTCTACAGTGGAGGACAGCGTTTCTACTGGTTACCACAGCGATTGATGCCATAGTGATTTGACACTCAAATAAACCTTAATAAGCCGCGTGTGAACGCGGCTTATCCATTTTTAAGACTATGAAAAATCCGCTCTTCAAAATTTCTAAACTGGCCTGTTCGTATTCTCATAAAGAAGAAGACAAGGTGCTGTACATCGAGGATCTCGAATTGCCGAAAGGAGAAATTATTTTCCTATTGGGTGCTTCAGGAAGTGGAAAGAGCACACTGCTTGAAACACTCGGTCTGATGAACGACACCTTCGCAGATGGTTCGGTTGAGTTTTTTCCAGATCAAACCGGACAGGCCATTCGATTGGAAGACCTCTGGTATTCGGAAGAAGGGGAGAAGTTGTCAGGCATTCGCCGCAATCACTTCTCCTTCATTTTCCAGAATACTAATTTGATGGAGAGCTTCACGGCGTATGAGAATATATGTCTCGCACCGATGATTCAGGACAGCAGCATGCTGAAGGATTCGCTGGGCAAAGCAACTGAAATGATGGAGCGGGTTAATATTCCTGTTTCACAAGTAGGTTATAATACGCTTTCCGTAAATCTATCTGGAGGTCAAAGACAGCGCGTGGCATTTGTACGTGCTCTAATGGCCCGATACACTGTGCTCTTTTGTGATGAGCCCACTGGTAACCTCGATGAAAAGAATGCGGGCGAGTTGATGGCGTTGCTCAATGAGGCCATTACCCCAGACACTTCAGTGATCATCGTGAGCCATGATATTAATCTCGCTTTGGCGCACGCCACCATGTTGGTATGCATGAGTAGGGATGAAGAGGCAGGATGCAGTGTGGTGCGTCCGCGCGATGTATTCCGAAGATCAGATTGGGGAAATCTCAACCCTGAAGAATTCAAGCGTTTTCGGGAGCGTGTTTTCGGGTACTACGAGAATGTAGAAGATGTGATGAAGGGTAAGGAAGACGAAACCGTGAAAGAACTTCCCGGTGGTCGCTCAAATTACTCTGGACTCTTTCGCTCGCGGGAAGGCCGCATCCTGCGTGGGAAGCGATTCGTCAATCTATTTGTTATCGCTGCTCTTTTGCTGGTTACTTTTCTTTCCGTAGGATTTGCAAACGGTAGTTTGGAATACCTCGAAACAAAAATGAAAAATCCATTCGTGATGTGGATTACCATGAAGGTACCGGCAAGCCGAACGGGCCTCGGCGGCGATGTTGACGATATTATTCGATCACTCAATTCAGCAGAACTCCGCAGTCAGTTTAATATTCAAGCGGTAAGCGGATACAGCGAACTACTCGTTCGTTTCGTGCACAACGAAAGTGGAAAGTACACGCCAAAACGATTGCGAACGATTGACCCAGGCACGGATAAAATGATACGCGATGTGCTTTCACCTGCCAACTTTATCCGCGGAGACTCTGCAGGATTCAACAGTCCAAAAGATTTCGGAATTATCTGTACGCAGCGGTTTCTGACCTCACTCGGGCTGGATGAAAACGCCTCATTTGTTCCCATGATCAATTTGGTCACAGATACTTCGGGTGTATCCATGCCACTTTTCGTGCCCATTCCGGTGCGGAGTGTGGTAAAGGAATTACCAGGAACTATCGAAGTGATGGTAACCCCAGCATTCTCTACAGGATATTTTACCCGATTGAGAGGTCCATTTGATGTGCGGTTTTCTTCCGAACTGGTGTTCTATGTACCCGGTACCGAAGAAGATGCAAAGAAGGCCGCTGATGCCTTGATGACAGTAGTGGACAAGATTGTGATTCCGGGCGCCCAACCGGAGATAGCCGCGCCCTCAGAGCACACCCTTTCAAGTGGCGGAGGATATGATGTGCGGGTCATTTTCTATGGAACCGATTATGAGCTTGAAAAAGTAGACGAGGCTGGAAAGACCATTATGGAAAGCGCCGAAGTGAACGCATTGGAGCTACCCGTTTCAAGAATCTACGACTTCAGTTCATTTGCCGGAGACCTTTATAATCTTAGTTACTATGATGCGATCTCTATTAACCTCTCCTCGCTGGACAAGGTGAGAGAACTCAGTGAACACGTATTTGACACATACAACAGCGATGAATCGGCTTCCCTCATTGAGATGGACATTACCAAGGTGCGTGAAAAGGAGAACTACAACTTCATGTCGAAAATCACACTCGTAATCAGTTGGCTCGTCATCATTTTTGGGTCACTCAGTGTCGGTCTATTTATCTTCAATTTGTTGAAGATGCACCTTTCCAAGGTGAGCACTACGCTAGGAACCTTTAAAGCTTTTGGCTTACAAGACAAAAGGGCTACAGGGATATACTTCGCTATTATTTTTCGTTTTCTTCTTATTGCATTTTTAATCGCATCAGTGGGTGCGGTTGGACTTGGATTCGCGCTCAATGCAATGCTTCAGAAAATATTCGTGCTGGAATTTGGTGTGGACTATTTCCTCATCAATCACATGAATACCTATCTCACTGTGCTGATTATGGTGACAACCGCCTTCGGTGTTTCGTGGATTACCATTCGCCAAATACTCAACCGCACTCCTGGTGATTTGATTTATCGCCGGTAGAAAAAAAGAAAAATGCGCCCAACAAAAAAGCCATCCCTCGGGATGGCTTTTTTATATTGTTCGAACAATTACTTACCGAGTTCCTGCTTGAGCAGGGCTTCGATTTTCTCATGCTCTTCACGAGCGAGGTCGCTATCCACGAGGATACGTCCGCTGTGCTCGTCAACAATCACTTTCCTGCGGGCCGCTACATCCATTTGCTTCTGTGGAGGAATTTGAATGAATGAGCCTGCTGAAGCTTCGCGCTCGATAGGCACTACGGCCAAACCGTTTGGCGCTCCGGTGCGGATACGCTCATAGGCATCGATCAGACGCTGATCAATCAGTTTCTTCGCTTCGTCACTCTTGCGTCCTAGAATCTCTTCTTCCTTGCGCGTCTCGTTGATAATCTCATTCAACTCAGCCTGCTTCACATTGAGGTCGTTCTGACGCTCTGCCAGCTTTGTCTTCGCGCCCAGAAGCATTTCGTCCTTAGAAACCTTTTGAGCTTCGAATTCACGAATGCGCTTCTTATGCAATTCAATTTCGAGTTCCTGAAACTCAATCTCCTTGTTGAGCGATTCAAACTCCCGGTTGTTTTTTACTTTATCGAGCTGCTCTTTGTACTTCTTGATAAGAGCCTCTGAATCCTTGATCGCCTGCTTCTTGCCGCTAATCTCACTATCCATCGTGCCGATCTCTTCTTCAAATCGTCCGATGCGTGTTTCGAGACCTGCCACTTCATCCTGCAAATCTTCCACTTCCAGCGGAAGTTCGCCGCGCATCGCCCGAATCTTGTCGATGCGTGAATCAATCAATTGAATGTCATACAGAGCGCGCAGTTTTTCTTCTACTGACACACCCTTTTTGGTGTCTTCGCTCTCCATGAAAGCAAAGCGTGGTGAGGTTTTATTGGCCATATCTTCTGATGTCTCCTTTGAGTTTGATCGTTCTTTTTCAATGGGTCGTTCAATAATCGCAATCGGGGCAAATTTGATTCCTGGCTTTCCATCCGGTCCGTGTACAACATAAATCGGATTGGCTACCGGCTTAGGCTCGTTGCTTATCACAGGCGCGGGCTTAGGCGCCACCTTGCGTGTGGCGCTTTCCTTTACCTCCAGAAGTTTAGAGTCTGGAACAAATTGGTCTCCTTTCTTCACCAGCTTCTTGGCAGGCGTTGGAGTTGTAATCACCGCCGCTATTGTAGCTGCAGGTTTGGGTTGAGGCTTCGCGGGCTGGGCCAACTTCGGCTCTGGTTTCTTTACCTCTGGCTTTTTCACTTCAGGCTTTTTCGCCTCTACTTTTTTAGGTTCGGGTTTCTTGATGGCTTCTGGCTTCGCCACAGGTTTCACTGCAACAGCCTTTTTGATCTCCTTGATCGGTGCTGCCTTTTTAATCGGATTGCCTGTTACTGCAGTCTTGGTTGATGCGGGCTTTCCTTTCACCGGAGTCGCGGAGTTCAATTGCGGTTTCGCAACGATCTTTCCTTTTGACTCCGACTTCACAGGAGCCGCTTTGCCTTTCTTGATCACTACAGCCTTTGCTATTGGTGCAGGCTTGGTTACTTTCTTTACAATTGCCTTTTTTTCAACGGCTTTTTTCACAACAGCCTTTTTGACCAGAGCCTTAGCCACCTGTACTGGTGCTTTCTTCTTCGCTGGAGCAGGCTTTGCAGTCGTCTTCTTTTTCAGAACGATCACTTTTTTCGCCGCAGGTTTAGCTTTGGCCTTCACAGCTACAGCCTTTGGAGCCGCTTTTTTAATTGGGTTCACCGCTTTTTTCGGTGCCGCAATCTCCTTGGCCGGGGCCGCTTTTTTTGAAGCGTCGGGCTTGGTTGATTTCGCTTTCACAGCAGCCTTTTTGACGCTGGGTTTAGCCTTGGGTGCAGGTTTGTTCGCTTTCACCGATGATCCTTTTTTCACAACTTTAACTGCCTTACCTGCCTTTGCGTTGCTCGCTGCAGCTTTGCCTTTTTTCTCGGACTTAGCTGGTTTTTTTGCTTTTTTCGCCATGGTTCAGAGATAGTTAATGGGATTGGTAACCACCCCGGTTTTGTGGGTCGCGAAAGTAGGGAATTTTTCGCTCAACCACCCTATAAGTAAGTCGATTGTGAACTGTTCGCTTTCATAGTGACCAATATCAGCAATCACTATACGTCCATCTGCATCGAAGAACTGATGGTATTTGAAGTCAGAAGTGACCAACACATCCGCTCCAGAAGCGATGGCGGAGCTAAGGAGAAAACTACCGCTGCCCCCACAAACAGCTATTGTGCTCACTTTGGGTTGAATCAGTGCGGTGTGACGAATCAAGCTGGTCTTCATTTGCTTCTTCACCAGTTGAAGAAAAAGATTCACATCCATCGGCTCCGCAAGGTTCCCGACTAAACCGGAACCGATTTGCCCCATGCTATTTTCTAGAGCATAGAGGTCATAAGCCACTTCTTCATATGGGTGAGTTTCAACCATCGCCTTTAGCACGCTGCTCCTGGCCCAACGGGGAAGAATGACTTCAATTCTGGTCTCAGCTTCTATATGCCGAATCCCAGCCTCGCCGATTGTCGGATTCGCTTTGCTGGATGGCCTGAAGGTGCCTTCTCCCTTCAGGTTGTAGCTGCACTCGTCGTACTCACTAATGTGGCCGGCTCCCTCGCGGAAAAGGGCGTTCCGCAGATCTTCCGCATTCTGATGAGGCACAAAAACGACAAGTTTCAGAAGTAGTGATGGTTTCGGCTCCAACACATAGGTATCGGTTAGCCCGAGCCTCTCCGCAATTTTCCCGTTCACTCCATGCTGCACGTGGTCTAGGTTGGTGTGAATCGCATAAATCGCAATCTCATGGCGGATGGCCTTAATCACCACCCGCTCGATGTAGGTTTTGCCTGTTATTTTCTTGAGCCCGCTGAACACAATTGGGTGGTGGGCAATGACCAAGTTTATACCCAGATTAATTGCTTCGTCGATTACGGCTTCCAAGCTATCCAAACAAACCAATGCCCCGGTTATCTCCTTTTCGGGTGACCCAACAATCAGCCCGCTGTTGTCATAATTCTCCTGAAGAGAGGCCGGTGCGAGTGATTCGAGGTAATGTATGATTTCTTTAAGTTGCATCTTACCGTTCTTTGCTGACCCGCAAATTACAGGAATGCGTATGCTCCGCTTGCTTTTATTCCCATTTTCGATGATTTACGCGATAGTGATCAGAATTCGGCATGCTTTGTATGATGCTGGATGGCTGAAATCGGCGCGAAGTCCTGTCCCTGCCATTGTGGTGGGCAACCTATCCACTGGCGGCACAGGCAAGACTCCGTTTTCTATTCTATTGCTGCATCTCTTGCTGCGCAATGGTGTGCATTCGGCCTTTCTGAGTCGGGGATACCGTCGCCAAACATCGGGTTATTTCTCTGCAAATCAGTCGAGTGATTCTGAAATGATTGGCGATGAGCCCGCTCTTATTCATCGGAAATTCCCAAATCTCCCCCTGGCCGTGTGCGAGGACCGAATTGCAGGCATTCATCAGATGCTACAGGGGCACCTCAATGTGGAAGCAATCGTGCTGGACGATGCCTTTCAACATCGGCGCCTCCGCGCCCATTTTAACGTGCTCCTTACCACCTACAATGATCCGTACTACCGCGACTGGCCGCTGCCTGCCGGAAACCTCCGTGATCTTCGACGCGAGAAACGTCGGGCACAGGCAATTGTCGTCACCAAATGCCCCCCCGATCTAACATCGGCTGAAAGAGAACGGATTACCCGCGAAATAAATCCTTCCGAAGCGCAAAAGGTATTTTTCGCAAAACTTGTGTACGGTACTCCAATGACACCCCAAGGGCGGCAAACGCCTCTATCCCCAGAGACTGCCGTAGCCGCTTTTTGTGGAATTGCCAATCCCGAGCCTTTTCGACGCTATTTGGATCAGTCTTTCAAATTAAAAAAAATCAAAATTTTCCCAGACCATCATCCTTTCTCGGACAATGACATCAACTACCTCGCAGAGGATTTGGTTACCTTTGCCGGCCCCGCACAAGTGCTTCTGACAACAGAAAAGGATGCCGAGCGACTGGCGGGAAAACAGCTCCCAAAAGGAATGAACATATTGCTTGTTCCAGTGGAAATGAAACTGATGGATGACGAAGCAGAGTTTGAACAGATGGTGCTCAGCGCGGTGAGGAAATAAGTATGGAAAGCGTTTACGAAAAATACGAATTGGTGGTGGGTCTTGAAGTGCATATGCAACTTCTGACAGAATCAAAAGCATACAGCAGCGATGCCAATAAGTTTGGTGAACTTCCGAATACGCTGGTGAGCACCATTTCATTGGGACATCCTGGCACATTGCCTCGCATGAATCGCAGGAGTGTGGAATATGCCGTTCGCTTAGGTCTTGCGTGCGATATGACAATCAATCGCAGGGTGCATTTTGCTCGAAAGAATTACTTCTACGCCGACTTGCCAAAAGGATATCAGATCACACAAGACAAAACGCCCATCTGCACGGGCGGTTTTCTCATGATTAAAGATGAGGATGGCAAGGATATGCGAATAGGAATTACACGGGCACACCTTGAAGAAGATGCGGGTAAAAGCATGCACGATCAGGATCCGTTTGATACGTTGATCGATCTGAATCGCGCCGGAGTGCCGCTGATAGAAGTGGTGAGTGAGCCCGACTTGCGTTCGTCCAAAGAGGCCTACAACTACCTCACTGAACTGCGCAAATTGATTCGTTACCTCGGCATCTGTGATGGCAACATGGAAGAGGGCTCCATGCGCTGCGATGCCAATGTAAGCGTGCGTTTGAAAGGAGCTACTCAACTCAATACCCGCTGTGAAGTCAAAAACATGAACTCAATCCGCAACGTTCAACGTGCGATTGAGCATGAGATGAAGCGTCAGATTGATTTGGTAGAAGAAGGCGGTATGGTAGTTCAGGAAACACGCAGTTTCGACGCAACTAATGGCACAACGTTTTCATTGCGAAGCAAAGAACTTGCTCATGATTACCGCTATTTCCCTGAGCCAGATCTCCAGCCGGTGTTTGTCTCAGAAGAAGAGATCGAACGTATTCATCGTGAAATGCCCGAGCTACCCGCGCAGCTTTTTGAAAAATACACAAGTCGATTTGGTCTTTCAGAATATGATGCCAACGTGCTCATCAATGAAAAGGAGCTGGCCATGTGGTACGAAGAGCTGGTCAAGCAAACAGCGAATTACAAGGCGGCATGCAACTGGCTCACTGGTCCAGTGAAAGCTGTCCTTAACGAGCGTGGGTTGGACATCAGTCAGTTCACCCTATCCCCCACGCACATTGCAGATATTATCTCGCTGGTAGATGGAGGTAAGGTGAGCACATCTTCTGCGGCGGAGCACATTCTACCCGCTATGATTGCCGAACCTTCCAAGAAGGCCGAGCAACTCGCCATTCAACTCAACCTTATTCAGGATGCCGGTGACGATGAGATTCGATCGGCTGCAGCTGAAGTATTGAAGGCGTGGCCAGACAAAGTAGAAAATTACCGCAACGGAAATAAAGGAATGTTGGGACTTTTCATGGGAGAGCTCATGAAGAAAACCGGCGGCAAAGCGAACCCCAAAACAGCGTCCGCTATCATTCAGGAATTGCTTCAGGAAAAATGAAAAACACGCATTTGAAAACTACAATCTGGTTGGGCTTGGCCCTCGTAATTCTCGCAGCTTGCGGAGGTGAAAGCCTCAAGTCTGCTATATCGGGAAAAATTGAAGGTGCCGAAGGGCAAACCATTTACCTAGAACGGTATGTCAATAATCGGGGAGTAATTACCGATTCTACCGTGATCGGACCCGACGGTAAATTTCTACTGAAACCATCGCAACCGCTGGAGAAGAATTTTTACCGCATTATGCTCGGCGAACGCGACTATCTCGTGCTTATCGCTGACAGTACTGAGACCGTAAAAATAACTGCCAAGGCAGGAGAGTTGGCTCAAAGTGCAAAAGTGGAAGGCTCTGAAAACACGGCCATTCTTCGCGACTTCGAAAGCTCATACAATGATTTCGCAAAGCGCATGGAAGAGACAGTAGCCAAAACGAAAATACCAGGCTTGACCGAAGAAGAGATGGCTCGGTATCGTCAAGAAATGACCGATCTCCGAAAGGAACTTTCAGATCATGTGCGTCATTGGCTGGAGTCGAACTCTTCTACACCAGCAGCCATTGCGGCGGTGCAGCTTTTGGATATTCGCACAGACCTCAAGGCGTACCAGCAAGTGGTGAAGGATCTCGAAAGTGCCTTCGGTTCTATCCCGCATTACAAGCAATTGAAACAAAAAGTGGATTTTGCAGTGAATGGCGGAAATGTGCAGGGAGAACCCGTGGAAGATCCTCGCTCGATGCCTCAGCAGAAAGTGGAGGGCGTCTCAATCAGTATTGGAAAACAGGCGCCTGAAATTGCTCAAGTAGATCCAGATGGTAAGACGCGGAAGTTGTCGGACCTTAAAGGCAAGGTAGTGCTCCTCGATTTTTGGGCTTCATGGTGCGGTCCATGCCGTCGCGAGAATCCGGCAGTCGTGCAGGCTTACAATGAATACAACAAAGACGGATTTGAAATTTTCTCCGTATCACTCGATAAGGATAAAGCCAAATGGCTGGAAGCGATTGCGCAGGATGGCTTGAAGTGGCCCACACACGTGAGTGATCTACAAGGTTGGAACAGTAAAGCCGCCGCTGATTATGGTGTGCATAGTATCCCATTTCCAGTGCTTCTGGATCGGGATGGAAAGGTGATTGCCTACGGCCCCAATGTGCGCGGCCCGATGCTGGAAGCTCACCTCAAACAGATTTTTGGTCGCTAGCCGACCATTTTAGTAACAGTTGAGGGCCGCATCAGCCGAAAGGTTGATGCGGTTCTTTTTGATACAATGACATAGTACCGTTCGAATTCATTGATGTACTCTAGATGAAAACACTCATTCACACACTGGTGGCGTTTCTCGGATTTGCCCTTCATTCCGCCGCGCAGGAAACTCCTTATTTCCAGCAGGAAGTGAATTACACTATAGTGGTTCGACTCGACGATACGAAGCACATGCTTCACGCATTCGAAACGTTTGAATACCTCAACAACAGTCCAGATGAATTGACCTTTCTCTACATACACCTTTGGCCAAACGCGTATAAGAACAAAACCACCGCATTAGCCAAACAACTCGCCCGTACCGGAAATTTTGTGTTGTTTCAATCCCTCAAAACGGACAAAGGATTTATTGATTCTTTGGATTTTAAAGTGAATGGAACTCAGGCAAAATGGACATTTGATCCGGAGAATATTGACATCGCGAAAGTTGAATTACCACAGCCGTTGAAGCCCGGAGAGCGCATTACAGTGAGTACTCCTTTTCGGGTAAAAATTCCAAGCGGCAGTATCTCGCGACTCGGACATATTGGGGAAAGCTATCAGATCACACAATGGTATCCCAAGCCTGCGGTGTACGATCGCGAAGGCTGGCACCAAATGCCTTACCTCAATCAAGGTGAGTTTTACAGCGAATTTGGAAGCTTCGATGTGTCCATTACGCTGCCTGCAAATTATGTGGTAGGAGCAACTGGAGATATACAAACCGAATCCGAAGTGGAGTTTCTCAATGACCTCGCTGCTCGAGGTACCGATCGACCGGATTTGAACGGAGAAGATAATTTTCCGAAGTCATCTACTCGCATGAAGAGCATCAGGTACACGCAATTTAATGTGCATGACTTCGGTTGGTTTGCCGATAAACGATGGATGGTTCTCAAAGGTGAGGTGATTACTCCGAACCAAAAGAACACTGTTACCACATGGGCCATGTTTACCAAGTCGGAAATGAAACTCTGGATGCGTGCGCCGGAGTACCTGCACGATGCCATCTACCAATACTCTCTATGGAATGGCGACTATCCCTACAAACAAGTGACTGCGGTGGATGGCACCATCAGCGCTGGCGGTGGAATGGAGTATCCTAACATTACCGTCATCGGCGGAGCAGGTTCCCCGCGATCGCTGGAAGTGGTTATCATGCACGAGGTTGGACACAACTGGTTCTATGGAATTCTTGGTAGCAATGAACGTGAGAACGCTTGGATGGACGAAGGACTCAACTCATTCAATGAAGAACGGTACATGGCGGATAAATATCCAAACGCCACCATGGCGGATGCAATCGGCAATCAGAAAATGGGAGCCTTGCTCGGACTGGATGATTTCTCTCAACGGTATTTGACCGACATCTCATGGCGCTTCAATGCCAGCCGAGCGATGGATCAGCCGCTGCAATGTCACTCTGCCGATTTTACTCAACTCAACTACGGCGGCATCGTTTACAAGAAAACGGCACTGCTCTTTAATTACCTCATGGCTTATCTCGGCGAAGAGAAATTTGATCGCTGCATGCATGCGTATTTTGAGGAATGGAAATTCCGTCATCCGCAGCCAGCAGATCTTCAACACTCAATCGAAAAGGAGGCGGGAGAAGACCTTTCCTGGTTCTTTGGCGAATTGATTCAGACAACCAGAAAGACTGACTTTTCCATCCAGAAAATTAATCGAACGGAGGATGGATCATTTTCTGTTAGAATTAAGAACTCGGGCGAAACAACTGGACCTGCCGTTGTTTCAACTGTCACCACTGATGAAACGAAAGCCAAGGAAAATGCGCTCGCCACCAAGGCTACCCGCGTGCTCAAGCCAGGTGAATCAGATCAGATTACCATACCAGCCTCTGCACAACAAGCTGATTTGATTGTGATTGATCCTGCCATGGATATTCCTCAAATCAATCTCCGAAACGATCGTATGCGCACCACGGGGATGCTCCGAAAGATGGAACCTCTGGAGCTTCGCGTATTCACAGGACTAGAAAATGGAAGAAAAACACAGCTCTTTTGGATACCCACAGTGGCCTGGAATGAATACGATAAATGGATGCCGGGGGTAACTCTTCACAATAAAACGGTGACTCAAAAATCAACCGAATGGTCGTTCAGTCCGATGTATAGTTTCTCCACAGATCATGTGAATGGCTTTGCAAATATTGTGCATCATCAGGGACGACTTTCTATGGGAGTGCGAGCGCAACGTTTTTCAACTCAGAATTTTCGCAGTGAAAGTTTCGATGTTATCACGGGCTACCAAATGCTGGAACCCTACGCAGAGTATAGCTTTTCGCCAGCTGCCGGAACTCGAAGTGATCAACTTCGCGTGAATCTCAGATTGAGCTATCAGGTTATTTTGTCAAAGGCCAATTTCGAATCGAATACTGAATCATTGGCGGGATCGATATCCCAGAATCAGGAAGCCGTTCGATTCATTGCGAATGCGAAATACAAGAGGGGAGCATTTGACCATTGGACTTCCAGTGTGCGTTATTTCTACAATACCAACTTGATCAAGCCAGAGTCGAGAGAGAATTTTAGTATTGGTCAGGTATTCAGCACAGAGCTAAAGTATCGGCATATCTACCATCTCAAACGAAAAAAGGGATTTAGCTTCCGCGGATTTTACGGTGTCACGTTTGACACCGGGTCAGGGTTGAACTTGTTCAATCCTGCCGGAATAACTGGCCCGAGTGATGTATTTCTCGATGCCCTTTACCTCGGCCGAAATGAATTTCAAGGTGATTTGTCCCGGCAGTTGGTGAATGGAATGGGAATGCTTCGCACAGCCTTACCAGTCTACTTTCCCGAGATGTTTGCGTTCAATGCCGAACTCGAACTTCCGTTCAAAGTGCCTCTCACGCTTTCCGCCAACCTAGTTGCTGATCGGTTCGAGAATCTCTATGACAGCGACCAGATGTTCGGGTCAGTGGTACTGTCCGTGCCAGTGATTCGCGAGGTGTTCGAAGTTCATTTCCCGTTGTTGGTTTCTGACCGGATTGATCGCATTCATAACGTCCTTGATTATTCATTTATGGATCGGGTTACGTTTACACTAAACATCAGTTTACTTTCGCCTTTCAAAATTCTTCGAAACCTTGAGTTCTGAGTGAAACCCGGTAAACGCATCTACTTCGCCTCCGACTTTCATCTCGGAGCGCCTTCCTTCGAGGCCAGTCTCGTGCGGGAAAAGCATGTGGTGAAATGGCTCAATCAATGCCGCCAAGATGCGGAAGAAATTTTTCTCGTAGGCGATGTGTTTGATTTCTGGTTTGAATACAAGCGAGCTGTACCTCGCGGATTCACGCGGTTGCTAGGAACCATTTCAGAAATTACTGACTCGGGAATTCCGGTTCATTGGTTTACCGGAAATCACGATATGTGGATATTTGATTATCTACCGAAAGAATGCGGTGTTCAGATTCATCGCGCCCCTATTGTGCGAGAGTGGAATGGAAAACGGTTTTTGATAGGTCATGGCGACGGTTTGGGCCCCAGTGATCACGGGTACAAATTTATCAAGAAGGTATTTACAAGTAAAATGTGTCAATGGCTTTTTGCCCGGTTGCATCCCAACTTCGGAATCTGGCTGGCCAACGCGTCCTCCGGATACAGCAGAAGTGCCACCGGCAACAAGGATCGTGTATTTCTCGGTGCCGACAATGAATGGTTGGTTGTGTATGCGCGTGAAGTACTCCGAAAGGAACACTTCGATTACTTCGTGTTTGGCCACCGTCACTTACCTCTTGAAATCCGTCTCAGTGATCGCTCGATGTATTATAATCTAGGTGATTGGATTCAGGATTTTACCTACGGTAAGTTCGATAGTGATGGATTTCACCTAGAACGGTTCACTTCGTAGTTTCGGTGCGCGCGACTAACCGCACAGCCTCTTCGAACACCACACGCCAGCTTTTCCAAACTTCATCTTCACTCAGTGCTTCATTGTGCCACAATACAACGAATTGTCCGTGGCTTGAAGTGATCACGTGATGAAGTTCGCGCAGTCTTTCAGAAGCCTTTACAGGATCCAGTTTCAGGTACTTACGAAGGGTAGTGTCCATAACACAAAAAGGAATGAGGGAAAGCTCAGTCACTTCATCGTGTTCTACATCATACCACTTGATCTCGCGTGATGTCCCCAATCGAAATCCAGTGTCAGACGAATAGCCCATGGTGTAATCGCGTCGTATCCCACTGCGAAGGAGCTTTCGATAGGTAGCGGGAAACTCCAGTTTGAGATAATGTTGACGTGAATTAAGTACCGGCCGACGCATGATTTCCACTAATCGATTCACTTCTTTGGAAAGCACGGCATCTGAATCATTGGACGCCACACCCGGGTGAATACCCACGGTGCCTGTGCTATCCAACAGTTGGATCAGATGTCGAAGTTCCTTGCTGGTATGAGGTACATTCTTATCGTAGGTACCGAAATCAGCAAGCAGAAAAAACCATCGCGGCGAAATGCCTACTGTTTGGCACGTGCGTAAAATATAGTCGTAGGTGTTGTAAGGATCTGGACTCGTTCGAATCAACACCTTCCAACGCATTTTCATATTTCGAAAGTCCGCGTGAATAAGGTCCTTGACGAACCCACCGATTGTGCGATACACGCCTTTGTGCTGATACGCAAATGCAGAATCAATATCGATCGTGAGAAGATTCTTGCCCGGCGTCCGGACTATTTTTTCTTGAGAGGAAAATTTGCTTAAAAGAGGAATGAGTTGTTCGCGCCATTCATCGATTAGCGGCCGATGATGAAGTCCATGTCTTCCGGTAAATGAATCGGCAAACTCAAATCGCTTCATTGCATCTCCTTCGAATGAATGATATTCTTCAAATCGGCTAACAAGATAAAAAATGGCCGAAAAGAGATCAAACGGAACAGTTCCTTTTCCCTGATGAAATAGTGTTGGAACCCCATTCCAGTCACCGATTTCTGGATTTACCAATTGATTTTCACCATCGCGAAGCCAATCGTTTGGAATGATCTGAATGGAATCATTCAAATTCCGAAGACTATAGTTCAGGCGACATTCCGCGGATTGGGTGAACTCATTTTCATCGCTCGTAAACTGCACAAATAGCCCCAGCGGTTCAAGCAGAACGGACGCTGCATAGCGCAAACGTGAACTTACTTGTTCGGCGAAAATGAGCATCAGCCGAGGTGTTCAAGTATTCTTTCACAAATGAATTCGGCGGCTTTGCCATTTCCAAATATCGCCGGCCACGATGAAGGTGGCGTGCTGTGCATATATTGAAACCCCTGAACTATGCGCATTGTGTCGGCGTCTACGAGCAATGCTTGACCACTTTCTACAAGCTCTGTCCATTCGGTATGCGGACGTAAAATGAGGGAAGGCTTTTTTAAGAAAAAGGCTTCTTTCTGAACTCCTCCCGAATCTGTAATTACCAATTCACACGACGATTCCAATTGGATCATATCCAAAAAGGAAACTGCCGGAATACGATGTATTTCGGGATGCGCAAGAAACTCACCAATGGCTTCCTGTTCGCTCAATTTCTCCAATGCGCCTTGTGTGCGAGGATGAACAGGAAACACAATAGGCATTTCCTTGGCAATATGAACCAGAGCTTTGCAAATGGATTCCAGGCGCTCAGGTTCGTCTGTGTTTCGATCGCGGTGCATTGTGGCCAGTATAAAAGGCTTGCTGCTCAGCCCGAGCTCCTGAAGAATACGCGAATGCGTTTTTGCTTTTTCTGCAAAATGAAGTGTGTTGTCGAGCATCACATCGCCACAATGAAATACACCGGGATGATCCGGACTCCAAGGTGTTTCGCGGGATGGATCAAATCCTTCCCGCTTCAGGTTTGCAATGCCCTGCAGCGTAGGGGAGAAGAGCAGTGTGGAAGCATGATCGCAGCAAATGCGATTGATTTCTTCCGGCATGTATTTTTCAAACGACCTAAGTCCTGCCTCCACATGGGCTATCGGAATATGCAATTTGGCGGCGGCAAGCGAACCAGCAAGTGTGGAGTTGGTATCCCCATAGAGTAACACCACATCAGGCTTTTGATCCACCATGGCTTTTTCTAGACCGTCAATCATCGCGGCAGTTTGCGAACCATGCGATCCAGACCCTACGTTCAGATTCAAATCAGGTTGAGGAATGTCCATCTCGTGAAAAAATACCCCTGACATGTTTTCATCATAATGCTGGCCGGTGTGCACCAGAATTTCCCGAAGGGCAGAAGAAAAGGGGCCGCGAATCGCTCTACTGATAGCTGCAGATTTAATGATTTGAGGACGAGCTCCAATTACAGTAAGGATTTTTTTCATTCGGCGTCTAATATACCCTCATCTGCAAAACTGAAATAACCCTGCTGAGTGACAATAATGTGATCCAACACGGGGAGATCCAGATTTTTACCGGTAAGAAAAAGTTTCCGTGTGATTTTGCGATCTTCCTGACTTGGCGAAAGGTTCCCACTGGGATGATTGTGCGCCACAATCACTCCTGAAGCATTATGCCCGAGCGCCCGCGCAAAGACTTTCTTCGGATCCACTACTGTGGAATTGAATCCGCCCTCACCGAGTTTTTCGGTGGTGATCACCTTATTGTGTCGGGTGAGAAACATCGCCCAGAATTCTTCATGCACGAGATCCCCCATCGATTCCGCGAAGTACTCATATACATCGCGCGAAGTGGCGACTCTTTTCTTCTCTATGACTTCTCCCGAGCGCCTTCTCCTACTGAGTTCTATGGCTGCGAGGACACTCACACCTTTTGCAGCCCCCATTCCTTTGAAGGCGGTTAGATCGTGGAGTGAAAGTCGCCCTAGTTCCACCACACTGTTGCCGCAACTGGCCAGAATGCGTCGTGCGATATCCACAGCGCTTTCATCGCGTGTGCCTGTGCCAATGAAGATTGCGAGTAACTCCGCGTCGCTCAGAGTGGATGGACCTTTTTGGAGAAGTTTTTCCCGCGGGCGTTCATCAGGTGCCCACAATCGGATGGAGTTGGATGGTTCAGTCATTTCAGTTCCTTCAAAGCACGAAAGTATTTGTAGCACATTGCGCGGGAGGGAAATAAACTATGCATAACCCCTATAAATGATGGGATTGGGGTTGATTGGACTGGAAAACAAAAAAGCCACCCCTTTCGGGATGGCTTCAGTATCTGTGGAGCGAATTACTTCAATTTGTTCACATACACTGTCAGGCTACTCTTCAAATTTGAAGCCTTGTTGGAGTGGATGATATCCTTCTTAGCCAGTTTGTCCAGCATGGAAGACACTTTCGGCAGAAGCTCTAGAGCCTCTTTGTGTGAAGTGAGGCCACGAAGTTTACGAACCGCGTTGCGGGTTGTCTTGTGGTAATAACGGTTACGGAGCCTCTTGGCGTCGTTAGACCGGATGCGTTTGATTGCTGACTTGTGATTGGCCATAGTTTCTTAAAAACGGGCTGCAAATATACACACAACTATCGGCGGTGCAATACTCCCGATGAAAAATATGAGATTCTTTCAGAAAAATGCTCTTCGCGTGGAACGTAGCGGGGTTTCTGTTCTCAAACAAAGCAAAAGTACCTCCTCTAGGATTCTGAGTCTTCAGATCGAACCTTTTTAAGCTCATTCGCGTAGAAAATGGTGTTAATCCGGCGCTAATGCCACACTGTACCCTGAGATATCCGCTCCTCATAGCCTCGTTGTTTGTAGCATTATGTGTTCAATCACAGAATGTTACAAGAGTGAACGGGCTTCTTGCCATTCTTGAAAAGGGGTGTTCGGATTCCATGATGGTACGCCTCAATCTCGAGATCGCGGACGAATTCATTTTCAACGACCCGGATACCTCTAGATATTATTCTCTAAAAGCCTTGCAGGTAGCCACTCTCATTCAGGATACCCTGAAGATGGCTAAAGCGTCCAATTATATCGGAATTTGCCACTACAGCCAAGGACATTATTTATCCGCACTTGAATTTTACCAGACCTCCCAAAGGCTCAGTCGCGATGCCAGTGATAGACTCGGTGCCCTCAAAGCAATGAACAACATTGGTATTGTTTACACCAACATGGGTGAGCATGCCAAAGCCATTGAGACGTATCAGGACGCCTACGAGGAAAACTTGAGCTTGGGATACCCGTCGAATGCTGCCTATAATCTGTTCAATATGGCCGCCGGATATCTGTCACTCAAGGATATTCCTAGGGCTAGGGCCACTGTAAATAGGATCACAGCACTCAAAAAAGAACACCCGGAAATTACAATCGACCCATGCAGTGTGATGGGTGAGATTTATATGGACGAGCATAAGCCTGATTCAGCATTGGTGTGCTTTGGAAAGGCTCTTGAACTGAGCAGGGCTGAAGGCGATGAATATTTTATGGCGAGCATTCATTTAAGTATGGCCACGGCCTATATGGATAAGAAAAGCTTTCTGGAAGCCGAGCTTGACTTGTATTTCGCCGATACTTACATCCGCGAAAACGGATTTAGTAACCTCCGGCTGGAGTATCTTCAAGTGCTTGCTGACTTGCTGTACGAACAGGGTTTGCACAGCAAGGCCTACAAGGCACAAAAGGATTTTATCACGCTCAAGGATAGCCTAGATCAGATCAACAGTTTTAATCGAATCTCGGAATTGAATGCACGCTATGAATCCGAAAAGCAATCCTCTCAGATTGCAAGACAAGAAAAGATGCTCAATGAGAAATCTTCTCACTTTCGCCTCGCTATAGTGGGCGGAGGAGCATTGTGCGTATTCGCCTCACTCGTACTTGTGAACCTGATTCGCAAACGTCGTACGAATCTGCTGTTGAAAGTTCAAAACAAAGAGATTAAGAGTCAGCGTCAGAAAATGCTGGCGTCAATCGACTATGCCCGACGCATTCAAAGTGCCATTCTCCCCGCAGGCGATTTGCTCGCCTCCAACTTTCCAGATCACTTCGTATTCTTCCGTCCGCGGGATATTGTATCCGGTGACATCTATTGGTGTCAGAAAATAGGCTCGGTAATTTATTTGGCGGTAATTGATTGCACCGGTCATGGCGTGCCAGGAGCATTTATGTCGCTCATTGCATACTCTAAAATGAATAAGGTAATGAGCGATCGAATTGAAAATCCCTCTTTGATGCTCCTCGAACTCCACCGCGAAGTAGTCAGCATGCTCCATCAAAGTGATGCGGATTCGAATACACCGGATGGAATGGACATGAGCCTGTGCAAAATTGATCGGGAGCGTCAGACCATTGAATTTTGCGGTGCGAACAGTCCGATTTGTGTGCAATCAGGTGGACAACTTATCGAGTATAAAGCCAATCCCTACAGCATTGGCGGCACCATCTTTTCCCGCCGACATGGAGAGGATTTCAATCCATTTAAGACCACGATTATTTCATACCAACCCGGCGATGAACTTTTCATGTTCACCGACGGAATGGTCGATCAATTGGGGGGTGCTGACTATAAGAAAATGAATAAGACTAAATTCACGGAGTTACTGCGTTCTGTCTCTTCGACTTCCTTTGCAGATGCTCCAGCGACCTGCAGCGATGCACTTCAGTCCTGGAAAAAGGGACGGTCACAAATCGACGATATCCTTATTCTGGGAATTCGACTTTAATCGAATAACAAGGTTCAAAAAAACCGGGTAGTTCCCGGTGATGATTTGTTAGCCGCAGAAGAAATCCTATCAGATCAGCTCGATAACGAAAGGAAGGTCTAATAGACTCTTCAGCTCTTCCCCTTTTTCAATCATCAGTTCATCGTCCTTCTCCACCTTCCAGAGGATGCTGAATTTTGTTCGATCTTTTGATTCAAGCTCCACGATGGTCAGTATTTCAAACAAATACCGTCCGGAGGATGAATTGAAATAATCAAGATTGAGTTCAATGGATGTAGGCTGATTGAATAGCTTACAATAGACGCGTGTCCATTCAATCAGAGGATGGTAGAAGTTGTAGGCATTTTCAGGTAAAGACCGCCCGTCAATTCGCAGCATTCCTTCCTCCGCACTGAAAAGAACTTCAGGCGTGTCTTCGGAAGCTGATAGGATTAGGGAGGAGAGCGTACTCATCGGGTCTAGGAGCTAGATGGCCACCTGAAGTGCAAAAAGGTGATTATGTGAGGAGAGAGATTTGAATTGAAAGACTAGTGGAGCGCTACTTGCGCGAGCTACCTCAATCAATCCAAGCCCCGATTTATTCTTATTCTCAAATTTTAAGCTGGCGCGCAAAGCGGCCTTGTGAAGTTCGCGAAGATCGTCATGATCCAGATCCCGCAAATACTCCAATTTCTCCTGAAGGAAATTTTTCTCTTCCTCAGTGATCACATTTCCCGCCTGAAGAAGGATTCGTCCGTCATTCCAGCCAATGGTGAAAAGACCTTCGGGAGTTTGAGCCTCGGATCCGCCATGCTTCGAAATGTTTTGTAACACTTCAATCAGAACGTGGCCGGTTCGCCTTCCCAGACTTGAAATCTCCATGCCAGAGGAAATGTTGTGCTCCACCATATCAAGCAGTGGAAGCACTGATTTCTGAGAAAAATCACCCTTGTAATGAAGTAACGTATTTTCTGACGTCATCTGGTCGTAGAGACTTTGGGTTTCTTTAATCCAATTGCTGACGTGGCTTTTCTCTTTATTCGTGCAAAAAGTAACCTGCTGGTGAAAGAATGATCGTTCATCAGGGGCATCGGCGAACTCATACAGTACTTCGCGCCCGGACTTTCGGGCCAACTCAATTAATCCCAATCCCGCACCGCCTTTGGCACTGAAAGTAGCGCTGTTCAACTGCTGGAGATACAATTCTTTGAGTGCGTCGGCGTCAAGGCTGTTGACGTTTTTCATCAATTTCCCCAAAGCCTCTATCTCGCAGCGGGGCACCACGTTGATCGAGTTGATGATGAACTCATCACCCGCCGAGCGGAAACTGAACAATCCGTCATCAGAAAAATTCGGTTGATTACCGGCTACCGTTTCCCCATGACGGAGAATGTTCTGAAAGCATTCAACCAAAAGAAAGGAGACCTTTCTATTCACCACAGGCTGATGCTGGCGCGCAGATAGCGTACTCTCATATATTTCCAGAATGGTGTGTGTAAACCGATCGAGAAATGGTCCCCTATAACAGAACGCAACAGGCTGATTTTGAGTCTTCTGATGAAGATCAATCAGTGAGTTTAGTCGTGTTGACATGCCTTCCGTTTTTTCAGTTTGAGGGCCATATGAGGCTTGGAATGTACGCATAGGATGCTTTAAACCTTGAGTTGTACGGTGGATTTAGGCTTCTGTTACAACTCCGACTGCTTTTTACAAAGAAAAAACCCGGAGCCGTTCAACTCCGGGTTATTCTCACGTTCTTTCCTCAAATGGGTGTTAATGAGTTACCGTGGCACCAGCTAGCAAGGCATGCGCCTCTGAGGAGATGTCTTCTTTCCAGGAGTGATCCAAGTAGTGGATCACCTTTTCACCGAGTTTTTGCTTGGTTGAGGAATCCCGCAATTGAATCAAGACAAGATCCTGATCTACATCTGTCAGGAATTTCACTTTCAACGTAAGATCAGCACCCTCTTTCACAAGGATGTCGTCTTCAAAAAGTTGTTGGGTGATAAAACCAGTCAGCTCTTCAATAGGATGCTTCAGGCCCTCTTCTACGATTTTGAGTTGTACATTAACCATTGGAGTAGAGTTTTTTGAAGGTGAGTAAAAAGTGAATGTGGCCTCCGGAGGTTCAAGACAGCGACCGGCAAGTCCAGCTTTCTTCACTGACGAAGAACGCAAAGGCCAAATGAAACAAAAAAAACGATTAGCCGTCGAAATGTACTCCTTTTTTACGAAAAGTAAATCCTACAATCTCTTTTTTAACCCGAAACATGTGCTCAGATAGAGTTACCGCCTCCTGATGTTTCGCGGGATTATTCCTACTTTCGCTACCCAACGCACAGTGGTGATAAAACTCCGAGTTACTTTCATACTCATTGTTCTGGCGCTTCCTTTTGTTGGGTCCTATTCGTATTATAGTCTTCAAAAGACATGGACTCGAAAACAGATGAAGCGACAAATCATGCTGCTGACTTCCAATGAGGATCTTGTCTCTTGGACGTTTTCACTCGCAGATTCTCGCACTATTCCGAATTGGAAGCACGAAGGTGAGTTTGAATTGAGCGGGAGTATGTACGATATCGTCAAAACAGTTTTTTCAAGCGACAGTGTCACCTATCACTGTTGGCCGGATGAGAAAGAAACTAAGCTGAACGTTAAGCTCAAGGAACTTTCCGAAAATGCAGTGCGACACGATCCGCTTTGTCAGGAACGAAGTAATCGGATGCTTGCATTCATGAAGAAGTTCCTCGTTGTGCCATTCAACCTTTTGCTTTCAGACAATGAATTTCTAATTGTAAAGTGGAATCATCCAATTAACGAAAGCGCTCTTTCGCGGCAGCAGCAGACAGAAGAGCCACCACCAAACAGGTCATAAGGTGCCCAGTCTGCCTAAGGATTTCATATTCCTGCTTTCATTGCTTTTTGAAAAAATGGTTATGGATTTTGGAAGCGAAACTGATGGTATACACTTGTCAGTCAGGGTGGATAGAATTCCAAATTTCAGTTCAATTAACGGTCATGCACTAGAGTTTTGCTCTTCATGCGCGATGGCCGATGCTGATTTTTGTACTTCACCCTGCTCAAAAACACTCTCATTCTAATTGAATCATTCAATGAAAATTCACACTACACTCATCGCGCTGGTCTGCCTGATTTCATTCGGCACGACGGCGCAAAAAATCCGTGTGCTCGATAATTCATCGTTGCAGCCTATTGCGGATGTGATCATCTTAAGCGAATCATTAAATAAAACCGTGATTACGAATGCAAAAGGAACTGCGGATCTCAGTGCCTTTAAAAATGCAGAAAACATTTCCTTCACTCATGTAAGCTATATTTCTGTCTCATACAGCTATGCACAACTCGCAGCCCTAAATTTTAAAATTACCATGCTGGAGAGCACATTCTCCTTTGAGGATGTTGTCGTTTCTGCCAGTAAATTTGAAGAAAAGGCTAGGGATGTAGCTCAGCCTGTTCAGGTAATAAGGTCCAAGGAGCTTCGCTTCATGAATCAGTCAACCACAGCTGATGTGATGCAGCAGTCCGGAAATGTCTTGGTTCAAAAAAGTCAGCTGGGTGGGGGAAGTCCCATTATTCGGGGCTTCGAAACCAATAAAGTGCTCATGGTCGTGGATGGCGTGCGAATGAACAATGCCATTTACCGTGGAGGACATCTGCAGAACATCATTACGCTCGATAATACGATTATGGATCGTGTTGAAATTGTATTTGGACCAGGTTCGGTGGTTTATGGCAGCGATGCATTAGGCGGTGTAATGCATTTTCACACCATCGACCCATTGCTCTCAGATTCGGCTAACTCATTGGTCCGTGCAAATGCATTTGTGCGATCGGCCTCTGCCGCTATGGAACGCACCGCACATGTGGATTTTAGTATTGGAGGACAAAAGTTCGGATCTCTGACAAGCATCACTTTCTCTCAGTTTGACGATCTCCGGCAAGGGAATTGGAGAAATCCATTTTACGGCGATTGGGGAAAACGACCGTGGTATGTGGAGCGAATCAATGGCCTCGATTCAGCGTTGGTAAACCCGAATCAAAATATCCAAAAGCAATCAGGATATGATCAGATCGACCTGCTTCAAAAGTTTTTATTCAAACAGAATAATAACGTTTCTCACATCCTCAACTTCCAATACTCCACGTCATCTGATGTCCCGCGTTATGACCGACTTACCCTCCAACAAGGCGCCAATCCCCGTTTCGCGGAATGGTATTATGGTCCACAGGAACGTTTGTTTGCCTCTTATACCCTGAAGTTGAAGGGGAGTAGTAAAATGTATGATCAGGCAGTCATCATTGGAGGCATCCAGTTAATCGAGGAAAGCCGTCACGATCGTCGATTTCGAACCGCAAATCTGAATCGCCGTACCGAGAACCTACGCATCGCCACATTGAACGCAGATTTTGCCAAGCATCTGGGTAAACATGAGATCCGATACGGAATCGATGCATGGATGAATACGGTAGCCTCAACTGCCGAACGCGTGAATATCGAATCTGGAGAAATCACGCCTCTTGATACCAGGTACCCAGATGGCGGTTCAACCATGCAAAGTATCGCTGGTTATGTGACCCATTCTTATGAGATATCCGAGAAACTGATTCTCAATGATGGTATCCGAGTCAATAATGTATCCCTGGACGCAGTATTTTCGGATAAGACATTTTTCCCATTTCCTTTTGATAATGTGTCTCAAAACAACACAGCCATCAATGGAAACATCGGACTGGTTTTTATGCCTGAGAAAGGATGGCGATTCACAGCTATCGGTTCTTCTGGATTTCGTGCACCAAATGTGGATGATTTGAGCAAAGTCTTTGAGTCAGTTCCAGGTAGAGTGGTAGTGCCCAATCCAGATCTCAAGCCCGAGATGACATTGAATGGCGATTTGGGAGTTTCGAAATCATTCGATGATAAATTGACTGTTGGCGTGACCGGATTTTACACGAAATACACCAATGCTATCGCTGTGCGTCCAACCCAGTTTAATGGACAAGATTCCATCGTTTACAACGGTGAACTCAGTCGTGTAACTACTTCTCAAAACGCAGCCGAGGCCTATATCTATGGCTTCAACGGATATTTTAATGCTGATGTCACCGAACGATTTGGACTATCCGGAACAGTAAACTATACGTATGGAAGAATCAGAACGGATACCACTGATTATCCATTGGATCATATTCCTCCAGTATTTGGTAGGGTCAGTTTCAATCTCAAATTAAAGCAAGTGAGAACTGAATTTTTTGTCATGTACAATGGTTCAAAGAACGCACGAGATTACAATTTGCTTGGGGAGGATAACCAAGCTTATTCCGCCGATCCGGTGAATGGATTCATGCCGGCATGGATGACTCTGAACCTGAGAACTTCCGTACAACTCAATCAAATGCTGCAGGTCCAGTTGGCTCTTGAGAATATTCTCGATCAAAATTACCGGGTGTATGCTTCTAATATCAGCGCTCCGGGAAGGAACTTTGTAGCTACGATTAGAGGGACGTTCTAAGTCGTTTTATTTTCTGAAAGAGCACATTGGACATTACCAATGTGCTCTTTTTTATTCTCGTTCAATTCTGTTCATCGCAAAAAGGCAATATGCACTCCCATAGCTCAATACAATCACCTTTCATTATCTAGGTAAATGCAATTGATCTGCACGAATTCAATGTTGAATCTGGGAGATTTACATCCAAGAAGGACAATCGCCCGATGGGCAAATTTTATTGTTTGATGAACCGACAGACCTGCTCGGATTGCCGAAAGTAATAGACACCTGATGGCAGATCGCTTATCGATACGAGCACTGACGAAGAGCTATACATGTTGATTTGCCGAATGAGTCTACCGGTATGATCGGAAAGATAAATGGGCTCATTGGCTCGTGCTCGAATTTGAATGAATTCTCTCGCAGGATTCGGAAATAAGCTGATTGAGAATGGGCTTTCAAAATGAGCAACCGACAGGACGAGTTGATTGCTATACCGAAGCACGAATGCCAATTCACTAGAGAAACCGCCGCCACCGCCTCCGGAGCGAGTTTCGCTATTGATCACATCTCCGCCGCCGCCGGAATTGGCTTGAGCCCGGCCAGTCACCAGAATATTACCTGTCTCATCAATGGCCATCTGATGCGGGAAATCGTCGCCCCCCTCAAGGTCCCAGGATGCTGTTGTGCCGCCGTTTCCAAAGCCAGACACAAATGCACCACTCGCATTCAATTTGGTGAGAATCACATCGTAATTGTTGCCGGTATGCCTTCCTGCAGCTACTATTTGGCCGTCAGCTAGTTCTTCAATGGCAAATAATTCTCCATTTAAATAGTCCGGAAGAAGTCGGATGCCAGTCTCCCCGAAGGAGCCAACTAAATCTCCTGACGCATTCATTTTGCCAATCATTCCAAGCTGCTGAAAATCCGAAGGGGAATAGCGAAATCCTGCAAATACGAACTCATTGGCGGAGGTGACGTCCATGGCCGTTGCAGAAAGGTTCGCCTGTGCATCCGCTACCAGAGCAACTCCGCCATCACCAAAAGTGCTCAGCAATACTCCCAAAGGAGTTATTCCAAGAATCAAAGCCTTAGTCAACACCCCAAATTCAAA